>Ga0315899_10007488_pt1 | contig 11723 bp, 8 predicted proteins | sample LakEriMetagenome_2_FD_203518 | JGI IMG/M metagenome (GOLD analysis project Ga0315899, IMG submission 203518) | Freshwater fungal communities from buoy surface, Lake Erie, Ohio, United States - Buoy 4 MA112 | ecosystem: Environmental > Aquatic > Freshwater > Lake | place: USA: Lake Erie, Ohio... | reverse complement strand
TCACCGATGGTGGTGCTGACATCAGTCACCTCCTCGTGATTCTCGAGGAAGGAGCCGAAGCGACGCTGCTGACTGAAAACAACAGCAGCCATCATAAGGCCAACGGCTTTCACTGCGGTGGCTCGGAACTAATCGTTGGCCCGCGCGCCCGACTTCGCTACGTCACTCTTCAGGACTTGGGGCAAGGCACCTGGCATTTCGCTCATCAAAAGGCGCTCGTCGATCGCGACGCGTCACTCCAGTGGACCATCGGCGCACTCGGCTCACGGCTGTCCAAAGTCAACCAGCACGTCGAACTGGTTGGCGTTGGTGCAGAGAGCCAAGTCAACGGTGCGATGTTCACCGAAAATACCCAACACCTTTCATACCACACGCTGCAGTATCACCGCGCCGCAAGCTGCCGCAGCGACTTCCTCTATAAGGCGGCCCTGCAGGATCAATCGCGCACGGTCTGGCGGGGAATGATCAAGGTTGATCCGGCCGCACAGAAGACGGATGGTTATCAACGCAACGACAACCTGCTCCTCTCGGAAAAGGCCCGGGCCGATTCGATTCCCGGCCTGGAGATCGAAGCTGACGATGTCCGTTGCACCCACGGCTCAACTTCGGGGCGGGTCGACGAAGAATTGATTTTCTACGCCCGCTCGCGCGGGTTCACGCGGAAAGAGGCGATTCAGATGATCGTCACCGGATTCTTCCAGCAGATTTTCGACCGGATCACCATCGAATCCGTCCGGGAGGCACTCGGTCTGGCAATCGCCCGTCGCGTCCGCGAGTACCAGTAAGCCTCCGAGCGCCATTGCAGTCCGCGCCATTCCAGTCCGCGCCATTCCAGTCCGCGCGATTCCTGTTTGCGCGACTCCGGTTCGCGGTACGCGGCGGCGGTCCGGAAGCTGCCGCGGCATGTCGAATGCCGGATGTTGTTTCCTAAATTGAGCTCCCGGATCACATTGAGCTTCTAGATCACACCGTATAACACGCCAGCCACGCAGGCCGTCAAACAGCAGGCAATCATCCCGCCGAGCATGGCCCTTAGTCCCAATTGAGCCAAATCGCCACGACGTTCCGGTGCCAATGCGCCGATCCCTCCGATTTGAATCCCGACCGAAGCAAAGTTGGAGAAGCCGCACAGCGCGTAGGTCAAAATGATCTGTGTTCGCTCCGAGAGCTGCACCTTGGCATTGGCTCCCTCGGCCCGCATCTGGTCCATGACTTCGACCAAATCGAGGTAGGCCACAAATTCGTTGACGACCATTTTGGTTCCGAGAATCTCGCCCGATTTGTAACACTCCCCAGGCGAGATCCCCATCAGCCAAGCGAGGGGAGCGAACAGTACGGAAAAAATCCCCTTGATCGTCCAGTGGTAGTCGACCAGGCTGTCGCTTCCGCTGAAGCTGTTGACCACTCCCTGCGCGAGCTCGCCGATTCCCCAAAGGATCGCATCGATCAAGGCAATCAAGGCAAGGAAGGCGATCAGCATGGCAATCACATTGATCGCCAGACGCATGCCATCGCTCGCCCCCTGAGCGGCCGCGTCAATCACATTGACCGCTTCGTTGTCTCGCGGCATTTCGACAGTGCCCAGCGTCAACGGACGCTCCGTTTCCGGCTGAAGAATTTTGGAAACCACGAGCGCCGCGGGGGCCGAAATGATCGAAGCCGTCAACAAGTGCCCAGCGCTGACTCCCAGTGAAGCAAACACCGCCATCAGGCTGCCGCTGATCGTCGCAAATCCGCCGAGCATCAGACAATTCAACTCGCTGCGGGTCATCGAGGTCACGAACGGCTTGATCACCAGCGGCGCCTCGGTCTGGCCAATCAGGACATTCGCCGCAGCCGCAAGGCTTTCCGCTCCACTCGTTCCAAGCAGCCGTTGCATCCCCCAGGCCATCCCTTGCACTACCCAACGCATCACGCCGAGGTAGTAGAGCACCGACATCAACGCGCCGAAAAAAATTACCGTAGGAATCACGCCAAACGTGAAGGCCTTCAGCAACAACAGCGGGTCGTGCCTGTCCTCCGGGCCCGGATTGAGGCGAAAAACAAAACTGGTCCCCGCCTCCACACAGTTCTTGATCAAATTGAAAAACTGTTCGACCCCATAAAACAAGACTCCCCGGGGAAACTGCGGCAGCACCGGTGGATTGGCGGCCACAAGTCGGTCGGCCGCAGCCAACGCCTCAGGCGAACTCCCCAGCGACTCACGCCATGCCTCTAATCCGCGAGCGGCCAGATTCTCTCCGGCCGTCAGACGCTGGACATACTGCTCAACTGCTGCGGACAACTCCGGCGTCTGCTTGGCGAATTCAGCCAGCTTGGCGGTCGAATTGAGCTCGACGCGAGCAGTGGGAAAGGTCCAGCTTTGGGAGTTGAACAGAACCGCCGCGATCGCAAACTGCAGCAGCATGCCTACCAGAACCAGCCGCCAATTGACCCGGGAACGCTCCGAACCCATCCCCCAAGCGAGCAGCAGCAAGCCTCCGATTCCCAGTAAGCTGACAAAGTTCAGACTGGAAAAACCGCTGCCGGCCACGCCAAGCAGAAGGCTGAGTTCAATTCCCATCGTTCACCTTTTGAAGATTCCGCTGCGCTCGACTGCAGCCTCTGCGCGGCCGCTGAAGAACCGGTTCATCGCCCACGTGCTTGTGAAAATCGCTCAATCCTCGTCGCTGCCCAGCCCCGCGTCGCCACCCGTTGTGGAATCAAGCGGACGCACTACGGGAATCCCCCGTTCATCCGATTGCAGCGGCGGCAAATCGTAGGACCGCGTTTTCTCACTGATAAAAATTTCGTCCAGTTCCGTTTCGTCCACGTCCTGACGCAACAGGAGATAAACGGCGCTGGCGAGACACCAAAACTGGGCGAACAAAAATGCCACGGCAATCGTCGAAACCATCCCATTCCAAAATCGCATCAATCGCCGCGCCAGCCTGACCGCCGACGATTCCTCGGCGCCGGCGGGAACAACCGGCGCGACCTCACCAGCCAGGGTCACGACGGGCGGCACGGCGAGTTGCGAATCGACCAACGTCCCTGCGGCCAGTTGCTCCATCCGCTCGCGATTGGCCAAATTGGCTCCCCAAGATGCGCCCCAGTAACCGAGCTGAATCGTACTGGTCGCCAGTTGCGCCACCACCAGCCAGCAAAGCCCTCCGACGAGCACGCTGGCGGCAGCATAAAAAGCATAATGCACCGGTCGCTGTAACACGTAAGCAAACGACCGCGTGATCGCATCCAGGGCATTTTGATTCTCCGCGCTGATCGAGCAGACAATCAAGGGCCAGCCAAACAGCCAGACAAACAGAAGCAGCGCGGCGACGGCTCCACTCCCCAAAGCGACAAACCAGAAAAGACCACCGACCACGGCACCCCAGTCCGTCGTCAGCAGCAACCCCAAGGCAGCGGCGGGAATGCAAACGAGCGCCAACCCCAAGAGCGGAATCCCCAAGGCCACAAACGCCGTGGCCGCCTTGCCGCTGAACAGAAACTCAAAGGCATCGTCCAGTCCGGCCGATTCATCGCGGGTTAACCGCAGCAGGGCGATTCGCGTGATCCCACAGCCGAGCACTCCCCAAACCCAAATACTCCAAATCGATCCCAGGAGCAGATAGAGGAACTTTCGCAGATTCATTTCCGGCTCAAACAACCGCCGCACCGGCTCAACCAGCCGCTCAAAGGCCAGCTGGGGACCACTCAAGCGTTGCCCCCAGACCTGGATGTAGTTGGGCGCCTCCGTCGCTGCTGAAAACACACCCCGATACGGGCTGCGACGCTGCTGGACAAACTCATCGAATTCCGGGTCGCTGAGAATCGCCTGCTCCTGCCGGACACTCGAGGGGACAAACACCGTCTCCAATGCCAACCAGCCCAACGGAACCAGCACCGTCCCCACCAAAGCAAGCGCCCAAACCGAGAAACTGGCTGCGATCGGGAGCGTGCGGAAGATGATCAGCCAGGGAAAAACTTCTTTCCAAGCGATCGATTTCACCGGGGGTGCGACGTGCATACGGCAACCAGCAGGGGCCATTGGGGTCGGAACTCTACGGCCCGCATTATAAGGACGCCCCCACCTCCTCGAAAGCAGCGGTTTCCGCTCACTTTTCCCCGCGAGTCGGCTCAGTCGTCGTCATCAGTTCCCGGTAACGAATCCCCGCCGGCAGGGTCCTCCCACGGCAAACCATAGGCCTCCCCGAGCCAATTCCCCAGGTCGACCTGCTGACAACGCTCGCTGCAAAAAGGAACCAGTCGCGAATCGGTGACCAGGTAAAACTTGCCACAAAGGGCGCAGCGGCGGCGGACGCTCGCTCCGCTCCCCGTCGAAGGTTCACCTGCCAATCCCGAGCCGTTCGCCTGTGATTTACTCGTCTCCACTTCACTGGCCTCCATCTCATTCCTTTCCACTTTGCCCGAAGCCTCCACTTCGGCGCGCTCGCTGCAGCGGGCTGACTCATGCAACATGTTTCGGTTACCTCCCATCAGATTATGTATCGGGCTCAGCGAACCGGATAAGCAGTGATCACCGACTTTCCCTCCTCCAGCACCAAGCGCAGGCGGTTGACTTGTGGAAAGTTGTTACGCTTGCCAATTCGCCCACCTTCGTAGCCAATTGGCCGGTCGAAGCGAATCGTGTATTCGGTGCGATCGCCTTCGGCTTGCTGGTTGACCCGCTTGGACTTCTGCTGGATCAATTGATAGGCTTCGTCCAGAAGCTGGAGAATCTCCTCGCGCGAGCCATTGAAGACGCCGTGCTGCGGGCGGTTGGGATCATCTTCGGCATGCCTCATCACATGGTCAACGCGATGCTCGCCTTGCGGACCCCGGGCGTAAATCAACCCGGCGGGAGAGAGTAAGCGGCCGCGGTCGATTGACTTCAGTTCCCACTTGGCACCTTTCTCGGCCCCCACGTTCTCCTTCTTGGAAGTTCGCGGCGGAACCCGAAAAGGGTCTTTTGCGTTTCCTCCTTCGTCAGTGCGCTCATTGCCGGCCACACTGGAATCCAAGTCCCTCGAGGCCGCATCTCTCGAAGCCGCAGCTCGAGACGCCGCATCGTTCGAAGCCGCGCCAGGCAGCGCCGACCCTGGCTTGACCAAATCAGAGGGCGGAACGCTGCTCTCGGAATCTCGCCCAGCCCACTCGCGATTCGGTTCACTCCCGGTGCCCGATTTCCCCTCAGGAGCAGGCGACGGGGCCTCCCCGGTTTCGATCAGCGAGGGTAGTTGCACGCCCCACCAGCGTTCCAAGGTCGGGCGGGCAAAGATGTAACCGACCAGCAGCAAGAGCAGGGCGATAGCCAGCAACTTGTTCCAAGGGAGTGCGGGACGACGGGGCGAACTCATGCAACAGGCCTGCCAGACAGTGGTTGAACAAAACCGTGGTTGAACAAAACCGTGGTTGAGCAAACCGAGGCCGCCGAAACGGCCCTCGTCCGCTCCCCAGAATGCCTTCCGAATCATAACGATTCCCGGCCCCTCGCCAACCTCCGGCCCACTTTCCGGCTGAAGCCCGCCAAAGAATCGGCGCTTAAGTCCCCGAGCGTGGACAAGTTCCGATGCCTGCCGAAGTAAAGGTCAGCCCCCGCTGGAGAGCAAGGAACATCGCCGGGGAAAGCGTCCGCTGGGCGCAAAAAAAAACCGCAAGGCCTTGCAGCTATGCGGCAAATAACTCCAGCGAATTCGCAGCAATGGGAGCTGCTGGGAGAAAGGCGTGAATCGAGCGTGCTCTGCACTAGCCCTTGGTGATTCAGGCCAACCCGAATTAATGGTCCCTCAGCCGTATTCGTCAGAGTTGTTTCAATTGTATTCTATTGGTCCCGAAAACAGCAAACCGGCTTTCGGTGTTTCCTGCTTACTTCATCGGAACTTCGCTCGCCCTGCTTGCGAACTTTTTCGGAATTCGCAGCTGGGCAGGAAAAGCTTGTCTTCAGTCGCAGCTGAAATTTGCTAAAAAATGGCCAACAGCACAATTTCAATCCAATCTCCCACAAGACGGACCGAATTTTCCAGCTGGACAGCCGTTTTTGGGGCCGACTCGAATTGGCACCGACTCGCCCGGCCCACTTCCCACTTCCCACTTCCCGCGCAAGTGGCGCTCCCAGTCGAGAGCAAACCATCGCCGGACAATGAGCTGCCCTGGAAGATCGAACAAGCAAACCTTAACGTCCAAGCCTCGTCCTTCAGCCCCCTAGGAACCGCAATGTTAAACCTTAATTCACACCGCTGCCCTTCCAGCCGATCTCGCGTCAACGGCGCGGCGATCCTGCTTTTGAGCCTGGTCTACTGCTGGGTTCTCTCACCGGCAATCAGCTTTGGACAGGACACACCTGCAGGCCAAGCTCAACAGCCTGCATCTGCCGGTGGCGAGGGCAAACTTGAGGCTGGACTTGAGGCGGCCCGCAAATCCGCCGGTCAAGTCACCGAGGCCTTGGAAAAAGGTGCCCAAGATATCGGCAAAACACTCGACCAAAGCAAGACGGTTCAAGACGCCGCTGCTGGCCTGCTCAAGCCGATTTACGATCTCTCCCGTTACATGGCCCACCCCTGGTTTTATTGGCTCGCCTTTGCCCTGATGGTCGCCGGCGTAGTCAGTTTCGCGGGACAGATCGTGCTGACGAAACTGTTGTTAATTTTCAGCCTGCATTTGAGCATGAAAGAGCTATTGAGCGACCTGTTGGGGCTGTTGATTAGCCTGGTCGGGCTGGTGCTCGTCACACAGGCGGCGACGGAAAATTCGACTTTCTCTGGCAGCCCGGCAGCGGTGCTCTCCTCGGCAGTCGTCGGGGTAATTGCCGGGGTAATGTTTTATCTCTGGGGCCAGAGCACGGAATTCAAGGCGGCGCGGCGGCCAAAAGCGGCTCCCAACAACCCGCCTTCTGAACGTCGCTGAGTCGGTTCGCGAGCCGACACCGCGGTTCACTCGTTGCGTTCGGCGGGGCGAGACACTCCTCGGCCCCGCCTTTTTATGCTCGGTTCGCTCCCTCGATCAACTCTCGAACTTGCCTCAGCATTTCCAGGTCCTCTCGGGATTTGATCACCAGGATCCTCGCGCGGGCATCGGGAACGGCGATATCCACATCCGGTTCGGCCCGAACGTTTACCTCGTCATCCACATGCAGGCCGAGAAAGTCGAAGCGCTCGCAGACCAGCTTCCGCAGCAGCCAGGAATTCTCCCCCACCCCGGCGGTGAAGACGAGTGCATCCAACCCGCCAAGGGATGCAGCCAAGCTGCCGATCGCCCCGCGAATTCGCTGCACATACATCGCAATCGCCAGCTTGGCTCGCACGTGACCTTGCTCGGCCGCCGGCCACAACTGCCGCAAGTCAGCCGATATGCCAGAGACGCCTGCCAATCCGGAGCCCCGATGAAGCAACTCCTCTGTCTGGCTCGATGTCAAACCAAATCGATGCTCGACGTAGGGAGTGATTCCGGGATCAATCGAGCCCGAGCGAGTTGCCATCATCAGTCCCTCCAGCGGAGTAAAGCCCATCGTTGTATCGATGCTCGCTCCTCCGCGAACGGCCGTCGCTGAGCAGCCGTGCCCCAAGTGACACACAATCAACCGCAATTCAGTTGCGGCCTCAGCCGGAGGCGAATACCCGGAAGCGGCCAACATCTCGGCCGCGCGGCGACTGCCCCAAGCATGGCTCAAGCCGTGAAAACCGTAGCGGCGGATTTTCCAGGCCTCGGTCCACTCCCAGGGGACGGGATAGGTGCGGACTTCATCCGGCAAAGTCGCGTGAAAAGCACTATCGAACACCGCAATCTGAGGGACGTGTGGCAGTTCGCCTTCCACCGCCGCGAGAACTTCGAGGCACGGTTGGTTGTGCAGCGGGGCCAGTTCCACCAGCCGCTGGATCTGGTCTCTCGTCTCGCGATCCATCCGAGTGGCTTGAAAAAAATCACCGCCATGCACGACCCGGTGACCAATCGCTGCCAACTCCCGGTCTAGTCTGACTCCCTGCCGACGAAGTCCCGCAAGGAGTGCCCCTACCGCACTCACTGGACCGCGCCAGGCCACCTGCTCCCAAGCCTGCTCGGCCCCCGCTTGCTCCTCCGCTCGACTCAGCTTCCATCGCGTCACGTCACCCGCCCAATCCGCGTGCGCTGTAAACCGCAATCGCCCCGCAGGCCATTCGAACCAACTACCCTTCAGACTACTGGAGCCCGCATTTAACAACAGAATTCCTGAATTGCTCACAGGCTGTACTTTCTCTGAAATGAGACAGGATCGATTGGCCCGGAAGCTGCTCCAAGCCCCGCCGGGATTGCCAACTCTTTTAACACCGACACGCATCAGATTGAACGATACTCACTTCGGGATTTCGTGAGTGCCCAATCGGAACGGCGTTCACTTTGGTCGAGGCTGCGCTGAAACCCAAGCTTTCCCAGTCGGCTCCCAACGGCCAGCTACTTTCCGAAACTCCACTCGTTGACACTTCCGACAATTTCTGCGAGCGTCCCGCGCGCTCGATTGCCTTCCTGCCAAACTCTTCCCCTTGCCCCCCGGCTGACGCTTTGCCGGGAGCCTCTCTCGCCATTCGTACTTCTTATCCAGACTGGCAGAGTCGAATCGGTTCTTCCGGTTCTCGCGTTCAGGGCAGGCAACACACAGCTCCCAAGAAGAGAATCATGCGATTCTCATGCATCCTTTAAGTTACCCAAGCTCTTCCATCCGAAACCAAGGATAAGTCTTCCTATAGGGAATTCCTTCACTACTCACTTCCCGCCGTTAAACTACTACCTTGCTGCCGCCCCCAGACCCAAGTCCAAAGACTGCGCTGCAGACTTTGACCCTTCTCCTCAAACGCTGCGGTTCGCTGCTGCGCCGATGGGTTGTGAATCGGGAAGCCGCCAATCCCGTCACTTTAATCGAAGCCGTGGAGCTCGAACCGAGGGTACTGTGCGATGCAGCACCCTTTTGCGAGGCTCCCGGCGACACAACTCTCGATGCTCTCGAGCAAACCAGCCTGCCCGCACTGACGGAACTGGACTTGAGTTTTGTTCCTGAGTGGATGCTGAATCCTTTCGATCCACAGCTCCTTGAGGCCCCACCTCCAGAAACTCCCTCGCCCCGCGTGCTGACGAGCTGGCCGGAGCCCGGAAGCCTGGAATTAATCGCGATCGACTCTCGCGTCCTGAACCGCGAATCGCTCCTGAACGACCTCTCCGCAATCGACAACGGCGCCCATCCAGTCGAAGTGATCGTGATCGATGCGGAGACGAATGGAATCAGTGCTCTGTGCGAGCAGATGAGAACTCGCCAGTCAGTCAAAGCTGTGCACCTCGTCGCCTTTCAGGACCTGCGCGGGACTCATCTGGGAAATCTCGAGCTGAATGAGGAGTCCGTAACTGGCCTGAATTCAACCTTTTCACTCTGGCGGCAATCGCTTGCGCCGGAGGCCAATGTGCTGTTGTATGGCTGGTGGGACTCTTCCGATTCCGGCCCTCTGCAGTTGACCGAACAAACGCTGCTCTGGAGCGACCCGGGAATCGAGGACAACTTGTTCCTTCCCGAGTCAGATGATTTCCCGGCACTCCAGCTTGAGAGTTCCGACGCGTTACCGGCAAACTCCACTCGGCAATTCGAACCAGAGCTGGAGCAGTTGCTGGGCGTGACTGAGGATTTGGCGACTGGCTGGCTCGTCGAACCATCGCGCTCCGTCGACGACGTCACTGTAAAAAACGGAGCGAACCCTGATTGGGATGATTGGGACCTGTTCTCCTCCGCAAGGGCCGCACCCTCAGTGGCCTTGGACGAACTTCGGCGAGAAGTCGTTTTTATTGACCGCGGTCTGGCCGACGTCGAGCAACTGGCCAATGAGTGGTCGCACCTGGGAAACAACTGCTATACGGTCGTGATGTTTGACTCGACTGCCGATGGCTTACAGTACATCTCCGATTATCTCGGCTCTGCAGGCGAGTCCTTTTCCGCCCTGCATCTGGTGACGCACGGATTCGCTGGCGGCATCCAATTAGGCAGCACTATCCTGACCAACGGCAGTCTTGATCTGTATGCCAACCAATTGGCTGGCTGGCAACTCCACTTGACTGCTGACGCCCAACTGCTGCTCTACGGCTGCCAGGTTGCTGACGGTACTGCTGGCGAGCAATTTATCACCAATCTGGCAAACATCACCGGCCGCACGGTCGCAGCGAGTATCGATGCCACTGGTTGGGATGGACTCGGCGGAGATTGGGAACTGGAATATCGGGTCGGAGGGGCAGGCCAGAATCCTGCCCTGAATCGAAGCGTTGACCTGGCTTGGCAGCATTTACTGCTGGTGTACACCGTTCGCGATGAATTCACCAACTCAACGTTCACGAATGATCAGGGGACGCAGAACTTCAGTGGTGGATGGAGCGAAATCGATGCCGGCGGTACAGGCGCCACGTCCGGACATTTTCAGGTGTCCGGTGGCGAGCTGAGATTGCAGCCCGGTAATGTCTCCAACCTGATCTTCCGTCAAGCGAACCTCAGCGGCGCCAACACGGCCACTTTGACCTTCAATTACAACAGCACGCTCGATGAGGGTGCGGCTGTTTCAAGCATCTCCCTCAGCGCTTCTGCCGATGGCCTCAACTGGGCGACACTGGATACATTCTCGCAAACTCAGAACACAACTTCCGGAAGCAAATCGTACGACCTGACCGGGTTCATTTCCGGCCAGACCAGCATCCGCTTGAGCGTCGCCACGGCCTCGGTCGGAAACTATTACCTTTATCTCGACAATCTTCAGATTGCCTACAACATCAACACCTCACCGACAGCCGTGTCTGATGCAGCCACTGCAAGCGAGGCGGGCGGAGTCAGCAACGGCGCGGCCGGTACCAACCCCAACGGCAATGTGCTGAGCAACGATACCGACGCCGATTCGGGCGACACCAAGACAGTCAGTGGAGTCGCTGCAGGAGTGGTCGGATCGGCTTCCACCAATGTCGGCTCGAATGTCACTGGCACCTACGGCTCGATCAACATCGCCGGCGACGGAAGCTATACCTACACAGTCGACAACTCGAACGCCGCTGTCCAAGCCTTGCGGATCTCAGCCAATACCCTGTCTGACACCTTCACCTACACGATGCGCGATGCGGGGGGGCTGACCAGCACTACCCAAATCACGATCACCATTCAGGGCGCCAACGATGCCCCCCACAACATCACCGGGACGCTGATCATCCCGGAAAACTCCAGCAATGGCGCTGTGGTCGGCACCGTCACCAGCCAAGATGTCGACTCGGGGGACACGTTTACCTACTCGCTGATCGATACCGCCGGCGGCCGCTTTGCGATCAACAACTCGACGGGCCAGGTCACCGTCGCCAATGGCAGCCTGATCGACTTTGAATCGGCTTCCAGCCACAACCTGACCGTCCGGGCAACGGATGCGGCCGGGGCGACCTTCGACAAGGTCATGACCGTAGCCGTGACCAACACCAATGAAGCGCCGGTGCTCGACACGGCCGCCAGCCCGACGCTGGGGAGCGTCCTTGAGGGAGCGACCAACCCGAGCGGGGTCACAGTCGCCTCGTTGGTCGTCGATGGCAGCATCACCGATCTGGACGGATCCTCGGTGGAAGCGATCGCGATCACGGGACTCAATACGAGTCTCGGCACCTGGCAGTACAGTCTCAATGGCGGCACCAGTTGGCTGTCGATCAACGCCGAGCTGATCAACACCAGCACCAATGAGCTCGCCCTGCTTTTGGGGCCGACGGCTCAAGTGCGG
>Ga0315899_10007486_pt1 | contig 11723 bp, 7 predicted proteins | sample LakEriMetagenome_2_FD_203518 | JGI IMG/M metagenome (GOLD analysis project Ga0315899, IMG submission 203518) | Freshwater fungal communities from buoy surface, Lake Erie, Ohio, United States - Buoy 4 MA112 | ecosystem: Environmental > Aquatic > Freshwater > Lake | place: USA: Lake Erie, Ohio... | reverse complement strand
CAACCAATGGTAACCCGAACCGTCAGGGAGGTATTGCAGTACACGGCCAATCATCTACACGCGCGCTCTGCGTAATCCCCACGCTCAATAAACCGTTATGCCCTCGGCAACTGCGACTGATGAAACCAACCATCAATCCACTGCTGCCTCGTTTACACGTCGGGTTACCACTCTGCTTAACTCCCCTTAACTTCGCAAAACATCTCTAATCACCGAACCATGGACATCGGTAAGACGCCGCTCAATCCCATTGTGATAGAAACTCAACCTCTCATGATCCAAACCTAACAAATGCAAAATCGTGGCATGAAAGTCATACACAGTGGCAACATTCTCTACCGCCTTGTACCCAAACTCATCCGTCGCCCCGTACGAATAAGGTGCCCGTACCCCCGCCCCTGCCATCCAAGCCGTGAAGCCTGACGGATTATGGTCGCGCCCCCTCGCTCCAGCTTGAAACGTCGGCATCCGCCCAAACTCCGTACACCACACGACCAATGTCTTTTCTAGTAACCCACGACGTTTCAAGTCTCGCAATAAAGCCGCCGTGGGTTGATCGAAAATCTCTCCGTGCACGGTGTACTGATCCTTCAATACCTTGTGCCCATCCCAATTGCTCGTACCCTCTCCCCCAACTTGATACGCACCATTGAACAACTGAACAAATCGGACACCCCGTTCAAGTAGCTTTCGGGCTAAGATGCAATTCCTTGCATAACCCGCCTTGGTATCCAACGTCCCGTTCCCCCCTTGGTCTGCTCCATACTCGCGCAGCGTCGCTTCATCCTCCATACTCAAATCCGCAACCTGCGGAACGGACAACTGCATCTTGGCTGCTAACTCGTAACTCGAAATGCGTGCCGCTAACTCGCTATCACCCGGGTACCGCTCCAAATGATGCCGATTTAAATCCGCTAAAAACTCTCGTGTCGCTCGATCCCCCTGCGGACTGCTCCCATCGGGCCTTCGAAGATTACGTATCGGCTTCGCTGCATTGAAATCGGTCCCTTGAAACGCCGCCGGCAAAAATCCAGGATTCCAACAGTTCCCACTCGATTGCGGTACCCCACGCGGATCAGGAATCGCTACATACGCAGGCAACTCCTCGTTCTCACTCCCCAACGCATAACTCGTCCAAGCTCCAATGCTCGGAAAGCCATCCAAAGTGAAACCGGTATTCATGAAGTTCTCACCAGGACCATGCGTGTTGGTCTTACCCGTTAGCGAATGCAAGAAACACATCTCATCCGCAAATTCACCAACCTGCCCCACCAAATCCGATATCTGCTTGCCACACTCCCCCCTCGGCCGAAACTCCCAAGGACTCTTCTGCAACGTTCCCTGCCCCCCTTGGAACGTGATGATCTTCTCCGATCCAGGCATCGGCTGGTCGTGATACTTGATCAACCCAGGCTTGAAGTCAAAAGTATCCAAATGACTGACCGCCCCCGCACAAAAAATCATCAACACCTGCTGCGCCTTCGGCTCAAAATGAGGTGCCCGCGCCCGATTCGGATTCGCTGAATCTATCTGCGGGCGAATCGGCCCAGTACCGTCATTCGTCCCGGGAACCTTACCCTCCCCTCTCGCCCGATCGCGTCCGAGCAAATCCATCAATGCCATGCTTCCGAGCGACATGCCACTTATCTGCCCGAACCGCTGCGCTAAAAATGCTCGCCGTGAATGTTGCTGTTCTTGCATGCTCCCCGCTCCGCTCTCTCTGTTGGTCACCGACCCTTAGAACACAAACAAAAACTCACTCGCATTGAGCATCGCTCGACAAAACGACTCTATCCCCTCACGCTTCACAAATGCTTCCGACATCTCGACCTCCCGTCGATCCGGCTCCCTGGCCATCAACCAACGAAAAGCCAACCTTATTTTTTCAGCCAACGCTCCGTCCGCATCCAAACGAACATCTGCATTCGATACCGCGCCCACCTCACGCTCCAAACGCTGCGCAATCAACTTCGACTGCTGCAAAACAAAAGGACTGTTGAATAAATTCAAAGCCTGCAACGGCGTATTCGACCTGGCTCGCTTCGCGATCACCTGATTGCCACTCGGACAATCAAACACTCCAAATACCGGATCTTGCTCCTGCCTTATCCGAGTCAAATACACCATCCTTCGGTACTCCGCAGGTCCAACCTCCTCCTTAGGAAAGTACCGATACACGTTGTCTTGCTCGACTCGCTGCAAATAAAACCCAGGACCACCCATCCTGTAATCCATAACATCGCTGGCAACCAACATGCTGTCGCGTATCGCTTCGGCTTCCAAACGCCTCGGTGAAAACCGCCACAATAATCGCCCATCCGCATCCGCCGCTAACCCATCCTCCCTCGGCAACGATGATTGACGAAAAGCCAACGATTGAAACATCTGCCGATGCAACCGCTTGACGGACCAACCGCTGTCGATCAACTCCGAAGCTAACCAATCAAGCAACTCCGGATGCACCGGCTTGCTCCCATTCCCACCGAAATCGCTCGGTGTATCGACAACCCCTACCCCAAAGACCATCTGCCATAACCGATTGGCCATTACCCGCGCCGTCAGCGGATTGTGCTTCGAGGATACCCAATGCGCAAGCGCAATTCTCCGCTGACGTTCGGTCATACGCTCCGCATCAACAATACCTGACTCAACGGCTAATGACTGATCTGCTCCGGAAGCTCCACTAACTTGACTTGAGGTTGCACCCCAAGGCGAACCGTCTATAGCGGCCAAAGACTCGACTACCCCCGGCGAGACTTTCTCTCGCTTAAGCATCGGATCACCACGATACAAGCGATACACCTCACCCGGCTCTCGAAACGTTCCGATCCAAGCCGCTTGACCACGCAGTAGTCCCCGCTGCTCGTCTTGCAATGCCTTCAAGTTCGCTAGCAGCGAACGCGCTTGCTCCTGATCCCCATCCTCTAACCCTAATACCCACCCCTGCGGATCGCTACCGGACGCATTGATGCGATCAGCTCCCGTCGATACAACTCGCCACTGACCATCTTCTAGCATCGCTTCGATTTTATAAGCACTCGCCAGACGATCGCGGAACTGCCCCATACGATCTCGCCCCCAACGCATCGATCGAATCACCGATGGCTCGGCAAAATCGATCCTCAGAACACCTCCATCTGACTCATTGGAGATCCAACTGTGCGAATTGCCGACCTTCTCGTCGTTGATATGCTCAAGCTTATGGATCGCATAACCTGGCAATGTACTCGATGCACTCGCCTTCGCTCCCCGCGCCGCTGCGGCAACATTGACTCCATCCTCCCGTAGCACTTCCCACTCATCGATACAAGGTTGTGCGCCACCAGATGCCAGAATCGTAAACCGCACCGACACAGCCCGCACCGGTTCGAACTGCTCTTCATTGACTGTCGACTCAACCGCCGGCCTAAGCTTCCTCTCGGACATCCTCGCCGCTGACTTCAACCGCCAAGCTTCCACACCTCCTTCAATCCGCTTCAGTTCAACTTTGATTTGCTCGACCCTCGAGCGAGACTGCTCGCTCAATTCATTAGCAAGCTCCCTTTCGCCAAACTGAACCCCAGCGAACACTCCCTGCAACGCATAAAAATCTTTTTGTGTTACAGGGTCGAACTTGTGATCATGACACCGAGCACACCCCAACGTCAGCCCCATAAACGCCGTGCCAGTTGTATTGATCAAATCCGCCAACTCATCCTGACGCTGCATCAAGGTCAACGATTCGTCCGGACTCTTCACCAAATCATAAGGCCCAGCAACGAGAAAACCGGTTCCCACCTCTACACCCAATTCATCCCCAGCGATCTGCTCACGGATGAATTGATCGTAGGGTTTGTCGGAATTGAAGGACCCGATGACATAATCGCGAAATGGCCAAGCGGTATAGCGCACTCGGTTCGTTTCAAAGCCATTCGACTCCGCAAATCGTATCACGTCGAACCAATGCCGAGCCAAACGTTCCCCATAACGTGGATCGCTCAACACGCGATCGACAAGCCGATCATACGCATCGGCACTCGTGTCCCCCATAAACGCATCGACTTCCTGCATCGTAGGAGGTACCCCTAAAGCCACCAAATACAAGCGACGCACCAACGTCTCGCGTTCAGCGGCATCCGAGAATCGAAGTCCCTCGGCTGCTAGGCCAGTTGCCAAAAATCTATCGATCGGACCATATTCAACAATGCTCTGCACATCGCTCGGCGGCATTTCCGGACGAACCACCGGCTGAAAACTCCAAGGTAACGCCTTGTTCAATAAATGCGAATCCTCAGGCCCTTGTGCTCCTTGGTCAATCCAAGCTTTCAGCAACCCAACCTCCGACTCACTCAGCGGTGAGCCTTCCGGTGGCATCCGAAGATCTGGGTCGAGTTGTGTTACCAACTCGATCAACATACTCGCAGCGCTATCCCCAACATGAATGATTTCGCCACTGCCACCACCCTTGAGAATCGCCGATCGCAAATCCAATCGCACGTCCGCTGTCTGCTTGCTCGCGCCATGACACCTTACACAATGTGTATCGAAAACCGGTAACACATCCTTCTCAAAGTCGATCTTGCGATCCTCTTGCCCAAAGAGACTCGCTCCCGACATGCAAATGATCCCGGCCAATAATCGCAAACTTCGCTGTATCATTGAATACCTAAGTCACTAAAACTATGGAAGCATCAGCCCCACCGCCAGGAGTCTAGTATACTCGAAATCAAAACAAATCTGACTTGTCGGATTTGTCCGAGAAGTCCACGACTTCTCCCAACCCATTCCCCGACGCGACACGACACGACACAACAGTTACCGGTTTTCTTTGCGTCTTCGCTTCTTTGCGTGAGCCAATCACACCCCTCGCACAGCCCCAGAAACCCATGCTACCGGGCGGCCGTCATACAGAAAGGTTCCTCGGCTCATCGGCTACCGTACGTAGGGTGTGGTGAAGCGGTCGGCCTACGACTTCTCAAACCACTCCAACAACCCAAATACCACCATAGCATATGCTCGGTAAGCCACCGACCGCGAAACCCACCTCTCCGCGCGTAACAACACCGCGCACGATGAACCTACACAATTAACTGAAACTCCAACAGCATTTCTCTCCCAACCCATTCCCCGACGCGACACGACACGACACAACAGTTACCGGTTTTCTTGGCGTCTTCGCTTCTTTGCGTGAGCCAATCACACCCCTCCCACGACCCCAGAAAACCATGAGGCCAAGGGTTCCACTCATACTCACCGCAAACTTCACTAGCGCCCGATCAACCCCGCGAGCTCCTCGGCAACTTCCTCTGCCGCTTCCTCCATGACGTAGTGCCCCACGTCTCTCAACTCGCGAACCGAAGCGTTCGGCCAAGCCTCTTTAAAACGACGCAAACACTCCGGCGTAAAACACCAATCCTTCATTCCCCATACCAACCGAATCGGTAATTGACCAAGCTTCGGTAAATCGCTCTCAAGCGTCTTCAATGTGGCAAACGTCGGATGCGATTTACTCATCGGTATGTCTTTGACAAACCCATCGATTCCAACTCGATGCGCTGCGGTGTCGTAAGGAGCAAGCAACCCGTCACGCACTTTAGATTCCAATCGCGGCAATCGATCGATCGCCATCACCGTCGCTGCCCTAGCAAACGCATTCAAATAACGCATCGCAAAACTTCCTATCCATGGAAGGCGACAAGCAGCGATCCGCAACGGTACATAAGGGGGAGGAAAAGCCCCGGTATTCAAGACGACCAAGCCAGACATGCGATCCAAACGACGCAAGGCCGCTCCCAATCCAATCGCTCCACCCCAATCGTGAACCACCATCACGATCCGCTGCATGTCAATCGCATCGATCAACGCTACTAAATTGTCGGTATGCTGACGTAGCGTATAAGCGTACTGCGGTGGCTTGTCACTCATCCCACATCCGATGTGGTCGACTGCAACCACCCGGTTCGTCGCGCGATACCGATCGACAATCGATCGATAGTAGAACGACCAAGTCGGATTGCCGTGCACACACAAGATACTCGGAGAGGGATGCTGTGCTCCGCTAGTTTCAAATCCTTCAACACCAGCCGCATTCCTAGCCGACTGAGGCTTCACCCCCTGAGGACCTTCATCGATGTAATGCAACCGCACCCGCCCATCGCTGGAAGCCTGCTGCGAACCAAGGGCTAAATAATGGGAGTCGTAAGGATACAGCGATCTCCAACCTACTTGCTCCCGATTCATCCGTCCGCTCCCTAACCGCGCAAATCTTCAAAACCGCGCAAGTGGTACTCAAGCCCGACATAATCGAGCAACTTGCATAAACTTCGCAACGCTACCCCAAACCCATCCGGGCCGCTAAAGCCGCCGAATTGGCCGCCACCCTTTACGTGTGGTTCAAGATCCACAAAGAATCCCGGCAGACCACGTTTGGTTACCCGCTCGATAATCGCTGGGTAATCGGCTCGAATATCTCTGAAGATCGCTTCGTGACCCGAATCCCCCATGTCCGCTGGCACGAATGCCGTCAACGACTCTTCATCTACATGTGCCGCAGCCCCATTACCACCGGATCGATGCACATTCGGTCTCTTGTAATCCTTCACGTGGATCCAACCCATGCCATGCTTCATCGCCAAGTATTCTTCAAAGACTTGATCGCCCGACATTCCTTGGCACACCAAATTCGCACCATCGAAAACCAAAACCAAGGCAGGATGGGAAATCGCATCGTAGATTTTCCCTAACAACTTGCCCGTCTGCCCGATCAAGTTCGCTTCGACCTCCAGCCCAAATGTCAATCCGTACGAATCACACATGGTGGCTATCGCACCGATCTGATCGACCGCTTGAGCTACATGCTCATTCGGATCAGTCCCGCGAGGATGATAAAAGGAAAATCCACGAATCAGCTTGCTACCGAACTGATTCGCAAGATCACAAGCTCTCCGCACGTCCTTTTGCAAGTACTCTTGGAACGGCACGAAGCGATTGTTCGTACCATCATTGACATCGAGCAGTTTGACTTTGCCAATAGGGGAACCGATGCTCGAGACACTCAGCCCATACTCGCGCTGCAACTCTAAAATCGTCTCGATCCCTTTAGGCTCGAGCTGCATGACGTTCTGGATCCCGCCACCCGCATCGATGAAACGCAACGTGTAGTAGCGCAGCCCCATTGCAGCGAAAGCACAAAACTGTTGCATCGCCGTTTTTTGATTCGCGGCTTCATCAGCCAGCCCACCTAACAACAGCGGCGGATGTACTTGCGTTTGCTTCATGATCATACCTCGCTCTTCCTTCTGGCACCGCAACCCCACGGTTTCCGGTGAACCCTTTTATTCCTTGGATTGGGTGTACGAGATGGTGATCGTAGAAGTGATCCCGCCCCGTGCCCCCCAACGGCTTTCCAAAGTCGCCGATCGCGGCGAAGTGACTTTCAAAAAGTCATCGAAAATGCAGTTCGTTACGTTCTCGTAGAAAATCCCCTCGTTGCGGAACTTCTGCAAGTACAACTTCAAACTCTTGAGCTCGACGCACTTCTGATCCGGAACGTACCTGAAGACCAACGTCCCAAAATCAGGTTGCCCTGTCTTTGGACAGATCGATGTGAACTCGGGACAGACTATCTCAATCGTGTAATCCCGATTCGGATAGGAGTTATCGAAACATTCAAGTTCACTGACAAAGGGTGTTCCTGGCACAGTTTGGTTTTCCACTGGTTAAATGACTGCGATGCTTCAAGTCTCATCGAGCAAACTTCGGGAAAACGACTAAATTCTTCCCGAGAAATTTCTCGACCCCGGGCCGCTTGAGTCAGCTCTCGCCTCCTCCCGCAAACCCAACCCTTGGCATATCTTAACAAGCTTGAGAAAATACAATAGATGTTTTAGCGTTCATCTACCCGGAGTCCTCGATTGATTCGCATCGCAGAAATCTTTGAAAGTGTTCAAGGCGAAGGAATGCTTACGGGCACCCCTAGCCTGTTTATCCGAACAAGCGGCTGCAATTTGCGATGCTGGTTCTGCGATACCCGCTACGCCTCCTGGGAACCCGAAGGCCCCCAACAAAGCATCGAAGATATCCTTGAACAAGTCGACCGATCGCGTATCGCTCACGTCGTTCTCACCGGTGGCGAACCGATGATCTTCGAGGAAATCGGTGAACTCTGCGCCGCTATCCGAGCCCGTGGCAAACACTTGACCATCGAAACCGCAGGAACCATCGAAACCACAGGAACCATCGGGGTCACCCCCGCTGGGGAAAAACCAGACACCCGCGATTCTGTCCAACAAGTCGATTGCGACCTCTGGTCCATCAGCCCTAAACTCAGCAACTCGACCCCTATCGGCTACGCCGAAGACACCTGGGTTCGTCGCCACGACGCACGTCGCTATACCCCCCACATCGTCGAGTCCCTGATCGCACGCGGAGAATACCAACTAAAGTTTGTGGTAGGATCTATCCTCGATGCCGAAGAAGTCCTCGAGTACCTCAAACGACTCCGTGGCTGGGCACCCGAACGGGTAATGCTCATGCCTCGTGGCACCACCCACGAAGAACTACAACTGCAATTGAGCTGGCTTGCCAACTGGTGTCGATCCCACGACCTGCGACTCTGCGACCGACAACATATCCACTGGTTCGGTAACCGACGCGGAACCTAATCCCCCACCACTACCGTGAACGACTCCAACATCACCCCATCGCAATTCCCACCCCCTGAATCGAAACCGCCGCACTTCAACTCGTCGCAATTGTCCGAGCAAGAGGGAACTTGGTTCACTCACAGAGCGTGGCTCTTCGTCCTTCTGCTGATGCCGGTAGCCTTGCTCAACTACCTCGATCGACAAATGATGGCCTCCATGCAGAAATCAGTCATGGACTCCATCCCGGACTTCGCCGCAAGCAACACCCCTCAACTAATGTGGGGGACCATGCTCGGGCAATTCAAATGGGTCTACGCGTTCTTCAGCATATTGGGTGGGCTCTGCGCAGATCGTATCTCTCGCCGCTGGACGATCGCCGCAAGCCTCTTCGCTTGGTCCGCGATTACTTGGTGGACCGGCCAAGTAACCTCCTATAACGAACTTCTATGGGCCCGCTCCCTGATGGGTGTAAGCGAAGCTTTCTATATACCCGCCGCATTGGCTCTGATCGCGGACTACCACCAAGGCTCCTCGAGATCCAAAGCCGTCGGACTCCACCAATCGGCAATCTACTTGGGGACCATTGCCGGCGGTTTCGGCGGCTACGCCGCTACCTACCTCGGCTGGCGCGAAGCCTTCGCCGCATGCGGTCTCTTCGGAATGCTCTACGCACTGCCATTGGCTACCATCCTCCGCGATCACTCATCGACCAACATCGATCTAACGACCGACGACCCTATGAATACCGATCCTGCGAACCAATCGTCGTACAAAACAAACCAATCCACAAACGCCTTTTCTACACTCCTATTTAACCCCTCCTTCTTGCTACTCGTCGCCTATTTCACCCTACCTGCGATGGCCGGTTGGGTCGTCCGCGATTGGATGCCCGCTATCCTTCGAGATCGCTTCGAGCTGGGCCAAGGAGCATCAGGGGTCACCGCAACTCTCTATTGGCAACTTGCTGCAATCCTCGGCGCTGCTCTCGGAGGTTTCTTGGCAGATCGATGGATGGCTTACAACATCCGCGCACGCCTCTACGTCAGCGCCCTTGGAATGGCCATGATCGCCCCAGCCATCCTCGGGATCGGAAACGCTACAAGCCTCACGATCGCGGTCGCTTGCCTGATCCTCTTCGGGCTCGGCTGGGGGTTCTTCGATTGCAACAACATGCCTATCCTCTCGCAAATTGTCGAACCTCGATTGCGAGCAACAGGATACGGCCTGATGAACTTCGTTAGTATCTCCTTCGGCGGCTTCGCTGATAAAGAATTCGGCCGTTTGCGTGACTCGAACGTCCCTCTCTACGTAAGCTTCAGTATCTTCGCCCTGCTCGCGCTGATCTCTATCTTCCTGGTCCTGATGATCCGTCCCAAACCTGAACTCCAATGATCGACTTTCAACCCCTTCACGGTCTCGTCGCCGCTGTCCACACCCCACTGAACTCCCAAGGTGAACTGGCCCTCGATGCTGTCGAGAAACAAGCCGCTTGGATGCTCAACCAATCGGTCAACACTGTCTTCATCGGTGGGAGCACTGGCGAAAGCCACTCTCTTTCCCTCGACGAACGAATCGCATTGGCAAATCGATGGAAGGATGTTCGTAAAGGCTCCTCGCTTCGACTCGTCGTCCACGTCGGCTGCAACTGCTTGAACGATGCCCAATCACTCGCCAAACATGCGCAAAGCATCGGCGCCGATGCCCTCTCAGCTCTCTCACCGAGCTACTTTAAACCTCGCTCCCTCGAGTCCTTGATCGACTGCTGCGCTTCGATCGCCCAAGCCGCCCCCAACCTCCCCTTCTACTTCTACGACATCCCCGTCCTGACCGGCGTGAACTTCGCGATGCCCAAGTTCCTCGCGCTCGCCTCGAAAACAATTCCAAACCTCGTCGGCCTGAAATTCACGAACTCCGACCTCGCGGCCTACCTGCAATGCCTTCAACTCGACAATCATCAATGGGACTTGCCCTGGGGAATCGATGAACACCTTCTAGGAGCCCTCGCAACGGGAGCCCAAGGTGCGGTAGGTAGCACCTACAACTTCGCCGCACCAATCTACCACCGAATTATCGAAGCCTTTCATCAAGGAGACTTCCAACGCGCACGCCAAGAACAACTCAAAAGCATTCAGCTTATAGAATGCCTTGCAAGCTACGGATACATGGCCGCCGCTAAAGCTACGATGGAATACCTCGGTATCCCCGTCGGCCCACCTCGATTACCCAACGGGTCACTGACCACCGAACAACAACGCGAACTCTACACTCGTTTAGATTCCTTCCATCTAAAACACCCCTAAACCCCCAAACCGGTACGGTTCCTATGTCCACGATCGGCTTCGCCTTCCTCCTCCTGTGCGCCGCAATCCTGCTTCTCGTCGCTCTGATCTTCATCGCTTTCCTCGCCTCAGAAGCCTCCATCGAACGACTTACCCCCCTCGCGCAATCCAATCCTAAAAACCACCCTCGCAATGCGGATGATGATCCTTCAATATCGATCATCTTCGCCGCACGCAACGAAGAATCATCCATCGAACAAGCAACCCGATCGATGCTTGCTCTCGACTACCCTAACATGGAACTCATCGTCGTCGATGACCGCAGCACCGACCTAACCTCGAGTATCTTGCTTCGCCTCAAACAAGAATTCCCCAACGCACTGCAAACCATCCGCGTCGAAGTACTCCCGGACGAATGGTTGGGGAAATGCCATGCCTTGCATGTTGGCGCTCAAAACGCTCGCGGGGAATGGTTGCTCTTCACCGATGCGGATATCCACATGCATCCAAGCACTCTTCAAACCACCCTCGACTTCGCATCCCGTCAGAACGCGGACCACCTGACGCTCGCTCCCTATTGCAACATGCCAAGCTGGATTCTCAACACCTTCGTCGCCACATTCGCATTCCTCTTCAAAGCCTTCGTTAAACCCAATCAAATATCCAACCCAAAATCAACCGCACATGTCGGCGTCGGCGCTTTCAACCTTGTGCGACGAAGTACCTATCAAGCCATCGGCGGACATACCTCTGTCCGCTTGTGCCCCGATGATGATGTGAAACTCGGTAAACGAATCAAACTCGCCGGCTTCCAACAACG
>Ga0315899_10007484_pt1 | contig 11725 bp, 12 predicted proteins | sample LakEriMetagenome_2_FD_203518 | JGI IMG/M metagenome (GOLD analysis project Ga0315899, IMG submission 203518) | Freshwater fungal communities from buoy surface, Lake Erie, Ohio, United States - Buoy 4 MA112 | ecosystem: Environmental > Aquatic > Freshwater > Lake | place: USA: Lake Erie, Ohio... | reverse complement strand
TAGCGCCAGCTTTTTGTGCTGCGCCTACCATGTCTCGTTCAATCGCCGCTACATCGTTCATCACATGCGGATCACAATTCATGAATTCAACCAAAATATGGTTTCCTAAAGCAATACTCATTTATGCGTTTCTTTTTAAGTCGCGCAAAATTACGTTTTTCTTTGGTTCTTAGATGTTTTTCAACTTTTATTTTTAGCGAATTCAATGAATTAATATTGGGTTAATTTGGGATATTAACTAATTTCGTTTTAATGATTCAAATTCGAAATAATCAATTAGTCGCATTGATCAATCCACTTGGCGCTGAGTTAACTGAATTATCAAAAAATGATGGAGTTAATGTTCTTTGGAAAAAAGACGAGTCTTTTTGGAATCGAATTTCTCCGAATTTATTTCCAATAGTCGGCAGATTGAAAAGTGATTCGTATACCTATGAAAATCGAAATTTCTCGATGTCTCAGCATGGTTTTGTTAGAGATTTCTATTTTGAAGTGATTAATCAAGATGAAAGTTCCGTGATATTTGAATTAAATAGTAATGAAGTTACAAAACGACAATATCCTTTTGATTTCACCTTTCAAGTTTGTTACAGCATAGAAAATTCAAAGTTAAAGGTTGAATTTAACGTTCAAAATAGGGGAGACGAGGTGCTTCCTTATTCCGTTGGTGGACATCCAGGTTTTGCTGTTAATGGATCAATAAATGAATATTATTTGGTTTTTGAAGGGAATTATGAATCTGAACGATGGTTGCTCGAAGGACCTTTTTATTCTGGGAAAACCGAACCGATTCTTTTGAATGAGTTTTTTGAATTGGATTATAAGTTATTTGAAAATGATGCAATAGTTATTCGAAATCCAAAGTTCGGCAAGGTGATGTTGGCGCATAAAAAACAGGGCAAATTGTTAAGTGTTAGTTCAAATAACTGGCATGCTATTGGTTTCTGGTCAAAACAAAATGCTCCTTTTTTTTGCATTGAGCCTTGGTGGGGTTGGGCAGATAGCATTAACAGTTTAGGAAAATTTATTGAAAAGGAAGGTTTAAATTTTTTGAATGCAAATGAGATAGGTTCACATTCTTTTGAAATAGAACTATTTTAGAAATTTCACTTTCGAATATTACATTTTTTACTTTTTGAACTTTAGTTGAGTTCATATTGAATATTCTTTTTTTTCTTTTGAGTTAGATGTTGCTTTTTGAGTTACCTCCATTAAAAATAAAACATCAAAAGATTAAAATATAATCAAAAAATAAGATTAATAAATAATCATTTTGTAATTTTACAAAACAAACGATATGCGCTTACAGAAAAAATTACCTTTCAAAAACTTGAAAAATGGCTGTATTGCGTTCGATTGTTCACATGGATTTGGACACATTTTTTGTTTCCTGTGAACGAAAATTAGATAACAGATTAATTGGAAAACCGATTTTGATTGGAGGAACATCCGATCGGGGTGTCGTGGCTTCCTGTAGTTATGAAGCTCGTCAGTTTGGAATTCATTCGGCGATGCCTATGAAAATGGCAAGAGAACGTTGTCCAGAGGCAATTATCATCAAAGGTAATTCGGAGACGTATAGCAAGTTTTCACGTGAGGTGACCGATATCATTCGTGAAGCTGTGCCAGTTTATGAAAAAACTTCCATAGATGAGTTTTACATGGATTTAACAGGTATGGATCAATTTTTCGGTACCATGAAATATGCGTCAGAACTTCGTCAACGGATTTTTAAGGAAACAGGTTTACCAATATCATTTGGTTTATCACAAAATAAAACGGTTTCGAAAATTGCTACCGGTGAAGCGAAGCCAAACAATCAGCTTAAAATTGATTATGGTTCAGAACGTGAATTTCTAGCGCCACTTTCCGTTCGGAAAATTCCAATGGTGGGAATAAAAACATATCAAACACTTTGTAATTTGGGCGTTCGAAAAATTAAAACAATTCAGGAAATGCCCGTTGAGTTGATGCAAAGTGCGCTAGGTGAAAATGGGCTTCTTATTTGGAAAAAAGCAAATGGTCTTGATAGTTCTCCCGTAGAGCAATACCATGAACGAAAATCCATTTCAACCGAACGAACATTTGATTATGATACAATTGATGTTTTTAAACTTCGTGGAATTTTATTGGCAATGGCCGAAAATTTAGCATTTCAATTGCGAAGAGGAGAAAAACTAACAGGTTGTGTGACGGTTAAAATTCGTTATTCAGATTTTCAAACACAAACTCTTCAGAAGCAAATTCCCTATACAGCTGCCGATCATCAACTTTTACCTGTTGTAAATGATTTGTTTGAACGCTTGTATAGTCGACGTTTGCTCGTTCGTTTGATTGGAGTGCGTTATAGTTCGCTTGTTTCGGGTTTTCACCAGTTGAATCTATTTGATGAATCGTTGGATTATGCTTCTTTGTATAACGCACTAGATCGAATTCGTTTGCGTTTTGGCGACCGATCCGTCATGCGAGCTGTTGGAATGGAAGCTCGAACCATTGGTCGTTGGAATCCATTTTCAGGAGAGCCGCCACCCTTGTTAGCAAATAGAAGGGTATAAAAAAAGCGCTCCGAAGAACGCTTTTTCAATTTTAGTAATGTTATTGATTAGAATCTCCAACCTAATCTTGCATTTCCAATGAAGTTGTTTCCGAAACTGCTTGAATTTGATGGCTCTGATAAGCTAGTTGTAGTTGTTCCAGCAACAGTAGATGTAAACTCACCTGCTTTTTCAGACATTGATTGGAAACCAATTCCCAACTCTAATCCAACGTAAAAGTTCTCAGCGAAATAGTAATCTGTACCTGCAACCAAATTTAGACCTAACATTGAAGTTGGTGCTTTTGCAGTTGCAGTAAAGTCAGCACTATAGCCATTACCATCAAACTTATCCCATTTAGCAGAAGTGTTTCCCATGCCATAAGCTAAATCAGCCCCAACATAAGGAGACAATTTGTCGGTTCCAGCAAAGTGTTTTTCAGCACCCAACGAAATCATTGTCATTGAAGTTTTGTTAATTTCGGTTCCTTCACCACCTGCGTTATCGGCTAACTCATAATAATAATCTTTCGTTGAAGAATTATTAAGCGATAATGAAACGCGAGCAGCTAAATCATCAGCTAAGAAATAACGCATTCTTAAAGAAGGAGCGTTGAAGGAAAGAGACGAAGTATTATAACTTAATTGTCCCTCTAAAGAGAATGGATTCTCTTTTGTTGCTTTTTGTGCGAACATTGTCCCTGACAATGTTAATGCACCTACGAAAATCATAATTTTTTTCATGGTTGTTGTTTTTAAAATTATGATCCAATTTACGCAGAGGGCTCATCGAAGGTTTCAAATCTAAATACATTTTTCAACTTTATTTTCTTAATAAAGAAGCTAAGTGATTGTTTTTCAGTGAATAAAATTAATTTTAATTTTCAAGTTGTTTCCGATGCATTTCAGCATAGGATCCATTTTTGGATAATAAATCTTCGTGAGTACCTTGTTCAGTGATCTTTCCGTTGTCCAAGACAAGAATGTAGTTTGCATTACGAATCGTAGAAATTCGGTGGCTAACTACAATAGTAGTGCGATTTTGGTGGTCTTTATTTAAATTATTTAAAATAGTATTTTCAGTTTCCGTGTCAACAGCGGAGAGACAATCATCTAACAAAAGTAACTTTGGTTTCCGAAGTAATGCACGAGCTATACTAACACGTTGCTTTTGTCCGCCACTTAAATTAACGCCTCGTTCCCCTAAAATGGTTTCAAATTTATCTGGGAATTCAATTATATTATCGTAAACATGAGCGTCCTTGGTAACATTTACTAATTGTTCATTTGTAATAGTTGAATCGTTGGAGCCAAATTTAAGGTTGTTCGCAATGGTGTCGGAGAATAGAAAAACATCCTGAGGAACAATTCCACTTTGATCTCGAAATGCATCTGAATTTATTTCCTGCAAATTCTTACCATCAATTAAAATTTCTCCTGAATCACAATGATATTGACGCAATAGTAATTGTAAAATCGTGGATTTTCCACTTCCAGTTCTACCAACGATAGCCAAAGTGTCTCCTTTTTTAATTTTAAAACGAATACAATCCAGCGCTTTTATTCCAGTGTCAGGATAGGTAAAGCTTACATTTCTAAATTCAATTTCTCCCTTAAAATCAAATTCCTCATGATTTGAATTTTCAAATTCAGGTTTCGTCTCAAGGAAATCATTGATTCTATTTTGGGAAGCAGCCGCTCGTTGAATGATTGAGGTGACCCAACCAACACTAGCAAATGGCCAAGTCAAATTGTTTACGAAAAAAACGAAAGCAACAATTCCACCTAAAGAAATTTGTTTTTCATAGGTCATTAATCCACCAAGATAAATCGTTATTAATGTGCTAATTCCGATAAGAAAGATGATAGTTGGCAAGAAGAGCGCATTGATTAAAACTAATTTCATACTTCTCTTTTGGTATTCGTGGGTTGAATTTGAGAACTTTTGTCCTGTTTCTTCATTTCGATTATAAGCCTTAATTATTCGAATACCTGCAAATGTCTCTTGAGCAATGGTAGATAAAAGGGATTGCTCCTCTTGAACCAATTTACTCATTTTATTTATTTTGGTTGATACTTTATAGATTAAGAAAGACATTACAGGCAGCGGTAGCAATACGAAAAGAGTCAGCTTTGCACTAATTTGGGTCATCTGAAAAATGATCATTGAACTCAGAATAACCAGATTTATAGTATACATTATTCCAGGTCCAAGGTACATGCGAACAAGACCAACATCCTCAGATATTCGATTCATTAGGTCTCCCGTTGAGTTGCGTTTGAAAAAAGCCATATCTAATCGCTGGTAATGCTGGAAGATTTCATTTTTGAGATCAAATTCAATTAAACGAGACATAATGATAATTGTCTGGCGCATTAGAAATAGGAAAAATCCTTTTAGGAAAGATAAAAGAATATAAATTCCACCAAGTTTTAAAGAAAGCCAAATTGCTGTTTCAAGACCAGTTACTTTGGTAGTGCCCATTAGGTTATCGACGGTTTCCTTTACATAAACAGGCATTTTAACACCGAAGTAATTGGATATAATTGTAAAAACAATCCCAAGTAGAAAGTGCCATTTATACTTGACAAAATATTTATTGAGGTATCGAAGCGATTTCATAGATAATTTTCTAATTTTGCCAACCTGAATGGCTACGCAAATTTAACCATTCAAGTCATAAGTTAACGAACTAAATAAAAGATGTCTGAAATAAAAACATTTTCTGCCTCAGAGCTTTCCGATAATCCGGTCATAGCTCAAATGGCAAATCTAGGACATGAACAAATCCTTTTTTGTAACGACGAATCAACAAGCTTAAAAGCAATTATTGCAGTTCATAATACAACTCTTGGACCTGCTTTGGGCGGAACGCGTATGTGGGCCTACAGTAACGAAATGGAAGCGTTGAATGACGTTTTGCGACTGTCAAGAGGTATGACTTACAAAAATTCAATTTCTGGTCTAAATTTAGGTGGTGGAAAGGCTGTTATTATAGGAGATTCTAGAACACAAAAATCGGAAGCTCTTTTCAGAAGGTTTGGTAAGTTTGTTAACAGCTTGGCAGGAAAATACATTACGGCAGAGGATGTTGGGATCAATCCGAATGACATGAATTGGGTAAGTATGGAAACAAAACATGTTGTTGGTTTGCCCGGAAAAAGTGGTGATCCCTCGCCAGTTACTGCTTACGGTGTGTATATGGGAATGAAAGCGTGTGCAAAAGTTCAGTATGGCACTGATTCTTTGGCTGGAAAAAAAGTAGCAGTACAAGGAGCTGGACACGTTGGTGAATACTTAATTGGTCACCTCACGAAAGAAAATGCTGAAGTTTATGTGACTGATATTCATTCTGACACATTAAAACGTGTTTCAGAAAAATACAATACGAAAGTAGTTGCTCCCGATGAAATTTATTCGATCGAAATGGATATTTATGCGCCGTGTGCGCTTGGGGCGACAATAAATGACGAAACGCTTGAAAAATTAAAGTGTTCGATTGTAGCTGGTGCGGCAAATAATCAGTTGAAGTCAGAAGCAAAACATGGCATCGATGTAATGAAAAAAGGAATTATTTATGCCCCGGATTTCGCAATAAATGCAGGTGGTGTAATTAATTGCTTTTCTGAAGTTCAGGGATTATCATCCGAATGGTCTCATAAAAAAGCAGAGGAAATCTATGATACTATTTTAAATATCGTAAATCGCTCCAAATCTGAGAATGTTCCTACTTTTCAAATTGCAAATAAAATAGCAGAAGAACGAATTGAAGCAATCGGACGCGTAAAACTTCCAATGTAATATGCTTAATAGAAGACATCTTCGAATTAAAGTTCTTCAGATTCTATACGCTTTCTACCAGTCGAATGAAACTGATGTTTTAAAGGCTCAAAAAGAAGTTCTGTTTTCGGTTGAACGAATGTATGACATGTATCTTTATTTACTTTTAACGCTGCCAGAGGTTGAACGAGCTGCGGAAAACAAAATAGAAGAACGAAAGAAGAAATTTAGACCTACAGCTGAAGATTTGAATCCCAATCTTAAACTGGTTAATAATCTTGTTGTCAAACAAATAGCAGGTTGTGATGATTTAAGAAAACTTTCAGAATCGCGCAAAGTAAATTGGATAGGAGCTGTAAATCAAGAGATTTTCCGTAAAATGTATTTACAGATTATGGAAAGTGAAGTGTTTTTTGAGCACATGAATAACGGTCTTAGCGGATTTGAGGAAGATAAATCTTTTGCCGTACAATTGTTTAAAAACGAAATTGCAAATTCGTCCTATTTGTATCATTTTTTTGAAGAAATGAGCATCCATTGGTTAGATGATTTGGATCTATGCTGTTCTATGGTTATAAAAACGTTAAAGGCTATTCCCGAAAAAGGATTGATGAAGGTTCTTCCCTTGTTTAAAGAGGATGATGATGAAAAAGATTTCGTTTTAAATTTAGTTAAACGTACGATTGAAATGGATAATGAAAATGAGCTTTTAATCAATGAATTAGCTGATAATTGGGATTTGGATCGTATTGCAAAAATGGATATTTTACTTCTTAAAATGGCTGTTTCGGAACTTCAAAGTTTTAGCAGTATTCCGACCAAAGTTACCTTAAATGAATACATAGAGATTTCGAAATTTTATAGTACTCCAAAGAGTAATGTTTTTATCAATGGAATATTAGATAAAGCAATTTCGAGATTAACGAAAGAGAAAAAAATTATTAAAACTGGAAGAGGATTGTTATCATAAATATTAACATCTATGAGAAAATTATCATTAATTGCATTATCACTTTTGCTTTTCGCTTGTGGTGAGGAACAAAAAATTGAAGTTGGTCAGAAAACAACGATGGAAATTACACCAGAATTTAACGCGGGCACTGTTATTAAAGGAGAAATTATTAAAGCTCGGTTTAAAGTCGAAAATACTGGAGATTACCCATTGGTTTTTGGAGAAGTGCGTGGATCATGCTCGTGTACGGTTGCGGAAAAACCTGAAGAACCTATTCAACCTGGTGAAACCGGAGAAATAATTGCAGAGGTGAATACTGAGAATTTATCTTCAAAAAATATTGTTAAATCAGTAACAATTATGGCGAATACGGAGCCGAATTTAACCGTAGTAACAATTAAAGGAACATTAAAAAAGTAAATTATGGATAAGAATTCGATGAACATTGTCATTATCGTTTTAATGATTTTTGTGTTTTATTTTTTCATGATTCGTCCACAAACGAAGAAACAGAAAGAATTAAAGAAATTTAGAGAAGGGTTAAAACCAGGAGACAAGATTGTAACCATAGGTGGGATTCACGGAAAAATTCTTGAAATCGCTGAGTCGACAGTGTTAATTCAATCTGATAATTCTAAATTAAGAATCGAAAAATCAGCAATTGCCCAATCTGTCGAAGATCAAATTATGGCGAAGTAAAAACTGAATTCTTTTTAAATTGAATTTACACTTAAATTTTTAGGAATTTAATTGAATTGAAAGAGCCTTTAGGGCGAACAAAATAAAATCCATTTTCAAGAAATGAAATGTCATTTCCATTTTTTATGGAATTAATTTCAACAACTTTGTTCCCTCTTAAATCTAGTATTTCAATTAATTCAACGTATCCATTTAGAATTAATAGTGAACTAGTTGGGTTTTCTAGTATGGAAAATTGTTCCATATAAATTGATTCATTTCTAAGAACAGGATCCTTCACACCATAAGAAATTCCGTTTTTTACAATGTAGGTCAAAATGGTATCCTGGTAAGAGACATATGTGCTTGTCTCGTAACTAAATTCACTGCTTATTTTTCCGAATCCAATTTTAAATTGTTCTAGAAGTTCTAGGTTATTGCATGTTTCTAAAATTTGCGAATAATGCAAGGCTGTGAGAGTATTAAATGAATTGTCCAATAAAACTGTGTCCTTATATTCAAGATTTCCATTTATCGGGCAATTCGCAGCCATCGTAGCTATTTCTATTGAATCATAAAAACTTGCATAATTGTAATCCGGTAGATACTTTAAATTTGAATCTAAGTTTGAATAACACCACATGTCACTTCCTGTCCACCTTATTGTGTCATACATTCCAGTTGAACTGTTAAAAACGCGGTTGTATGATTTACTGCTTACAGTGTAGCAAATTTCTGAACTATCTGTTGAATAAATTTTATCTTCAATAGCGTAGCGTGTGGTTCCTCGATTTTGATACATTGTAAATTCAGTGCCAACGGCAATATAGTATTCAAGTGTATCTCCAATTGAAAAATCATAGACTTCTCGTGGAGTGAGGTGATTTTGGGCACTCAATATTGATGAAAAAAGTAGAAAAGAAATTAGAACTTTCATTTTATAAAATTTCTGAAATTATGTCTTGAAATTTATATGAGTTCTTTAATTTCAGTAATAATTCGCTCAGCTAAAATATCTGCGGCCTCCGCACTTTTACTTTCGGAATATATTCTAATTATTGGTTCGGTATTGCTTTTGCGCAAATGAACCCATTCTTTTCCGATGTATATTTTTACACCATCGGTTGTATCGACTTCTTCATGAGCATATTTTGCTGCCATTTTTTCAAGAACGATGTCAACATTTATTTCTGGAGTTAACTCAATTTTATTTTTTGAAATAGTGTATTTCGGATATGAATCCCTTAGTTCAGACAAAGATTTTCGTTCGTGCGCTAAATGACTCAAAAATAAGGCGATACCAACTAAAGAATCTCTACCGTAATGCAGTTCTGGGTAAATCACACCACCATTACCTTCACCACCAATCACGGCATTGATCTCTTTCATTTTTGCAACAACATTGACTTCTCCAACTGCTGCGGCAGAATAGTTTTGACCAATTGCTTCGGTAATGTCTCTTAGTGCTCGAGTAGAGGAAAGGTTCGAAACGGTTGCTCCTGGTGTATGTTTAAGAACATAGTCAGCAACAGCAACTAAGGTGTATTCTTCACCAAACATGGAGCCGTCTTCACAAACAAGTGCCAAACGATCAACGTCAGGGTCAACAGTTATTCCTACGTGAGCTCCTATTTCTTTAATTTTATTTGATAAGTCTGTCAAGTGTTCCGGTAATGGTTCCGGGTTGTGGGGGAAATGACCGGTCGGCTCGCAATACATTTCGGTGATTTGGATTACGCCCAATTGTTTTAATAATGCAGGAACAAAAATACCTCCGCTTGAATTCACAGCATCCACCACGATTTTGAAATTGGCAGCTTCAATTGCTTTTTTGTCTACCAAAGGCAAAGCCAAAATCGCATCAATGTGTTTTTGCATATATGAATCATCATGTGTTACACCACCAAGGTTATCAACGTCTGCAAAATTGAATGATTCCTTATTCGCTATTTCTAGAACTTTTTCGCCGTCTGCACCTGAAATAAATTCACCTTTTTCATTGAGTAACTTCAATGCGTTCCATTGTTTCGGATTGTGGCTTGCTGTTAAAATAATTCCTCCATGAGCATTTTCCATTGGAACAGCAACCTCTACCGTTGGGGTAGTGGATAATCCTAAATTTACAACGTCAATACCAAGTCCAACCAATGTTGAAACAACCAAATCAGAAATCATTTGTCCTGAGATTCGTGCATCTCGTCCAATTACAACCTTAAGTTTTGTATTCGGATTTCGGTTTAATAACCATGTACCATAAGCCGCTGCGAATTTTACAGCGTCAATTGGAGTCAGGGCATTATCTACTTGTCCACCGATAGTACCTCGAATTCCCGAGATCGATTTAATTAATGTCATTTACTTTAGATTATGAGTTAAACGAACGTTTGTTTGAAATCATTTTTAGACAAGCTACAGCTGCCTCGATTCCTTTGTTTCCATGTCTTCCACCTGAACGGTCAATAGATTGCTGTATATTATTGTCTGTCAAAACACAAAAAGCGACAGGTGTATTATATTTCAACATTACATCCATTATTCCTTTTGTTGTACCTGAACAAACAAAGTCAAAATGCTTTGTTTCACCTTGAATTACAACTCCGATAGCAATAACTCCGTCTACCATGCCGTTTTCACAAAAATATTGAGAACCCAATGGCAGTTCAAATGCTCCAGGAACGAATTGAATAAAGATGTTTTCATTTAAAACACCATTTTCAACAAGGGCTTCTTTCGCGCCTTTTAAAAGATTTAAAGTGATTTCATCATTCCATTCAGAAACAACAATGCCGATTTTATAATCGGCACCATTCGGAATTTCTTCCTTCTTGTAATCAGATAAATTTCTATTGGCTGTAGCCATTGTTATTTAACAATGTTGTTGCTCGAACGAGATAAGAACTTCTCGATAGACTTTTGTGATGCAAAAGTTGGATAATTATCTTGAATGGAAGTGTAGTATTCAGTTGCTTTATCAAATTTCTTTAGTTTCTCAGCACATAAACCGGCTTTGAATAAATACATTGGACTCGTAAATTCATTATCTTCCATTTCTGCTGCTTCGAAATACTTGTGCTCAGCCTCATCGTATTTTTTCATCTCAGATAAGCAATCACCTTGAAGACCTGTGGAGAAAACACGAAGATACGTGTCATCCAAATCAACATCCTCTAAATTGTCTAGTGCTTTTTTAAATTGACCTTTTTTCATGTATTGGGTTGCCAATAAATATTGTCCAATTTCACCTCCTGATTTACCATCATAATTGCGAACAAATGGTTCCAATGCCTTGATTGCTTGATCAGTGGAATCTTTTGATATATAATTCATGGCAATCCACCAACCATCGTTTGATTTCTCATTATCCGGTAACCACATAAATTGACGGTATAATAAAAATACTAATCCAAGTCCAACGATTCCACCAACAAAGTAAGTACCTAATTTAAATTTCTTATCGGAATTAAATTTTGATTTAAGAAGGTCAAAACTTAAGTTTTCTAACATATTCTAAATTTTAGGTGCAAAAATAATTATTTTTTTGACAAGCACAGCGTTTATTTTATTTCCAAAGTTTTCCTTTTCTGATTTAATTGAAAGATTATTGAAAACCTTTTTTATTTCGGTAATTTCTTAGTTTTGCAAACGAATTATGCTTAGAAATCTTATATTTTTAATAATCTTATTTCCATTATCAATCGCTTTTTCACAAAATAAGCCAAACCAAGGTGAAGGATCTTTGTTTGGGAAGGTTATAAATGAACAAACCGATAAGGCAATTGAG
>Ga0315899_10007483_pt1 | contig 11725 bp, 11 predicted proteins | sample LakEriMetagenome_2_FD_203518 | JGI IMG/M metagenome (GOLD analysis project Ga0315899, IMG submission 203518) | Freshwater fungal communities from buoy surface, Lake Erie, Ohio, United States - Buoy 4 MA112 | ecosystem: Environmental > Aquatic > Freshwater > Lake | place: USA: Lake Erie, Ohio... | reverse complement strand
GTCAATTCCTTAATTTTTTCTTCCGTCTCAGAAGTGCCATCCCAATGTGCTGAGATGAATCCACCTTCTTCGATTTTCGTTTGAAATTCTTCCCAGCTATTCACTTCATGGGTATTTGATTCACGGAAAGCGAATGCTTTGGCATAAATTTTTTCCTGGATGTCATTAAGTGTGTCAATGACCACTTGCTCGATACCGTCAAAAGGCATACTCGTTTTTTCACGTGTATCTCTTCTGGCTAATTCAATCGTTCCGTTTTCTATATCTCTGCCGCCAATCGCCAGGCGAATAGGAACTCCTTTTAATTCATATTCGGCAAATTTGAATCCAGGACTTTGATTTTCTGACGTATCAAATTTCACGGATACCCCTTGTTTTTTTAACCCTTTTACTAAGGGTTCTATTTTCTCTTTGATCAAGTTTAATTGTTCATCTCCTTTGTAAATAGGGACGATAACTACTTGGATTGGTGCTAATTTGGGAGGCAAAACTAAACCCTGGTCATCGGAATGTGCCATAATCAAAGCTCCCATTAAGCGCGTAGAAACTCCCCATGAGGTTCCCCAAACATAATCTAATTGGTTTTCCTTGCTTAAAAATTTTACGTCAAAAGCTTTGGCAAAATTTTGTCCTAAAAAATGAGACGTTCCCGCCTGCAATGCTTTCCCATCTTGCATTAATGCTTCGATGCAATAAGTTTCTTCCGCTCCCGCAAATCGCTCATTAGCCGTTTTTATACCCTTCAAAACAGGCATCGCCATGAAAGTTTCTGCAAACTCCGCGTATACTTCTAGCATTTGCTCGGTTTCGGCAATGGCTTCTTTTTTGGTGGCATGTGCTGTGTGACCTTCTTGCCACAAGAATTCGGCCGTTCTCAAGAAAAGACGCGTACGCATTTCCCAACGAACCACATTGGCCCATTGATTGATCAATAAGGGTAAATCTCGGTACGATTGAATCCAATTTTTATATGAGGACCAAATGACTGTTTCGGAGGTAGGTCGGACGATCAACTCCTCTTCCAGTTTTGCATCTGGGTCCACAATAACACCTCCACCATTGGGGTCATTTTTTAATCGATAATGTGTGACAACAGCACATTCTTTGGCAAAACCTTCTACGTGTGAAGCTTCTTTGGAAAGGAATGATTTTGGGATAAATAAGGGGAAATAGGCATTGGTGTGTCCCGTTTCCTTAAACATATCATCCAAGGCCCTTTGCATTTTCTCCCAGATCGAATATCCGTATGGTTTAATGATCATACAGCCTCTCACGGCAGAATTTTCAGCTAAATCAGCTCGTTTAACTAATTCATTATACCACTCAGAATAGTTTTCGGCGCGACTTGGTAGGGATTTACTCATATATATTTTTTGAAATCGTAATTTTAAAGATATTTATCGTTTTATTTGTAAACTATTTTTGTTTCAAATATGTTAGGAACAAAGATACAGTTTTGTCCTAGGTTTTTAACATGTATAACATTCAAATCCAATGAAAAATCACTCGATGTTGTTTTTGTTGCTTGTTGGTTTAATTTTTATACAAGCATGCACCGTTGTCCAAAATAATTCTTCAGATGCGACGAGCCAATCAAAAATGGTCGCCGATGATCTGTACGATAATCCTGTTCAGACTGCTGTTATACCTAAGAAAAAGAAGAAGTCAGACTACCTTGACTTTCAAGATGAAACCACGTTAATCGAAGAAGAGGATGGGTTAGCTGAAGTTGCTGAACCTAATTATTTAAATTCACGTGCTGTATATGCCAACCAATATGATCAAGGATTTGCCAATGGGTTTTCATCGGGTTTGATGAATGCCAACCCGTGGAATAGTTGGTACAGCAATCCTTTCATATCTTTTGGAACCGGTTTTGGTTCTCGTTGGGCTTCCCCATTAGCCTCATGGCGTTTGCAAGATCCTTATTATTTTGGATCTATGTCCTCTATGTATGGCCCTATGATGTATTCAAGTTTTGCCTACCAATCCAGTTTCATGATGAACCCTTATTATTATGATCCTTTTTATCGGATGTCTGTATTTTCAAATCCGTTTAATTCGATGTATGGGGGTATGTATGGGTTTGGTATGTTTGGGTCAACCAACATCTATAATTATTATGGGCCCTTAAATTCAAGTTATGCTTCGTACAATTCGAATAATTATAATGCAGTAGATCCTGTGCAATCAATTAGGCGTGGAGTTAGAGAAGACGGAATGTCGAATCGTTATGGAGGGGAAAACTATAACAATGCGCCAAGGGGAAACAGCAATTCATATAATCAGAATGGAACAAACCAACAAAGGGTCAACTCTAGGGCAACGGAAGTAGGTGGGGAGGCTGTAGTAGCACCTTCTCGGAGGAATACTAATTATGAATATCGCGCGGCTCCACAAAATAACTCAGTTCCGCAATATCAAAATAGAACAGAATCCTATAGCGCTCCATCAACTAATTATGGAGGTTCAAGCGGTGGAAGTTCGGGGGGTGGAAGTTCAACCAGAGGACCTAGGTAAAATATGAATCGTATTTTTTTGTTTGTCTTTTTAGGCCTAGGTAGCCTATCGGCAGTGCATGCACAGATTTATTCTTATTCGAATTTGGCCAAGAGTTTTTCAACCGCCTATTCCACGAGTTCACCACGTATGCAAGCCATGGGGGGTGTTCATAGTACATTAGGTGCCGATATAAGTTCAATCTCTGGAAACCCAGCGGGTTTAGGATTTTACAATCGATCTGAAGTGTCTTTGGGTATAGGCTATGTTTCTGCCACGACTCAATCTACATATCTTTCTGAAACATCTTCTAAAACTAATTCATTTGTCCATGTGCCTATTTTTGGTTTGGTTTTAGGTAGTCCTGCCGAGTTTTCCGCTTCGCAATGGCGCGGTAGTTTTGGAATTGCTTACTCAAGACAAGTGATCTTTGCGCAGCCCATTTCAATTTCAGGAGTCAATAATCGAAGTTCTTTGTTGGACCGTTTCATTGAAAAAGCAAACGATAAAGGAGCCACAGGCCAAAGCCTAGACGACGAGTTTAATTCTTTTAGTAAATCGGCAGACAGTCCTGAAGCGGTAGCTTATCAAGCCTATTTGATTAATCCCAATGCAAAAACAGGTGGCGCACCTTTCCAGCGGTATGAGGCTAATTTGCCTACGCGCCAACAAGGTACTGCGGATAATGAGGGGGCGTTGAGCCAATGGGATATTAGTTATGGGGCTTCTTATTTAAGTAAATTTTATGTGGGTTTAGGTTTGCACTTTTCTAAAATAAATGCGACTTCAACCACCTTTTGGCAAGAAGAATTTGTTGGGGCCAACTATGTGGCTGGTTTACAATATCAAGAAAAATTGGTCAATACGGGTTCAGGAATTTCGGCGACTTTGGGTATGATTTACAAATTGACTTCAAATCTTCGAGCATCATTGGCCTTGCATACTCCTATGTTTTTTGACCAAATGAATGAACGTTATGACGCAACGTTAAATCCTAGGGTTTTTGGCATTCCATCGTTTGATTCAAAGGGAAATCCTATCACCATTACGAGGGTAGGACCGGTGAAGTTGACCCCGAATGAATTTACATACCAATTAACCACGCCCTTCAAAATTTCTGGCGGTGCGGCCTATTTTTTTGGAAAAAGGGGTTTGTTAAGTCTTGATTTGGAATATGTCAATTACCCAGGCATGCGCGTTTCATCTGCTGAATTATCGGCAACAGATAATATAAATTTCGAGAATAAGTACAACGGGCAAACGCAGAAAAATTTCCAATCTGCACTCAACATAAAATTAGGGACTGAAATTAGACTAAGTGCCAATTTTAATCTTCGTGGTGGTGTGGCCACTTGGGGTAATAGCTATTCGCCTACGTATGATTCAATCGATCGGACCGTGTTACAAATTTCGGGTGGTTTAGGCTATCGTACCAACCAGTTTTACATCGATTTGACCGCTTATCAAAGAACCTCTAAAGAGGCATTCACACCCTACACATTGAAAAATACGGCGGATTATTCTTCGGCAAGTTTGAACTTGACGAATCTGCAATTTATGATTGGTGGAGGTGTTTATTTCTAAACAGGAATATACTGATCCAACAACCAAAGGAGTTGGGTTACTGATATTTCTCCGTCTACTTGTATGTCGGCTTGTTTGTAAAATGGCAATCTTTCTTCAAAGGTTTTTTTGATCGTATCGATCACGGCTTCTTCGCTTTGACTTTTGTCTAATAGAGGCCTATTGTTCCCTTGCGCTTTATATAATCTTTTCGCTAGGTCATTGACATCTACGTTTAAAAAAATACTTACTCCATTGTTTTTGATAAATTCCATGTTGTCGTTAAAACAAGGAACTCCACCCCCGGTAGCGATGACCATCGATTGATCCGGTTGGAATCCGTGCAATGTCTTTTTTTCTAACTCTCTAAAGTGGCTTTCTCCTTGGCCAGAAAATATCTCTGAAATCGTTTTTTGCTCACGGGTTTCGATCAGTTTGTCCATGTCGGTGAAGCTGTAACCCAAATTCCTTGCTAATTCTTTTCCTAATGTACTTTTCCCAGATGAGGGCATTCCAATTAAATAAATATTTTTCATTCTTGCACTTTTGTTAAACGTTCTTCGATTTCATTGGCGTTGGGCAAGTGAAAAGCTGACCATTTGCCTTTAACCACCCCATTCTTGAGTATCCAAATTCCTGGACTAGACCTGATAATTGTTTTCAAAACTTTTACATCTGCTGATAAAGCAGGGAAGCTTAATTGATACCGATGTCTTAATTCGTTTACTTCCTCATCAGTAGATGCGGAAACTAACCAAACCGATATTTTTTTCTTTTCTAATTCCTTGGCTAAAATACTGATATCCGAGAATGCTTTTTCGTAGGTATGGTGTATGTTGGGCACGATCACCATGACCCGGTTTCCTACAAAGCTTTCTTTCGTATAATCAGTCGTATCGCCTTCAGCCCATAAATGGTAATCGGTGATTAGGGGCCTCGCTTCTTTTTCGTTGATGGCCTTCATCGAAATAAACTTGGCTAAGGTGTCTGTTGGCATTTCCAATAATTCAGTCTCCTTGCCATCTATTTGATACACATAACTAAATTTCAGAGCTTCCCGCTCTTTCATATTTTGAGGTATATTTTCTCCTATCGCATAAGGCAGGCTGTCGAATTTGGGTAAATAAAAATACGAATAAACACCAATCCCCACACTGATGAAAATACTGACTACGACGATTTTTAACGTGCGTTCATTTTTATTAGCCTTATTGGTTAAAAACAAACTTACCGTTAGCAGAATCAAAAATATATCTTTCCCAAAGGATGTCCATGGGGTTAGTTTGATAGCCTCACCGAAGCATCCACAGTCGGTGACCTTATTAAAATAAGCCGAATAAAAAGTCAAAAAACTAAAGAAGAGTAATATGGAAAAGATGGCCCAAAGGGTTTGTTTAGCCCGGTAATTAAACCATAAGGCGACGGCTAAAACCACTTCTAGGCTACTTAATAATATCGAAATAATTAATGCATAAGGAATCCAGAATTTCCAGAAGCCCGACATCCATGGAAAGTCCACCGAAAATACATCAAAATACTCCTCTAGTTTTAGTTGGGTCCCAATGGGGTCATTCAGTTTAATAAACCCGGAAAAGAGGAATATGCTGACCAGTAAAAAGGTGGCAATCTTTGAGTAACGCTGCATAATTTATTACTGTTGGGCTTGTTGGCTTTGTTCCTCTTTCAATTTAATCAAACAAAATACGGCATAGTTGAGCATATCTTGGTAGTTGGCTTCCACCCCCTCCGACACCAATGTGACGCCTAAATTATTCTCTATTTGCTTCGTTCTAAATATCTTCATTAGAATTAAATCGGTCATGCTGCTAACCCGCATGTCCCTCCAAGCTTCCCCATAGTCGTGATTTTTATTTCTTAAAAGCTCTAAGGTGATTTCAACTTGGTCATCGTAGATCCCACCTAATTCTTCAGGTGAAAACTCCATTTGATCTGAATGCTCAAGTGTTTTTTGGATTAATGCGATGATGCAATAATTGATGATGCCGATAAACTCGCCCTCAATTCCATCCACGATTTTTTGTTGGCCCTTATCCTGAATACTACGAATTCTTTGGGCCTTGATAAAAATCTGATCGGTTAGGCTGGGTAAACGTAAAATTCTCCAAGAAGTCCCGTAATCTTTGTTTTTTTTATCAAACAAGGCTTTGCAGTGTGAAATTACTTGGCGATATTCGATTTCGGTTTGGGAAGGCGAAGAGTCCCGATTCATATTACTTGGATTAGATTTCTATACTCACGTTTTTTTAGCCTACAAAAATATTTAAATTATCCTAAATTTCAGCTCATTTGGATGCTCTTTTTCCAACTTTTAACACATTCTTTGTAAATGGTCAATTACTGGACCTTGGGGGTACATTAAGTTCAGGCATTAGCATGGGAATTTTGAATGTGACGCCTGATTCATTTTATGAAGGAAGTCGAATTAGTTCTGTGGATGCTGCTTTGCGCCAAGCAGAAAAAATGATTTTGGAGGGTGTCACCATGTTAGATGTCGGAGGGCATTCGACTCGGCCTGGTGCGGAATCTGTTAGTGAGCAAGAAGAGATTAGCCGCGTGATTCCAATTATTGACGCATTAAGTAAGCGTTTCCCGGCACTTATTATTTCCATAGACACCTATCGACTATCCGTTGCCAAAGCTGCATTTGCCTCTGGGGCTCATATTTTAAATGATATTGGCGGGGGCCAAATGGATGTTGGCATCTTTGATTGGATTTGTGCTGAGCAAATTCCTTATGTGTTGACGCATAGTGTCGGTAAATTTGAAGAGGTTCATCAAATCCCAGCTTATGAAAATGTAGTTGAGGCAGTTTGGACTGATTTAGCTAAAAAAGTACAACTTTTGAGGTCGCGTGGATTGAAAAATTTATTGATAGATCCTGGTTTTGGTTTTTCTAAGTCTTTGGATCACAATTATGAGTTATTGTCAAAATTGAGTCAATTCAAATTATTGGGCGCTCCGATCCTGGTGGGTCTTTCTCGTAAGACCATGATACACAAATTTTTGCAAATTGATGCAGATCAATCATTAACTGGAAGTACTGCTTTGCATGCCATCGCTTTGAATAAAGGGGCTAGCATTTTAAGGGTTCATGACATAAAAGAAGCCATGGAGGTGATTAAATTAGTTCATAAATTAAAACAATATGGCGTATCCGATATTTGTGAATGATGCTTGGGTTTCCCCAGACAAGGCTCATGTTAGTGTAAAGGACATTGGTTTTCTCCGAGGATATGGCATTTTTGATTTTTTTAGAATCATGGATGGGCGGGCGATTTTTTTGTCGGACCATTTAGATCGATTTCTATCCTCAGCTCAAAAAATGGGAATCAAGCATAGGTACTCAAAAGCTGAACTTTCCCAATTGATTCTTGATTTAGCTAAAACCTCAAAGGATTCGTGTTTAGGTGTTAAATTAGTGTTGACCGGTGGCGATAGTTTGAATGGATTTGAGCCCATGGAAGGGGAATCTAATTTATTCATCTTTCCTGGGGTTTTTTCTTTTGCGAATCCCATGGAGGGACTACATTTGATAAGCCAAAAATACCATCGAGAAATGGCCGATATTAAATCCTTAAACTATGCTTTTGCCATTAGGCATTGGGCCGAGATGAAAAGTAAAGGGGGGAATGATTTGATTTATTATACTGATGAATTAGGGGTTTCTGAATCGTCTAGAAGCAATTTGTTTTTTGTAAAAGCGGGGGTTGTTTACACGCCGGGCCAACAAATTTTAGCGGGTATCACTCGGAGCCATGTAATGTCTTTAGCCGCTCAGGAGTTTGAAGTTCGAGTTGGCGATTATTCATTGGATGATTTTTTGTCGGCCGACGAAGTATTTACGACCGGAAGTACTAAAAGAGTATTGCCTATTTTTTCCATTGACGGAAAACAAATCCATGGCGGCCAAAGAGGCAAGATAACAGCACATCTATATGATCTGTTAGTTAAATCAGAATGCTAATTTGAGGGAGGTCTGAAGGCTTTCATGTTCGCTTCGTTGCAAACTAAAAAGGGGCCGTCAATCAAATCGATGCAATAGGGGATGGCGGGGAAAACAGCCTCAAGACACTGTCTAATTGCTTTTGGTTTCCCTGGTAAATTGACAATTAATGTATTTCCTCGAATGCCAGCCGTTTGCCTGCTAAGAATGGCAGTGGGTACAAATGCTAAACTAATTGAACGCATTAACTCGCCAAAACCGGGTAGCATTTTTTGGCATATCGCTTCCGTTGCTTCAGGGGTAACATCTCTAAGGGAGGGTCCAGTTCCACCCGTGGTGATAATTAGGCACGTTTTTTCAATGTCGGCCATGTGAATCATCGCCTCTTCCAATTGCTTTTGTTCGTCGGGAATGACTTTATAGACGACGTCAAACTCGCTAATCAGGTATTCATGCAGAAGTTCAACCACGGCTTTGCCAGGAATATCTTCATAAATTCCTTGGCTTGCACGGTCTGAAACATTGATAACCCCTATTTTGATCATTGCTTTTTTGATTTTTTGCCAAGGTTCATGTGGGCCTTTAGTCTTTTTTCCATGGGAATTTCTTCGTCTAAAATATCCCGAATGACCACTGAAGCACAAGCCCCGCCAAATGCGGCAGGTAAATAGGATATGGTGCCATAAGCCGATTTTTTAAAATTAGAACCGTCCGTTAAAATAAGAGATTCGTCACGTACTTTTTCTAAAGAAAACACCGCTTTTATTCCTCTTCCGACGCCCAATCTCCGAATTCGTTTTCTGACTAGAGCGGCTAAATAACATTCTCTTGTATCTAATAAATCCGTGGTTCTAAGTTTTGTTGGATCTAATTTTCCACCAGCTCCCATGGAACTCACTATTTTTAGATTTAATTCATAGGCAGTTTTAAGCAAGGTTAATTTGGGTGTTACAGAATCAATGCAATCCATGACATAATCGAAACGCGTTGTTTCTAAAATTTCTTTGGCTGCTTCAGGACTTAAAAAAGTTTCATGCTCATGCAAAACCAGGTCCGGATTAATGGCCTTTAAACGTTCAGCCATAATTTTCACTTTGGCCACCCCATGATTGGTAGCAAGCGCAGGTAATTGGCGATTCCGATTGGTGGGGTCCACCACATCCCCATCGACTATCGTCATCGTTCCAACTCCAGCCCTAGCGATAAATTCGGCGGCAAAGGAACCCACGCCCCCTAGGCCTACGATCAATACATGTGCGGATTGTAATTTTTGAATGCCCTCTGGGCCGATTAATAGTTCGGAGCGACTAAGCCAACTTAAATCTTTTGAATGCATGCTAAGAGACTTCTTCCTTGATTTTGTAATCCGTTGTTTTGTCGGAGTTTGTAATTAATAATTCGCCAATAAAGCCGGCTAAGAATAATTGGACCCCTAAAATGATCGCGACTAAGGCCAAATAAAACAAGGGATTATCTGTGACGTTTCTATATTTTAATTGGTTTGCGAGATTATACAATTTTTCACTGATCAACCATGTGGTCAACAGGGTCCCTGAGAAAAAGGATAAAATCCCCAAGCTACCAAAAAGGTGCATCGGTCTTTTTCCAAAAGCCTGTACAAATGAGATTGAAAGAAGATCTAAGAATCCGAATATAAATCGTTCTAGGCCAAATTTAGTCACCCCGTATTTTCTAGCTTGATGTTGGACGACCTTTTCTCCAATTTTAGTGAAGCCATTCCACTTCGCTTGAACGGGAATGTAGCGGTGCATTTCACCATAAAGTCGGAGTGTCTTGACCACTTCTTTTTTATACGCTTTTAGCCCACAATTGAAATCATTTAGCTTTACGCCAGATAATTTTCTGGTGGCAGCATTGTATAGTTTAGTGGGTATTGTTTTTGAAATAGGGTCAAATCTTTTTTGCTTCCAGCCAGAAACAAGATCATAATCTTGCTGAGTGACCATGCGATATAGTTCAGGAATTTCATCGGGTGAATCTTGCAGGTCAGCATCCATCGTAATGACTACTTCACCTTCAGCCTTAGAAAATCCTTCATGCAAAGCGGCTGATTTGCCATAATTTCTTGAAAAGCAAATGCCTTTAACGGGTTTGTATTCTTTTGATAAGGAATTTATTACCTCCCATGATGCATCAGTGCTGCCATCATTGATGAAAATTAGCTCGTAAGAAAACGAGTTTGCTTTCATCACTTGGTCTATCCAAGCCGTTAGCTCAGGAAGAGACTCAGCTTCGTTATAAAGAGGAACAAGAATAGATATTTGCAACATATATGGAGGTATCTACGAACAAAAATACAAAAACATGTGGTTATTTTTTATTCGAAGATTAAATAGTAGGGATTAAGTAACATTTTAAACGCCTCTGTGTATTCATTGTTTTTGTCTTTGATGTAAAAGTTTTCAAGGACCTTGTCTTGTTTTTCAGTTGACCCGAGACAAATCACCCGAAGTAGTTTTGATTGAGGGGTAGGAAACACATGCAATAATTGATGCACAAAAAGTCCATTTTTGTCCATCTCATTTTCAAATTTATCCATGACTTCTTTTGGATAAATGACAGCAAATTTCCCTCCAGGTTTTAACAGATGTTTAATGGCAAGAATCAAATCCATAAAATTCAATTCGTCGTCATGTATGGCCAACTGTCTATCTTCTAGAGTGGCTGGAAGGTGATTAGTGAAAAATGGTGGATTACAAATAATGAAATCATATTGATCTTCCTTGGATATAGATCGAATATCGCCATTTATTACTTGAATCTGATTTTTGAATGGGCTGTTTTGTATGTTCTCTAGGGCGAGAATGGCAACCTCTGGATGAATTTCAATGGCATCTATAAATACATCAGGATTGGATTGAGCAAGCATGCAAGCTATTAAACCGCAACCAGTCCCTATGTCTAAGATTTTACCGTTGGCAAATTTATACGCCCATGCACCCAATAAGCAGGCTTCCGTACTTATTTTTAATCCCGGATTTCCATGGGCTAGGGAAAATTGTTTGAAGGTGAAGACTGATCTATTTCCTCCCATAATCTGCTGGATTTTCACCCCAATCTTCGGTTTCCCACTTTAATATTTTGGTTGCGTATGAATTTTTATGAAGCCACTCTAACGCGCTATCAACCATTTTAAAAAGTTCTTCTGTAGCCGGGCTGCGTTCTAAATTGGTCTTTATCGCCTTTTTTTTAACCCAAGAGATAGCCGTTCTTGAATCTGAATACAATGGATATGGGCAATTGATTTTTTTCAAGTAAGCCAATCCGTGGACTATCGCTAAGAATTCACCGATATTGACGGTTCCTAATGGAAAAGGACCTCTGAAAAATAAAACTTCTTTCGTTTCTGTATTGACGCCTTGGTATTCCAAAACCCCTGGGTTTCCTGCACAGGCTGCGTCGACGGAAATGGATGGAATGACAATGGTTTCACTCGTTATTTTTCTACTCTTTGAAGGGACTGATTTTGTTTGAATGCTTGCCCAATAGTTCTTTTTGGACGCATGGAAAGCTTGCTCTTTTGTTTCAAAAGATTTGAATTGGGCATTTGGAAATCCCTTGATATTTTGCTCGGTTTCAGCCCAGGTGTCAAAAATACCTGTCTTGTGACCCGCCCAAATGACATAATATTTTTGTTTTTTCGCCATATTAAAAGAGTCTTGTTTTAAATATCTTGAT
>Ga0315899_10007481_pt1 | contig 11726 bp, 9 predicted proteins | sample LakEriMetagenome_2_FD_203518 | JGI IMG/M metagenome (GOLD analysis project Ga0315899, IMG submission 203518) | Freshwater fungal communities from buoy surface, Lake Erie, Ohio, United States - Buoy 4 MA112 | ecosystem: Environmental > Aquatic > Freshwater > Lake | place: USA: Lake Erie, Ohio... | reverse complement strand
CACCCCATCCCGTCTTCCCTCTGTGTCTCTGTGCCTCTGTGTTTCAAAATCTGTGTTTTAAATCCGTCCGGGGATATTTGAACGGGGCGTTGTTACGACACAGCACGCCATTGCACGCGAGCGATTCCCATGGCGAGCCCTGTGTTCGGGTCGATGTCGACACAAGTTGCTGACAGACGGACATCTTCTGTGGCGACATGGAAAGTATTCGGATCGAAGGTCAACGTTGTCTTCAAAACCGGCTTGATCTCCCGGCCCAAGATACTGCGAAAAGCGCCAGTCATTCCTACATCGCATTGAAAGGCAGTCCCTGCGGGCAAGATCTGCTCGTCTGCTGTCGGCACGTGAGTGTGTGTTCCTAAGACAGCGCTTACACGACCATCGAGATACCAGCCCATCGCCTGCTTATCGCTCGTCGCTTCCGCATGCAAATCCACAAACCGGACTTTTACCTCCTGTGGCAACTCCTCAAGCACTTTGTCGATCGCTTCAAAGGGACAATTCACTGGTCGCATAAAAACACGACCCATCAAACTTACAACTGCCACTCGCACGCCACTGGATGCCTCGACGATACAATAAGTTTTACCGGGGGCCTTCGAAGGGAAATTCGCTGGCTTGACGATGTTCCCGGCTCGCTGAAGAACTTCTTGGATCTCACGTTTTTTGTAGATGTGATCTCCAAGGGTGATCGCGTCAATTCCAGCGGCAACGAGTTGCTCGTACTGCTTGACCAATAATCCAGTTCCATCTGCCGCGTTCTCGGCATTCGCGATGATAATGTCGCTTCCATGCCCTCGCAATCGTTCCAGCATCGAGCAGACGATCTGCATTCCCGGTTTGCCGACAATGTCCCCGATAAATACCAACCGTAAAGCCTGCGGCGGCTTCGGTGGTAACTCATGCGTCAAGTCGTTCATTTGCAAAACAACCCATCAAATATCCGTTGCGCTTACTCACTTCATACTCTTCAGACTCACATGTCTGTATATGAAGTATAGCGTTACAATCCAAGCTATGGGGTCTGGTGAACGTGGTATTGTTGGTGAACGTGGTATTGTTGTGAACGCGGTTGTTGTGAAGACTGGTGTTTGTGCTGAAGACTGGTGTTTGTGGTGAACAATGGCCGATTAGGCCTTCGGGCTGTTGCCCTTGTTTTCACCACTTCCGAAATCCCCTTCCACCTTCGTGGTGAACGATCCTCCATAATCCATCGTCTGATCAAACCTCTGCTTGTCGGAGATCCCACCTTCCACCGGCAAGATCTTGGTCTCACCCGACATCGCGTCTCGGGTTGATGCTGATTGACCTATCGCTGATCTGCTGGTCGAATGCGCATTTGATGATTGCCCGGATGATGATTGTGTGGTTGCATTGGTGACCCCAACCCCGCGTTCGTAGCGACTCCACCACGCGTCCGCGTCTTGAATCGTCCATTGATCGCTAGCAGCGATACGATGGAGGAGATTTGATAAGTCGCGTGCTGTCTGCGGTCGCTTCGCTCGGTTTTTCTCCAGACAAGCCATAATCGCATACTCGAGATCCTCCGATACGCTTCGGCCGCTTCGCACCGATGGGCTTACCGGAATCGCATCGACATGCTGCTGGCACAAATCCCCAAACGAATTTGCTAGGAAAACAGGAGCTCCGGTCAACAAGAAATATCCAACCGCTCCGACCGCATACAAATCGCTTCGTGCGTCGACCAAATCAGGGGTCTGGATCGATTCTGGGGACATATACAAAGGGGTGCCGGCCATCCCTTCACTCCCCTTCCCTCGCTTGGCTTCGTCCACTGCACGTACCAAGCCGAAATCTAGTAGCTTTACAAAGTCGGGTACACCACCGCGCCGATTGAGCATCACGTTCGCGGGTTTGATATCTCTGTGCACAAGACCCATGGAATGGGCTTCGAACAAAGAACTGCAAAGCTGGTCTAAGATCTTCGCGACTCGGCCATCGCTCAGCGGCCCAAAACGATCTACGAGATCCTGCAAATTGATTCCATCGAGATACTCCATCGCATAGTAGAACACCCCTTCTGGCGTTCGCCCGTAATCGTAAATAGCGATGGTATGTGGGTTGTTCAAATTGCAAGTAATCTGGACTTCCTGCTCGAACCGGCTGATTGAAGTCTCGTTGACTCGCTCGACGTTCAGTAACTTGATGGCACTTTGCCGACGCAACATCGAGTGGTGGCCACGGTAAACAGTACCCATCGCACCTTCACCGAGTTTTTCTTCCAGGCGGTACTGACCAAGCTGCTTTGCTTCCACGGCCGCTTGTCTGGCTTCCTTCTGTAGTCGGGTCACGATCAGGGTGAAGATGAAAATTGCAAGCGCGCTTAAGCTCAACAATCCAAACATCGTATAGAAAGCGCGACGCAAGATATTCAGTGGCTCGAAAGCTTCGTCGTAATCGATTTCGGTTACCAACCCGAAGTCGTAATTTCCCAGCCAAGTCCAAACGCCGACGACGGGAACTCCACGGTAATCCCTGTACCCAGTGATATCGATCCCATCCTTCTTCTCCATCAAGGCTGCGGCAGCCTTAGTAAAGCCCAGTTCCCCTCGACGCAGCTTCGGACGATACCCTCGCGTCATATCTCCACCTGGGTCGCGCAGCTGCACTTGCAGGATCGATTCAGTTCCCTCTCGATCTTGCAAAATCCCTAGTAGAATCAAAGCATCATCAAAACGACTGTTCGATACCATGACCCCGTCGCGGTCGACTGCATATGTCTCACCCGACCGCCCAATTCTTCCGAGTTGAACCAGCCGTGTGAACTCCCGCTCCGGGCGAATTCGCAACGATAACGCCGCGATGACTTGCAAGTCCCCGTTGTAAACTGGCACACTGACAAACATCGTTGGAACGCCGCTTTGCATTTGCCCAAGCTTGTCACCCAACGGTACGATGCTGGCGAATGGGGCGGTCACGACATTTCGATTGTCGAAGACTCTTCCCAAGTCATCCTCCCACTCTTCTACCTTCTGGCCGAGTAGCATGGCATGATTCGTTGCAATGACCTGATGCTTCGCATCGGTAATCATGTATCCTGCAAATTCATAGTTCGCTAAAGTCGGCGCGACGATCTGCGATATCTCTTCCTGCAACTGTACTACTTGTCCCGCTGGCTCCACTCCCGCAACTTGGCCATTGCCAACTTGCCCGTTACCAACTTGCCCCCTGCCAATTTGCACCGATACAAGTTTTTCAACATGTTCTCGGAAGCTTGAATTGTTGGCCAAGGTTTTGGCACTCGTCTCTTGCTGTGAGAGCCACTTGAGTACCATCGCCTTTTCGACATCGAGCAAGGTCGTAAGCTGCGACTGAAGATTCGACTCCATCGTCAATCGAATGCTGCGAGTTATCAAATAACCAATCAGCGAAAGTAAAAACACGGCCAAGATCGGCCATAACCACAACTGTCGCCGAAGGATGATCCCAGTTCGCTGAATGCGATTGCCCATCGAGGTCTTCGCAAACGTCATGTGCGCACCGCGAGCATCCCGCTCCGAGCGACCTTCCTTCCACCACTGATATATCCAATTCCACATAAGATCGGTCTCAATCGTTACGATCGCTACAACAAGGCTAAGCCGCAAACCCCCAACTACATAGAAAAGCTGCGTGAAATCGCATAATCCATGCATTGCGGAAACTCTACGCTGCTACCCTAGTTCACAGTTTGTGAACCGCGAAGCGTCCGAAGAAAAAGTTTCCTCAAAAAATCAACCTACTGGCCAGGAATTGCCAACAACCGCTTTGATTCCTCGATCAAGAAATCGATGTCCATGAATGGCTCGTACCCGATATCCTGCCAGCGAACGCGCCCTTGTGCATCCACTAAGACGGTCCCGTGCAACGGTTGACCTTCAAAGTCATCAAAGCAGCGATAGCTCTTGAATACATCTAAATCGCTGTTTCCCAATAACCGCATCTCCATCTTCCCCTCATAACGCTGCAAACCTTCTGCAAGCGTTTGGGAGTCTTCTGTGCTGATCCCTATTACCTCCACCCCAAGCTTCCGAAAAGCCTCCACTTTGGGGGAAAGCTCCTGCAATTGCTCCGCACAATGCAAACATCCAAACCCAAGATAAAACACTAGTATGTGCGGTTTGCCTCTTAAGCTCGATGATGAAACAACCTCCGAGCGAGTAGCTTGAAGATTAGCTAGTCCCTCGGGTATCGGCAGACTCCACGAAGGTGCCGACGAAGGACTCCAGCGAATGGGCCCCAAGGTATCTAAATCAGGTCTGTCTCCTAAATCTTTAACCTTCTGGTCCCCAGAATCCCAAGCCAAATCAGGGAACAATCGCAACGAAAGCTCTTTGGCTTCTCGAACCCAAGTGAAATCTGGTTCGGCACCCCAAGCAAGCTTCGCACAACGCTCGAAAGCCCGCTTGCGGTCTTCCTTCCATTGTTCAAGCTCTTTGCGTTGCGACTCGTTCAAGTCCCCACGTGCTTCCCAAGCTTCAATCGCTCGGTGTGCAACGTTTGCAAAATGGATCGACGGTACGATCTCTCCTTCGGCTCCATTGAAAGCATCCTTGGCTTTGCGTACGGCCAAAGCATGTTCGCCAGCGGCTTGAGCCCACCGGATTTTCTGCCACAAGTCAACTTGATCACGCACTTGGTTACCCCTGCGGACCGCTTGGCGAAACTCACCGCGAGCCCCATGTGCATGAGACTCCAAGGCTGCGATGTATCCAGCCAGCCGATAAGCTCTGTATCTCTTCTCATGCAGTTCTTTGGCAGCATCGCGCTCCTGAGATGACTTGTCTTTCCACTTCTCTTCGTCAAACTCTTTGGCAACTCGCTCGAGAAAAGGTAAGTCTTGCTCTTCGCCCCAGAAGTCCTTATCGGGGGTTGTCGGATCCGGCAACGAAGGAGGTCGCCTTTTCGTTTTTAAAGCTTCTTCTGTTGGAGTCATTCCGTCAGCCGAAGAGGCGATAATCAAGCCTCGTCGCACATCCCGCATCGAGTCTAGGATCTTTTGACCTTCTTCCAGTTGCCCTAACTCAAAGGTTGCGATTCCTTTGAGCATCAAGGCTTCGTCGGCTGCTGGAGAACCGCTGGCTGCTAGAGAACCGCTGGCTGCTAGAGAACCGGCGTCTGCTGGAGAACCGGTATCAGCTAGAGAACCGGGGAGTCCAGCCAGATAATGAGAGTCAGCCAACGTTTTCGCAACGTCCCACATTCGGAATGTCTTTAGAACCGTGAAAATTCGTTGACGGCCCAAGCTTGCGCTACCGTTTCCGCCGGGCACGTTGTACTTCGGATGCCGAGGTAGCTCGATCATATTCTTGGCTAGAGCTAAGGCGGCATTCGGACGTCCAACATGAATCCAGTTGCGAATCAACCACTCATTGTTGTGTGCAAAATTGTGAATCTGATCCGGCATAATTCGATCACGCATCATGTGGGCATGATCCACGCGAGCCGAAGCTTCTTGTTGCCAGGCTGCATCGACATATCGATGCAATCGAGAGTAAGTATGTCCGGGCATATGCCACATGTGAGCAATCCCAGGTGCGCTAGGACCGCACTGAGCGGCGGCCATAATCGCCAGATCTTCCTTGCGATAATCCCATAAGTGAATCCTGAAATGGTGCGCGGGGTGGCGAGGATTGCGTCGGAAGATATCTGTCAGCAATGCATCCAAGCCCGAATAGCTCTGAATCTCAATACCCTGACCTTGGTTCTGCCAGTATTGAAGCACCAGCATCGCTTTGATCTCGATATCATCGGGATTGTCTTGCGCGATCTCTTCCAAGTCGCGAACATAGTTCTTCAATCGCTCTTTGCGCTTGTCGCGTATCTCATCGGTAACGTTTCCTCGTTTCTTCTTGCTCGCAACGTTCTTCTTGCTGTCTGACTTCTTGTTGTCTGACTTCTTGTTATCCGCCTTCTTGCCGGCGTCTACCTGCTTGTTGCTGTCGCCTTGGTCGTCTTTCGGCGGTTTTTCCTCTTTGGGTTCGGGGGGCTGCGGCCAGTCTTTGACCCGGCGATTCCAAGCTTCTATCAAGCGACGCTCGATCGGATTTGACTTTTCGATCCTCTTGATTGCTTGCTCGATAAATCCTGTCGAACGCTCTGGGTTCTCTGCGTTGGCTCGCGCCATTCCCCAATAGAAAATCGCTCGATCCGGATCGATCGAAGCCGCTTGGCGAAATGATCGTTCAGCTTCGAAGTACCAAAATCCGTGAAGTTGTCCGAGGCCTTGGTCAAAAAACCTCTGCGCCATTGAGCTATCAGTCGAGGTTTTCCAGTGAACATTCCCCATCCCCTGCATCAAATAGGCCGCCTGACGTGGTCCTTCGTTGAAAGCTTCGGCATGAAAAGAGTGCCCGGGTTGTGCAACGTCTGACTTTTCCTCCCCACCGCTTTCTTTTTCTTCAGCGAAAACCATGCTGCTGCGGTCATCGATGACTAGCGCCAGGAATAGAATCCCAAGCAACAGAGTCGCAACGTTCAGAACCACGAACCGCAAGACAGCAAAACGGGATTGCATGGATCAGATATTCAAATGTGCGAGGCAGGAAACGAGACAAATGAGGGATCTACCGCTTGTGGTTGAGCGACAACGCAGAGGAATCACCTGCGATTATAGTTTGTTTTTCACAAAACGCCGAATAAAAAATGCTTGCCGCGAAAAACGCTTGTGGAAACATCCCAATGATTTTTTCCCATGAGATTATAGGATAGGGATGCCGAACGGCGGGGTGGAGCAAGCAAAGATGCGTCAATGGCGCTGGAGAGGCTACTTGATCGTACTCAAGGCTTTTCGCGGAGGAGAGACGTTGGTCGAGCGTCCGAGAATTTCGCGAAGTATTCTCTGTTCGAGTTCTGTATCGTTTTCTTGTCGGATCCATCCGAGCGTGATTGGTTGACCAGCTAGAGCAGGATCGACGCGGACGATAGAGTCGTCGTGGCGCGCGATGGCCGACCCTTCGGATGAATACTGGGAGCGATTGACATCCTCTAGTTCTTTGAGGACTTCGACGCCAACCGAGAATCCTTGTTCGACTGGAATGACGCGAACGTAGCAGATGCGTCGCATAGTTTGCAAAGTGCTTTGCAATCGTTGGTAACCATAGGCAGTGTCTTTACGCCAAGGTTCCAGCAAGGTTGCGCCGATTTCGGGGTAGGTTTCCAATCGTCCCTCAACCCACTGCAAGGCATCTCTGGCAGCGCGTTGTTCACTTTTGATCTTGAAGTAATCTTCGACGGTGTCGACGACTTGATTCCAAAGGAACTCGCTATCGGAAGTGCTCACCGTAATGGGATTCGAAAGTTGCGTTTGTTTATTCAAAGGTAGTGAGGGGATAAAGCTCTGCGCTTGCTTGATGTACGAGCAGCCGCTGACTGCGGATGTACCGAGTATCGCACAATAACCGATGAATAAGCGTCTAGAGAAATGTGTCACGACTTCGGGGCAGGTGCCGCACTCCCTTTTGCAGCTAACGGCTTCGTAACACCGGTTGGGTTGATGTCTTTGAGGGACTTGCCCAGCCGTTTTCGAGGGCCGGTGGTCAGAACTTGCTCACCGGTTTCGTTGGCTTCCGGAGATTTCTGAACGACTCGACGATTGCGGTTAGCAGCTGCGGATCCATCGGTTGCTGAAATAGCAGCTGCGATGTTCGGGTGCAGGCCGTCGCTTGGGTCGTGATTTCCTAATACTTCCATCGCGTCGCTGACACCTAACAGTACGGATTGCTTGACCCCTTCGCGAATCCAGCCGAACAGCCCCGTTTGGTTTACCATGATTCGAAATCCCCTTTTTCAATTCGCGACAACCGGCTTGATCCTTCGGCATGCGGACCGCTTGCCGTTCATCGCTGACGGTAACAAATCCGCCTCTTTGGGTTCTAGACCAGTCCGCTTCAAAAAACTTAGCCAGCATTCCCAAAGGCTGTTTTTTGATCTTTTCAAAGGTTTTCGGACTTTGCTTTTCTGATATCTGTGCTGGAATTCGCGCATTTTCTTAGGGTAAAGCCCTGGTTGAAGAAACGAAGCATTTGAACACTTGTCAAGTTCAACCAAAACCCAACAATACGCCCAAGCCATACTGCCCTTGTGGCCTGCAATCAACGCGACTCTCGCAACTAAAGAATTCGATGCACCCCCGTTTCTCGGCCTCACCAGCCTGTGTTGGGCCTTTGTTTGTCTCCCCGTATCCATTCACTTCTTCGCTTTCAAAAGTAAGCCAACCGCTGATGCGTTGGCTGTACTTGTTGATCGTTCTTGCTTTGATTCCCAGCCAAGCGAAAGCGGGCTCCATCATTGCATGGGGGCTCGATTCTGCGGGGCAAGTCAGCAATGTTCCAGGTGAGGCTCGATTTCAAACCATCGCCGCTGGTCTTTTCAACGCCTACGCCCTGTGCGATCGCGGATATCTGACGGCCTGGGGGTGGGATACCCTTGGCCAAGTTCGAAATCGCCCGTCCGAGTCGGGCTTCACCTCGGTGTCCGCCGGAGCGCTGCACGCACTGGCCCTACAAAACAACGGCTCGATTGTCGCTTGGGGGGATAACTACTTTCAACAAGTCAGCGGCACTCCAACGGGTATTGGATTTCAAGCTATCGCTGCCGGTTCCTACCACGGTTTTGCTTTGGATGCTCTAGGGGCTATCCGAGCTTGGGGATATGACCTTGGTGGAGTGGTGATAGACGCACCGACCGGCAATGGTTACAAAGCGATCGCGTCTGGTGCATACCATGGCTACGCGCTGCGTTCCGACGGTAGCATCGCTGCATGGGGGTATGATTTTTATAACCAAGTCGGTCACACTCCAACGGATAGTGGGTACGTCGCCCTCGCCGGCGGCGCTCACCATGGGCTTGCGCTTCGAAACGATGGTTCAGTCGCTGCTTGGGGATGGGATGCTTTTGGCCAAGTCAGCCAAGCCCCGACGGGAACGGGTTTTGTCGCGATCGCATCGGGATACTACCACGCCTATGCGTTGCGTTCCGACGGCACCATCGTCGCTTGGGGGGATGATCGCTACGGTCAAGTCAGCCTTACCCCAACGAAAAGCGGCTTCTCAAAAATCTCCGCTGGAGCTTATCAGGGCTATGCAATTGTTCCAGAACCATCTTCGATGATGATCGCGATTCTATTGCTGGGCCAACCTGTTGTCGGAAAGTTGATTTCCCGAGGCAGGAAAGTAATTGCTTGACGCAGTGGAGTGATTGCTTGACGCAGTGGAGTCAGTTGCCAAACTTGTTAACGAAAAAAGGAAGCTTGGTATTCGGATTGCATTTCCCCGATCCAAGCGGCGGTTTTGGCGGTTTCCTCTCCGGGCCAGAGCTTGGTGTTGGCATGTTGAAGGCGTTGCTTTGCCAGTTCGAAGTCTTCATTGGCAACCGCAGCTAAGCTCAAGTTGCGCCAAGCTGCTCGATTCCATGGATGTACATCGGCAGCTTCCTGCCACTCGCGTTCCGCCAAGTCCCATCTCCCCTGCCGTGCATACGCGTTTCCCTTGCGAACCCTTGACGAGCCGGGCATGAACCAAGGCAAATCCAGATCCGCTTGAGTGACGTGAGTGGTCGGAACGAGTAATTCCCAAGATCGACGCGCTGAGGCTGCGATGACTTTTAATTCACCCGAGGATTGGTAAGCCAAATCCGGATACTCTTGCTCCGCTCTTTCTCGATCCATGTCAATGGTGTTATCCCCAAGCCGTTGTCCGGTCCTTGTATCATACACCGTCCAGCGGACCGTCATTGAGTCGGTCGGCGGTTTGCGTCTCATGAAATCCAGAAGTCTTGGTGGTTTCATTTGATCGTTGGTCACGAAGTGATGGCGCACCACTTCGGCGGTCATCAAATACTCAGCCCCAACACGTTTCGCAGCACCAAAAGAACCCATCTCACTAGGCTGACCATCATAAGCGACTAATTGAATACCGCTGACTTGCTCCAACTGGTCTGGGTAAAACACAGCTAATTGCTGCATCGCTTGCGGCCTGGCTACCACCATCGCTTGCTCAAGTTTCTCAGCAACTTCCGATGAACCACCTACGGGTGCCAAAGCGACCCGCACACTTCCACCTGTTGCTAACTTCGGCTTCTTCCACACATGCATCGGTGCCGTCATTCCACAGCCCACCGAGCATACGACTACTAGCAGTAATAAAGCACTCACGTTGAAAGTACTATGACGCATGATTCTGCAGTTCCACATTGATGCGTTGCTTGCAAGTCTTACCCAAGCGATCGGCATTTCCAAGCCACAAGCATGGATCGATCCAACATGGCGAAATACTCGAAGCTCGCCGATGACGTCAAGCCAATCCTGGCAATTTAGGTTCGTCGTAGTCGAACAAGCAGATTAGGTAAGCTGGGAAGCCCTAAAGAACGGGTCGTAAGACAGAATGGGTCGTAAGACAGAATGAGTCGTAAGGCAGAACGGGTCGTAAGACAGAGTAAGTGGAAGGACAGGATGAGTTGTAAAACAGAATGAGGAGTAAGACTTGCTTGGCAAACGTTTCGGTCTCGCGAACCGCTCTATGTTTTTCTCGGGACACTGCGCCGCATGGCTTCTGTCACCTCTTCGAGAATCGTTAATCGCCCTCCATAAGTCCGCTTGAGATTCTCTTCCGTGAAGACCTCTTGCAGCGGCCCCCAAGCGACCGAATGGACATTGAGCAGTAGGACAAAGTCGAAGTACTGAGGAACCGTGTGCAAATCATGATGCACCACCAGCAGTGTTTTGCCCTGTTCCCTTTGCTCGCGAAGCACTTCGATGATCGACTGCTCGGTCGCTGCATCCACGGCTGCGAATGGTTCATCGAGCAACATCACATCCGATGATTGAACCAATGCCCTAGCCAAAAACGTGCGCTGTTGCTGCCCACCCGATAACTGACTGATCTGTCTCTTCGCAAGATCCTCGATGCCGACTTGCTCCAAAGCTTGCATCGCTCGCTCGCGATGGATACGTCGCGTTCTGCGGAACCAACCGATCTCGCGATAAAGTCCCATCATCACTACGTCTAGCACGGTTGCTGGAAAGTCCCAGTCGACACTTTCCCGTTGGGGCACATAAGCGATCCGATGTCGGAAATCGCTCAATTCCTGCCCTTCGATCCGAACCGAACCGCTGAGCTTGGGTACCAAATCGAGCATTGCCTTGATCAACGTGCTCTTCCCTGCCCCGTTCGGCCCTACGATCCCTCCGAGCACCCCTTTCGGAACCGATAAATTGATCTCCCATAACACTGGTTTGTGCTGATAAGCGACGGTCAAATCTGAAATTTCAATCGCCGGTTTCCCGTTTTTGGCACTGGTCGGTTGAGGGACGATCGAAGTCACAATAGAGCATTCTGGAGTTTGAAGTCGTGTTCTAGGCTAAGCTACCGGGTACTATAATCCCTTGAAGGAGGTTTCCTTTCAAGGCATAACCAAATTCCCTTAGCGACTCCTCAGCTTAAAAACGCCCCTTTCGCTCGTTTCATCCCTCGTTTGCATCGTAACCAACAAAATCCTGTGGCCAAACTCTACTTCTATTACTCGACGATGAACGCAGGTAAATCGACCATCCTGCTGCAATCAAGCTACAACTACCGAGAACGCGGGATGCGTACTCTCATCTTGTGCCCAGATTTCGACAATCGTTTTGGCGAAAGAAAAGTCGCTTCTCGAATTGGACTCAGCGCCGATGCTATTCCCTTCCACACCGCTGACAACCTTTTCCGCCTGATCCAACGTGAAAACGC
>Ga0315899_10007479_pt1 | contig 11727 bp, 10 predicted proteins | sample LakEriMetagenome_2_FD_203518 | JGI IMG/M metagenome (GOLD analysis project Ga0315899, IMG submission 203518) | Freshwater fungal communities from buoy surface, Lake Erie, Ohio, United States - Buoy 4 MA112 | ecosystem: Environmental > Aquatic > Freshwater > Lake | place: USA: Lake Erie, Ohio... | reverse complement strand
GCCCCACATCGCCGTGATGCAAAAGGGCCGCAACCCGCTCAATTGGCCCGACTACTACACCACCGACGCCAAGTGGGTCTTCGATCTCGACGACGCGGACTACAAGACGCCCGAGCAAGCCGTGCAGTGCGAAGTGAATTGCAAGCTCGCCCACATGGTGACGGCAGGCAGCCAAAACGTCGCGGCCTGGTGTCGCCAGTTCAACAGCAACGTACACGTCGTGTGGACAGGCCACCCCATGCCGCCCGCGCGTCCAAGTGTGCGATCCTCGTAACGCAAGGTCATCGTCGCGTGGGCCCAGAGCGATTCGATGAAGTATCGCGACGAAGCCGCGATTGTGCAGCGTGCGATGATCGACGCCGCCAAGCCGACACCGTTCACGTTTCGGCTCTACGGCGTCACGCCCACAACGCGCGACGAAGCCAACGCGTACTTGCAGCCCATGCGCGACGCTGGCCTCACCTGCGAAACCCGCGAGTTCATGCCCAACAGCGAGTTCGTCGCCTCACTCAACGAAGTGGCAGTGGGGCTGCACGTCCTCGCGCCCACAAGTCACTTCGCAGAAGGCAAGAGTTTCGGCAAAGTGCTCGCCTACCTCGCGGCCGACGTGCCGATCGTCGCAAGTGATCTGCACGAGAACCCGTACTTCTTCAAGCATCGCCTGAATGGCATGCTGGTGAAGACCCACGAGCAGTACGTCGAAGCGATTCGCGAACTGGTGCGCGATGGTGCTCTGCGCGACGCGATCGCGGATGGCGGTCACACGAGTTTTCGCGATGAACTGTCGATCGATGCGATCGCCAAACGCACGGACACGCTGTTCCGTGCACTGATCGCCCAGAAGTCTGCGGAGAGGAGCGGCGCGTGAAGGTGCTGTTGATTGGTGCAACCGGCATGCTCGGGCGTGCGTTTCGCGAAGAGCTGACACGCCGCGAGATCGCGTTCGTCGCCGCAGGCCGCGACCGCGTCGACCTGCTGACGGGCGGCAGTGGCCAAGTCGGCGCAAGCGTCGACAGCCTGCTCGCTCAGCACGCATGTGACACGCTCATCAACTGCGCAGCCTGGACAGATGTCGACGGCGCAGAAACCCAGGAAGCCGCCGCCACCCGCGTGAATGGTGACGCAGTGCGCGAAATGACCCAGAGCTGCGCTCGCCGCAACACGCTCTTCGTGAACTTCGGCACCGACTACGTCTTCAGTGGTGTCGCCGCCTCACCCTACTCAACCACCCAGCCCCGCGAGCCCCTCAACGCCTACGGCCGCAGCAAAGCGGCGGGCGAAACAGCACTCGAGCAACTTGACACCAAGCAATGGCTGCACATCCGCACCAGCTGGCTCTACGCACCCTGGGGCAAGAACTTCGTCCGCACCATCCGCTCGCTGCTGCTCAGCAAGCCCAGTATCAAAGTCGTGAACGACCAGCGCGGCCGACCCACTAGCAGCGAACACCTGGCCCGCACCACGCTCGGCATGCTGGCCAATGGCAGCCGAGGCGTGCAGCACGCAACCGATGGCGGCGAGTGCACGTGGTTCGAATTCGCCCAGGAAATCGGCCGCCTCGCCAGTGCCAACGGCCAAGTGCTTGCCTGCACAAGCGATGAATTTCCCAGACCCGCCAAGCGACCGGCATACAGCGTGCTGGATATCTCCCACACGGAGAAACTGGTGGGTCCCATGACACCGTGGCGCACGGCGCTGGCGGATGTGATGGGGCGTATTGAAACGTGAACGGATTGATAGTGTCGACCTGATACAAGACAAATATCGCGAACTCAGCGAAGGAAAGATCATGCACATTCTCCTCACCGGCGGCGCCGGCTTCATCGGCAGCAACTTCGTTCACCTGGTCCTCAAAGACCGGCCCAACTACCGCATCACCAATCTCGACGTCCTGACATACTCAGGCAATCTCGAGAACCTCCGCGGCCTCGAAAACAACCCGCGCTACCGCTTCGTGAAAGGCGACATCGGCGACGAAAAGACCGTCATGCCGCTCATCGAAGAGTGCGACGCGATCGTCCACATGGCCGCCGAGAGCCACGTCGACCGCAGCATCCTCGACTCGCGCCCCTTCGTCATGACCAACGTCATCGGCACGCAAACGTTGCTCGACGCCGCACGCCGCGCCAAAGGCGGCGCATGGATGAAGAGCAACCGCTTCGTCTACGTCTCCACCGACGAGGTCTACGGATCGCTGCCCCTCGAAAAGCCTGAACTCAAGTTCAAAGAAACCACGCCCATCGAAACCAATAGCCCCTACAGCGCCAGCAAAGCCGGCGGCGATCTCCTCGCCCGCGCCTATCACCACACCTTCCACATGGACATCGTGACAACGCGCTGCAGCAACAACTTCGGCCGCTTCCAGTTCCCCGAGAAAGTCATCCCGCTCTTTGTGACCAACCTCATCGAAGGCAAGCAGGTGCCCCTCTACGGCGATGGCAAGAACGTCCGCGATTGGATCCACGTCGACGATCACTGCGAGGGTGTCCTGACCGCGCTCGAGAAGGGCAAGGCCGGCGAGGTCTACAACTTCGGCGGCAACAACGAACGCAGCAACCTCGAACTCACCCACGAGATCCTGCGCCTCATGGGCAAAGGCCACGACTCCATCAAGCCCGTCGCCGACCGCCCGGGCCACGATCGCCGCTACGCGATCGACTGCACCAAAGCCAAGAACGAACTGGGCTGGCAACCCACCCGCAGCGCATGGCCACAGGCCCTCGCCGACACCATCAACTGGTACAAGAACAACGAAGCCTGGTGGCGCAACGTCAAGAGCGGAGCCTATCGCGACTACTACGCCAAGCAGTACGGCCAGCGGTAAAGGCGACAAAGGGACCAAAGGACGAAGTGCCACCGCGACGACGACGTGCCGCGTCCGCTGCCTTCACCCCAATGCCTAATCCCGAATCCCTACTGCCTTCTTCTTCCTCCCCTGCGTCCACAAAATCAACCCCGCCCCGCACACCGCCACAATCCCGCATGCCCACTGCAGGCTCGTCAGCCGCTCCTGAAAGATCAGCAACGATCCAATGCTCACCGTGATGGGCTGCAACTGCACGACGCCCGCCGAAACCGCAAGCCCCAGCCGATTGATGCTCGCGTAGTACAGCGTGTGACCAATGCCGATGCCCACAATGGCGCTCAGCAGCAGCAGGAATACTTGCTTGCCGCTCAGCTCAAATACCTGCGCGCCATGATCCTTGCCAAACACAAACATGCACGCAAGCAGCGCAACACCCGTGTACTGACTCACTGCCGCAAACGCAATCAGTGAGTTCATCCCCTGCATGTGCTTGCGCACGCACAGCGCATACCCCGCGTACAGCAGCCCGCTGCCCAGCGCAAGGCTCACCCCAAGCGCAGACCCATCACCAAGCCCACCCGGCTTCAGCAGCAGCACCGACACTGTCCCGCCCAGCACCATCGCAATCCCAGTCAAAAACCCCCAGCTCCGAATCGTCGCCCGCTCCGCCGGAAACAGCAGCACCGCCCCGATCGTCACAAACACAATCTGCACCCGCAAGCTGAACGTCATCAGCCCCGGATCGATGTAATACGGCGCAAGCCCAAAGCAGATCTGCGCGCCAATGTTGAACAGACTCGCCGGCAACGCCGCACGCCACAGCCCCGCCGGCGTCTTGTGCTTCATCGCAGCCCACACAAGCACAGGCAGCCACATAAGCGCAGAGAACCCATATCGCCAGCCGTTCGCCGTCCACCCGTCAATCAACCCAGTAAAGTGCTTCAGAAACAGCGGAATGCTCGTCCATCCAAGCAGCGTCAGGACGATCATCGTCGGCCCTTGCCAGGCCGGAGCGCGGGTTGAAGCGGTAGTAGTCAGGCGGCAAGCGTAGTGGCGAAACGCTCCGCCCGCGTGTGCGTCAAAGAGGCATGGGCTGGAGTGTCGCACAACTCGCGTGGACGGCAATCGCTTGCGTGCTCGCGCTCGCGGGTCTCTGGTGCATGGTGCGCGGCCTGTGGCGTCGCAGTGTGGGGCGCGTCAAGCCCTGTCCCAAGTGTGGATATGACCTTGCGGCCACTGCGACGATCGACGCATCCCTTCTCTGTCCAGAGTGCGGCACGACATCCCCTGTGCACGCAGTCGATTCACGTCGTCCACGTCGGTGCCTGGTAGCGTTTGCTGGTGTGCTGCTGCTGTTGCTGGTTGAACCGGCCTGGCGCATGCCCAAAGTGCCCCAGCCCGATGGTTCGCGCAACTGGCTCGCGATCGCGCCCACATGGACGCTCGCGTGCGTGTTCCCCATTCCCGATCCAGTGGAACCCAACAACCCGGCGGTACTCCGGTTGTTGCCCTCGCCCGCAGCCGCGCCAGCCACGCTTTCGTTCGCAGCAAGAGCCCGCAACGAGCTCGACACGCGCTGGCAGTCAGGCACGCTCGAGCAATCCCGCTCCAGCATCTGGGCCACCATCTACGCGTGGCGCTTCAAGTGGTTGTGGAATGGCACACCCATCACCTTCGAGGACGATGAAACGCAGACGGTCCACATCTTCTCGCTCGATCGCATCTACCCGGCAAGAAATCGCAGTGGCGACTCATGGGAAACCTCGCTCCGCCGGTTGCTCGCTGCGAGACATCCAACCTCGACACCATTCGACGAAACGCTTCTCTCTCGCACCGCAGAGCCGCTCGAACTCGAAGCGCTCGACACGATGTTTCCCAGTCTCATCATCTCTCCGCGGTTCGGATCCGCAGGCTACGTGCTGTCAAACTTGTACGCAGCATCGTCCGAGCCGCTGGGCAGTCAGCTCGTCATCTTGACCACCGAGCCCGATCTGCAGGAACGTCTAACACCCGCGTGGAATGCGCTCAACGACTTCTACACCCAGGCCGGCCCCGACAAGCCCGAGGCCCACATCGCCGACCACGAAGATGGCTCCGTCTGCGCCTACTGGGTCGCTGATATCTGTGAGGGCCCTCACCACGTTGGCGAGCGCGTCGATCTGCTCGGTCTACCCACCGACACCTTCATCAGCACCATGCACGAATGGCTCAATGCCAACACAATCACCGATGGCTATCTCCAAGCCTGGTGCATCGACCCCGCAGGCCACATCCTCGTCCTTCGCGGCGACGCCCGCATGCACGAACACGTTCGCGCATTCATCGCATCGCGACCTGCGTCCCCCTGAACGTCCGCACGACACCACGTGCAGCTTCCACTCGCGTGCGCCAAAAGCGATCGCGCCCAAAACGATCGCGCTCACGTCGATCGCGCACAAGTCGATCGCGCAAACCACATCATTCAGTGATGATCGCCCGCCAAAGGCGTCCGCGCCTTCGTCATCGCCCAAATTGCCAGCGTGATGGCGCACACGATCAACACCCCAGCGACCCACACCGTCAACTCACGGATATCAGCGGGTGGCGTCTGTGCGGCGGTGGGGGTGGGCTCCGTCGCGGCGGCGGCTTGAGCAAGCAGATAGTTCATACCAACTCCTTCGATCCACAATGTAGCCCGGTGTCGCGATTTTCGCCTCAGCCCCGCAGAAGACCCGGGTATCGGCTGATCTCGCCAATCCGCACGCCCCCGCCCAACGCCCCAAAAAAGAAACAACCCATCGCGGTGGTTGACGGCCAGGACACCGACGGCACCGGACCGCGACCACTTATGGCTGCTGCGGTCAAGCCCTGACCAGGTTCATGGCACAGCCCGTGCACCGGGCCCGGCCGTCAACCTCCGCGACGGGGAGGGGAGCATAGCGCCGCCCCCCACACAAAGCCATTCTCGCCGCAACGCCACGCCGCCGCACAACTTGTGCAAGCTGGTAGACTGCCCGCATGTCCGCCGGTGCAGCCCCAACCTGCCTCACCTGCAACTACGCCCTCACCGGCGTGCCCGACTCCCGCTGCCCCGAATGCGGCCGCGCCTTCAACCCCGCCGACCCAACCACCTTCGGCCCCGTATCGCGCGTGCGACAAAGCGCCTTGCTCGTAGCCATCCATCTTGGGCGCGTCCTTGCACTCTGCATCCTCGCGTTTGCGATGTATCGCCTCATCGCGTATGCCATGCCAGGCTCACTCTTCGCCGTCGGTCATGCAATCTCCCTCGCGATGCTGCTCACCGCAGTCAGTCTCCCCGTGCTGATTGCGTTGCTCGTACTGCACGCACGCGCACATGGCCCGCGATCGCTCACCACGCGCCGCGCGTGGGCTGTGCATGTTCTGCTCTTCACGCCGCTGCTCGCTCCCATCGCTTTGGCAACCGGACTGGGCTGGTCCGTCCGCTGGTCCCTCACGCACAGTGCCCTGGAAGATGTCGCCACAGGCTCACGCCCCCTCACGCCTCATCAGACATACGGCGTCACCGCTATCAGTGCAGTGCAGCGTTACCCCGATGGCACGATACAGCTTGACCTCGCCGGACCGATCCGCTGGAGCAATCCGCCGCCCCAGTTTCGCTTCGGTCCCTCCGCCGCCATCCCAAGCGCGAGCCACCCGCGCATCAAGCGGCTATCCAATGGATGGTGGCTCGCATGGAGTGACACGTGATCGAGCGGCATGCACCAAAATGCCTGCACTGCAACTACTCCCTCACCGGCGTCCGCGATACCCGCTGCCCCGAGTGCGGCCATCCCATCGACACGTCGTTCAACCCAACGAGGCACGCGTATCTCAAACGCGCGACATCCGCCCCCAGCCGCCTGCAACTCACCTGCTGGGCCATCGGCCTCACGTTCTTCGTCATCAGTGCATCCCCTCGCGGCGAACTCAGCATTCTTCTCGCTTTCGTCGTCATCTTCTTCGCGCTGCTCCTCACGTGGGTCATCCCCGTGATCCGTATGCTGCACGCACGGCGCTGGCTGTCCTGGCGCGGCGTGCGCCGCGTGCCAATCAATCGACGCTGGCTGGCGGTGCCGATCCTGCTCACGCTCGCAGGCTTCACGTGGTCAAACCGCGTCGTGATCCACACGCAGTGGTTTCTGTCGCGTGGTGCCTTTGAACGTGAACTAGCGGCGCCCGCGCTGCCTGCGACGCCGTGCTGGATCGGCCTGTATCGCGTGACCCACATCACGAATGTGACGCCAGGCCACACGCAGTTCCTCGTCGATCCAATCTTCGGCCTCTTCGGCGCCAGCATCATTATCATCGAAGGCAAAACACTCACACCCAGCGGCTACCCGTTCGATGAAGGCCTCGGCAACAATTGGTGGATGTTGTGGGATCCGTCATGACCACCCCGCCGCCAACTTGCCTTGATTGCAACTACGCACTCACAGGCGTGCCCACCTCGCGCTGCCCCGAATGCGGCCGCGCCTTCAACCCCGCCGACCCAACCACCTTCGGCCCCCGCGAACCACGCCACATTCGCATCGCTCGCCGCTGCGCCAACGCCCAGCCCTCCGTGCGTTTCTGCGTCGTGCTGGGCATAGGTCTCTTGGTCTTCACCATTCTCGCTGCGCCTGTGTGGCACGGCAATACTCTGCTGTATCTCGTGCTGTGGCTCGGGCTGTACGCCTGTTGGTTTCCTGGTCTCATCACCTGTTCACTCGCGCGCATCTTCCTCCGCATGCGCGGCATTCGCTGCGGCTTTCCAACATGGCGCTGGCTGCTGTTGTTTGTTCTCATCTCGTCCGCCATCGTCGCGGCCGTGACCAATCAGCCCTTGCGTATCGCCGCTTCACTCTCCCACGCATCCCTCACCAAGCATGCTGCCGCTCTCCAGCAACCAAACACCTCGCCCCCGCGCTTCATCGGCCTCTTCCACGTCAGTCGCGTAAGCCATGATGCGTCGAGCGGCGTAACGACCATCGAAGTGCGCCCGATCTTCACCATCAGACCGCCGCCGATGGCATTTCGCAAGGGTGATGCCGACATCGACTTCGGCACTATGTACCTGAACCTCGCCGACGGCTGGCGACTTGAGTGGGACAGCATCTAAGGGCCCCGCATTCAGCCCGCTCACCTACCGTTGTTCCGCAACATTTTCACTTTATCGCTTTTCACTTTATCGCTTTTCTCCCGATGCCCGACCCGCGCGAGACACCAGCCATGCAGCAGTACTACCGCTTCAAAAAGCGGTACGAAGGTTGCATTCTGCTCTTCCGCATCGGCGACTTCTACGAAATGTTCGATGACGATGCCGTCACCGTGAGCAAGGCCATCGGCCTGACCCTCACGCAGCGCACGGCGGGTGTGCCCATGGCAGGCATGCCCTTTCACCAGCTCGAAACGTACTTGCGCAAACTCACACTCAAGGGTTTCCGCGTGGCGGTGTGCGAGCAGTTGATGGAAGCCTCCGCGGTCAAGGGGCTTGTGCCCCGCGCGGTCACCCGTGTCATCACGCCCGGCACGCTCGTTGACGAATCACTGCTCGAAACCGACCAGCGCGTCGCCGTCGCGGCGATCGTGCCCGCCGACAGCAAGAACACCACATCACCCGCGCGAGTCGCTCTCGCCACCATCGACGTCAGCACCGGCGACTTCTTCGTCAGTGAGTGCCTGACCACCAGCGCTATCGACGAACTCGCCCGCCGCGGCGTGCGCGAGCTGCTCTACATCGACACCGCCGAACGCACCGCGCCGGCGTACGTGCGCGACGCCGCCAGCCCGCTCAACATCGCCACGCTGCCGCGGGCCGCCTGGCACTTTCGCCCGCAGGAAGCCCTCGACACGCTGCTCACGCACTTTGCCGTGAAGACCCTCGCGGGCTTTGGGCTCAGCGACAACGAGCCCGCCGTCCTCGCTGCCGGCGCGCTGCTGCGCTACGTGCAGGAGACGCAAACCGCAGGCGAAGATGAATCGCGCGAAGTCGCGGCGGCGGGCACCACCATTCGCCGCGGATCGCTCGCGCACGTGCGAGCGCCCAAGCGCACCGACACGGCCCGACACCTGCTGATTGACGCAGTCAGCCTGCGCTCGCTCGAAGTTGAACGCACCATGCGCGATGTGGTGATGGGCGGCAGCGCAGCAAGCAAAGGCGGCGACGGCACCCTCATGGGCATCTTCCAACTGGCCCCGCAGGGTCAGGGCAGTTGCCGCACACCGATGGGCCGGCGCACGCTGCGCGAGTGGCTGTGCATGCCGCTGTGCGAGCGCGCCGCGGTGGAGCAACGCCAAACCGCCGTCGCGAGCTTGGTCGCGGACCGCACGCTCGCCGAGCAACTCGGCGGCGTGCTGGCGGAGATTCAAGACATCGCGCGGATCGCCGGTCGCGTCAGTCTCGCTCGCGCGACGCCGCGCGACATCGTGGCGCTGGCGAAAAGCGTGCGAGCATCCGCCCAGCTCGCTCAAGTCATCGCCGACGCACCCGCGCTCGCATCGCTGCGCACAGCGCTCGAAACGGCGACACAAGAACTCGCCGACCTGCCCGCAGACATCGCCCGGCTGTGCGTGGACGAACCCCCCGCGCACATGCGCGACGGTGGCCTGATTCGCGATGGCGTGGACGCCGAGCTCGACGAAGCACGCCTGCTCGAGCGCGACGCGGGCAGTTGGCTGGCGGCGTATCAGACCAAGCTGATTGCAGAGCACAACCTGCCCAGCTTGAAGGTGGGTTACAACAAGGTCGCGGGGTACTTCATTGAACTGCCCATGGCGCAGGCGGCTACGGCGCCGGTGCAGCTCAAGCGCATGCAGACACTGCGCAACGCGGAACGCTTCACGACGCCCGAGCTCAGCGACTTTGAGCGCAAGGTGACCACCGCCCAGGCACGCGCCCAGGAGCGGGAGAAGCAGCTCTTTCAGGAACTGTGCGATCGCGCGCTCAAGCACACGACAGCGCTCGCGACCATCGCGGACAACGTCGCTTCGCTTGATGCCACGCTCGCGCTGGCGGACAAGGCGCATCACCGCGGGTGGGTTCGTCCCGCGCTGACGGACGCGCCCGCGCTCGCTATCGCGCAGGGGCGGCACCCGGTGTTGGAAGAGGCGCTGATCGGCAGTGGGGGCAGCTGCGTTGCGAACGACACGGGACTTGGCGGCGAGGCGGCGGCGCTCGCGCTGCTGACGGGGCCCAACATGGCCGGTAAGAGCACGTACATCCGGCAGGTTGCGCTGCTGACGCTGCTGGCGCATGCGGGTAGTTTTGTGCCGGCGGCCAGCGCGACGGTGGGGATGGTGGATCGCATCTTCACGCGCATCGGTGCAGATGACGCGCTGCATGCCGGACAGAGCACCTTCATGGTGGAGATGATCGAGACGGCCAACATTCTGCACCACGCCACGGGCCGGAGTCTGGTGATTCTGGATGAAGTGGGGCGCGGCACCAGCACGCTGGACGGGCTGAGTCTGGCGTGGGCGATTGTGGAGTATCTCGCCAAGCGCGAGGATGCGCCGCGCACGCTGTTTGCAACGCACTACCACGAACTGACAGATCTGGAAGAGCGCCTGCCTGGCAAGGTGCAGAATCTGCATGTGGCGGTGCGCGAGTGGCCACAGGGCGGCGATCATGCGGAGATCGTTTTTCTGCACCGGATTCTGCCGGGGAAGACGGATCGCAGCTACGGGCTGCATGTGGCGCGGTTGGCGGGGATGCCCAAGGATGTGGTGTTGCGCGCCAATGACGTGCTGAAGAGTCTGGCGGTACACACGGGTGCGGAGGCTGGCGCAGCAAAGTCCAAGCGCCGTGTGGATACGTCGCGGGTGTCGAGCAGCGCAGAGATGCAGATGCCGCTGTTCAAGGAATATGTGCCGCATCCGGCGGTGGATGCGCTGCGCGATGTGAAGCTGGAAGAGCTGACGCCGATCAAGGCGTTTGACACGCTGCGTGAGTTGCGCGAGCTGGTGGATGATCAGCCGGCGGCGAGTTCGCAGTAGTCGGGGCGATCGGCGGCATCGTCGTGGCGATAGGCGTGGATGATCGCGCCATTGCGGATGAGGAATGCGCCGCCGAGTTGGAAGCCATCGCCAGCGAGGCCGCCGACACCATGTCGCCAGGCTTGCAGGAAGCGCAGGAAGACGCGCGGGCCAAAGAGTTGGCGCAGGTCGCCGCGGGCGAGTTCGAACGCGCTGTAGAGCTGTTTCTGCGGATCGCTGATGCGGGCTGCATCGAGGTTGTAGCGGGCGATGTTGCGCTGGGCTTCCTGGTCGCTGACCATGTGCACGAGAGCGATGCGTGTGCCGGTGAGGCGCGAGGCATTGGCGGATAAGTCGGCGAGGGCTTCGCGGCAGAAGGTGCAGCCAAAGTGACGCAAGAAGACGACGAGGACCGGGCTGCGCTCGCTGAGTGTGAGCAGGCTGACACCATCGCTGGTTTGCGTTTTCGCCAGCGTGTCGCGCAGTGATGCGGGCTGGGTTTGTGGTTGCTTGGCGGAGCGCATGCGGTCGTCGGTGTCGCGGCGCGTGTTCACGAGGAAGGCGTGGCGCAGCATGAGCGCGAAGGGGACCCACCAGATGAGGTCGTTGGTGAGCAGGGTCACGCCGAATTTCAGCGGGACCAGATCGCGAATGAAGTGGGCGTCGATGAAGCCGATGGGGCCGAAGATCTTGCCGAGAAATCCGACGAGGATGATGGGCCAGTGCCGCGCGACGTCTTTGGCGGCGACCCAGTAGCCCACGCCGTAGACGCCCACGATCATGCCGATGCACTGCCAGAGGAAGATGTAATTGGGACGTTCCATGCCCAGCCAGTCCCAGAAGGTGTTGGGCAGGAGGACGGCCCACGCACCCCAGAGGACGTTGTAGATTCCGGCGAGGCGCAGGCAGAGGGTCATCCAACGGGGTTGGGGCATGGGGAGGGTTTCGCTGGTCGGGGGTGAAGGGAT
>Ga0315899_10007477_pt1 | contig 11728 bp, 9 predicted proteins | sample LakEriMetagenome_2_FD_203518 | JGI IMG/M metagenome (GOLD analysis project Ga0315899, IMG submission 203518) | Freshwater fungal communities from buoy surface, Lake Erie, Ohio, United States - Buoy 4 MA112 | ecosystem: Environmental > Aquatic > Freshwater > Lake | place: USA: Lake Erie, Ohio... | reverse complement strand
CGGGAAGGTTCTCGTCCAGCCATTGCTTCAGGAGAGGTCGAAGCAACTCGCGGACGACATCCTCTAGCGTCCGGAAGTCCTGCGGCATGAGAAGCGACGCCGACAGATGCCCGAAGGCCGCCGCAGCGACCGCTGCCGCCGGATCAGACACCAGGGCGGGTTCGATATCACCGACGGGTTCGATACGATCCGTCAGTTCGAGGACATCCTCCTCGGGAGCCTCTGGTTCCGGACTCGGAGCCGGTGCGGGCTCCGGCTCGGGCTCGGGCTCGGGCTCCAGCTCGGGCTCCGGCTCGGGGCTTGGTGGAGGAGGCTCTTCCTCGACCAGTTCAGGTTCCGGACGAGGCTGGGGCGGGAAACCATCCTCTTGCTCGAACTCCTCCGGCTGTTCAACGTCATCTTCCGAGATTATTCGGCGAATGGAGGCGAGGATTTCCTCCATTGTCGGTTCTTGTTTGATCTCGTCGGACATCCGCCACCGCGATTCGGGAAAAGGCCAACCTCGCGGTCGAGGCTATGCGCACAAGTCTTAAGAGGCAATTCCCAGCGGAAATGCCGGGGAGCGCACTTGAGAATAACAGATTCCCGCAGGGATTCATCCACGAGGGCGACGCACCTACCCGGGAAGTTTCTATTGAGAAGACGAAGCTGTGGGCGAATCTTCGGTCGGTGTCGGCGCCACCGGAACCGGGCGATCCGGAATCACGGCGGGTTTCGGTGTGAAGACCCCGTCTACGCCTGAAATGGGGACCTCCCATGGGGTCCAACCCCAGGTCACCCTCAGGCTCCGGAAATTCGCCTCGGGGTCATATCTCGGGACTTCAGGAACCAGATAGCCGACCTGAAGGCGACCGATCTGGCTGAGAACTCCGGTTGCAGCGACATACTCGTCTCGCCGGGCGCTGATCTGCGCGAGTTCGGCAGCCCGGAGTTCCTGCTCGGCGTTCAGCACGTCGATGGTGGTTCTGAGCCCGACCCTCTGCTCCTGAAGGACGCCCTCGGCGGCGATCCGGGCGGCCCGAACCTGTTTGTCCGTCGCCTCGATATTGCTGCGCGACGCCTGCAGCGCGCTCCAGGATTGAGTGATGCTCTGTCTCACGGCGCGGCGGGCGCTCTCGACCCCGAGCCGATCAACCGTATTCCGCTCGCTTGCTGCACGTACCCGAGACAAGGTTTGACCACCCGAGAAAATCGGGATCGTGACAACAGCCCCACCCGAAAGTGCCCGGGAATAGGCGTCGGTATGGAGGGGGCTCACGAGACCGCTGTAACCCAACTGGCCCTGGAGCGCGATCGTCGGCATCTGCTCGGCGCGGGCGCCCGACACACGAGCCCGGCTCGCCTGCTCGGCGTACTCCGCGCCCCTGACAATGGGGCTTCCGCTTTCGGCCAGATCCCAAGCCTGCTCTATGGTCCCGGGCAAGAGGGACGAAATGGGCGGCTCCGGCGCGAGATCGCCCGGGGCCTGCCCCACAACGGCTTCATAGCCGGCCCGGGAAGTCGCAAGGGTCGCCTGGGCCGAATTCAGGAGCGCGACAGCAGCGGCCAGACGCGCCTCCGACTGCGCGACGTCGGTACGGGTGATCTCGCCAACCTCGAACCGGGCGCGCGATTCATCCAGCTGACGCTGGAGTACAGCCACGTTTGTCTGCCGGATCCGAAGAGACTCCATGTCACGCCGGACATCGACATAGGCCTGAATGACCTGAGCGAGGATCTGGGCCTCAACGCGGCGAAGGGCCTCGCGCCCGGAAAGGCTGTCGGCCTCAGCAGCCGAAACCGCTGAGGCGACACGGCCTCCTGTGTAAATCGGCTGGGAGAGCGAGAGAACAGCTGAGCCGCTGTTGCCTTCGACATCCGCCAGCGGGCTCGTTCCCGGCGCCGTCGTCTCAGACCAGTTCGCGCGACCACTGGCCGACAGGGTCGGCCTGTATCCGGCGCGGGCCTGATACCAGTTTTCATCGATCGCCCGTAGCTGGGCGCGCTGAGCCTGGAGAGTGGGGTTGGAGGCGTAGGCCAGGGCGATGGCTTCGGCCAAGGTCTCCCCGGTTGCTGCTGTCGAAGACAGCGAAAGCACCGCCAGGGACACCGCAGCGAGCCAGCGGCTGCGACGAGGCACGATCATCAAAAATCCCCAGTTACCTGACGCGAACGCCGTCGCCCTATATGACTGGCGTTTGTCCCGGAAGCCAGTAGAGCTCATCTTAAGGTTTTTTCACTTCCACCTGAAAACCGCAAGACGCTGCTGGTTGTCCGGATCTGGCGATCAGAAGACAAACCCGGAACGGGGCTCGAGGCCGGGCAGAAAAGGCGGCGCAGAGTCAAATCCTGTCCGGCGGCCGATGCCGTCGGTGGTCTTCAGGTACACAACGGCGCGGCCTGCAGGGCCACTCCTCTCGATGACCACAGCCCGGCCGCCCGTGGCGAGAGCGTCCAGCCAGGCTTCCGGCGCCCGGCCGACCGCGCCCTCCGCCAGAACAATGTCGAAGCGACCGCCCGGCAGGCTATCCAGCGGTTCGCCGTCATGGCGCACCACCGAGACTCCGCAGGCCTCAAGAAGGGCTGCGGCGTAGGGAGCTGCGATGGCCAGTGCGGTTTCTCCAGCCTCCGGAGCCGCCAGCTGGACCAGCTTGGCCACATCTCTGGGACGCAGCAGGCTCCGCCCCGGCGCATATTCAGGCTCGAGGTCGGCATAAGCGAGATGCGCCCGTTCCCCCGGAAGAAACGACTCACGCGCAATCCGCCGCATGGCGTCTTGCACGCGAAGGTCGGTGACATCCGCGGTCCGCACCTGACTCTCCACCATGTTCAGACGGGCTTCAGGGGTGACGTCCATGACGACTCCGGGCGGCTCGGGTGATTTCAGCGACACGCCGGGGAAAGGCGCTTCGGCCGGGTTATACGGCCGAGGCAGCATCCAAGGCAATGCGAGGTGTCTGGGGCGTTGCCGCGATGGTCGGGTTCTGTTAGCGAACCCTCCACCGGCCCGATCCGGGGCGGCCTGATGGCGGAGTGGTGACGCAGCGGACTGCAAATCCGTGTACCCGAGTTCGATTCTCGGTCAGGCCTCCAGATTTTCCCCTGCTACGAGCTTCGCCGGGTTGCGGCACGGAAGAATTGGACGCGATCCTTCGGACCAGTAAGGTGCTTGTCTGATAGGAACTCGGTTGCGCCCACAACCCGCCGTTTGGGTCGATGGGGTATCCGGGGGCCAGCCGAACTGGGGCCGGAATGCGCAGAAAAGCCAACGTCGACAGATCGATGCGCGATCTGGGCCGGGTCGAAAAAACGGCGTCGACGAGCCGTGTGTTGAATCTCCTCTCGATTGCAAACACCTCAAGGAACGAACCCGGCTATCGCGAGCATCCGTTCTTCTCTTTCGAGAGGCTGAACGAGAGTCTGATCGTCAAGCACAGGCTCCGGTCGGATGAGGTGGGCGTCCTGGCCAACGAACGGAGCACAGGCACAAAAGTGATTCTTCCGTTCGAGCGTACCGACTTGCGCATCGGGGGCCGGTCATTTTTGTTGGGTCAGAAGGGCTGGCGCGACGCGGTGGAGGACATCTACGGCGCCTACAGGAACCCGGATCGCGACATCCTGGTGCTCCTCGCACTGGATGAACTTCCGTCGCTGGATCCCTTCCTGGTGCGTGAACAGCTGAAGCGTCGCGGCCTGAACATCGCTCGCTGTTACTTCACAATTTCCGAAGCCGACATCGCACGGATGCAGAGTTTTGTCGGAAGGCAGGTGGAGATTCTTCTGGACGTCACCCGTCGGAACAGGTTCGACGATTCCAGCTGGTCGAACCGCATGATCCGCTCGCTCCTTGCTCCCACGCCCGGCGACTCCATACATCCGATACGGCTGGCGCTTCGCTTGGACCCCCAGGACTTCGAGGAGGGAGTCTTCGCCTGGAAGGGATTTCTCTACTACCAGTGGGTCCTGAGCGAGTTGCGCCCGCAATTGGTTCCTTTCCTGCGGGAAATCCTTACGACACGGGCCTACGGGTTCCGCGATCGAGGATTGAGCGACTTGCTGGATCAGTCGCGGAGGCGGTTGGTCAACCGCGTGAAGTCGGTCATGGAGCAGGTCAATGGCGCGATCCGAGGCTACGAAGCGGCCTTCAGTGACCTGACCCGCAATGGCAAACCCATGGCTTTCGCAAACTTCCTCCAACACACGCCGGACATGTTCGTCAGTATCGGGGAGAAGCTCGGGGCCCTCTCCCACGTCACAACCTATTGGCGGTTCAGATTCCCGGATGGGGTCGCAGAGCTCGTCCAGCAGGAGGAACTGTTTGAGATCGTGCGCGATTTCGAATACACCCTTGGAGGAGAGGACTGATCCATGCCTCGTCCCCCCCGTCACCCGGTCAGTAGTTTGCTCGGATGTCTGGGCCACCCGGATCTCTTCACCCAAAGGTGGGCGAGCTTAGGGTTCCGGGAAGGTTAAGGCCATGCGTCAGACGTCCCCAGACAGATCGGTGCGCAATCTCGGCGCTCTTCAGCGCACGGCTTCCACGAGTCGCGTGCTGAACCTGGTTGCCATTGCGAACAACCACAAGAGCAACCCCGAGTATCACGCAAGACCCTTCTTTACGACGCCCATCCTCAACGAATGCATCGTCCTGAAGCACAGGATTCGGGCGGACGAGAGATTCGTATTTGACGATGAACGGCAGAACTCCACGAAGATCATTCTGCCTTTCGAGCGCGCCGACCTTCGGATGGGCGGCAGGTCGTTCTTCGTCGGGCAACGGGGCTGGAGGGACATCGTCCGCGAAACAGGCGGAGATGCGCCGAATATCGAACGCGATATCCGAGTCATGAGCGCCATCGACGAGATTCCCTCGATGGATCCATTCCTTCTGCGGGAGCACTTGAGTCGGCGCGGCATTAGTATAGCGCCGTGTTATTTTGCTATCTCTGAAGCTGATCTTGCGAGAATGCAGGATTTTGTCGCCATGGAGATCAATAACCTGATCCGTCTGACATATGCTACAGCGGGCGAGGGGTCGACATACTCCAGTAAACTTGTTCAGGTTTTGCTATCAACTGAAATCAATGAACATCTAGAGCCCTTAAGGATAGCTCTTCGCCTGGAGGGTGAAGATTACAGGGAGGGTGTTTTTAGCTGGAAGGGATTTCTGTACTATAAATGGGTTCTCAACGACCTGTGGCCGAAGCTCATCGACGTTCTGCGGGAAATGCCGCAGGTGCGCGTCACAGGCCATAAGGATGCGGACCTTATGGCCTACATCGAGAGAGCACGACGGCGCCTCGCCGAAACGGTGGACACAAAGCGGCGCGAAGTCACTGAAGCGCTGGACGTCTACGACAGGGCGTTCGCGGACCTCACCAAGAACGGCAAGCCCCTCGCCTTCCGGAGCTTCCTCCTTAAGGCGCCGAAGATGTTCCTCATGCTGGGGGAGCGTATCGGAGTCATCTCGCACATCACCAGTTTCTGGCGTTATCGCTTTCCGGACCCGCGGTCGCTGGCGGCTCCGATCGACGAGGTTCTGGATATCCTGAAGGACTTCGAGCGGAATATCACTTTGGTGGAACAGTGAGACGATGGTCGCCATGTCGTGGGTCGCCGGTGTCCTGACCCAAAGTGTCGGCGTCCTGATAGGCCTGCTGGCCGCCCTCTTTCTGATCGGACTTTTGATCTACGATCTGGCTCAGAGACGGCACTCGGTCCTTCGCAACTTTCCGATCATCGGGCACCTGAGGTACTGGTTCGAACAACTGGGAGAGTACTTTCGGCAGTACTTTTTTGCGGGAGACCGGGAGGAATTGCCCTTCAACCGGGCGACACGCGCCTGGGTCTACCGGGAGGCGAAGAACGAGGGCGGGGCCATCGGGTTCGGTTCAACGAATGACCGGCGTGAGCCTGGGACCCTCCTTTTCGTAAACCATCCCTTTCCCGTCCTTGAGGAGGATCGGCTGCCCACGCCCCCCCTCATGATCGGCGAGGGCGCCTGCGCCGACCCCTTCCTCGCCCGCTCCGTTGTCAATATCTCCGGGATGAGTTTCGGGGCGATCTCACGCCCCGCCATCCAGGCGCTTTCCCGGGGAGCCGGCCAGGCGGGCTGCTGGATGGATACCGGCGAGGGCGGCCTGTCTCCCTACCATCTGGAGGGAGGATGCGATCTGATCATGCAGATCGGAACCGCCAAGTACGGCGTCCGAAACCCCGATGGATCCTTCTCGGCCGAGAGAGCCCGGGAGCTCGCGCGTTCCGTGAGCGCGTTCGAGATCAAGCTGAGCCAGGGAGCCAAGCCCGGGAAGGGCGGCGTTCTGCCCGCAGCCAAGGTCACCGCCGAGATCGCCCGTATCCGCGGTATTCCGGAGGGAAGGGACTCGATCAGCCCGAACCGACATCCAGACATCGCCAACGTCGACCAGCTACTCGACCGCGTCTGCGGACTCAGGGATCTGACGGGCAAGCCGGTCGGAGTGAAAACCGCGCTGGGCGATGACAGCTTCCTGACCGATCTCTGCGAGGCTCTTGTTCGACGTGGTGCGCAGGACGCTCCTGACTTCCTGACGATCGATGGCGGAGAGGGCGGTACAGGGGCCGCGCCGCAGACACTGATGGACCACATGAGCCTGCCCATTGCTGAGGCCCTGCCGATGGCGGTGGACATCCTGCGTGGAGCCAGCCTGAAGGAGCGTATCCGGGTCATTGCTTCAGGAAAGCTGGTGACCCCGGCCCGGGCAGCCTGGGCCCTGTGCACCGGAGCCGACTTTGTTCATTCGGCGCGGGGTTTCATGTTCGCGCTGGGATGCATTCAAGCGATGCGTTGCCATACCAACACCTGCCCGACCGGTGTAGCGACCCACAACCGGCGGCTGCAGAGGGGTCTGGTGGTCGAGGACAAGGCGACGCGGGTCGCCAACTATGTCCGGGCCCTCAATCGGGACATCGACATGATCGCCCACTCATGCGGCCAGCGACATGCCCGTGAGTTGAATCGCAGCCACGTACGGATCGTCGAAACCGCGGGGCGGAGCGTTCCGCTGAATATTCTCTATCCGGGAGCCTGAGCATGCTGACCGAAGTGGACAGGCTGCTGGTCGCGACGCCGGACGCCGCCGCCGCCGGAGAGGCCTGGCGGCGGGTTCTTGGCGCCGAGGAAGTGCTCCGGGAGGTCTGCCGTGATCTGGCCGCCGTCCGAAGGATCTTCAGGGCCGGGAGATCCGAGGTGGAGTTCCTGGAGCCGGATGGCGCCGGCCCCATTGCCGAGGCTCTCTCGCAGCGAGGCCGGGCGCATGTCTGGGCCGCCGGCGCCGCTTCACCAGATCCGCTAGCCGTCGCCAGGACCGCCCGGACATCAGGTGCGGAGGTGAGCGGCCTTGGCGAACGTCGGCTGGTGACCCTGACCATCGAAGGCGCGCCCATTCGCTTCGTGATTTCGCCGGAAGTCGAGCGAGACCGGGTCGGCCGGTTGGACTTTCTCTATGAAGCCACCGTCCTGGCCGCCGATCAGGCGGGGGCGGTTGGGAAGATCCGCGATGCCTTCGGGCTGGATGAGTCGGTCTTCACGACGATCACATCCGAGACGTTCGGCTATACGGGCGTCCTGACACTCTTTCGGGCCGACCAGCTTCACCGGTTTGAGGTTATCACCCCCATCGCCCCGGAGAAGACCATGGGCCGCTATCACGCCCGCGAAGGCGCCTGTCTCTACATGGGCTTTGGGGAGGCCCCAGACCTGCTCGGTATCGAGAGACAAATCCAAGAGGGCGGGGTTACCGTGGACCGGCCCGAAGGTCGCACGGCTTACCAGTCTCCGGACCAGATCTGGATCCACCCTCCGACCCTCGGCGGCGTCATGCTGGGCGTCTCACGTCCGTCCATGGCGTGGATGTGGTCAGGTCACCCGGAGCGGGTCATCCCCCTCTGAACCTCGGGGTCCCAAGTTGACTTCCCCCGCGTACCCGCCGCTGAATGCGCGCAAGAACGCTGGGAGGATCACATGACCGACTGGAAGGTCGCGGACGTCTGGGAGGCCATCGCGAGGAAGACGCCGGATCGTCCCGCTCTGATCCAGGGAGACCGTGTTGTCAGTTGGGAGGAATTCGACCGCCGCGCTGATGCACTCGCCGCCGCGATCCTGTCCGGAGGCGTGACCGCGGAGGCCAAGGTCGCCGCCTATCTCTTCAACGGTCCCGAGTATCTCGAGGTCTATTTCGCGGCCTTCAAGGCCGGCATCGCCCCAATGAACACGAACTACCGCTATGGCGGCGAGGAATTGGTCTACCTCTTCGATAACGCCGATGCCGAGGTCGTGGTCTTTCACGCGGGTTTCGCACCGACTCTAGAGGCCATCCGCCCGCGACTGACCAAGGTCAAGCTCTGGATCGCCGTCGCCGAGCCGGGCTTCCCTGCGCCGCCCTGGGCTTCGGATTACGAGACCCTGGTTGCAAGCGCTCAGGCGTTGCGGCCGGTGCAGGCTCCCTGGGGCCGCTCTGGCGACAATCTCCTCCTGCTCTACACGGGCGGGACCACCGGAATGCCCAAAGGCGTCATGTGGCGGCAGGACGACCTTTTCAATGTCCTGGGCGCAGGCGGTCAGGCGGCCCGCGGTGTACCCCCGGTCACAAGCGTCGAGGAAGCGGCGGACCGCCTCGACCCAGAAGGCCCGCGCCCGCCGCTCACCCTGGTCTGTTGCCCGCTTATGCACGGGACCGGGCAGTTCTCCGCCTTCATCACCCTGAACCAGGGTGGCGCCGTCGCCACCCTTCTCTCTCGGGGTTTCAGCGCGATCGAGCTCTGGAACGAGGCGGCGCGATTACGGGTCGACGGCATCGTGATTGTCGGCCTCGCGTTTTCCACGCCCATGCTCGAGGTGCTGGAGGCCGAACCGGGGCGCTGGGACCTGTCCAGTATTCTGTCCATCAGTTCCTCCGGCTCGATGTGGAGCCAGGAGAACAAGCGCGGGCTTCTCAGATATTGCGTGAACGCCACCATCTTCGATTCCTTCGGATCCTCTGAGGCTGTTGGCCTGGGCGCTTCGTCGTCAACTCCCGGCGCAGAGGCGGCGACGGCGGCGTTTGTCCTCGGACCAACCTGCGCAGTCTTCACGGAGGACGGAAGGAGGGTGGCGCCAGGCTCAGGGGAGCGAGGCCTCGTCGCCGTCAGCGGCTTTCTACCCGTCGGCTACTACAAGGATCCCGAGAAGAGCGCCCGAACCTTCCTGACCTTTGAAGGCGTTCGGTGGTCCGTACCCGGCGACTGGGCCGAAGTGAACGCAGATGGCTCGCTGAAGCTCCTGGGGCGTGGCTCGCAGTGCATAAACACCGGCGGCGAAAAGGTGTTTCCGGAGGAGGTCGAGGAAGCGCTCAAGACCCACCCTCATGTCCGTGACGCCGTGGTGGTCGGGGTGCCGGATCCCCGGTTCGGTGAGCGGATCTGCGCCGTTGTGGAGCCTGATGGCGCGACTGAGTTGGATCTCGCCGATCTCTCGGCCCACGTGAGGGACCGCCTCGCCGCCTACAAGGCGCCGCGGGAGCTGGTCGTGGTCGAAAGCATCGGCCGGGCGCCCAATGGAAAGGTCGACTACAAGGCCTCTCGCACGCGAGCCTTGAGGGCCCTGGGGATGGAGGCCTGACCCTCTCACCTATCTGTCAAGCTTGGCGACCATCTTCCTCAGGCTGTCCAGGATTTCCTGGCTGGCCTTGAGATCGAGCCCGGTCCTGTGCAGCAGCTTCATCGAGGCGATATGGACCTGGATCGCCTGCGGATTGCGGCGGCCGGTCTCTCCGGATTGATCAATGAGCTCGCAAAGCGAGCGCCCCACCTCGGACAGCGCAGGGTCAGGAAGAACCGCACACAGGGTGACGATGTTGGTGGCGAGCCGATACATCTCCTCCGGATCGCCCTTGGGATCCGCAAAGTTGGCCTCGATGCTGGCGATGCAGACGTCGATCTCATTGAGATAGTCGTCCGCCCGGCTAGCGATAACCGCCTCTCCACGCCTGAGCGCCTCACTGACGTGAATGCCACCGGGCTCCTTGATCATCGCAGACAGTCGGGTCTTGACCCTGAATTTCCGCACCTTGGTCAAGCCGTCGCCTCCTGATCTGCATCTTCCGCATCAGCTTCAGCTGCTGCTGCAGCGTCCGCGTCTTCCTTACGACGGCCCGCACCTGTTTCGGTGGGCGGACCGAGCTTACGAACCCGGCGATCCGGACCGATGTAGGACTCTGTTTCCAGAAACATCCGGGTCGACTGGGCGACCCAGATGATCCGCTCGAGGATGATCTTCGGCGTGATCGGTTTCGCAATGATATAGTTCGCCCCGCAGTCCCGGGCCTTTGCCACCTGGCTTCTGCGCGTATGGGCCGTGATAATGATGGCGGGAGTCAGCCGAACCTGTTCGTCCTGCGACCTTCGGACCCATTGGATTAACTCATAGCCATCCACACCGGGCGACTGCGCATCCGTGAGAATGAGGTCGAAGACAGAGTCCTCGCAAGCCTCCTTTGCTTCATCTATGGAAGTGGCGCGCTTGAACCTGCGCATACCGAAGCCGTCCAGGACACCACACAAGAGCTCGACGGCGTGAAGATTGTCATCGACGACGAGAACGTTTGCGCTGGAAAGGTTTATCCGGGCGGACCGGTTCATCTCGACTCTCCACCGAGCCCCACTGCGGCCCGTCTGCGCCAAACTGCTCAGGGTCTCTAAAGGCTTGGTTTGTTATCAAGGTTTCCAAGCTCTTTACCCTGATAGCCGCTTCGGAAAGGACGCCAGAGCGGATACACGGAGGTTCAGTCGCTTCCGGAGTCCCGTCATGCGTACAGTCCTCGCCCTGATCCTCTTCCTCGCCCTCCAGCCGCCCCAGCCGGCCGTGGCCTCTCCGGAGGCTGAGGTTCGCAAGATCCTGGATGACCCTCGCTTTGCCGAGGCCCGGAAGTCGCTTGCCGCGGGGCACGCAAGGACCGTCGCGGACATTATCCGGTTGACCGAGATACCCGCGCCTCCCTTCGGGGAGACCCGGCGGGCGGAAGCCTTCAGAGCCGACTTCGAGGCGCATGGACTGAAGGACGTCAGAGTCGATGCAGAAGGAAACGTGACGGGCGTCCGGCCGGGACGGCGGACCAATGGGAAGGGCCCGTTCGTCGCAGTAGCGGCTCACCTGGACACGGTTTTTCCAGCGGGGACGGACGTCACCGTACGTCGAGAGGGATGGAGGCTGGCGGCGCCCGGAATAGGGGATAACGCAAGGTCTCTTGCGACGCTTCTGGCCTGGATCCGGGCGCTTGATGCAGCGGGACTGGACGCCGAGTCTGACATCCTGTTCGTCGGCACAGTCGGGGAGGAAGGCGCGGGTGATCTCCGCGGAGTCCGCCGCCTGTTCAAGGACGGCCCCTATGCGGGCCGAATTGAGGCCTTCATCTCGGTCGACGGATCCGATCCCAACGGCGTGGTCACGGGCGGGGTAGGCTCGAGGCGCTACAGAGTGGATTTCAATGGCCCCGGAGGGCACAGCTTCGGGGCCTTCGGGATCGTGAACCCGATGACCGCCATGGCTGGCGCCGTAACGCGGCTCTACGCAGTCTCGCCGCCGGCCTCACCCCGGACAACCTACTCCGCAAGCGTGACGGGAGGCGGAACATCAGTGAACGCCATCCCCAACTCCGTCTTCCTGGAAGTCGATATGAGGTCTGAAGATCCCAGGGCCCTCGCCGACCTGGACAGGACATTCCAGGAATTGGTC
>Ga0315899_10007475_pt1 | contig 11728 bp, 11 predicted proteins | sample LakEriMetagenome_2_FD_203518 | JGI IMG/M metagenome (GOLD analysis project Ga0315899, IMG submission 203518) | Freshwater fungal communities from buoy surface, Lake Erie, Ohio, United States - Buoy 4 MA112 | ecosystem: Environmental > Aquatic > Freshwater > Lake | place: USA: Lake Erie, Ohio... | reverse complement strand
GAACTAGAGCGGATTTAGATGTTGCTGTTTCTACTTTCATTGCTTCTCTTCAGCAGAAAGACCTTCTTGGCTATTTCCTTGAGACTGAAGCCCGTACCGTATTCATCTGAAAACTGCAATATATCCTCAAAGTCGGTATCAACATCTTTTGCGAGTATATCAATCCAGAAGCGACCAAGTAGTAAAGTTTACAAAAAAAAGCGGCGCTTCGCGCCGCTTTTTTTTGATTTCTGATTTTGTAGTGATTCTAGCGGAAATTTTTTGAATAGCTGTATACAGTATACACACTAATGTTTTACACAGCTTAAGCAAGCAATTATGGCAGATCAAGAACTGAACCTAGTCGAAGAGCTAAGAGAAGATATTGCTGAGACTCCAGTGATCACTAAGTCTGGATTAATTTATGGACTGAATGATAAACCGCCTGTTATCGAAGCTATTTTCGTGGCTTTCCAGCATGTTCTTGCTGCTTTTGTTGGGATTATTACTCCTCCAATTATTATCTGTACCAGTTTGGGATTAGATGCCGCAAATACTAGTTATCTAATTAGTATGTCGCTCTTTACGTCTGGAATTTGCACTTACATTCAATGTAAAAAGATTGGTCCAATCGGTTCGGGTTTGCTCAGTCTACAAGGGACTAGTTTTGCTTTTCTTGCACCAATTTTAGGCGTAGGTACAGCTTCTTTACAGAGAGGTGATTCCCCAGAACAAGCTCTAGCTTTGATTTTTGGAGTTTGTTTATTTGGCTCATTCGTGATAATTGTTTTGAGTCAATTTATCCATCTCTTCGACAAAATTATTACGCCCGTTGTCTCTGGTACGGTTGTAATGATTATTGGATTAGGCTTGATTAAAACGGGAATGATCAGTCTTGCTGGTGGGGCTGTGGCTCTAGCCAAAAATGATGGTTCCTTTGGTAGTTTCCAGAACCTTGCTCTGGGTGGCGCAGTTCTATTTATTGTCGTTGTGCTAACACTTTCGCCTAATCGCTATTTGAGAATGGGTGCGATCGCGATCGGCTTAGCAGTTGGCTTTATTGCCTCACTATTCCTTGGGATAGTCAATTGCAGAACTTTTAGCCAAATGCCATTCTTTAGGCTTCCAGTGCCTTTTCGTTATGGAATTAGTTTTGATTTTGGAGCTTTCTTGCCATTCATTTTGATATATATATTGACAGCAATTGAAACCGTTGGCGATTTGACAGCAACTTCGGCTGTGTCAGGCGAACCAGTAAGTGGTGGTGTATATGTTCGTCGCATTCAAGGAGGAGTATTAGGAGATGGAATAAACTCATTGATTGCCGCAGTCCTAAATACTTTCCCAAATACGACCTTTAGTCAAAACAATGGTGTTATCCAAATGACAGGCGTGGGCAGCCGTTACGTTGGTTTCTATGTAGCTGGTATCTTTGTAATATTAGGTTTATTGCCTTTCGTGGGCGGGATATTCCAATCAATTCCACAGCCAGTTTTGGGTGGTGCAACTTTAGTTTTATTTGGCTCGATCGCAGTGGCGGGATTAAACATCGTTGTATCAGCAGGACTGGATCGCCGCTCCATAATTATTGTTGCTGTGTCCTTAGGTTTAGGCTTAGGTGTAATATTTGCTCCCGAGATTTTTGTTGGAAAACCAGCAATTTTCAGTAATCTATTTGGTTCTTCTATCTCTACAGGTGGTTTGACCGCAATTCTGCTTAGTTGGCTATTGCCTAGATCTGAGGAATCGGCTCTAGTGGAGCAAGAACATCCTGTTTAGTCTCCTTACAAAAAACAAGAAGGGAAGAGCGGCACAAAGCGTTGCTCTTCCCTTCTTGTTTTTTTTGAGCTAATAAATTGATTCCTTTGGTTTTACCAAATTAATCGCTCTCAAGCCCGAAATCACTCCCGTACCAATCACAGCACCAGATAAACCTCGCAAGGCATTCTCGACAGGAATGATGGGAATTAACATATTCCAAATTGGTTCTGGCCAGTTGAATAGATAGTAAGTAAATGGAACTTGACTAAGATGCGCCAGTCCGCAGATTGTCCAAGTACCACCAAAAATTCCGATCGCTACTTTTACAAAATTACTGCTACTAATCAGACGGGAAAATAACGTGCGCGTTGGCAGCACAAATAATATTACGGCTGACCAGTCGATAAAGGCTCCCGCCACAAAAGTATTTACAGGAATCCCATTACGTATAATTGCTAAATAGGCATAAGCTGCAAGCTCGATCGCAAATAGAACCGTTAATCCCAAATACCAATATTTGCGCTTTTGTCCAGTCACCATCGAGCCTGCCGTAAAGCTAGAGATCACTGCTCCCCAAATTGCGATCGCGGGAACTCCTGCGGTATAGGGTGCTAGAAATACGCCAATTAATGTACCAATGCCACTAGCTAATGCACCTGCTAGAGGCCCAAGTAACCAACCAAGCAGAGGATAAATACTCTGACTGAGGGGAATACCTTTGCCTGAGCCAAGTACGATCGAAAAAGGTATAAATGCTAAAACAGTAGCAACGGCAGCGAGGACAATAATATAAGCGATCGGTGCACCGTCGATTGCTGCACCTCCCATAGTTTTAACTTCGCGTTCTAAGCCTTCGGGGATTTGATCTTCGGTCATAGCGATTTCACTGCGTATCAATTACGAATTACGAATTACGAATTATAAAAACATAATTCGTAATTCGTAATTATCAAATCATTTTTGTAGCTTAGGGAAATAGGCGATCGCTAAAAACTTGAAAAAAAGCTGTAAGTTATTGACTTTAATTCTCAAGTAAGCTTAAGCTATATTTATTAGTTATTGCAAGTAATTCTTTATTAGTATATTGTCTGTCTTCAAAAAATCAATGAAAAAAATTTCGTGTTTGCCTATTAATCTTGCCGTAGTCACAGGGTTAATATCTTTGGTAGGTTTAACCGCTTGTACAGGAAATACTCCACAGCCTCCCTCTCAGACTAATACAGCTCAGACACCCACTCCAGCCAAGGAAACAGCCCCAGCAACAAAGCCTACTCCTACTGAAATAGCACAGACTCCGCTCAAGGAAGTCACGATCGCTTTTGCAACTCGCCGTGATACAAAAGATTTGCAAAATAAAGTCGATCAAGTTACAGCAATTTTGTCAAAAGAAATTGGTATGCCTGTGAAGGGAATCACCGCTGATGAAACAGCTTCCGTAGAAGCTTTAAAAGCTGATCGAGCCAATGTTGCTTTTTTGAGTGGTCGTGCTTCACTCAAAGCCGAGCAACTATCTGGAGCAAAAATGTACTTAGCCGAAGTTCGTGCTGACTATTCGGGTGGCAAGACCTACAACTCGATCTTTGTGGTTCCTGAAGATAGCCCGTTAAAAACCTTGGCTGATCCTACCCAAACTCTAGAACAGTTGCGTGGCAAACGAATGGCGTTTACCTCTCGTTCTTCTGGTTCTGGATTTATTTTTCCTGTCAGTGAATTGGTGGGACTCAAGTTTGTGGACGGCCCCGATCGCTTAGAACAGTTTTTTGGCAAGGTTACCTATGGGGATGGCTACAGTAGTGCATTGCAAGCATTATTGCGCGATCAAGCTGATGTTGCAGTAGTTTCTGAATATGCACTGCTCCCACCTTGGATTACGGCTGAAGAAGGTAAAAAGTTGCGGGTACTACACTCAGTCCCTAACGTTCCAGCACATGGGGTTGTCATTGATGATAGTGTGCCAGCCGATCTACGCGAAAAGTTGATTAAGGCTTTTTTAAAGCTGAATGAGCCTGAGAATAAAGCCCTGTTTCTCAGCCTTTACAACTCCACTGAGTTAGTCAAAGTTGATCATGAGCAACATTTATCAACGATGCGTACTGCAATTCAACGGGCTGGGCTGAAACCATAATAAAGAAAATTTACCCCACCCTAACCCTCCCCTTTGCAAGGGGAGGGAACAAGATTTCTGGTCTTTCCCCTTTGCAAGGGGGAATTAAAGGGGGTAAAGCACGACTTATGACTAAGCGATGGGAGATTCTCTACAAGAAATAACCTTAGATACCTACTATTCAAAAAAATCAGAGACTTTAAATTATGGAACTTGGATCAGAAAATAATTCACCTGCGATCGCCTGTCACAATGTTCGCACTGCTTATCAACCTACGTTAAAACGTCCGATCTTGAATGGAATTGACCTCCAAATCAATCATGGGGAATTTGTAGCTTTACTTGGACTGAACGGAGCAGGTAAATCAACACTTTTGCGATCGCTGGTGGGATTAGTTCCTATCAGTCAAGGAGAAATCCAGATCTGTGGGACTTCAGTAAAACCAAAGCAAGTCGATGAAGTTCGTAAAAATGTCGGCTTTCTCTTTCAAGGCGGAGGCTTAGTCGATCAGCTTTCCTGTTTAGATAATGTGCTCTGCGGATGTCTTGGAGATCTCAATACATGGCAGAGTTTATGGGGTTTTCCACAACGCGATCGGCGGGTAGCTATGCAATTGTTGCAAAAAATGGGATTGCAAGAACAAATCTACCAAAAAGCTCGCCAACTAAGCGGTGGACAACGCCAACGAGTTGCGATCGCCCGTACCTTGATTCAGTCACCGCATATTTTGCTAGCCGATGAGCCAACTACTGGCTTAGATATATCGGGAGTTGAGCAAGTGATGAGCAGCTTACAAGAGATGAATCGCAAAGGCTTGACAGTTGTGGTCGTACTGCATGATCTTGCCCTTGCAGCTAAGTATGCCCAGAGAGCGATCGTCCTTCAAGAAGGGCTGGTCTGGTATGATGGAGACTGTCAAAATATGGAAAGACAGTTTGCCAAGTTGCAAAATCTATCCCTAGTTCAGTCCGCTAGCGCTGCATAATGAAATTTCTTGATCGAGTTCGCCCCTATACTTCAAGTCGTTACAACATCTGGGCATTCAGAGTTTTAGTAATTATCGGTCTAGGATGGGCTTATATTTGGTCATTACAAGGTTTAAAAGTTGATCCGAAGTTAATTCAAACTAGTCTGCCTTACATGGCGGATTTTTTAACGCGCCTTTGGCCGCCCGATTTGAGTATTTTGGATGTGGCGATCAAGGCATTAATTGAGACTGTACAAATGTCAATTTGGGGAACGACGATCGGGGCTATTCTCTCAATTCCAATAGCACTATTGTCAGCCCAAAATCTTTCGCCATTGTGGATGCGTTGGATCGCAAATCTTTTCCAAAATGCTGTCCGTTCGGTTCCCTCGATTATTTTAGGATTGTTTTTTGTTGCAGCGACAGGCTTGGGTGCTCCTGCGGGAACTTTGGCGTTGGGCATATACACGATTGGTTATCTAGCAAAGTTCTATCAAGAAGCGATCGAGTCCGTAGATAAGAGATCGCTAGAATCGCTACAAGTGAGCCGAGCCTCATGGTGGCAAATTGCTCAATATGGAATCATGCCACAGGTTTTACCACTCTGCCTTGGTTATACTCTCTATATGTTTGAATACAATATCCGCGCTGCCTCAGTTTTAGGAGTAGTCGGTGCGGGGGGAATTGGCTTCGAGTTAGTCAGCTATATTCGCGGATTTGAGTATAACAAAGCGATGACGATGATGCTAGTTTTATTGGTTGTTGTGACTAGTATTGATGCGCTCAGCAGTCAATTGCGGAATAAGTTTAAATCAGATTAAAATCTAATTGTCTATGGAACCCATTTGGTATCTTAGGAAGCGATAGCAAGGCGCTTAAGCATAAGCCTGATGAAGCAAAGGTGAATTCTGGCATTAGCATTCAAAAACTACTGATGGTATACAGGAAGTTAGCATCAATGTAGATGGTGGTTATAGTCCTTCGCTAGTAACAGTGAAGCGTGGACTACCCGTGCGCTTAAAGTTCATGCGTCGCGATCCTAGTGGCTGTCTGGAAAAGGTTCTATTTCCTGACTTCCACATCGCTCAAGATTTAGCTATAAATGCAGTCACACCTGTTGAATTTACGCCTCAAACTGTTGGAAACTATCAATTCTCATGCGGAATGAATATGTTTCATGGAGCAATCAAGGTGGAAGAGTAATACCAATCGTCAAACTGGCAAAGCCAGTTTGACGATTGGTATAGCAATGTAAGCTTTGCTTAGGACATAAAACCCAAAAGATGGCAGAGCGAAGCTCTGTCATCTTTTGGGTTTTGAATTGTCCTATCTATCTCTTACGTTGCTATATTACTCTTCACTGGGATTAGCAATTTCAAACTTAGTGCGTGGTAAAGCCGACACTATCGCATCGAGAACTTTACTCACAGGAATGATCTCCATTCCATAGTCCTGCATCACTTGCATACTCGGAATGATGGCGCGTTTAAATCCTAACTTTGCCGCTTCCTTTAGTCGTAAATCTAGCTGCGATACTGGGCGCACCTGTCCACCAAGCCCCACTTCACCAATCATCACTGTACGCGGATCGACTGTGCGATCGCGAAAACTTGCCGCCACTGCGATCGCTACACCCAGATCCACCGCAGGTTCCGCTACATTCAATCCACCTGCCGCCGCGACATAAGCATCAAGTTTTGATAAAGGAATCCCAATTCGCTTTTCGAGTACGGCAAGAATTTGTAGAAATCGATTTGTCTCAATCCCTGTTGTCGTGCGGCGTGGCGAAGAATAACTGGTGGGACTAACAAGGGCTTGTAGCTCTACCACAATCGGGCGCGTTCCCTCACAGGCGACAATTGTGGCTGTTCCGGGAACAGATTCATCGCGATTACCAAGAAATAATTCAGAAGGATTGGACACCTCACGCAAACCACGATCGATCATTTCAAATACGCCGATTTCTTGCGTTGCGCCAAAGCGATTTTTGACCGATCGCAATAACCTATGCGTAGCAAAGCGATCGCCCTCAAAGTAGAGAACCGTATCCACCATATGTTCTAAAACTTTGGGTCCCGCGATTGAGCCTTCTTTAGTCACATGACCAACGATAAATAGAGATATATTCTCCCGCTTAGCCACTCGCATCAGAGCCGCCGTACATTCCCGCACTTGCGAAACAGAACCAGGTGCAGCATTCAAATTAGAGAAGTAGAGCGCTTGAATACTGTCGATTACGGCGACTTTGGGACGCAATGATTGTAGTTCTCTGAGAACTGTTTCTAAATCAGTTTCCGCTAATAAATAGAGATCATCAGAATTTTCTTCTAAGATGCCTAATCGTTGCGATCGCAGTTTCACCTGTTGCGCTGACTCCTCCGCGCAGACATAGAGCGTAGGATAGCGACTCATCAATTTTTGCGCCATGCCTAATAACAGCGTACTTTTGCCAATCCCTGGTTCACCGCCAATCAGCACAAGCGAACCTGCGACAATGCCACCACCTAAGACGCGATCGAGTTCTTCATAGCCAGAAGGCGATCGGGCTTGGTCATTGTCGGTAATTTGCGAGAGGGTTAAGGATTCTCTAGGTTTGGCTTTGCCCGTAGATTTTGCTGTACCGAGATGCGAGAATGTTGCGATCGCATTGGTATTTGTGGATATGACAGGTATTAATTCCTCTTGCAAAGTTCCCCAACTGGAGCAAGCGGGACATTTCCCATACATCTGCGGGAAGTCTTCTCCGCAGTTATTACATACATATCGACTTTTTGCTTTTGCCATTATTCAAAATCTAGGGGATTAAAAGTGATTGAAGATTGGGCGCTATGACGTACATAAAGAATGTGTACAGTGTTTTCTCTAATATAGCAATGAAAGTTTTGCTTAGGACATAAAAACCAAATAAATGAAGGCGGAGCTTTGCTCTGCCTTCATTTATTTGGTTTTTGAATTGTCCTATCTATCTCTTACGTTGCTATAGCAAAAACTATTCGATATTTATTTCTTGATTTACCATAAAGAATCTGTCTGATTTCTTCGGAAGTAGAATGGTTCTCCTTGATTAAGGGGCAACGTCTGGGCTTATCTTGTAACGTGGCGATCAAATTCATTAATCCTCTGAACCATTGATCTGCATATTCTGGGTTACGCTCCTTTAGCCATAGATATATTGACTCTATTTGTTGCTCTGAAGAACGAGTTAGTTTAACTTGAAATTCCATGTTTTTTCTGCATTTCTTCGACAAATTGGTTCAAAGGTCTAGTGTGACCCTGTGCCAAGTCGTCTAATCCTTTTTTAATGCCAATGATGGTTTCTAGTTCTTCAATTGTATTGAGCAACTGTTGATAGGATGTTGCGTCTTGTACGACTAATTCGGCTTTGCCATTGATGGTTAATACAATGGGATGTCCAGTATTTCTCATCTGGGTGATAAGTTCATTGGTATTACGCTTGAAAGTAGACAGGGGTTGAATGTCTTGACTGAGGTTAATCATAGGGCTGTTGCACTAAATTTGCATTCAATTTAATGCTAGCATAAAATAATAAAATTGGTATTTGTGGGCATGATAAGAGTCCGTCAAAATTATGCGGATTGTAAGGTCGAGATTGCGTAAGGTCTTTAAAACTTCCACATAACATCAGGTTGTTCGTTGATGAACTGACGTGACACAGAAGTTTTGGATTTTCAAACCGTCATTTCCTTTTGATACCGTCAACTCGATCACACTACAGTTATTTAGACAGCTATCAGCTTCTCTCGATTAAGATTTTGGAGAATACTAATCTGACCAATACGCTGAAATTCTTTGCTACTTTTATCAGCTAAATGTAAAACCCAAGGTAGCCTACATGAGCGGAAGCCACTAGCGGGATGTAACTGAGTTAAATGATATGTTTGTAAAGCTAATAATTCTAGAGATGCATTTCCATACTCATGAACAACTCTCAGTGGTCGCGCACTACCAATAGTTCCACCTTTTTTTGTCGCTATCGGTTGACTAGTCACTAGAAGAAAAGAGTGTTCGTTAGGATTAAACACAACACTACCAATTTGAGCATCTCGATATACCTTTTCCGAACCTTGATCTATTTGCAACCCCATTCTTCCTGAACCACTTTTACGAACACTTACAATGTCAACTGCAATATCTTTCTCTTGCAATGCACTTATGGTTTGCTGAAATTCTCCTTCTTGAACTAATCCATCTCTCATTAGTAGGATACGACTAGGATAGCGATCGCAAATTTTGCGAAATCTGAGAATTAGTTTAGACACAGTTTGCCAAACCGCTTGCCCCGAGAAGCGCTCGCCTCTTTGTACATCAGGAAGTTCCCATCCTAAACTTTGTCCATCCGCCATTACCGCAAAAGCCGACGTACCATAATAAAGCTCACGGTTTGTTCCTGTATCAAAGCCAATAATTAACTCGGCTGCTTCAGGATGCTCTAATGGCTCTAATCGAACGGTTTGCCATCCTGCTTTACACAGTAACCCCAAAACCACATTCATAGCTTTAAATGCATCAGCTTTTGGGAAAGGCAGTATAAATTGGGTGGCAATGCCAGCTTGCAATGCCTCTACTCTAATTTGCTTTTTTCGAGCATTTGGCAACCAAGGGGCAACTACTAGAATCGTTTGTATCCCAGTTTCTGCCCATTCTTGCCAAAATATTTGTCGGTCTAGGTCATCTTGCGGTAGATCTTTTTCTGTTTTATAAGAAGCATAATCAATTTCAGTACCGCTATTTTGTGCGACTGTTTTCAGGCACTTCTCAACTTCTTCAGGATATTTATGTGCTTCGTTGTGTAGATTTAGACAACCAAACTTAACTTCTCCAACCCTGACACACCCTTTGTAGCGAACCATGCCTGTTTTATCAACTTCTCCATTTTTAGCAAATAGCTTTCCCTTCGGTAAAATAAATCCATTTACAGTGGAAGCTTGAGAGATCGTTGAAACTCCATAAATGTCTTTGATGATTCTGTTTGCAGTTTTTTCTGATTCTTTCAGACGAACATCTAAAGACTTTCTGATATACTCAGATATCGATTCCAATTTTTTCTGTTCTTCAGACTCAACCCTTTCCGCTACATTAGCTAGCATCTCCATTGTCAAACAAGGTGAAAGTCTTTGGGACAGATGAGCGACTGGTTGAGCATTCCAACTATTACTAGTTTTTTTAACATAGACAACACGGGAATTTTGAATTACTTCCTCAGTTGCTCCGCTTTGTTGATGATATTCTGCCAACGTTATGCCCAAGCCTTCAATGATAACTTGTTCTGGAGTTTGATCAGAAATATCTTCGTATTGCCAATTGATATAATGGTTGTCTTTGTCTTTGTAGTTATTGCGTACATATCTAATAGGCGCATCAGGATATTTATCTTGCCATTCGTGGAGTGTCCAAGGGGTGTAGAAACGATGATGTAGATCAATTTCTAGATAGAATGAACCATCGACATCAATAGTGACATCTATTCTTCTTCCTTTATGAATTTCCCATCCTTCACCACACTTTTCCGTCCCATCTTCTCCAGTAACCCACCAGATCAAACCACCTTCAGATGCTTTATCAATTGCAGATTTATTCCACTTTTTTAAATTGGCTTCTAAGAATTTTCTTTCTAGTTGTTCAATTCCTTGTCTCTCATTGGAAATGGTGTAATCTAAAACTTTTGAGTTAATAAGTTTTATTTCCCATTTGTCGCTTTGTAATTTTGTTGAATCAATAAGCTGCTTGGCAATAATCTTATTCCCCAATCTGACCGCAGGAACTCCAAGTTTGTAACATATACTAGCGATCGCTCTTTGCTCGTCTCCATGTACAGGATTTTCTTTAAAATTACAGCTATATTGATGGACTGTACAATCAGACTCAGTTAACTTTTTAACGAAAAAGCGATTTAAAACTAGCGAAGTTTTTTCAAACATAGATTTGGATAGATCGTCAAATCCCAGTATATGATTAAATCAAGATAATTTTAGAATAATTCCTAGAAAAAGTGATTTAACTGAGTCGATATCAGCTCTCTGAAATTAAATCTATGTAAAATTCAGTGCAATCTCCTCTCTAGGATCGTGCGCTTTAGTTTTGCGAGATCGCAAACAAAGCGCAGGAAAAGCTTGTATAGTATGATCGCCTATCTTGTAGAATGCGTTAAAGAAATGTAGCGCCCATTTTTAATTTCTTTTGATGCCTGTTGTTAATGCGTTACGCTGCGCTAACACATGTTACTACTGTTGGGAGATCGCATAAGCAAAATTAGTTTTGCACGATCGCAAACAGAGCATCTAAAGCGATCGCCACATCAGGAAAAGCTTGCATAGTAGCAGTATCATTGCTATTCAAAATCAATTCTTCGCGATAACTTCCATCCTCTGGTTGACGGAATATGTAAACTTGTCGCTTTTGTAAATCGAGAATCCAATATTCTAAAACTTGATTTTTGCCATAAATACGCGCTTTTTGCTTGCGATCTTTTGAGATAGTCCAATCAGCAACTTCTATCAACAGATAAATATCAGGGGCTTCAGGATGTCTAAATGAATATTCATGATTCTCAAACCTGACAACAGCAATATCTGGTTCTGGCTCAGAATCATTTCCTAATATCACTGGCAACTGTGTGCGAATATAAGCCTTACCTTTTAACATTTCGTAAAGATAATTAGCACTACGTTGCACACTTGCCGCATGAAATGGTCTTTGTGGACTCATACAAACAATTTTTCCTTCCAACAGTTCTACGCGATCGTCCTCATCCAAAACTCCCACCTCAATCATTTGGTGATAGTCCGCGATCGACCAAAGATGAATTTGAGGTTCTTGTTCTTGTTCTGTTTCAATTACAGTTGCTTGCATGATATTTCTGCTCACAGCTTAGTTATGTAGATCTTAGCAAATAATA
>Ga0315899_10007473_pt1 | contig 11730 bp, 12 predicted proteins | sample LakEriMetagenome_2_FD_203518 | JGI IMG/M metagenome (GOLD analysis project Ga0315899, IMG submission 203518) | Freshwater fungal communities from buoy surface, Lake Erie, Ohio, United States - Buoy 4 MA112 | ecosystem: Environmental > Aquatic > Freshwater > Lake | place: USA: Lake Erie, Ohio... | reverse complement strand
GCTCCATCAGCTCGGCGTTGAGGCCCGGGATGTTGACGGCGCTGCGGGCGGGCAGGCCCAGCAGCACGTCGCGGATCTGCTCGGCCACATCGATGGCCACATTCTCCTGGGCCTCCTCGGTGGAAGCGCCCAGGTGGGGGGTGAGCACCAGCCGCTCGCGCACCCCGCGCAGGGGGGAGTCGGCGGCCAGGGGCTCCTTGGCGAACACATCGAGCGCGGCACCAGCGATCACTCCCTTCTCCACCGCCTCCGCCAGGGCCGCCTCATCGACGATCCCGCCCCGGGCGCAGTTCACCAGCCGGGCCGTGGGCTTCATCGTGCGCAGCAGCTCCGCATTCACCAGGTTTTCGGTGTCGGGGGTGCGGGGCAGGTGGAGGCTGATGTAATCGGCCTCCGCAAACAGCTGGGGCAGCGGCAGCAGCCGCACCTGCATCTGCTGGGCCCGCTCGGGCGAGACGAAGGGGTCGTAGGCGGCCACATCCATGCCCATCGCCCGGGCCACCCGGGCCACGTGGGAGCCGATCTTGCCCAGACCCACGACGCCGAGCACCTTCTTGTAGAGCTCGTTGCCCACGTAGGTCTTGCGGTCCCAGCCGCCGGCCATCGTGCTGGCGTGGGCGTGGGGCACGTGGCGGGAGAGGGAGAGCATCAACGCCAGGGCGTGCTCGGCGGCGGCGATGGTGTTGCCCTCGGGCGAATTCACCACCAGCACGCCGCGGCGGGTGGCGGCGGGCACATCGACGTTGTCGACGCCGACGCCGGCGCGACCGATGATCCGCAGCCGCTGGGCCGCCTCGATGATCTCGGCCGTCACCTGGGTGCCGGAGCGGATCATCAAGGCGTCGTAGTCGCCGATGATTGCGCGGAGCTCCTCCGGCGGCAGGCCGGTGCGTACGTCAACCTGGGCTACTTGGGAGAGGATGTCGATCCCCGTCTGATCGATGGGATCGGAGACCAGAACCTTCGTCATGTCCGTCTTGTCCGGCGAGGGCGGCGCAGTGGGGCGGGCCGGAGGTGCAGTGTAGAGAGCGACCCTGTGGCGACCCTCGGAGGGAATCTGTGACCCAAAGCGTGGTGGTGGTGCTTGATGACCTCGACCGGCTGCGGCAGCTGCGCGAAACCCTGGCGGCCCGCCAGCCCGCGCCCCTGGCCCTGGTGGCGATCGGAGCGGGGGAAACGCCCCTGCGCGAGGTGGATCGGCTGGATGCCACCGCCGCCCGCCGCCGCCTGCAGCGCTCGATGGTGCGCTGGCTGATGCCCTTCGGCTTCCTGGCGGGGCTCACCTTCACCCAGATCACCGATCTGCACACCTTCGACTTCGCCGGGCCCTGGGGCCAGCCGCTGATCGGCGGCCTGCTGGGGATGGGATCGGGATTCCTGGGCAGCTTCGCCGCCGCCGCCAGCGTGGGCTCGGAGGAGGACGACCGCATCCGCTCCCTGCGCAACCGCCTGCAGGAGGGCTGCTGGCTGTTGCTGATCGAGCCGGCGGCGGGAACGGAGGTGCCCTGGTCGGTGCTGCAGCAGGCCCGGCCGAAGGCCGTGGTGCGGCTGGGCGAGGGTTGAGGAGCGGAGCGATGCTGCCGCGCCGCGAACTCCTCCAGGGCAGCCGCCATGCCGCGGCCCTGGAGCCCCTGATCGATCTGGCTGAAACCGTGCTGCGCACCTGGGAACCGCGCTGGAGCCCCTTCCTGGCGGCGGATCTGCGGGAAGAGGCCGAAGCCCGTCTCGCCAGCCTGAGCGAGCTGCGCCTGCGCAGTGAGGGGGGCCACCCCGCCGCGGAGCGGCGGCGCCTGTGGCTGGAGCGCAGCGAAACCGCTGCCAAAGAAGCTGGGGACCTGGCCGAAGACGGGTCTGTGGCCGGGGCGGTGGCCGGGCTGATGGCCCTGGAGATCGCCGGCAACTTTCTCTTCGACCCGGCCACGGCGGAGGAGTTCCGCGCCGCCTTGACGGCGGCGGGCGCTCCGGAGGGGGAGGTGGGCGACCTGTGGCTGCGGGGGGACCGCGGAGCCCAGGCGGTGGTCAGCGCCGCCGCCGCCGCCGCCCTGGCGGAACGGGAAGGGCAGGTGCGCTCCGTGCCGGTGCGCTTTGAGGCCCGGCCGCTGGCGGAGCTGCGGCCGCCACCGCCCCGGGCGCCACGACGGCTGAGCACCGTGGAGGCCTCCTGCCGCCTGGATGCGGTGGCCTCCGCCGGCTTCGGCCTCTCCCGCAGCCGCATGGCGGAGCTGATCCGGCAGGGGGCGGTGCGGATCGACTGGCAGCCGGTGGGCAGCCCCAGCCGGGAACTGCGGGTGGGGGAGCGGGTGCAGCTGCGCGATCGGGGCGAGCTGGAGGTGCTGACGATCGAACCGACCAAGCGCGAGCGGCTGCGCATCTGCCTGGAGCGCCGCTGAGCCGGGAAACGGGGCGGAGGCAGGAAACGGGGCGGAGGTGGTGCTCTCCAGCTGCTAGGTTCCTGGCCGGGCGCGCCGAAATGGGTGCCTGCTCCATGCCGGCCTCCCACTGCCGGCGAGAGGGCGATTAGCTCAGAGGTAGAGCACTACCTTGACACGGTAGGAGTCACTGGTTCGATTCCAGTATCGCCCATTTCACCGTTCCCCCTTCCCTCAGGCCCCAGGCCCAGCGAGCGATCCGTGAACGAACCGACGCTTTCGATGGCCTCCCCCACCGTGATCGTGGGCATGGGACGCTCCGGGGTGGGCGCCGCCCGGCTGCTGCGGCAGCAGGGGATGCCCGTGGTGGTGTTCGAAAGCCGCGACAGCCCCGAGCTGCGCCAGAAGGCCGCCACCCTGGAGGCCGAGGGCATCGGGGTTCAGCTGGCCACGCCCCTCAGCCCCGCCAGCTTCGAGGCGCTGCCCCATCCACCGGCGGCGGTGGTGGTGAGTCCGGGGATCCCTTGGGACCATCCCACCTTGGAGGCGCTGCGCCAAGGCGGCATCGCCGTGCAGGGCGAACTGCGGGCCGCCTGGCTGGCCACGCCCGACGTGCCCTGGATCGCCATCACCGGCACCAATGGCAAGACCACCGTCACCCACCTGGTGCACCATCTGCTCCAGCACGCCGGTCTCGACGCGCCTCTCTGCGGCAACGTGGGCGTCTCAGCGGCCGAGGTGGTCCTGGAGCGCTCCCGCCCCGGCGGGGCCAAACCCGATTGGCTGGTGGTGGAGGTGAGCAGCTACCAGATCGAGCAGACCCCCGAGCTGGCCCCCGCCATCGGCCTCTGGACCACCCTCACCCCTGACCACCTGGAGCGCCACGGCACGCTCGACAACTACCGCGCCATCAAGCGACGGCTGCTGGAGGCGTCCCAGCGGCGCATCCTCAACGCCGACGACCCCGACCTGCGCGAACGGGCCACCACCTGGGACACGGCTGACTGGATCAGTGCTGGCCCACGGGAGGCCCTGCCAGCGGGCCTGACCCCGCTGCTGTGGGTGGAGAACGATCAGGTGTGCGGCGCCACGGGCCCCCTCTTCGCCGCAGACTGCCTGGCGATGCCCGGCGCGCACAACCGCCAGAACCTGCTGATGGCAACGGCTGTCGGTGTCCACCTGGGCCTGGAGCCGGCGGTGATGGAGGCCGCCTTCCGCTCCTTCCCAGGGGTGCCGCACCGGCTGGAGCGCATCCGCGAGCGCCGCGGCGTCACCTGGTTCAACGACAGCAAGGCCACCAACTACGACGCCGCCGAGGTGGCGCTGCGGGCCCTGGACGGACCGTTGGTGGTGCTCGCCGGTGGCGAGGCCAAGCAAGGGGATGCCCGCGGCTGGCTGGAGGAGCTGCGCCGGCAGGCCTCCGCCGTGGTGCTCTACGGCGCGGCCGCCGACGCCTTCGCCGCCCTCCTGGCGGAGGCCCACTACCCCGGGACCGTCGTGCGCTGCGCGGGGCTGGCGGAGGCGGTGGCCGAGGCCGAGCGCCTCAGCGGCGCCGACGACGTGCGGGCCGTGCTGCTCTCGCCGGCCTGCGCCAGCTTCGATCAATACCGCGACTTTGAAGCCCGCGGCGACCATTTCCGCGCGCTGGTGGCGGCCCTGCCGGAGCTGTAATGGCCAGCGAGCCCCCCCGCCACTGGCTGATGAAGAGCGAACCGGATGTCTACGGCATCGATCGGCTCGCAGCGGAGGGCACAACGATCTGGGATGGGATTCGCAATTACCAGGCCCGCAATTTCATGCGCAGCATGCAGGTCGGTGACCTGGCTTTCTTCTATCACTCCAACGCCAGCCCCCCCGGCATCGTGGGCCTGATGGAGGTGATCGAAACCGGCCTCACCGACCCGAGCCAGTTCGAGCCCAACTCACCCTATTTCGATCCAGCATCGAAAGCGGAGGCCCCCCGCTGGGACTGCGTTCGCCTGCGCTATCGCCGCACCTTCCCACGGCTGCTGAGCCTGGAAGAACTGCGGCAGGAGTTCAGCCCGGAGCAGCTGGCTGTGGTGCGCCGGGGCAACCGCCTCTCGATCCTGCCGGTGGAGCCGGAAGCGGCGCAGCGCCTCTACACCCTGCTGGGCGAAGAGCCGCCGAGCGCCTGAACCCGCCGGAGCCCCAGGGGTGCCCACCGTTCTCTTCTCCCAGGATCCAACCCCCCACAGCCGCCTGGCCAACAGCCTGCTTTGGATGGCGCGCTGCCAGGGCGAAGTGCAGGCCGCAGGACTCCACACCCGTCTCCACTTCCCCTGGGCCGCGGAGATGTTTCAGGACTTCCTCGCCCCCTGCTCCCCCTGGCTGGCCCCGCTGGGCGAGGCGGCCGAGCTGTTCGCCCGCATCAGCGACACCCCCCTTTCAGCCAGTGCTGTGGCGGCCTTTTCCCACCAGATGTCCCGGGAGACCACCTCCCAGGCCAACCCCCATTCCCCGGACGAGCCGAGAGCGGAACTGACGCGCCAAACCCGGGGCGGCGTGACCTTCGTGTGGGGCAGCGGCGAGGGGTTGGTGTTCCGCGAGGCTCTGGACGCAGCCGCCGGGGCGGATCTATTGGTCCTGCACGAGCCCTTCGGCTTCCACTACGGGCGACCGCGCTTTCCCACCAAGAACCTGGGCCCGCTCGCGCCGTCCCGCGGACACATCGAGAACGCACTGAAACAGCAGGCGCAGCTGAATCCGGAGGGCCGCGCGGCCTGCGGCCTGCACATCCGGAGGGGTGATTATGCCCATTGGCGCGATGGCGAATTCTTCTATCCGGATGCCATCTGGCGCGATCTCTGCCAGCAGCAGCTCGCGGGCGGCGCCCATGTGAGCCTGTACAGCAATGAACCGCAGGGAGCCCTCTGCCGTTCCCTGGTGGACCTGGGCGCCCATCTCTGCGGCGGCAGCGCGGCCGAGGATCTGATCCGCATGATGGTGATGGATCAGGTGATCGGCCCCCCGAGCACCTTCCCGGTGGTGGCGCGAATGCTGGCTCGCTTTTGCCTGGGGCGGACCCTGAAGGTGGTACGGCTGGGCACGGTGGCGCAAGTGACGGCAGGCGCCGATGCCCGCCAGGGCAGCCGCCTAGAGTGCCATGAGGAAAGCGCTCTCTGACACCCCCGTGCCATGTCGTTTGCAGCTGTGAATGATGCCAGCGGCGATTTCACCTCCACAAGCAAGATCCTGCACAAGCAATATTCTAAACCCTACTGGGCTGGGGCCTTCGATCCCGAACATCCTGACACCAAACGCCACTACGCGATGCTGGCCTCCGGCGATGGCCTTCTCGACCATCTGAAGCCCGCCTCCCTTCTCAGTATCGGCGACAATCTGGCCCGGGATGCGGGCTATTTCAAACGCCACTTTCCCCAAGCCTGGTGCATTGCCAGCGACCTGCATGCCGATGGCATTCACACAGCCGTACAGGAGGGATGGGTGGATGCTGCCCTATCGGCCGACATCGAAGCCCTCCCCTTCGGCGATGGGGAAATCGACTGCGTGATTGCCAAGGAAGCCTTCCATCACTGGCCGCGCCCGATGCTCGGGTTCTACGAAATGCTGCGAGTGGCCCGCAAAGCGATCCTGCTGATCGAACCTGTTGACGTCATGCACAGTGCGGCGACACCCTTTCCCGAGGTTGGCAGCTTCTGCGATGACTACGAAGAAGTGGGCAATTACAAATACCAGATCAGCCTGCGCGAAATCAACAAGGCTGCCTGGGCTCTCTACTACCCGGCGGTCGCTGCGGTGGGCTTCAACGACCCCTATGCCCCCGACCGTTCCGTCGAGGATTGGCTGATCGAGAAGCACAAGCTCGATGCACTGGGCGACGCGGGCGAGAGGCAATTCAATCTGATGACTATCGCGGTCTACAAGCCCGGATATGAGCCGAGCCCGGAGGATCTACCGCCGCGGGCCCGCCTCTTCTGCCGCCCACCCAACCCCTTCACCGAAGTCGCCGCCACCGCCGGCTGAGCGCCCTACCCCATGGCCGACTGTCCCACCCTGATCCTGGCGACCCGCTTCAGCTGGCCCCATCCGATCTGGGAAACAAGATCCAGCGAAGACTATGAGCAGTGGGTCGAGGAAAGGCTGCAGCTGTTCGAGCGCTATACCGCACGGAGCGTCGCCAACTGCTACAGCAAGCCCGACTACTGGGTGCTGCTGATCGGCAGCCACCACCAGCACATCCGCCGACGGCTGGAATCGATCCTGCAACACACGGGCTGCCGCACAGTATTTGCTCCCTACATCGGGGTTGGATTGGGACTGACCTCGATGCTGGCCTGTGAGGACATCGCCTATCCCTGCCGCGTCATCACCACCAATCTCGATGCCGACGACCTGGTGGCCACCGACTTCTTCGACGTGCTCCGCAACCTCACCTACCCGAGCAGCGGCAACGCCACCGTGAGTTTTGCCAGCGGCTGCAATTACATGCCAGACGAAAACACCTACTATCATTCTTCCTACCCAAACAATCCCTTCCTCTCCCTTTACGAGGACATCCGCGGCGCCCATGAGGCACAAACCATCTACTTCCGTATGCACACCGAAATCAGCGAGCATGTGCGCCACCACATCACGCCACGCACCTATTACCCGATGTGGGCCTCGGTGGTGCACGGCGGCAATCTCGCCAACCTCTCCCTGATCGAGACCAACCGCCTGTCCTTCCGGGACACCGAGGCCTTGCACCAGCGCTTCGGTCTCCTGCGCTGATCCGCCCGCCTGCCATGTTCCATCAGATCAACGTCGATCAGGCGCTTGCCTACGCAGCGGGGGAATCCATCCAACGCGTGCTTGTGGTGGGCAGCGGCGAGGGGTCCGACATCCTCGCCCTGCGCCATCGCCTCGGCCCTGAGCCCCTGATTGTTGGCGTGGACATCGACATTCACGCCGATTCCTTTCCGGAGATCCCCAATACGCTTCTTCTCCAAACCGACATCACCAAAGATCCGATCCTGGGCAATTGCTTTGACCTCGCCTATTCTTTCGCCACCTTCGAGCACATTCACGCCCTCCAGCGGGGCTGGCAGGCCATGCTCGATGTGCTGCGGCCCGGCGGATTGCTCTGGAGCGTGGCCTCCCCCCTCTGGTGCTCCCCCTACGGCCACCACAAGCCGATGCTGAACGACCACCCTTGGGCCCACCTCCTGCATCCCGACCCCGTGGCGCTGCATCTCTTCTGCTTGACGAACAACATTCAGGCCGATGATGGCATCGACATGATTCACCATGTGAACTACATCTTCCATCCCGACTGTTTCAACCGCCATCCCGCCTCCGCCTATCACAACGCCGCCCTTTCCTTGCAAAACGCCCAGCTGGAGATCAACGAATTCGACATTCTCCCCAGCGGCGACCTCGAGGATCGAATCGCCACGTTGGTGACCCGTGGCCACAGCCGCCAAGACCTGTTGGCGCAGACCCATCGCCTGGTGGCCCGCCGCCTCTAAACAGCGTCAGGCGGCTCGCCCGGTGGCATCGGGGGTGTGGCTCGTCCCCGGCAGAGACCGCAGCCTGGGGCGCTCATCGCCACGGCCATCACGAAGCGGGCCGCTGGCCACGCTGCGGCCCGCCATCGGCGGACCCTGAAAGCGGCCGCTGCCGGGAAACAAATTGGCCAGATAGCAGCGGGTGATGGCGCGATCCCCGGGCGCGTGCTGCACCAGAAAACCCGCCAGGGCAGCCTGGAACAGGCGGTACTGATCCCAGTTGGGATGGTTGTCGATGAAGCTCCGCATCGCCTGCAGCAACGGCGCCGGCACCTCCGCCATCAGGCTCACCATCCCCCCGTCGTCGTTCCTGTCCTTGCCGTCCTTGTCCCCGCCGCTCCAAGCCACCATCCGCTGAAGTTCCTCCGATCCGGGCACCAGTTCCCCACAGAGGCGCCGCTGCGTCAAATCGGGGGCGAAGCCCCTGCCGCAGGCCGTCTCAGCCCAAGACCGCCCGCCCGCTCCCAGCCGCTCGGCCCCCTCAGGCGTGCGCTCGCCCGAAAGACCGCGCCAAGCTCCACCGTCAAGGGGTCCGTGCCCCCGACCCGACCTTTCCCCAGGGCAGCCGGCCCTGCCTGGCGGTCCGAGGGGACCCTGGGGAAAGGCTGGGGAAAAGCACCCTGCGGCGCCCGGAAACGATGGGGAAGGACCAATGATCAGCACTGCTGATCAGAGCAGCCCGACCGGCCCGATCTCATCCCGATCCCGGCATCGGGCCGGCGCTGTCGGCAAACGACGACACCAGCTCCAGGGCCGCGGCGATCGCCGCGCTAGCCCCAGCCGACCAGCCACCCTCCAGGCCCCGTTGCCCCGCCGGCGGGCTGAGCACAAAGCGAAGGCACCAGCGCTCCCGATCCCCCTCCAACCCAAGCCATAGGCAGCCGCCCCCCAGCTCCAACTCCAGCTCCAGCTCGATCGCCTCCTCCGCCAATAACGCATCCGCCAGCTGCCGGTGCTGCGCCACCAGCCGGCACACCCCCCGCTGCAGGGCCTCCGCCTCCGGCGCCGAGAGCTCCGCCGCCCAGCCGCCACCGCCGATCAATACAGGAAAGGGCTGGCGGGACGGATCCACCGCCAACCGCCAGCCCTCGCCTTCCTGCACCTGCATCGGTTCCGTCCTTTCAGGACGGGACGCCCCTCAGCCCGGCAACAGGTCCGGTTGGTCCTGCTCGTCGCTCAGCTCGATGATCGCCCGGTGCACCGGTTTGACCATGGCCTCCTCCAGCAGGCCGTCAAAATCATCGAAGCGGCGCTGTTTGGCCCGGAAGGCAATCCGCACCGTGGTGAGGTAGCGGTTGCTGGAATGGCGGATCAGGCTCTCGGCGCGCTGGGCCAGGTCCTTGGGGCTGAGATCGACACTGCTGGGCATACGGCTCGGCCTGTTTCCGCTCTTATTGGCAGCAGCCTAGGCCAGCGTCGCCGCTCGGGCCGCTAGAAGGGGGCCACCGCCTTGGCGCCATGACGGGCACCCTCGCCATCGACCTGGGCAGCAGCACCACCGTGGTGGCCTGGCAGGAGGGCAGCGAGCCCCCCCGGCTACTGGCGCTTCCCCCTTACAGCGCTGGCGATCCACCGGTGGTGCCCAGCCTGCTCTGGCGGGCGGGCTCCGGCGAGGGCCGGCCCCTGATCGGCCGCCAGGTGCTGGAGGCCGGCCTGGCGGCCGATCCGGGACCCGGGCTCTGCCACGACTTCAAGCGACGCATCGGGGCGGGCGAGGATGCCGGCGCCGGCGGGCTGACCCCAGAGCAGGCAGGCGGTCTCTTGCTGCAACAACTCTGGGCGGCCCTGCCCGAGGGGATCGCGCCGCACCGGCTCGTGCTCACCGCCCCGATCGAGTCGTACCGGGGCTACCGCCGCTGGCTGCAGGAGCAGTGCCGCAGCCTGCCGGTGGCGGAGCTGGCCCTGGTGGATGAACCCACCGCCGCCGCCATCGGCGCCGGCCTGGCCCCGGGCAGCCGGGTGCTGGTGGTGGATCTGGGCGGCGGCACGCTGGATCTCTCCCTGGTGGCCCTCGAGGGGGGCGAGGGGCGACCGGCACCGATCGCCCAGCTGCTGCGCTTCGCCGGCCGCGATCTGGAGCGCAGCGGCCAGGCCCTGCGCTGCGCCCGCGTCATCGGCAAGGCGGGCCTCCCCCTGGGGGGCCGCGATCTCGACCGCTGGATCGCCGCCTCCCTCTGCCCCGACCTCCCCGCCGAAGGGCCGCTGCTGGAGGCCGCCGAGCGGCTCAAATGCCGCCTGAGCGAGGAGGAGGAGGCCCTAGAGATCTGCAGCCTGGGGGGGCAGCCGCCGCGGGAGCTGCGGCTGCGGCGATCGGAGCTGGAGCGACTGCTGCGGGAACGGGGGCTGCTCGCGAGGCTGGAGGAGCTGCTCGAAACGGTGCTGGCCGGGGCTCGCCGCGAAGGCCTGGATCCAGCCGCCCTCGACGCCGTCCTGCCGGTGGGGGGTGGCAGCCGGTTGCCCCTGCTCCGCGCCTGGTTGGCGGAGCGCTTCCCCGGGGTGCCCCTACGCGGCGAGCGGCCGGTGGAGGCGGTGGCCCTGGGGGCGCTCGCCCTCACGCCCGGCGTTCGCCTCCAGGACGTGCTCACCCGCGGCGTATCGCTGCGGATCTGGGACCAGCGCAGCCAGGCCCATCGCTGGCATCCCCTGTTTGTGGCGGGGCAGGGCTGGCCGACGGAGCGGCCGCTGGAGCTGGTGCTCGCCTGCAGCGAAGAGGGGCAGCAGCAGTTGGAGATCGTGTTGGGCGAACCCCAGCCGGAGAGCCGGGCCGAGGTGGTGTTCGAGGGGGGGCTGCCGGTGCTGCGCGCTCGACCGGCCGGGGAGGCGGCGGTGCGTCCCTGGAGCACGCCGCCGCTGGAGCTGCCGCTGGCCACCCCCGGCCGGCGGGGGGAAGACCGCCTGCGGCTCCGCTTCGCCATCGACGGCGAGGGGATGTTGGTGCTGGAGGGGGAGGATCTGGCGCTGGGCGATGCGGAGGGGGGGAGCCTGGAGAGCCGGCGCCTGGGTCCGGTGCGCTGAGCGTCCCGCCGTAGCGGATCCCGGCCCCACGCCTTCATACAAAGGGGCGAACGTTTCAGGAGCGCCCCACCTTGGCGCTGCGCCACCACCGGCTGCCCCGTTTCTGGCTGCTGCTCACGCTCGGACCGGTGCTGGCGGGCCTCGGAGCCATGTACTGGTGGGAGCGGCAGCTGCCCGACCAGCTGCGCCAGGCGGCCGCCGAAGGGCGGCTGGAGGACTGCCTGCGCTATGGCGATCAGCTGAGCGCCCTGAGCTGGCTACCCGGCCGCTCCGCCCCCGAGCAGGGCCGCTGCCGGCGCGAGCGGGCGCAGCAACTGTGGCAGGGGCGTCGCTGGGGGGAGGCCCTGCGGCTGCAGGAGCAGCTGGTGGCTTCCGGCGCCGCCGTCCCCGCCGACCGGCGGCAGCTGCAGGGCTGGCGCGAGCAGCGGCACGGCGAAGCCCTGGGCCGCTTCGCCGCGGGCGACCTGCCGGGTGCCCTCCAGGCCCTCCAACCCCTCGGAGAGGACCGCCGCAGCGACGGCCGCGGCATCGGCGAGGAGATGCGGGCGATCTGGGAGCGCAATCGCCAGCAACTGGAACGGGCCGACCGCCTGATCGGCCAGGCCCGCTGGTGGGAGGCCGTGGACGCCTTGAACCGTCTGGACCACCCCTGGTGGCAGGCCCGCAGCGCCGACCGCCGCCGGCGGGTGAGCGAGGGTCTCGCCCGGTTGCGGCGCGAGGACCAGCAACGGGACGGCCATGGAACCCTGCCCCACAGCGTGCCGACCGACCAACTCGATGCCCAGGTGCAGCGGCGCATCGCCGCCGGGATGGACGAG
>Ga0315899_10007471_pt1 | contig 11731 bp, 16 predicted proteins | sample LakEriMetagenome_2_FD_203518 | JGI IMG/M metagenome (GOLD analysis project Ga0315899, IMG submission 203518) | Freshwater fungal communities from buoy surface, Lake Erie, Ohio, United States - Buoy 4 MA112 | ecosystem: Environmental > Aquatic > Freshwater > Lake | place: USA: Lake Erie, Ohio... | reverse complement strand
TCTAAACAAGCGCAGCGAAGAAACCACATCCATTTACACAGAAATAGGCAATCATCTAGGCGTATACTATGATAATTTCTACAAGTGCATGGCAGTGTTTGAAGAAGAAGAAAAGCGTAGCAAGACTCAGGTTTACACAGGCGACGACAGTCTAGCAAAACGTGCCTTACAGCGTGTTCTAATGAAAAAACAATTGGAACAAATGGGTACAGAATTACAAGAAATCATGATTTACCAAAGTCCACCAGAACTAGGCGCATTATGGACTGATGTAAATGCTATGATGAAAAAGATGGGGTTGGAACAGAAGGTTCTTATAACCCAACAGATGAAGAGGCAGGCAATTGAGGATCGACGCAGGAATGCTAGATTAAAGCAATTACAGAGTGAATTTATTGTAGGGATTGCTATTATGATAATAATCCTTGCTATGGGTGCATTGTTTATGTGGGTAGCCTACGATCGTTCGAGAAAATATCCGCAATATGGCGATGATCTGTTTCCTAAAAATGAAGAACGACGTCGTTCTGAAGCAGAACCTAAAATATATATCGGAAGATAATAAATACGTATACAATAGGAGCGAACTATGTTAGATATTTTATTATGGGTAGCAGTTGGCGCATTTATAGGATGGAATTTTCCTCAACCGTTTTGGGCTAAAGCAATACAAGAAAAAATTCAAACTATGATTGCCAAGAAGTAACAGACAAATAGGAGCGAACTATGTCAGAAGAAGTAAAAAGTGCGAGCGAAAGTAAAAAAGAAGATTGGATGAACAGTAAGTGGCGTCCAATGATGGGTTGGATGTACATGCTAGTCTGTACCATGGACATGGTTATATTCCCAATTCTATGGAGTCTATTACAGACATTTACCCATACACAAATTACACAATGGAATCCACTGACCTTGCAAGGTGCTGGATTATTCCACATTGCAATGGGTGCGGTACTTGGTATTGCGGCATTTGGTCGCACACAAGAAAAATTAGGTGGAGCAAACAATGGTGGAGCACAAGTACCATCAAGCAATTTTAGCGCACCTGCACCAATGCCAGTTGCTGCACCAAGCACAAGTTTTACACCAGCACCAAGTTGGGGTACAACTCCAATAGCACCAGTTGCTGTTGCTCCAGCAGCGCCGGCAATATCTAGTACAGGAAAAGCAATGCCTGTACAACCAGCAGAACCAGAACTATAAGGAAAAAATATGAAAAATTTATTTTGGGCATTATGTGTAGTAGCAAGCGTTTCTTTCTTGTCATGGAATAATCCAGCAATGGCTGAAGAAGCTCCAAAAACTAAAAAAATATGTATTGATGTACAAGGCAAAGACGGCAAACCAGAAATGGATAAAAAGACCGGTAAAGTAAAACAAAGCTGTAAAGAAGTTAAAGTACACAAAAAACACGAAGGCACTAAAGTAGAAGGTGCTACAAAAGATAAAAAATAATTTATCCAGCTTATACTGAAGTAAATAAAAGGACTGTTTGACACAGTCCTTTTTCACATGTATAATGAAGACTATGGAATATTATTCAACACTTGGACTTACACCTGGAGCTTCTCCAGACGAAATTAAAAAAGCTTATAAAAAAGCAGCAATGAAACATCATCCAGATCGCGGAGGCAACGAAGCGATGTTTAAACAGGTCAGTGAAGCATATGATGTACTCAGTGATCCGCAGAAAAAACAAATGGTTGATATGGGAGTAGATCCGCTTAAACAACAAGGCGGTGGGCCACAGCAAGGTGGATTTGGATTTGGCGGGCATCCTGGATTTGAAGATGTGTTTAATCACTTTGGGTTTAATCCCTTTGGTGGATTTCATCAGCAACGCCAGCGTAGAAATTCCAGCATTCAAGTCACAGTAGAAGTTACATTGGCCGATGTGCTCCACGGAAAAAACATAGAAGCTGAGATCGGAATGCCTGCCGGGCAACGTAAATTAATAACTATTAATATACCAGCAGGTGTACATCACGGTCAACAAATTAAATACGGCGGCATGGGCGACACAGGTATACCCAATACGCCACCTGGTGATTTAATTGTAAATATTAAAGTTCGACCACACGATGTCTTTCAACGAGAGCATAACAATTTAACCTGCGAGTGGAAAATGTCAGTATGGGATGCAATGCTAGGTACTGCCATCGAACTTCATACCCTAGACAACAGAGTAATTAGCATCACTATTCCACCAGGAACACAGCCTGACACAGTGTTTAGTTGTTCTAACGAAGGATTACCAGATGTGCATAATAAAATTAAAGGTAAACTAATGGTTAAAGTTAAAGTTGGCATTCCTAAAAATTTAACAGAAGAGCAACGAGAACTTGTCACCAGACTTAAACATGGAAATTAAATTAGGTGTTCATGATACGCTTACTACACCGAGTATAGCGTGGGATTTTAAAACAGACGGTGATGCAGAATTACTTGAAAAAGAAATGATCGAGTTCATGGTTGCAAATCATGGAGTTGGTCTTGCTGCTAATCAATTTGGCTTGAACAAGCGAGTATTTGTAATCGGCAGTGATAATGTTCCGGGATTCCCGCAGCCGTTTGCAGTATTCAATCCACACATCTTAGAATACAGTACTGAGCAAGCATTATTCAAAGAAGGGTGTTTAAGTTATCCAGACTTATGGTTAACTATCAAACGTCCGGACTGGATTGTTGCACAATATCAAGATTCAAAAGGTAATTTGCACGAGGTAAAGATAGACGGCTATCTTGCTAGATGCTTCCAACACGAGTACGATCATTTAGATGGCATTTGTTTTGTAGACAAAGTGTCGCAGATGAAGTTACAATTAGCTATGAAAAAATTAAGGAAGACCAAATAATGATTCAGCCCAGCGACTCCTTGCAGATAATCTTTGAGAAAGCTATTAAAATCGCTCAAGATAATACGCATGAGTATATAACTCTAGAACATGTTCTATACAGTATTATGTTAGACAACGACTCTTTTAAAATTCTAGAAGAATTCGGTGCTAATTCAAAATACATTAAAGAGCAATTAGCATTATTTGTTAAAAATAATCTTGATGAGCTTAAAAATTCCGACGGCGATAAACCTAAAAAAACAAACAGTGTAGAGCGTGTATTAAATCGCTGCTTTACACAAGTACTGTTTAGTGGAAGGCAAACCATTGAACCAATCGATGTATTAGTAAGTATGCTCAGTGAAAAGAATTCGTTTGCATATTACTATTTGTCCAAGGGTGGGATTAGCAAAGAAAAATTTATTAAATATTGCCAAGAAAACTTTGGCGGTGAAGAAAATGAAGAACCTAATCAAATAACAAATTCAAATCAGGTAGAGAAAATTATTAATTCATTTTGTTCCAATCTGTCACTACAAGCTAAACAGAAAAAGATCGATCCTGTAATTGGGCGGGACGAAGAACTTGAAAAAGTTCAATTGGTACTTGCTCGACGTAATAAATGTAACGTGCTAATGGTTGGTGATCCTGGTGTAGGCAAGACTGCTATTGCCGAAGGACTAGCACGTAAAATTCACGAAAAGAAAGTTCCTAAGTTTATCCAGGATCATCAAGTATACACATTAGACATCAGTGCTCTACTTGCCGGCAGTAAGTATCGTGGAGACTTTGAAGAACGGATTAAGGCTGTATTAGCTGCATTGGAAAAGAAAGGCAATATTATTCTTTTCATCGACGAAGCACATATGATGCAGGGTGCAGGGGCTGCTAATCAAAGCGCCAACGACCTAGCAAATATTCTCAAACCAATACTTACAAAAGGTATTATTAAACTAATTGCATCAACTACTTGGGAAGAATATCGCAAGCACTTTGAAAGTGATCGTGCATTAATGCGCCGTTTCCAACGTATCACAATCGATGAACCTACTCCAGAACTTGCAGTTAAAATTGTTAAAGGTGTTAAAAAGTATTACGAAAAACACCATAACGTTAAAATTACTGATGCTGCTATTGAACAAGCTGTTAAGTTATCAATTAAGTATATGGCCGATAAAAAGTTGCCAGATAAAGCAATCGATGTTATCGACTGTGCATCAGCACGTTACAAATTGCGTGATGACGATACCACAGATGTTATTAATATTGTTGATGTTGAACAAATTATGTTTGAAGTCAGTAAGATGATTAATATGCCTGTTGAAAATATTGCACAAAAAGAAAGTAAAAATCTTGGCAACCTAGAAAAGAATATTAAAGCTGCTGTGTTTGGTCAAGATAGTGCGGTCGATAATTTGCTAGATAAAATTTTTGTGGCACAAGCCGGAATGAAAAGCCCTAACAAACCGATCGGTAGTTTTCTATTCCTTGGTCCAACTGGCTGCGGTAAAACAGAAACTGCTAAACAACTTGCAGAAAAGATGTCAATGCCTTTGATTCGTTTCGATATGAGCGAATTCCAGGAAAAGCATTCAGTTGCTAAATTGATCGGCGCTCCTCCGGGCTATGTTGGATTTGATGATAATGCAGGTCAATTGATTACTAAATTGCAGGAAAATCCCAACTGCGTTTTATTGCTAGATGAAATTGAAAAAGCACATCCGGATGTTTCTAACATTATGTTGCAATTTATGGATAATGGATTTGTAACAGGTTCCAACGGTAAAGTAGCAGACGGTCGCAATACAATTTTGATTATGACAAGTAATCTAGGTGCTGCTGACAGCGAAAAGAGTGTAATTGGTTTTGGCAGTGCTGAACGCACAGGCGAGGACGATAAAGCAGTTAAGAAATTCTTTAAACCAGAGTTTCGCAATCGATTAGATGCCACTATTAAGTTCAATAAACTAGGTCAGGATATTGTTTATAGTATTGTTGAAAAGTTTGTTTCTGAGTTGTCTGGTCTACTAAAAGATAAAAACATCACTATTAATGCTAATAAAGATGCTATTAGGTATCTAGCAGAAAAGGGCTTTGATAGTAAAATGGGTGCTCGTCCGCTGCAACGTGTTATTGATACAGAGATTAAAAGTCCGCTGAGTCGCAAAATTCTATTTGGAGAATTGCAAGGCGGTGGCAAGATCACTATAACAGTTGTTGATGGAAAACTAGATTTTGATATTGCTGATAACAAAAAGAAACTAGTTAAGCCAGACGTCGAAGTTGCAGAGATTGGTTTTACTAATATCACTACATGATTTCGACCAGGCCCGTTAAACGTAAATTTTACAATAAATGGCATTACAAGCTTAGCCTCCGGTGCCCGGGGGCTTCGCTTCTTCGCTATAAAAGCTGTGACGAGATTAAAGAATTTTTGTCGCAGCCACATGACAAACAAAACATGTATGCCACTTACGATAAAGCATACAACAATAATCGCAATATGTATGCACTAGCAGACATTCTGTCTAAGTGGCCAAAAGAAGTATACGGAACACGAATTGAAAGCGATGCAATTGACATTTACACAAACGACAAACTATTCTTTGAAGAAGCTAGCAGAGAATTTGCATTGTTTACCTGGCGTAGATTTGCACCAACTCCGCAGACAGAACATTTACTAAGTGATCAGAAGCGGGTATTATGCAAGCATCTTCCGCATAAAAAATATCAATTTAAGGTATTCCTAACACCTCATAAATTGCCAACTGGCGATAGCAAACGATCAGAATTTGTAGAGTTTGTTAAAAACAGCGGAGACACTATTCGAATTTCTAGCGCAGTAGAAGAATGGTTTATGAACACTAGATGGAATTGGGATCGCAGATACGTGTTTGTAGACAACGAAAAGTCGCTTTTAATGCTTAAATTAAAGAATAGTGACGCTATAGGTGCCGTCTACGAATATGTAACCATATAAACAATCGCGATAAATATAGTATATCCTTTTGGAACATACTATGCGCGATATTATTATAAAATTACAGGTTACAATGTTCGAAACAGCATTGAATCCTAATAACCCAGCCGAGGACTATGCCGCTAAACGCAAGGCATTACAAGACCTCCAAACGGACCCAGCGTCCGACGATCCTACCATTAAACAAGCTATTATGCAGCGTCTTGCTGATCTTAACAAAGAAGCCAAAGAAAACGGCCTATCTGTAAAAGAAGCGTTTGATGACTCATCAGAATATGATGATGAAGCAGGAATGGCCAAGGGTCAACTTACCACCGCAGAAGCTGCCGCAGCAGAATTACGTAGTATTTTAGATGCTGACGAAAATCTTCCAGAATGGGTTCAATCAAAGATTACCATGGCTGTTGATTATCTAGACACCGCCCGTGATTACATGAAATCAAAAGATAACCAGGACTCATTATGAAACTAATGGAATTGTTTTATCCAGTTAAGGATGCGGATCAAAAATTTGATTCGGATGTTGACTACTTGGATGATTTAAAATTTTGGATTAGCAACAATGACGAAATGTTGTCTAAGATATTCTTTCCGGCTGTTAAAAAACATAAACAGCAATTTGACGACGAAGATGTATACAAAGTCTATATCGAACCGTTAAAAAAATGCAGTGAAGCATATTGCGAAGAATACGATCTACTTCACAGTAAAGATGAGATCTTTACAGACGAAGCATTATTAGAGTTGGCCCACACTGTTGCTAAAGAGCAGGCGGAGTTTATTAAAAAAGGCGATTATCATCATGAGACTGAATGAGTTATTTACAAATAGAAAAAAAGCCATCAACGAAGAACAAAAATATGAAAGTCGTTGGGCGAAATTCAGTGATGAACAATTACAAAAACGTCTAAGTGAATTAGAGACCGCATATGCTGCGACCAAAGCTAAGACTCGAGAACTATATGCCCAAATTGAAGAAATCGAAAGCGAAGCATCGGGACTAGATGAAATTGCTAAAATTGCAGGTGTATCGGAATACGATGTTAGAAACATCACTGAGAAACTAAGGGAAGCAACCTCTGCAATTTTTTATATCGAAGAAGAAGTTGCAAGTGCAATCAGAGACGTCGAGTACGAAATTGAAGAGCGTAGTTATCCAGAAGAAAGTATCGGAGAGGCAACTAAGTCAAATACTGTGCCAGCTACTACACCTAGAAATTTTGTTGCAAAGAATGCAAAGACTAGTGGTTCAGGTCAACACAAAGATTCAAAAAAATCTGTGCAGCAGGTACGTGGTCAAAAACACAAGCAGCCAGTTAGCGTTGAAGAAGTTGCGCCACCAGGTGCTAAAGCAGAACGTATGGTAAAGCATATTAAAGCAGGATATGCCAAAGACGGAAAATTAACAGCAGTTGAAAAAAGCAAGGCCTATGGCGCTGCTTGGAAAGCACACAATAAAAAATGAAACAATATCGGGTCACTACGGCAAATTTAAATCAAGACAGCAATGATGATTGTTATCTGTCTCCGGACGATCCTGTGCATGAAATTAAAGCATTACAGGAATTAGCAGGACTAGGTAGTCAACAAAGATTACAGGAATTAAAAGGCAGCAATATAAGTGTTACCGGCAGCGAAAACGGTCGTATACAACGAGAATTAAATATTAAACCAGGAACACCAGAATGGTTTAAATTGTGGTTTAGTTTACCGTACATGACTGGAGAAAAGAAAAAATGAATCCAAATGATTACCCAGTATATCCGGAAGACGACGGTTATGATCGTCCTAGAAATCCATATAGTCCAGTATGAAAATCTTTGAAATTATAAAAGAATCTTCCGACCTTAGTGAATATAACAAAGGTAATAATTGGGGGTTATCCGAAAGGGATGCAGAAGAAATTATTTCTTACATTCAAGACGGTGAAGATTATAATAGGCTAACAGATTACTATCCGGGACTAGAAAACTTTATTAACGACCACGAAGAATTTTATGGTAGTTATTATTGGGATTATGTAATTGACTCACTTAAAAATATTGAAGATGGCGGGATGGAACTAGATGATTGAAATTTCAGAATCAGCAAAAATTAAAATATTAGATTTATTATTGGAAGAAAATAATCCTAATCTAGCATTACGTACCTTTGTTCAAGGTGGTGGATGCAGTGGCTTTAGCTATGGATTTACATTTGACGAAGAAAAGAATGAGGATGATTTTGAATTTCCAATAGACACAAACTTTAATGTACTAGTAGATGCAATGAGTATGCAGTATCTACAAGGTGCTACTATTGATTACAAAGAGGAAACAATGGGCAGTCAATTTGTAATTAGTAATCCAAATGCTAAGACCAGCTGTGGTTGTGGGAGTAGTTTTTCAGTATGAAAATTTATGAAATTTTAACAGAAGGTGTAGCAGGACCTAAAAACTGCTGGCCAGGTTATAGAAAAACTGGCACACAGCCAGGCACCGGCAAGAACAAGGGCAAGCGTGTCAACGACTGCGAAAAAATTAAAAAAGAAGATGTAGCGGTAGAAGGCTCAATGGATGACAGTGCCATTTGGAATAGATATGGACACTATAACGCCCAAGACTTAATAGGGGAGTTTCCAAATTTAAGTCCTAAAGATGCACAGACTATCGTTAATTTTGCTGAATATGGTTGGACAAGTGTTCCTAATCGCCAAGAGTATAGAGATGAAGTTGTGCAGCGAGTTAAAGCGGCCATGGGTCAGCAAGGTACGGCGGAAGACTTACAGCAAGAGTTTGACATGATTGAAAGCATCATCGAACAAATTGCAGATCATCATGATATTGATGTTGATCTTGTATGGGAAGATTTGTCAAGTCTCACAGACGACGAACTATATGTGTTTGCTGTAACATCAGAACCCATTAACGAAGATTGGCAAAAAGCCAATAAGCGAGATAAAACTGACGGCATGAGCAAGAAAGCTGTCAATGCCTATCGTAGAGAAAATCCAGGTAGCAAACTAAAAACTGCGGTTACTACTAAACCTAGTAAACTAAAGAAAGGTAGTAAGGCCAGCAAACGCCGTAGTAGCTATTGTTCTAGATCCGCTGGACAACAGAAAATGCACAATATTAGTTGTAGTAAAACTCCAGACAAGGCAATTTGCAAAGCAAGACGTCGCTGGAATTGCTAATATGAGAGCCTACGAGTTTATTAGCGAAACAAAAAAACGCAAACGTAAATCTCGATGGGCTGCTTACGGGCCAGGTCCCTACGGCGGATATGGATATTATGCTGGATATAGCGGAGACTCTAGTAATAGTGGTGAAGGTGGTAGTGGCGAAAGCATCGAGCATGAAAACTTTGCGGATGGAAAGAAGCCCGGACGTAAAGGACTTGCTAAACGTAGCGGTGTCAATACCAAAGCCAGTGTTAGTGATCTAAGAAAAACTGCTAAAAACAGCACAGGCGAAAAAGCTCGCATGGCACACTGGCTGGCCAACATGAAAGCTGGTCGTGCAAAAAATGAAAATATAGAAGAAGATTGGAAAGACTGGGTTGCAGGAGCTGCATTAGGAGCTGCTTCTTTAGGTGCAAATGCTAATATTGTTCGACAACTAGTTGAACCCGGTGATACTGTTTATTCTATTGCTAGACAGAATAATGTAACTCCGCAATTTGTCATGCAGTTAAATCAGTTTAATAAAGACACCAAACTAAAACCGGGGCAGATGGTTAAAGTTCCAGACAATGCTAAAGAAATGCCCGTTGCCAAGAAACAAGATGTTAAACAAAAAACAGAACCTCAACAAAAAGTTAATTCTAATCAATCCCCCAAAGACAATACTGCTAATACAGTAACTGGAAGTCCGCATGAAGAGTTTCTTAAAAAGGCCGCAATAAGAGCAGGCATCACTGGTAATGAGCTTGTGGCATTTTTAAGTCAGTGTGCTCATGAAACTATGGATTTTAAAAGTCTTAAAGAACTAGGTGGTAGTCTAGACTTTCGCAAGTACGATATTAAGTATGCTCCTAAAAAAGCTAAAAAATTAGGCAACGACAAAGTAGGCGACGGCGAAAAATATAAAGGTCGAGGTTACATTCAATTAACTGGAAAAGACAATTATGAAAGGGCCGGGCAAGCGTTAGGGCTACCGTTGGCTAAACATCCCGAACTTGTTGAGAAACCAGAAATAGCTGCCCAAACCGCAATATGGTATTGGAAAAATCGAGTTGCGCCCAGGGTTGATAACTTTAAAGACACCAAAGATGTTACCAAATCGATTAATCCGGGAATGAAACATCTAGACAAACGACAAGAAAAACAACGAGCGTTCCAGGTAGCAATGAAATGAGATCATACGAAATACTAAAAGAACGCACAGAAACATCATGGATACGCCCATGGATTGCCACTGCGGTTGCTAAAATTGGCAACTATAAAAACGATCTTGAATGGTATACCAAGTTCTTTAAGAATCTAAATGCCAGTAAAGAACTAGCAGCATGGAAAGAACAACACATCGATCGCAAGCTGTCAATTAAACATAAGATGCTTGATCGCCCGGATGTTGCCTACTCTGTTATTAACGCAGAACACGAAATCAGCGGCATTCCAATAGAGCATACTGTTACAGTTGAAGTAAATGTAGCACATGCACCAACAGACGAAAAGACTGCTAAGAATTTTATTGATAGATTAAGTTCTATTATGGTGCATGAATTTGCACACGCTAGTCAGCGAACAAGTCAAATTAAAAAAGCAACAGACGATGATAGTGTTTACGACATCGAAACAGATGTTTGGAAAAAGCAGCCACCTGTGGCACACAACGAACGCGACAAGTATTACATCTATATGCTGAATAACATGGAAAGAGATGCTTGGGTAGCGCAGATAGCCAACGACATACACAATGCTGTGGGGGATAAGGGCATTGGATTAATTGACAATATTCTTAAACAGGCGCAAAGACAAGATTATGCGGTTGTTGGTAGTAAAATCATACAAGTTCCTAACTTAAACGTTCTTTGGAATGCTCTTGAATATTATGGGCGATTTCTTAAAACTAGCAAGGAAGGGTCTTGGAATAAGATTAAGAAAGAGTTATACAGATACCTTTCAAATTATAATAAATAATAGTATGAAAATAAGAGAACTTTTGGAAACAGATGCCAGTACAACATCCACTGCTAATATTGGTACGGTTGAAAATCCGCACATTAGCCCTGGCACTGCAAGAGGCAAGACCAGTTACATAGGTAGTCCGGGTAAATCCGGCACAAAAGCGCCTCCGCAGCCAAAAGTCAAGCAAAAAAAGAACAAAGACGGTACTGCTGTTAGTGCCCTAGATCAAAATACAAGTTTATTTGGTGGCAGTAACGCTATCAAAAGATAAATAACATATACGCCTGTAAAGAACAATCGGAGAAATACATGGACTTTCACAAAATGCTACAGAAATTGGACTCTATTAACCCAGTCGAAAAGACAGCGGTAGCGAGCAGCCAATCAACACAACAACCAAAGGTTGTACTTGCAGAAGACGCTCAAATGAGAGTTTTAGCAGGTGTTAGCTCAATCCTTGAAGAAGGACGTAAAGCTAAAGATGAAACAGTTAAAGAAGCTACTAAAGCTGACAAATCATGGACAGACAAGTCCGGTAAGTCACACACAGGAACTGCTGTAAAAGGCAAGGCCTACGGTGGTAGCTCAGACGAAGATAAAGAAGAAGACAGCGACGAAGCAGACGAAAAAGCTGCTAAGAAAGCCGCTAAGAAAGGTGTTGAAGAGTCTACAGCAGCTCAAAAAGCTGCACGTTCTAAGTTCCAATCAATGGTTGAAGCTAAGAAAGAAGAAGCTGACAAGAAGAAAGACGCTAAGAAAAAGAAAATGGCAGAAGGCGGTTTGCCAATGACCACAGTAAACGGA
>Ga0315899_10007469_pt1 | contig 11731 bp, 7 predicted proteins | sample LakEriMetagenome_2_FD_203518 | JGI IMG/M metagenome (GOLD analysis project Ga0315899, IMG submission 203518) | Freshwater fungal communities from buoy surface, Lake Erie, Ohio, United States - Buoy 4 MA112 | ecosystem: Environmental > Aquatic > Freshwater > Lake | place: USA: Lake Erie, Ohio... | reverse complement strand
TTGCTGCCCCGTGCTGGAGGAGCTGATTCTGACAGACAACCAAATTGCAATGCTGCCATTTCAGCTGGGTGAGCTAGTGCAGCTCAAACGCCTCATCATTACGAAAAATTACATCACGAAATTGCCGCCTGACCTGATGCAGTGTACCAACATTACCGAGCTCAATCTCGCCTCTAACCGCCTTTCTGAGCTTGACCAGGGCGTGTGCACAGCCTTGTGCAATCTCGTCATTCTGAACGTCGCGAGCAACATGATCGCCACCCTCCCAGATGTGGTTCAAAATTTGACGTGCATCGAATCCCTCAACATCGGCAACAATGCCATTAGCATACTTCCGCCTACCATGTTCATAATGTCGTCGCTCACCGAGCTGGGACTCTCCGGGAATCCCCTGAAGTCGCCACCTGCAGAACTGATGAAACTCCCCTTCCCTGCACCCCTCAACTACCTTCGACAGATTCACTTCGCGAAGCAGAGCGGCGCACTCGACTTGACGGGCTTTCTCCTCACGGCTGTGCCCTCCATCATTCAGACGATTCTCAATATTTCGTACATAAAAATGAATACTAATCGCCTGCGGGACTTCCCTCCTGCGCTGAAGGTGCTGACCAAGCTGCAGACTCTCGAGCTCATTGAGAACTCTTTCCAGTCGCTGCCTGAAGAAATCGAAGCCTTTCCGAGGTTAGATTCGGTGAAGCTCAGCCACAACGAATTTCTTGTGTGGCCGGAGCCCATCAGCTTCTGCACAAATCTGACGGAGCTTGAATTCCGTTTCAACGCGATGAAGGAGATCCCCAAGTCTGTGAAGAACCTCACGCTTCTTACCCACTTGGACATGACCGGAAATGAGGTCGGATGCGGCCCCGGCAGTCAAAATCTTCAATATGAGTCGTGCTAGTGTCTGCGATGGAAATACTCGAATGTGACTCCTTGCGCGTACTTTCCTGCTCGTGCAAACAACACTATGCCTCTATCTGGCACGCATGCGAATTTACACGCACGCACACACGCACAGTTGCAAAAAATCTCCGACGGGCTAGGCGAATGTCTTAATCTGAAAAGATTGTACCTGGGTGAGAACATGATCTCGAAACTTCCCGAGTCCATGGCATTGCTGACGCGTCTGACAATCCTCGATTTGAGGTAGGCAACATATGGATTTTGTTTTTTATTGATACACATCTCTGTTTCTTGATCTAGTTATGCGAGAGATTCATTATGATGGCATAACGTGTGGGGCGCAGGTCGAATCAACTATCATCGCTGCCACATCAAATTGCATTGCTTACCAACCTGGAAGAACTAGAGATTCAAGAGAATCAATTTGCTGTCGCTGCCAAGGACATACCTGGCTTGGGGTTGATGGGGATGATCAAGTACTTTCAAGCTTGTGCAATGAGCAAGTTCACAAGAAAGCTCAATCTTAATGTGATGGGAATGACTGACGTTCCAGATGATGTCTTGACGTTCACGAACCTGACCAACATTTCGATCATGGGCAACCGGCTTACGACGATTCCAGACGCATTTGGACAGAATCTCATAAACTTGAAGAGGATCAACATGCGCGCAAATCAGTTGACCATGATTCCAGAAAGCTTCACCAAGCTTGCCAATTCCTGCGAGTTCCTCGACTTATCTTACTGCCAGTTTACCCTCTTCCCAGCCTCTGTGTGTGAGCTCAAGAAGGTGACATTCCTCGACTTTTCTCACAACAAGCTGTCAACACTTAACGACGCTATTGGTGCCATGCTTGCATTGGAGCACATGCGCCTGGACTACAATCAGGTGCGATAATCTACCCGCCATGTTTCTGCTTGCCTCGATTTTGCCTCCCAGACATCATTCTGCTGACACTTTACAATCTTGGGCTATTGTAGCTCAAAAGCCTGTCAGCCACTTTGAACAGGCTTACCTCCTTGCACACTCTCAATTTACGCTACAATAAGCTGAATGATCTCAAGGGAGCTCTCAATGGCGCCACAACCATCACCAATCTTGACATGCGCAACAACAACATCATCAATTTGCCGCCAGAAATTGGCCGGTAAGGTTTTCCAGCGGTTCCGCTTGCACGTCCCTGTTGAAATCTTTGCGTTTTGATTGTGTCTTGTATTGTGGCCTCATATGCGCACACACAGTCGCACGCACACGCAAACGAACACGCACACGCATACGCACACGCACACGCACACGCACACGCACACGCACACGCACACGCACACGCACACGCACATGCACACGCACACGCAACTACACACAACACCCACACACACACCCACACTTACACACACAACACACCCACACACACCCACACTTACACACATGCACGTTGCAGGCTCACAAACTTGGTGAGGCTGGCTCTAGCACACAATTTTATTACCAAACTGCCAGCAGAGATGGGCGAGCTGCGCTTGCTTAAGGATCTTTCGATTACCGGAAATCAAGTCAAAGTGCCCAATCAACAAGTGTTAGACTCGGGCATGGATTTTGTGTTAGAGTATCTGTATTCTCTTAAGCAGTCGGAGGAATTGGGAGAGTTGATGTTAGATGGTATGTCGTTCACGGATTTCCCGAACGAGGTGATCGAGCTCAAGAATCTTGTGCATTTGTCCGTTTGCTCTAATCAGATTGAGAAAATTCCCGACTCTATTAACAAGCTCATCACACTGAAGCGCTTGTTCATTTCTGACAACCGCATTGAAACTCTTCCCGACAATGTGGTCAGCATTGAGGCGCTCGTCATTTTGGAGGCTGACAAGAATCGCCTCAGCACCTTACCAAAGGGCTTCGGCTTTTTGCCTGATGTTGAAGCGCTGGTACTGAGCCGGAATAATTTCAGCATTGTGCCGCTAGAATTGGGTTATCTGAAAAAACTGCGCTTGCTCGACATGGAGGGGAATCAGCTGCGGTACCCTTTCAACGTCTTGTTTGCCCGTGGTTTCAAGCATGTCTTCAGCTTTTTGGACACTGTTGCAAGCACAGGAGAGACCAAGACCATCGATTTGGGTGGAATTCAATTTCCTCGGGTGCCAGAAGCGCTTGAGGAAGAAAGTTACGCCGAAAGAATCGTCTTACATGGCAACAATATGGTGGAAGTGCCTGCATTCGTGTATTCTCCTGAGTTTACCTCGCTGAAAAGGCTTACTTTGTGTGAGAACCTCCTCAAAGAGCTACCCGTCGCAGTTTACAAGATAACCTCTCTCACACACTTGGATCTGGAGTTCAACCGTCTCCGCAACATTCCAGATGTTGTTGAAAACCTGTCGCTGCTCACTGTGCTCAACGTTTCCAATAATCAAATTGCGTCCCTGCCGCATATCATGTCAGCAAAATTGACAGGTCTGAGGTACCTGTGCGCCGACAATAACTTCATTCGATCGGTACCAACTCTTGCCAGCATGACGGCCCTGCTGACTTTATCGGTCATGGACAATAGGTTGAGTTCCCTCGACTCTTCTGAGGCGAATCAGGCAGCACAGCTTCGTGAGATCTGGGTCGCTCGTAACGAAATTACTCTTCTACCGCCGTGGCTGAGCGAGCGAAAGGTGATCGAATACATCGATATTCCACTGAGAGACATAGATCCAGCAGCAGACGAGGATCCTATTCATCTCAAGATGAAAACCAAGGACGCGATCCGAATTTGGGTACCCGGACTTCGCATGGATCTGTCCAATCTCGGCCTGTCGGAGATTCCTGGTGACATTTGGCGGAAGGCCCAAATAGGAAATCTCAACTGCTCGGGGAATCGGTTGGTGGAAGTGTCGAACCAAATCGGTATTATGGTCAATCTTACTCAGGTCTACTTTGTCCATAACCGGCTTGATGAGCTACCAGCGTCGTTTGGGACACTCATGTCACTCAAAATATGTCGGCTGGATCACAACTTTTTTGAGGAGATTCCAAAGTGCCTATATAAGCTTCGTAACCTCGAAAGTCTGACTATGAGCTTTAATTCATTGAAGAACTTCATGGAAGCCGATATCGGCCAGCTGCAAGAGCTGAAGGTGTGCATGTGCGCATGTGTGCATACGCAAATATGTGTGTATACATGCATGTGCGCTTGCCTTATGAGCAGTTGCCAGTTTGTTCAGTTGCCAGTTTGTTTACTAACAATGTCTTGTACAGGTACTATACATTAACAACAACCAGCTCGAGGGGTTCCACGAAGAATTGGGTAAGCTTCGCAATTTAATCGAAATTGTCGCCTCACAGAATCGAATTTCACAGCTGCCTGATAACTTTCGATACCTTACAAATCTCACTAGATTAAGGCTAGAGCACAATCAGCTCAGCACGATATGTCTTCCGTTTGCGCTCGGGAATCTCACGTCGATCACGGACCTCAGAGTCAGTCACAATCCGATTCCCGAGGACGAGTCACAAATATCGGACAAGGGTCCGCAGTATGTGAAACGATTCAATAGAGCGTTGTTTCTGTCAGAAGATAACCACCAGTTGGACTTGGGCGTGCTCGGCCTGTCCGCGATCCCCAAAACTATGTGTAAATTGGACTTTATTACCTACCTTTCTTGTGCGGACAACGAGCTTCGCGACCTCCCTTCAGAAATTGCACAATTGGCCAACATGACGTTTCTCGACTGCTCTCGAAATTTGTTGTCGGAATTGCCGCCAGAAATGTGCCATATGCAGCTTGAAACCCTCTTGATATCAGACAACAAGCTGTTCAGCCTCCCCGCGGTCGTGCACGAGATCGGTGTGAATCATGTCGGAGTAGATGCCAACGGCAATCAGATATCCGGCGTGCCAAGCTTGAGGGTTTTGGATTTTGCGTGCAACAGTGTGATTAATCTACCATCAGCGCTGGGTCGCATGACCGAATTGGAAGTGTTGAGGATCAATTCAAACAAGATCCGGCATCTTTCACATGTCATTGCGAGCTTACACAAGCTGCAGCTCTTGGATGCACGTGACAACGCTGTTCCTGCCCTTCCTGTCGAAATTGGACTGTGCACTGCACTGACAGAACTCTACTTGGACAATAATGAGCTGAATTCAGTCCCGGCAAGCATAGGCAACCTAACAAATTTGACCAGGCTGGGCATTTCTTACAATCAGATAACAAGTTTTCCCCTATCAATGTCGAATTTGACATTGGAACGACTGGATTACGAAGACAACAAAGTCAGTGTGCCCTGCAAATTCATTCGTGATAAAGGCGCATCTATCATGCTGAAGTACATGCACGCAATCGTCCTTTCCATCCAGTCAAAGGCTCTCTCACTGGCAAGCTTCTCCATGCAGGAAATTCCAAGCGAAATATTTGCGTATAAGGGCGCATCTGCTCTCACGAAATTGAGTCTCTACGAGAACAGATTTGGACCAAGTTTGCCTGATGAAATAAGTCTTTACATGCCACATCTGGAAGTGATTGATGCGACGCGTAACCGTCTGTCCACGCTGCCACAGACATTGACGCGCCTCGAGCATCTTCGTGCGTTGCTTTTGAATGAAAATCAATTTGAAACATGGCCACCTGTGTTGTGGGATCTTACCCAAATCGAGACCTTAGCGATTGAGGACAACAAGATACAAGGCATTCCGGGTGAAATCATGCGTCTAAAGCGATTAGAAAACCTCAAATATGCAGGCAACGATCTACAGTTTCCACCGCATGAAATTCAGTTGCAGGACCTGCCAATAATGTACAAATTTTTGATAGCCCTTGAGAAGGCTGGAGTCAACAAAGCAGCAGAGCTGAAGGGTTTTGGTCTGGAGCACTTTCCTGCGTTTTGGGTGTATCGTGAGTCTCCGTGGTATCACTGGATCCCGACGCTGAATCTGAAAGATAACTCTCTCGCAGAGATTCCCGCAGCCATTAGCAGCATGACGGGATTGACAGAGCTCTTCTTGGATGACAACAGGATCACTACAATAACAGGCGAAGTGTGCCGTCTACCTTCACTCACGAATCTGCAGCTCAGCAACAATTGCATATCTGTGCTTCCAGACAACTTGCTTGATTTCACTGGCCTCAAATACCTTGGCCTAGGTAAGAACAGTTTTACTGCCTTCCCAATCCGCATTTGCGACATCGACTGCTTAGAAAATTTGATTCTAGATGAGAATGGCCTCAAAGAAGTGCCAGCTGATATCCAAAAGCTGGACCGTCTGAAAGTCCTTTCGATGGCGATGAACAAATTAGAGAATCTGCCAGATGCGATGACAACAATGCGGAGCCTTACTGAGCTACGGGTGAATCGCAATTTGCTGCGCGACATTCCCGAATGTCTGAAGTCGATGGACTGGTTGAAGACTCTCAAAATAGGTGAAAACTTATTTGAGCACATCACGGAAGAGATGTCCACAAAATCTACTGCGACGATGCTACGATACCGCGATATGCTGGAGAAAGCACGTATAGAACATCTTATAAACATCAGCAATATGGCCATCCGCTCAATCCCCCCCGAGCTGGGCGACATTCTTGGACTCACGGATCTTAATGTCTCTAACAATCAAATCACGGTGGTCCCCGATTTCGTTGGTAGCTTTTTCGACCTTCTGCACTTTGATATGTCGTACAACCGCATCAAAGCCTTGCCTACCTCGCTACATGGGCTCAAGCACCTTCTGACTCTGGATATGGATCACAACCAACTAGTGGAGATTCCAGATGCATGCAGTACACTTGTATCGCTCCAGCGGATTTCGGCGTCGTACAACAACCTCCTAGATATAACTGACAATCTCTCATGCCTAGAGCAGCTCACATTCCTGGACTTCCAGTACAATGAACTGATGTCCATCCCTTCGAATCTCTCGTCGCTGGTGAACCTTCAGACATGTATACTCAATAACAACAAAATCATGGAGCTTCCCGGCACAACCATCGAGCATATGACGGCAATGACGCGTCTGCATCTTCACGAGAACCGTATGCAGTATCTGCCATGGGAGTTGGGAGAAATGCAGAAGCTCCAAGACTTTTCCTACCATGCTAACGAGCTCGATACTCCGACGCCCGAGATTCTCTCCATAGGCGCCCTGGATCTGATGAATTATATGAAGAAAGTTAACAAGTCAAAGAAGACAAAGGTGCTCAAACTGTCACGAATGAGGCTTTCTATGTACCCGGCCGAACTCAAGACCGTGACGGTCATCGTCAATTTGGATCTTTCGAACAACAAATTGATCGAGATAGACCCGGTCGTGGCACGCATGAAAGATTTGACCGCGCTCGATTTTTCCAACAATGTGCTCAACACGCTTCCTGCCTCCTTGGGCAAATGCAACAAACTCACCTTCTTGGACGTGAGCTTCAACCGTATCAGCTTCCTTCCCGACTCTCTGGAGGGGCTGACAGCACTGACGAGGCTCAAAATTAATGACAACCGCATGGTTCGCATGCCCATTTTCCTGAAGTCAATGATGAAATTACAAGAGCTATCACTGCAGAACAATGAGTTCGTCGATGTGAGTGCTGATATAAAGGTATCGGAACAGTTTACTGACTCTGCGGTCTTGGAGCCTACTAAAGAGCAGTGGAAGGCCGTCGTCGAGGGTGCCACAAATAAGCAGGATCTTGTGGCCAAGCTCCTTGATTCTGTCAGTCCAAACCTCACCACGCTCAATTTGGCCGGGAACAAGCTTCTTGAGTGGGGCCGATGGTTTCCCAATGCAACGTCCCTGACATATCTCGATCTCGACTCCAACCGCATCAAACAGATCCCCTCAGGTCTAAAAACGATGTGCGCACATCGTCACGCAGCCGCACATACTCGAATTCACATTCTCGCATACACGAACATCAGCTATCATTACACGCTGGGTTTTCACGGACCTCTGATATTTGTTTGCGTCTGATCAGCGGCAACTGCTCTCGTCAGTCTACGCATCTTGTCATCGCGCAACAACAAACTCAAGGCCATACCGGTAGGGTGCGTGCGAATGCGTCTGTGTTATTTGAAATCAAAACAAAAGATTTTTGTGAAGATATGAAAGGAATGAAGAACAATATGATATGAGTGAATATTCAAAAGAAAGCGGATTACATGATGGAGAAAATAAAAAGCAATTGGAAAGTTTACACCTAACGAGTATCCTCCCCTTCTCTCTCTCTCTCTCTCTCTCTCTCTCTCTGTCTCTGACCGACTCAAAAATGTAAAAATCAATGCGATTAGAACTTTAAAATTAACAAATTACTTATTGACACAAGACAAACTCGCCCTATCAAACAAAGATGAAAAAAAAGTTTGGTTTGATAAAATATCATCATGAGCATACGGATACTTTTGCAATTAAAAATAGATAAATAAAATATTTGTGTGTATTAGAATGGAAACGGAAAGGAAAATAGAGTATAAAAGTACAATTATGGAGATGCGAAACATAATTTAAAATCAAGAAAGAGTGTGGAAGAAATGATATTGGAGATGATATATTTAAAAGGAAAAAACAAAGTAGGCGAAGTAATTAAATCAAAATAAAAAAGGTATTAAATTATTTTTATAAAATAACCTTACGGAAACGGTAAGACATTTTCAATGAGTGGAGACAGTAAGAAAATTCGATGAGACTGATAAGAGATTTTGTTTATTTTGTGTAAGAATTGGCGGGGAAAAGGGAATTGCGCCAGATACCCCTATTTTCTAACACACTATTTCCCACGCCATTACTTTTTTCCGCACTCAATTTCCGTGCTCCAGGCATCATGCCACTATTAGCACCTTTCAACTTACCCTTGTAGTAGTTTGCCCTTTTGGTTTTCGACACACGCCACGACACTTTCAACTTACCCTTTAGTTTGCCCTTTGGTTTTCGACACTCGCGACGACAGCTTATCATGTCAGCATTCTCAAACCTCGAGGAGCTTCATCTTGACCACAACCTGATAGTCGATGTGCCACCCTCGTTGCGGTTAGTACCACACATGCACTTTACATTTTAGTTTTGTGCATACGGCTGATACAAATGGAAGCAGGACTGATGCAAATGGAAGCGTGAGTGCGCTGTTCTCAGGCACCAGGAGCGCACATGTGCACGTGACCATGCACGCACACGCACTCACAGGTACCTTAGCAACATGACTCGGCTGACACTAGCGCACAACAAGCTCAAAGGCAAGTGGGCGTTCTTCCCCATTTCGACCCTCAGGTGTCAGCTGCTCCTTTCCCCATTAGAGACTGACTCTCCCCTCTCTCATTATCTCTGCTCCATTGCAAGCAAGTAAGCAAATCAGCACTAAGTGTGTGTGTGTGTGTGTGTGTGTGTGTGTGTGTGTGTGTGTGTGTGTGTGTGTGTGTGTGTGTGTGAACATGTGCTCAGCAATTTGACTGAGCTACGCCTGACGGGGAACGAGCTGCCAGAACCTCCTACTGGCGTTGCCAGGTTCGTAACGAATTACTCCACACTGCACTCTCACTTGTATGAGTTGGTCACGGAAAGAGAGGAAGTGGACACTAAATCATACGTCGCAAAAGTAGAAACCATGATATTGAAGACCGTTGATGTATGGTGTGTAGATTGTAGCCCTTCACTTTCTATTCTTTCCTCGCCACTTCCTGTTCTGATGCATACACATCCTGGACACTTCATTTCATTCCGCTTCGATTTTGTTCACATTATCGTCACACCCTAATGACGTCACTCCACTTTCCTTCATTTTCTGCCCCCGTGCCTCCTTATTTTCATCGCTCCATATTTATTTCTCCACCAACAGCCTGATTCAAGCGCGCTTGCTTTGATTTCTCACTCGCGATATCCCAGGCTGCCCAAGCTCAAGTTTTTCGACTGGCGACCTGTCAGTCAAGTCTTGGAACTAGAGTGACGTGAGTGAACGAAGTGGATGAAATGACATGCGAGCCAACGCACGAGAGTTGGCACTTGACTTAGTCAAGTGTTGGTGCGGATCCTTGAAGAATCTGGCCACACCGAGACGACATTTCGGAACATGTTTGCATCCGGGCTGAAATGATTTCAACGATCTGATGCTTCAATATAAATAATCATTTTTTTCATGGCCTGTCCGCGTTGCCCACAGACGTTCCAACACCAAAAAGAGCGCTAGTCGGTCGCAATGCAGCGTTGCAGACAACACGGCGGTAGATAACAGGCTAGCACACGGCGCCAATGAGAATGCCAACCTAGCACACGTACCTAGCTAACATTCGCTAGATCCCTGCTAATCAGCGCCCGTGCGCATGGCAGTACGTGCCGCCCAGTTGCCCGCTGCACGTGCTGACAGTGACTCCAAAAAGGTGGATGTGGACAGAAAGCAAGTGCCCCCGAGCACTACGCGACAGTGTCGGTTGTTTTGGTTGAACTTTTCTACCACACGTGCTTCAGCGTAAGTCGCTCCTGCGGCGACACCGACAACACACACACACACACACAGACAGACAGACAGACAGACAGACAGACAGACAGACAGACAGACAGACACAAACGCACACACAAACACATATAGGCAGCGGCATCACGAACACACGTCAGAACGCACGCCCAAAAAAGTTGGAATAAACTCACGAACAAATAACCCTACCTCCGACAAAAAAAACAATGACTTCAGCGGGACCGCGCTTCAGTGAACGCATCACGTCTACCGCCTGCACCCCTGCCTTGCCAGTGCCACAGCCCCTGTGTGTGTGTGTGCGTATGTTAACCCACTCAAAAGAGATATTAACCCACTCAAAAGAGATATTAACCCACTCAAAAGAGATATTAACCCACTCTAAACAGATATTAACCCGCTCTAAACAGATATTAACTTACTCTACACGGACCCGTGTATGTCTGTATGACACACAGCAGTTGTGTTGTTTTGCGAACTCCCCCCCGTGATGTTGATGTGGGTACTCAGTATATCTGACTATGCATCATATAGGTATACATATTATATATACATCACTACATTACATATGTATGCATATTACGTATGATAACGCACATATGTATGTATATATTATGTAACTATTATTACATATGTATGTATACATTATGTATGATAATGCATGTATATTATATATGCATTATACATGTATGTATATCATGTATAATATGTATATTATGTGTGTATGTACTCAATACATATGACTACACATTATATATGTATGTATATTATGTATGTAGGTCTATTATATATGTAAATAATACAAGCACGCACGCACGCACGCACGCACGAATACGCAGGCGCGCGCAAGCATACGCACACGCACACGCACACGCACACGCACACGCACACGCACACGCACACGCACACGCACATATGCATATTGCATGTGCACGTGTTTGTGTTGTAATCATGTGTGCATGCATAATGGATATATATACTATATACATTGTAGGTCTCTTTCACTACATAGTAGGTCTCTTTTGTGTGCATGCATAATGTATATATATACTATATACACATTGATGAGAGTGTATGCGGGCATTGAGTACTGTTTGCAGTTGCTATTCGCCTATGTATGTACATAAATGTATGTAATATGGAGGGATGGATGGATTCATATCAATGTGTGTGCGCGTGAGCCACACACACCCACACCCACACCCACACAATGTATATGTATATGTATATTGTGTATGTGTATGTGTACACACAATATGTACACATATACACACACGCACAACGTGTATGTATGCACACACACACCACACACACACACACACACACACACACACACACACACGCGCGCACACAAACACAAACACAAATAACACCGGGAGGGGTACTTGTCTTCAGGCACCCGCGCGCTGTCTACCA
>Ga0315899_10007468_pt1 | contig 11732 bp, 4 predicted proteins | sample LakEriMetagenome_2_FD_203518 | JGI IMG/M metagenome (GOLD analysis project Ga0315899, IMG submission 203518) | Freshwater fungal communities from buoy surface, Lake Erie, Ohio, United States - Buoy 4 MA112 | ecosystem: Environmental > Aquatic > Freshwater > Lake | place: USA: Lake Erie, Ohio... | reverse complement strand
TTGTGGCATTTGACTTGGGTTCGCAAACAGAGGGTGGCTTCGTGCTTTCTCAACAAAGGTTCCTGACACCTTTTATTGTCCATGTTTGAAATGGGCCCAGCTTGGGAGCTGCATACGGCTCGCTCCGGCTATACGGCCGCGGCTCCGGGCACTCCAAAACCTCCCGAATCTTCTGCCGCGAATGATGATACAGCTTGGCCAGGCCCCGGATGCTCATCCCTTCCCGGTGGGCCTGTCGAATCCGCGCGTAATCGTCCAACTTCAGCATCCTTTGACCTCCGCACACCACCGCCGGAACTGATTCCAGACAGCCAGTGTACGGACGTCATCATGGTGGGTCTGTTTTGCGCGATCTTTCTCCCCTCAGTTAGTCCGTTTTGCACGATCGTTTCCAGACACAAAGCGGCGCAGAATCCGGCACACTTGGCGCACGGGAAGCACCGATTGACCTTGGGTTGTGGGCCTTGGTCGCAGCTTGGCCGACGTTCCCCAACATATTCGGGTGGCGATTGGTTTGCAGGTGAAAGCGGTGGCCGGACGAAAGCCTCCTGTGACGGTCAGGAGGGAATCTCTGTGTTGATCTTCGACTCCCCAACCTACAAGAAAGACAGTCATCAGAAGTGCACATAAAAACACTCCCGAGTTTGCCTGTGTATTGTAAAGAGGATAGTCTTAGCGATACGGCCGGTAACCACTCTTCAATCCGAAGGGTGGAAAGTCTGGGGGTAGCTCCCCCAAGGCCCTCTAGTCCAAGACGCAACAGTGGTCCGCTTTGCCGGCGCTATCTGCCCCCGTAAAGCGGGCCACTGTTGTGGATCCTACGCTTGACACACCCAAAAGTCAGGCGTTCATTTACTTGGGAGAAAAGGAGGGAGATTATGACTATTTACCAATGGGTTGATCTCTTGCTGAAAACAGCGACGTTGATAGTGACAATTTTGTCATATATCAAACGATCAAAGTAGGAAGTAAGATAAAGGTTGTAGGCGGGTTCCCGGGAGCCCGCCGTCCCTTTTTCGCAGGCATCCAGTTCCTACTGTCGAAAATACGTGAATATCGGGCATATTCCGAAGCCGGAATTCTGGCTCACAAGATTACGGAAACGAACAGCGGACCAGATTCACCCAACGACGGTTGCCCCCATCAAAGGTTTTCTAACCGGATTGCTTCGGGGCGAATTCGCAAAAGGGGACAGGCACATATTCCCGTAACACTGCGGTCTTCCTGTAAGTGTTACAGTCCTGTGCGTCTGAGAGGGGGTGAAAATGCACAAATACTCGCGATACGCAGATTTCATCGGAAACGCACAAATCAGATTCGCTCGTGGGGCACCATTTCAAAAAACGGATCGACATCTTGCTGTTGCCGCGTCGCCTGCCTGTGTTGCTGCAACCTGTCGGGTTCATCGATGATTTCGGTGTGCTCGGCATTCCAGGCAATCCCATTGCTGCCGAATTGCCGCCGGATCGAGAGCGGGACGTGAGGAATCGGTGCGACGGTGTGGCCAGTCGTCTTCTCCAGAAGTGGTTGTGCTATCCGGCCGAAGTATTGAATGATGCCGAAATTCTGGCGCTGCGTGCGTCAATTCATGGCCCCCCTGGAAAACTCAAAATCCCCTGTTCTCGTGGGCCGTGAGGCGGGGCGAGAACCGGGGATTTGAAGAGTGGAGGCGGCGGGAATTGAACCCGCGTCCTGTGACACCTTGGAAGAAGCCTCTACGTGCATAGTCGCTTGATTGTGTCGTACGGGTGGGCTCATGCGACCAAGCCCACTCCGCACCAGCCGATGACAAATCTTGTGCTGCCCGTAACCGGCGGTGAAGCAGCACCAGTCTGAATTTTCACCGACTTTTGGACTCCTCAGACGGGGATTCCGCAGTCAGGGCAGCCTGTCATCAGGCAGCCAGAGCAAAGCTCTTGTCAGCAGTTGTTGTTTGATCAGCTTTTAACGTGGCCCACTGATCAACCACGGCACGCCACCTCGACCGACAGTGATCCAGTCGAAACCGTTCGCCCAGCGGGCGAGACATCTCTGCCGGTGTCGTGAATTGGCGTGAACCACCGGATTCATACAAAATATTACGGATAGCCAAAGTCAAGCCAGGGGAAACCATCCGGAAGCTTTCGGTCAAGAGCATTTGGACCGACGCAAGCACCAAGTTTCGCCATTCAGGTTCCGCTTTTCGCTGCTTCGTTCTAGATGGCCGTGAATGATCGGGTGTATGACCTGCGGGCTTCGTTTCAGCTCGCGGGCCCGAACGACGGTAGCCGCTGCCACAGGGGGCGAATCACATGCTTGCTCAAGGGAGCCACTGCCGCGCCGATCACTAGACCGGCCATTCCCGCCAACGCAGCGCCAACGATCCAGGCCACCAACCCGCCACCTATCGGCATCATCGATCCCGCCGATGCACCGAGGTCCTTGATCCAATACTCCGGCCCGCTGAGCCCATATTTGGTCAGACTGTGCAGGATGATGCCGCCACCGACCCAGAGCATCGCCACAGTACCGATCAGACTTAGCGACGACAAAACCCATGGCATCGTATGCACGACACCTCGGCCGATCGCCGACCAGGGATGATTGCGACTCGCCAGTGCGACTCCGAAGTCATCGGCTTTCACAATCAATGCCACCGTTCCGTAGACCGCGATCGTGATACCCAATCCTACCACCGCCAAAACGATCGCTTTCATGGCCAAGGACGCTTCACCGACAGTCGACAGCGTGATCGCCATGATCTCCGCAGACAAGATAAAGTCGGTGCGGATCGCGCTGGCGATCTTCTGCCGTTCAAGCATTTCTGAGTCGATTGCTTGTGGTGGCTTAGCCGTTTTTTTGGAAGAATCAGCCACAAACAGCTCGCGCACCTTGCCGTACCCTTCATAGCACAAATAGGCACCGCCGAGAATGAGCAGCGGTAGGATCGACCAAGGCGCAATCGTCGAAAGCAACAGCGCGCCGGGCAGCAAGAAAACCAGCTTGTTGAGTACCGAACCCCAAGCGATCTTGCCGATGATAGGAAGCTCGCGGTCAGCTGCGAATCCGACCACGTAACGCGGAGTTACGGCGGCGTCATCAATCACAACGCCGGCTGACTTGCCTGCTGCCTTTGCCGACATCTTGACAACATCGTCGAGTGAGGCCGATGCGATCTTGGCAATTGCTGCCACATCGTCAAACAATGCCAGAAGCCCAGAGGACATAAATTCTCCTGGTCATGGTATTCATGAAGGCCTGTTCGGGGCAGAAATGGAGGGCGCCTGCGTCAAACCGGACCTTGGAAAATCTACCACAGGAATCAGCAACCCGCCATTCACAGTCATCCCGCTGGATTGCACGGTCCACCCATGATTTTAGTCATTCAGAAATGCCCCCTTAAAATGGCCGGTCATTCCCCCGAATTCGCTCCGGTCACCCAAACCGGTGCGAGTTGCTTGTTCTGGTTTTATCAAAACCGTCTCAATCGGCGCACGGCGAAGCTGACTGTTCGCGTGAGAGCACGCCCGTCGAAAGAGGCACCCGTCGGATCAGCACTCGAAAAACCGGTGACCAGACCGCATCTCGTGATTCAGTACTCCCAACCTTGGAGTGTACTTATGGTGTTTCTCCGACGAGAATCAGACCTTTGTTTCCAGTTCCGCTGCCTCTTCGGGAGACATCGCAGCAGCGGAGCAGCTCGTCAGAACAGCGTAAGAAGAACGCAGCGTGAACTCGCCACTTGGGAAGCTGCTCATCACCGCGGCACGCGATAGTCAGGTTTTTCAGGTCACAGCCACTGGCATTTTTCGCTAAAACCTCACGCCCGTTCGAAATCACGAAATTGCCGCGTTTTGCAGGGTTTCCGAGTACGGGACTCGTTTGGGGTGAGTCCCATGGTTGAGCGCCTTTGGCCCCGATGTGAGCCTTTTTGGGTGGCGATGGGTGCCAACCGCGTCCCGTGGTTTGTGTAACGGAGAAGCTCGACGAATTGCAAAACCGCTCGATTTCTTGGGTAGAAACGCAAAGACCCGCTGGGGTGAACCAGCGGGTCTAGAGCGGAATGGTCACGTTGCGGTGACCAAGTCGATGGAGGCGGCGGGAATTGAACCCGCGTCCTGTGACACCTTGGAAGAAGCCTCTACGTGCATAGTCGCTTGATTGTGTCGTACGGGTGGGCTCATGCGACCAGGCCCACTCCGCACCAGCCGATAACAAATCTTGTGCTGCCCGTAACCGGCGGTGAAGCAGCACCAGTCTGAATTTTCACCGACTTTTGGACTCCTCAGACGGGGATTCCGCAGTCAGGGCAGCCTGTAATTAGGCAGCCAGAGCAAAGCTCTTGTCAGCAGTTGTTGTTTGATCAGCTTTTAACGTGGCCCACTGATCAACCACGGCACGCCACCTCGACCGACAGTTATCCAGTCGAAACCGTTCGCCCCCGTAAGGTACGAGACACACCCCGTGGCCGAGATGTGCTGTTCGAATTGTCACTGGCCCCCGGCGAAAAGTCAAGCAGATTGTGCGCGAATCCCCGCCCGGCCCCACCCGTCCGGCCCCACCCCACGGATCTTCCACCCCCGCCAATCCCCCGGCCCCACCCCGCTGCCCCGCAAATTGCTGGCTGGTCATATCAAGGCTGGCCGATCCTTGGGGGGAGAGTCATAATGAATGGGCTGGGGTGGGTGGCGGCGGGCGGAGGCCTGGTGCCGTCGGTCCCGGCGTTTCCCTCCCCGGCCCCGCGCCAGAAGGCCCCCACCATGCTGACCATCCTTGGATCGACCCAGCGGACCTGCGAAGGGGTCTCACGCCGGCGACTGCTGCAGGCGGGGGGAGCGGGACTGCTGGGGGTGAACCTGCCCACCGTGGTCGCCGCCGAACAGCTCTCGTCGGACCTCGTCGCCCGGGCCAAGCACGTCATCTTCGTGCTGCTCTTCGGCGGACCGAGCCAGCTCGAAACGTTCGACATGAAACCGGGGGCCCCCGACGCCATCCGCGGCCCGTACAAGCCGATCGCCTGCCGGACCCCCGACCTGCTGATTGGCGAACACCTCCCCCGGCTCGCCCAGGTCTCGGACAAGTACTGCGTCGTCCGCACGATGACGCACTCGTTCAACGACCACTCCGGCGGCGGGCACTACCTGCAGACCGGGCATCGGTGGCACGTTCCCATCGGCGGGGGGTTCAAGCCGACGCCCAAAGACTGGCCCTCGATGGGGTCCATCGTGGAATACACGGCCCAGCAGCAGGCGGGGCTCGAACGCCCGCTGCCGGCGTACATGGTGCTGCCCAACTCGCTGGGACGGCTGCAGGAGGCGGGCCAGTACCCCCGGCCGGGCGAACACGCCGGCTGGCTCGGTCAGCGGTACAACCCCGTCACCACCAAGATCGACAAACGCTCGCTGACCGACAACCCCTACTGGCGCGACTGCACCGACGAGGAACTGACCTTCCAGATCGAGGGGATGGTCGCCGGGCAAGACATGACGCTCGACCGGCTCAACCGTCGGCGGTCGCTGCTCGAGCAGTTCGACGACCAACGGCAGGCCCGCGAACAGGCGGCCGTGCAGGCGGGGTACGGAGCCTTCCAACAGCGGGCGCTGGGGTTGGTCACCTCTCCCCGCACGCGCGAGGCGCTCGACATCACCCGTGAAACCCCGGCCCTCCGCGACCGCTACGGCCGGCATCTGTTTGGCCAAGCCTGCCTCATGGCCCGCCGATTGGTCGAAACCGGCGTGCGGTTTGTGACCGTGCACTACGACTGCGTCGACGGCTACAGCTGGGACTCGCACGTGCACAGCAACGACGTCAAGAACCACCTGCTCCCCACATTCGACCAGGGCTTTTCGTCATTACTGGTCGATCTGGAAGAACGGGGCTTGTTGGCCGAGACGCTGGTGGTCGCCCTGGGGGAAATGGGACGCACCCCCAAGGCCAACGGCAACTGGGGCCGCGACCACTGGAGCACCCTGTTCCCCGCGGTGATTGCCGGGGGAGGTGTGCCCGGAGGCAAGGTCTACGGCAAGTCAGACAAAGACGCCGCGTACCCGATCGAGAAGCCGGTCTCGCCCGAAGACCTCGCGGCCACCGTCTATTACGCCCTCGGCATCGATCCCGAGCTGCGGGTGCTGAATGCCGAGAACCGCCCGACGCACATCGTCGACGGCGGCAGCCCGGTGACGGGCCTTTGGAGCTGAGCGAGTTGGGTGGCGGGGCGGGACCCACGACAGAATCACTGGAGCGATCGTTTCCGTGATCCGCTGAATCATTGAGATCAATGTTCTGCAAACGATGTGCGTTATTCTGGGGAGCGTCGTAAACCGACGTGGTTACCAGGGTGATCGGGCGCGGACCGCTGGAACAATCACCCTTGTGCTTCGGTACAAACCTCTCGTCGACCAACCGCCTACCTCGCAGAGGTTACTTCTCTCAGCCCCGGGTTGCCGCCTCGGCGGCTACCCGGGGAATGCGATTACCATCAGGCCCTGAACCCTGAAAGTGGTTCCTTTCGTCGTGGGCTCGCGCAATGATCGATCGGCAGTCATCAGACCGGGCGTGGAAAGCAATCCTGACAGGATAGAAATCGTGGTGGGGATCGCGACCTGGGGTAGTCGCGTGCGCGAGAACCCCAGGCTGAGGGAAGTATCCCCTACGGGGAAGTTTTTCGATGTGTGAAGTGGTTGCTGGTGCGACCGCCACGGCATCGCGGCGGAATCACGGGATCGATCATTTCCGTGATTCGATGAGCCATCGCGCTCCATGCCCTGAAAGGCATGGGAATGATTTTGGGGAGCCCCCAGACATTGCGCCGAAGAGTTTTGACGACCCCGCGCCAACCGAGACCGTCCATGCTTGCTCGTGGTCTCGCGCCAGAGTCAGGCCGATCAGTGGCGATCGCAAGATCTGCGTTGGCGCTGTCTGGGTCGCGATGCAGTCACCGTGACGATGACTTGCGCCGCCTGATCCCTGCCACGAGTTCTCCCCCGCACGGTCCGGCTTGGCACCGGACCGTGCGGGATCAAAGGGGCCGGGGAATCGCCTATTTCTTCAGCGATTCCAGATAGGCCAGCAGCGCGGCGAGCTGTTCGACATTCAGCTTGTCGACCAGCCCCTGGGGCATGATGGAGATGTCGCGCTTGCCCCGTTCTTCGATGTCTTCCTTGCGGAGCACGGTGGCGACGCCGGTGATGTTGCGGAGTTCGATTTCATCGCCCGATTCGCGGACGACAAACCCGTCGAAGATCTTGCCGCTGCCGGTGACGAAGAACTGCCCTTCAAAACCCTGGGCGATCTTGGCGCTCGGCTTGACGATCGATTCGACCAACTCAGGACGCTTGTAGCGCTGGGAAATGTCGAGCAGCAGCGGGCCCTTGACCGGTTCATTCTGCGACACCGCGTGGCAGGCGACGCAACCCTGGCGGGTGAAGAGCCGTTGGCCGTATTTGGCGTCTCCCTTCACCTCGGCCACCTGCTGCACCACCTGTTCGAAGGGAAGCGTGCTGATCAGCGGCTTGTTGGGATCGACGGCGGGTTCCTGGTCGAGTTCCAGGCGGCTGATGGCGTACTGGGCCGCTTCGCGGACTTCGGCCACCTCGCTCTTGCGCTGCTGCAGAATCTGGAAGATCTGGGCTTCGAGCCGGGCCCGGCCAATGCCCCGCAGCAGGCTGGTGGCCTGCGCGGGATCGGTCCAAGCCTGATCGATCAACTTGAGCGCCTGGGCTCGGGCTTCGGCCGGGGCCTGGGGAGCCTCGGCCACAAACGCCAGCGCGGCACCCACCAGCTCGCGGACGGGGCTTTCTCCCTGGGTGAGAGCCGTGGTGAGCGGGGGGACCAGTTTCGCGAGGGCCGGCTCGCGGACGAATTCATCCCAGACGGTGCGCAGTTCGGCCGAGCTTTCTTGCGGACCAATCTCGGCCAGCGCCCGCAAGGCGGCGTCGAGCACGCCCGGCTGGGTGACCCGCCGCTGCAGGGCCCGCAGCGCGTTGACCCGCAGAGCCGCGTCGCCCGTGGGACGGGTCGCCGCCACTTCCAGCAGCTGCAGTGCCTCGGGAGCGAGATCAGCCGCACCGGGGGCGATGAGGCCAATGGCGGTGGGGAAGAACGCCGCGTCGGCCTGGGCCAATTGCACGATCCGTTCCTGCATGCCGGGGAGTTCGAGCTTGTGCTTCTTCAACTGCGGCAGCAGCCATTGGACGATGGCGGTGTCTCCCTGGGTCAGCTCTTGCGCGAGGGTGGTCTCGATACCGGCCGATTCGCTCCAGGTGACCGGCTTGTAATAGGGGCCACTCGTGTCGGGGCGGGTACCCCACCAGTCTCCGGTGTAGGGACCTTCGTCGCGGGCGAGCCGGGCGAGGGTCCGCAGCACGAGCTGCCGGGTTTCGCGTGTCTCCTTCCCGGCACTCGTCTCATCACCGGGCTTCACGCTCACCCGGGGCAAGAGGCTGGTCAGCCCGCGGATAACCGCCGGGTCGTGCAGGGCCTGCAGAGCGCGGGCAATGCCCGCACGCTGGGCAAACGGCGCGGTGGGGAGGGTGGCCAGCAAGGCGTCTCCCGCCTGCAGTTTCACGAGCGCGTCGATGGCCAGGTGGCTGATGAGCGGGTCGTCATCGGCGACCAGCGGAATAAGTTGCGGGACGAGATTGCGGGCGCGGGGGCCGGCCTGCAGGGCGAACCGGCCGAGGCCGCGGGCCGCCTGCAGCCGGACGCGCGGGCTGCCATCGCGCAGTCCCTTCACAAACGGCTCGGCCGAGGTTTCGGCCAGTTCGGTCTCGCGGTCAGCGAGGGCCCTCAGGGCGTATTCGCGCAGGGCGGGGGTGGCGGTCTGGGCGATGAGGAACGCATCGGCCCCCGACTTCTGCAATTGCTTGAGGGTGAACAGCGCGGCGATGCGCACCGCCAGCGGCTCGGACGAGGTCGCGAGCTGCTGCAGCCCGGCCACAAACTCGGCCGGTTGGCCACGCCGGAGGATTTCCCGCTGCGCTTCGAGCCGGACGGTGTGGCTGGGTGACCCCAACGCCCGTACGAGAGCCGCGGCGTTCGCTTCGGTCCAGTTGGCGGGGATCCGCAGGTCGATCTGGGCCGACTCGGGCGGCTTCACCTGCAGCACATACCCGACGTTGGGATTGCCGAAGTTGAAGCCCCCATCTTTCCAGCTCGCGACGAAGATGTTCCCCCGGGCGTCGATGTCCATGTCGGTGGGACGGGGGAGTTCGAGGAACGGTTCCTGCCCGGCGACAAACCCGGCACCACGCTGGGTGAGGGTGTGCCGGTAGACAATGCTGCGGCCCCAGTCGCAGGTGTAGAGGGCCTGGCCCAGTTCTCCCGGCAGCGTCGGTTCGTCGACAAAGAGCGAGCCGCAGGGAGAGCCTCCGCCGTAGTCGGCCAGGGGCTGCACGATCTCTTCCCCGAAGTTGAGGAACAGCGAGGGGTAGCCCATGTGGGCCCCGTGGGGGACGTGGCTGAGGCGCACGTTCCAGCCGCCGCCGTCATTGGTGTTGTCGCGGGTGAACAGGTCGAGGGTCGGGCTGACGGCGACGTCGTAGATGTTGCGCTGGCCGCGCGACACCACTTCGAGCTCGCTGCCATCGGGCCGGACGCGCACGATGCCGCCGCCACGATACGGCAGCTTGCGTCCGTCGGAACCGGTCGCTTCGAGGAAGCCGTAGTCACCCACCGCGACATAGATCCAGCCGTCGATCCCCCACTGGATGCCGTTGGTGGTGTGGTCGGCCCCGCGGAAATTCAGATCGAAGCCGATGTTCTTCACGAGGATGTCGGACGATTCACTCTCGCCATTTCCATCGCGGTCGTGGAAGACCGACAGGTGGGGCGGGTGCAGCACATAGAGGTCGGTTCCCTTCCCGTCGGCACTGCGCGCGGCGAGCAGACCGCGGGGGCTGTCGACAGTGGCGAAGGTGACGAACTCGTCGGCCTGACCATCGCCGTTGGTATCGCGGCAGCGGACGATGCGTCCCCGGCCGGGCTGCTTGTCGAGCGAGCCGTTCGTGTCGATACCGACGTAGACGGTTCCCTGGGGATCGGAGGTGAGGCAGACGGGGTAGGTGACCTGGGGCGGAGCGGCGAAGAGGGAGACATTGAACCCGGCGGGGGCTTTGATTCCCTGCAGCAGGCCGGTGCCCCGGACGGCGCGGGGGCGGTACGACTCGTCGGCTGTCACCACCCGTTCTTCGAATTGGGTGCCATGGACCTCGAATTCGAAGAAGCTGCCCCAGCGGCCATCGATCAGCCCGGTGATGGTGATGCGGACATAGCGGGTGCCGGGGGCCTGGAAGGTGAGGGTCTGCGCCTGGTCGCGGAGGTCGGTTTTGGTCTGGTCGGAGAGCAGTTTCCAGTCCTGACCGTCGGCCGAGCCTTCGATGCGGTAGCGGTAGTTGGTTTCATCCATTTCCCAGAGAATCTTGCAGCCGGTGACGGGCTGCGGCTCGCCCAGGTCGACGGTCCACGTCTGGCCGGCGCTGCCATTGGGAGAGCACCAGCGGGTGTCGGGGTTGCCATCGACGGCATGTTCCGGGGGATGGCCATCCTGCGAGGCGGTGGCGGAGGCTTTCTTGCCCCGGGCGAGATTGACCGGAACTTTTTCCTTTTTGGGAGTGGCGAACGGTTTCTGGTACGCGGGGGTTTGCTTGTCGGTGGCCCAGAGCAGGCCGCGGACGACGAGATCGAGGTAGCGGGGATCGCCGACGGTCTCGGTGTTGTGGCCGAGGGTGGTGCTGAAGACGCGTCCCTTGCCGAAGGTGTTGGCCCAGGCGACGACGAAGTCATCGACCTTGGCTCCGGTGTCTTGCCGGCCGCGGGCGAGGGGGACGGTGGTGTCGAAGAGGCGGATGTTGTTGTAGAGCTCTTCGTTGACGGTGGTCCAGTTTTCGAGGCCGCGGGTGATGGGGTGATCGCGGTCGATGAAGGTGATGTCGATCGGCTTCTGGGGACCGTGGCCGGTGGAGTGGATGCCGACGAACTGGAACCAGTCATCGCGCCCGGTGCGGTAGCAGTGCATGGCGCAGTGCAGGTTGACCGCGGGGAGCCCCTGGCGATGGGGGGCGAGGATGTTTTCGACGTAGGGGATCTCGGTGACATCCGACGTGCATTCGTCGTGGATGATCACATCGTAGCCCTGGGCCCAGTCGGGAGAGTTGTACATCTCGAAGCGGGCCTTGGTGCTGGTGTCGCCGGTGTGGATCTGCGTCACCTGGACGAAGGCGCGGGCTTCGATGCCCCGTTTGAGCAGATCTTTCTGGCGGGCGTAGTCGTGGCAGCAGCCGCCGGTGATCAGCAAGGCCCGCAGGGGGCGGGGGGGCTCTTGAGCGAAAGCCGCCGGGCTGCCGAGTCTCCACCCCGCGACCACGATCAACCACAACCCACAAACACGCCACGCCATGAAGTCACCTGCGAACAGAGGCTCTCGAAGACCAACTCATGCTAGCGGGAAACCGGGGTGGAGGGGAGGTTGAGGGGGCGTGGGGAATGGCTGGCGGGCACCGGTGTGGGAACGGACCCCGTCGGTCTTCACCCGTCAGGCTTGCGATGGTTGGTCACTCCGGCCGCGTGATGTCGGGATGTGAGCTGCCGCCCCCGAGCACCCGTTGGAGTCAACCGCCCCGGGCCGGCCGACGCGTCTCGGTTGTACGGGTGGCGAACAAGGTGCCGATCGGGCCAGTGGTTGCCAAATGGGGGAGAGACCGTGATCTGGCAATCCGATGTCTGGGGAGATCCGGGAAGGGGGACCAAGCCACCTG
>Ga0315899_10007467_pt1 | contig 11733 bp, 11 predicted proteins | sample LakEriMetagenome_2_FD_203518 | JGI IMG/M metagenome (GOLD analysis project Ga0315899, IMG submission 203518) | Freshwater fungal communities from buoy surface, Lake Erie, Ohio, United States - Buoy 4 MA112 | ecosystem: Environmental > Aquatic > Freshwater > Lake | place: USA: Lake Erie, Ohio... | reverse complement strand
ATTATATATTGAGTGAGAGAGAGAGAGAGAGAGTGAGCGAGCGCGCGCGCGCGTGCGAGTGAGAGAGAGAGCGAGAGAGAGAGAGACAGAGAGACAGAGAGAGCGAGAGAGAGAGAGAGAGAGAGAGAGAGAGAGAGAGAGAGAGAGAGCAAGAGTTTTACTGTGAACTACTCGATAACGGGGGAGTCGCATTTGAAGATCTCTGTTGCATCCGCCACTTTCTGGTTCCCTGTGCCCTGACTCTTGGTGATTTGCGTTGGTCGCAAAAATCGTTGATGCTCGACCATGTGTCGTTTCCATGTGCATGTGCGCATTTATGTGTTCGTTTGGGTGTGCCCTGGACAGGTTACGGATGGAGTTGGAGAGGCGCAAATCAATCAAGGCCACAGCCAGCTCAGTAGAGTATATAGACCCCAAAGCCGAGGCAGAGGCTGAAAGCATGGCCAAGTTGCTGTTGGAGGAGGAGGAGAATGAGGATAAGGAGAACAAGCAAAGTAGAGGAGGAGCTAAGAAGTCTAAGAAGAAAAAGAGATAAAAGTGTTGTTTTTGAACTCACAAGATTGTCTACGACACACACATGTGGACAAAAAGAGAAATTCTCCTCGGCATCGCGGACACCTCAGGCCGGGATGGACACCAACGTGGTGCCTGGCCGCGGAAATGAGGCTGGCCGCGGAAATGAGGCTCACTTCCGCGGGGCCCCGCTCATACGGGATTTTGAGAGGGGCCCCGCTCACACGGGTTTTTGCCTAGCAGAACGAGAATCAAGCCGACGAGAAGTTGTCTCTTGACCCGCGAAATGAAAGCGAAAGGACCGCGGGAGACAGCGCAGACGAACATGCGAGCAGCTAGAGAGCTCCAATTCCGCCTTCGCCAATCCCGAGGTCATTCAAGGCCTTCTTCAACTGCGCTGCGATCTGGACCCCGTTGGTTTGGAGGGAGAGATCGCCATTGGCAAAGCCGCATAGTAAAAAATTGTTGCATGGGGAAAGCGCCAAACTGTCCACGGCATCTGTACAGCAGTTGGGAAAAACAAACAGATCAGCACCCACCCCGCCGTAAATTTGGCAGCTCCCTAATTTCTCTCTCGCAAAAGCACACCTGCAGAAGCAGGCGGAGGAATGGTGGTGAGTCGAGTGAGGCTAGACAGACGCCAGATGTCCACAGATCCAGTGGCGTTGCCTGTGAAGAGCAGCAAACCGTCTGGCGAAACAAGCATGCTGGTCACAGCGGAATCTCCATTCTTCACCTGCACGAGGAGGAATCGGAAGTAAAACGAGGATGTAAGCGTGGGCGTATGCAGTGCGGGATCGTCAATGGCACGTTACAACACAGACTACAACACAGATTACAAAAACCAAGCAGCCTGGCATGTGCTAGCACAAGACATTGCACCAGAGCACACCACAAAACGTGCCACGTACCGAAGTAATGTGTTGTCCATTAATGTCCATGAGATGAAGCTGTCCGTCTTCTCTCGAATACATGACCAAGTGGCCTGCAACGCAAAGCACCGGATTATGTCTTGAAGAAAGATCGAGGGGCCGAGGAGGGAGCAAGCGCGCTCACCTTCGCAGGATAGGGCCAGAAATTGGACCGGATGCTTGTTCGGATGATTGACACCGCGTATCTTTCGACCCGTCGAAAGCGAAAACACACTGCCGAGCAAAACTCAAAGTAAGGAATATCGCATCATCACTGTTGCTCCAGCAGCCTCTAGATGCACTCGAATACAGATGATAACAGGGCATTAAAAGGGCATCAAATGCTGCTCAAACACCCTGCCTGCATTCCACGCCTAACCGTCTTGCACACACCTGCATGGGCCGCTGCGAGCAGCACTTACACCTGCATCCAACCCTTCGCTAATAGCGATGCACGTAACGTCGCAATCGTGGCAATGCAGCACTGCCTCGGGGGCTGCGCAGCATCCACTCACACGTCAGTTCATTTCCTCGAGCCACACATGATCCTATTCCGACGTAAACGTAGTTTCGATCGTAAGTAACCGCAGATGTATGGCGTGTGCATTTTATGTGCGCGTGCGTGGAGTGTCGTCGCATGGCTGAGCAATCAGCTTGTCACCGATTGGTAGTGGACGACGAAGCACCTTGCCGGCCGCATCCAAAAACGTCTGTACCAGAGGCACCTTCCAGTCAGATTCACGTTGCAACAGGACTAGACACAGGTCGTCTACCTATTCATGCCAGCAGCAACAGACTCACGACCGCTCGCGCAGCCTACCTCATACCTTATGAGAGCAGAGCAGGCGCCAGACGCGCACCGAGCCATCCGATCCACCTGAATCGCATCGCACACAGAAACTAAGATGTCGAGTTCAATAATCAATGACCACAGGCCAATCTATAGTCGCTTGTTCTACACAAAAAAGAGGCAATAGGGAAAACCAAAGCCTGCCACCAACGCATAGACATTTCCAGGCGTGCTCGCATTTTTCGAGAAGAGAACCGTCTGTTCAAAACGATTTGTCAAGCAACGAGACCAATAAAAAGTACTCAGACCTGTAACCAGAAAAGGGCCACGCTGCGTGTCACCCTCCGGGCGCGTAACTGCCATGCACGTGACACACTGCTGGTGGAGCCTTCGCTTTTGTGTGCACACCGGCGCACGAGAGCTGTTGACAGCGTACACCCTGTGATCGCGGCAAAGAAGTTAGTTTTTCGCATCGACATCAGAAAGATGATGACAGCAGCACACACACAAACAGCCACTTCGCTCCATGCGCTGCATGCTCACCCTGTGCACCATTCTCATGGTATGCTCACGCTGTGCACCATTCTCATTCAAGGGGGAAAGGGCACTTACCAAACTGAGCCATCCGCAGCACCGGCACGAAACAAAAGGCTGCTGCTTCCTGCGTTTCTCGACCACGTTCTTCCAGCGACTAAAAGTGTGGTACCCCTTCCTGAATTGCCCGCACAGCCCTGCCCTCCAGGGGGCATGACCGTCTCAATATCCAGCCTTTTCAAAGTCTGAGAGACTTGAGAGACATTGGAAGAGACGGCGTTGGCAACGGTATCACCAGACTTGATTGCAGTCACCGCGGCACTGCCCGCGGCCTTGAATCCCCGTGCAAGAGACATCAGACCTTTGCCGACACCTTTTGCCACATTTGCTACATCCTCAGCCGAAGCGGCAGCTTTCAGTTCCGTGATCTTTGAGCCGAAGGAGGAATTCAGCGGCTCCAGCTTGAAGGGACGTCCCTTGTGCGCAACATTTGGGTCCCACCTCCACCTCTGTACTTCACCATCCTTGCCAACCAGCACCACCACCTTGCCGCCAGCACACCAATCACAGGCCGCGATGCCACTATGCACGGGTTCGTCGCTGTCACGTGCACCCCCCGGGCTCGCATTCAGAATAGGAAAACTGACAATGTCACCGAACGGGCGTGCTAAATTTTGCGGAGAGCTGCTCAAGCACGCAACCCCAGCAAGCTCTATATTGAAAAAGACAGGACGCGCGACGTCACTGGCAGCTCGCCGCGCAGGGTGAGGACGATTAAAGAGCTTGCGCGGCGTTTGTCCATAGTCAGCGATCTGCGCCTCGATAGCGCTTCGCTGCTGCGAGTCCATTGCTTTCAGCGCGTCAGTGTCGATGGCATTTTGGTATGTAAGGAAGTAGAAGGTGTTGAACGCATCGCGCGCATTTTGCCCAGTTTGTTTGTTCCCAAAGATCAGATCGATCCAGCGGTGCAGGTTAGCGGATACGTACTCGCTTTCCAGGGCCTCACGATGAAGCCGCACGAACGTATGAGGAGAACCATTTGCCCAAGGGGGCAATTTCACGTCATCAATATTGCCCCGAGACTGTGTGGACCCAAATGTGTGCCCACACTCATTAACCAGCAAATTCGGGAGGTAAAAAAATTCTGGAATAAGCTCTTTGACGTCGTTCATAGTTGAAGTGCAGTTGTTGAAGGCATCTGCCACACTCCAGAACATGCGATCTGCCACATCGAAACGCCCTCCTTGCAAGTGCACAGCAATCGTGCTGAAAGGCTCCAGCCGCAATAAATACCATAGCACATACCCTGGCGTAGAATAGTGTGTGCCGAAATGAAAGGGCGGAATCTCTTCGTCAATCCACGAGTCATACCGCTCTTGCAGCTTCTTGCGCTTCTCCTCGTGTTGCGCACCGATGGGCCGCGACAAATCTCTGTATGGAGCCCACACAGAAATCATTAGTAAGACACAAGCTTCGGCTGGCATTTTCAAATGCCCGCGAAGGTTGAGAGTGCCAGACATCTCGAAGACTCAACGGAAAAAGCGCATGAGGCAGCGGGCTCACCTGTCAACATGTATCCTCCTCCTCATATGATACATGTATCCTCCTCCTCATATGACACACATGTTGACAGGCAGCGGGCTCACCTGTATGACTTTGCAGAGTCCAGGTCTAGTGTTTCGGACGAGTAGTCCTTGAGCACCCACGGAAAGACAGGATATTGAGTCAAGTCGTTATACGTGCGGCCCGCAAATGTGTTGAGGAACATGAGATACTCAAAGTTTGAAATGCGACGTTGCACCCAATCCTCTTGTATCCGGTACCGCTCCAAGGCACGCCCCGCGTTCTCACAGTAGTGCACCTGCAAGAGGGTCGTGATGCGTTGCTTGCTTTCACGATTGTGCACCAAGCATACTGGTCTAGCGCACACTTGACACTGCTCGCATGCACTCACTCACTCACTCTCTCACACACACACACACACACACTCTCTCAAGCACATACTCACACAGACAGATAACCCCGAATTCCCATTGAGTTTCGCGCGGAAATTAAAGCACACACTCACGCACACGTCACCTTAAGCTTGTGAAGACGCTCGCTTTTGAGCGCCAGCACGGCTTTGTACGCCTCGCCTACATCCGAACGTGTTGACCGAGAAGCACTGGATAAAATACTCACAACGCCACCACCGCTCGCCAGCGCCTGTGCCCGCCCCTCCAGCTCCCGCATCACGCCTGCGCCTTCAACTCCATCGCTGCCGACGAAAAGCTGTGGAAAATTAAAAAACACTGGAGCGCTGGATGTGAAAAAGAATTCAAGAGCAGTGTCTCGAAGCAGGTATCTGCGGCCGTGCACTTCTGTGAGCTCGCCTGTTTCCCGACGCAGCGGTTCTGCGCACAGCCTGGACATCGCTGCGGAATCGTCACGTGTCGTTTGACGGGCTCGTGACCGTGCAGCATCGGGCACGAAGGTAATGCAAGAGCGTGTGAGCTCGAACGTGCCCTGTCAACATGTATGTCACATGAGGAGGAGGATACATGTGTGTCATAGAGCTCGACCTTCACAGTCAACAGCGCAGATGATGAGCGAAAATCGTTGTCATGGACCGCGTACTAACACACTCTAACCACATACCAACACACTCTAACCACCGCACACTAACACATACGAACACACTCTAACACACCATGCATATGTATCCTCCGGTGAAAGTGGATGATGAGATAAAGCTCCTAATGTACGCAGCCTATGCAAGCGTGTCAACTACATGGATGACTCGAGAAAGGCTGTACCGCACAGACGGCTGCCGCGGTAACTAGCTCGCAGGAAGATGAGTAGAGGACATCAGCGTCCGCGTTGACGATTTCCCAGTCACTGTCCTCTTTTTCGTCGCCCGCATCCTCCTCCTCTTCTTTGTCGTCACCCTCATCGCGCTCCGTAGACCGCGTCCGAGTCTGGGCTTGGACTTCAAGGGCAACTTCCTCGGCATTGTCTGTTTTGAAGCAATTGTCAATGTTATTGATTGGCAGTGTCCATCTACTAGCAGCAAACCTAAACGACCTGGCCACTATTTATAATAGACATTCCAGCATAATACATTTTCCTCATCGAAATTGTCTTGAAGAAACCAAGCAAAAAAAAACATCGTGATCTCACCAGCCATGCTTTCACGGGCATCTCCCGGAGCCTTTACCAACCCCTTTCCAATCTTGAGAGCCTCCGGTGCGGCATTCTTTGCAGCATCCCACTCGTGCCGAGCTTGATGTTTGGCAAACTCTGGGAAGGGTTGTAACTTGCGGCGCTGCCTCATTGGACTTTCGCACATGTCGAGCGCCCACTTCATTGCTCTAACATTATCACCTCCATCGACCCGTACCTTTGACCCTTGGGATGACAGGACATGGGTGGGAAGCAGTGCTGGATTAGCGGGGTCGGAAGTCATGTCAATGACTTGTAAAACCTCCTTCCAACCTTTCTCCGTCGATATTAGCATCGCGGCTGCTTGATCTTGCCGACGTTGGCGTCTGATGTGTTGCAATGTGGCAAGGTAGTGGGAGTCAAAGTCTCAAGCCGTGTTCCACGGACGCTTCCGCGAATAATTCATCTTTGATTTATCTTTGGGTGTGCATGCATACGCGCAAGTGAAGGCATGCATACACAAAGCATCGGCAATGACGATGCGAGACTACCTCTTGTTTTCGATGACTTCACTTTCTTTCTGTATGTCCTCACACTGCCGCAGGCACATCACAGCTTCGTGCTCACGATCACCTGCAGCAATGTCTACGAGTTTTTCGCCTTGATCAATCACATCGCACCACTTCCTGAGCAGCTGCCGCTCGTACTTACAGATCTGCGACGTAGCAAACGACAGATGCCCCGTCAGATCAGGCGCGCACCAGTCGAGCATTTCCAGCATCGCCTTGTACCCTTTTGCTGTCCCCTGCTCTTGAATCGCATGGCCGAGCACGTCAGTTGAGCTTGATTTTTCCTCCCCCCGGGCTGCCACGGGCGAACTAGGGTTTGAATAGGAATCGCCCTTGAGCATTCGCAAATAGCGCGCCTCTTTCTCCTTCTCTGCGTCTTCGTCGTAATAGTCGGAAATAGCGGCAACGTTCCTATCCATTGGTGCGTGCAAAAGCCGCTGTGCCTGATTGCCCAGGACGCCCAGACCCGGTTTGTAAGATGTAGTGTATAGGGTCTAACGCAAGAGATGCAGCTTGTCTACTTGTACATGCACGACATAGAGAAGAGAAGTGCGTCGACACAGTTCTACAAGCACCCAGAGACCTTTTGAGTGGCCGTTTCTGCGTTTCTCTTCTCCACCTCAGCCTTCTTCCGTGCTGCCTCCTCCTCCGCCTTCTTCCGTGCGGCCTCCTCCTCGCGATTTCTTGCTTTTGTCGGAAATCCTTTCGCAGTTTGAGATAGGTGGTAAAGATCCTGGCAGACCACGCTCACACGATCAAGACTCAGCACGCTTACCAAATCCGCTGTACACGCGAGCTCATACTTTGACCCGACGCTCACACATTCATGCAAGCACATAAACTCGTTTTGATCTCTGGGGTTCTTGCAGGTTTGGGCCCCAAACTCCGGAGGTCGAACCGCATTTATGTGCGTGCATGTATGTGTCAGCGTGTGGCACGCTCGCACACAGCCACAAACACCTGTACACATGTTACAATGCCATCCGTCAACGCCGTGACAAATCTAGAGAAAGAGATAGACCATACACACCTCTTGTCGGGAGTACTGGGCGAGGTCAAGCGCTGTGGATTGGAGCGGTAAATGCAACGCAGTTCCTTCGTACTCCACGGAATACTGCCTTAAAAGCTTCACCTGAACATCAGAGAAACATGAGGCGAGTCCGTGGAGATAAACACGCATAGCAACGAGGGTCTGAGGCTAGCACCGACCGCAAAGCTGGACCACGGATAGTGCTCATCCCAGAAGCCAGGACCTCCTGGGCCGCAATCACTCGTCCAGCAACACCTTGAGATTAGTGTCTCGCAACACATCACCACCTCCAATCTTGTGTCTGCGATGGCAGGCACTCCAGCCTGCACTCCAGCCTTTGCATCCGTTTGCTCCCCCAATCCGACTTTATTGCGGCCAATCAGATCGTACAGCAGGCAGAGAGCCAGAAAGAAGGCTGCTACCGGCCAAGCCTGCGAGCTGAGCTCATAGCCTGCTGTTTCTTTTTCACCCCTGTATACAACCGCTCGTTTAGTGCACCTACATTAACGTCAATCATCGCAGCAGATGCGAGACCTGATTGCATAAAATATACTGATAAGGGGTCGCATCAGGCCTATTGCCAGGTATACTTGACATACTTGTACAGATACTCTTATATTTGATATATTTTTTGTCATCTAAGACAAGACATGCAACCAGCAGCGTTTCGGACCGAAACGGGAACTTACTCCTGAAAGAATAAATCATTGACACAAAGCGTGTGCGGCGAATCCGGCAAAGAGTTCAAAGTGTAGAGGAGCACGAGAGCCTTGGACACGATGGTCTTGTCGAGCCACGAGGCTTCTCCGATACTAGGACCCTCCAATCCACCTGAAGTAATTCGTAAGCCGCGCACGAGCAGCAAGGTGACATTAGGATCACTGCTGCTCGGAGCAGGCACGCGATCTCCAGATAGGCGATCCTCCAACAACTTGCTCCTCTGCTCCTCTGAAAATCCTGACAGCAGGAAGATATGCACAACCACTAGCAGTCCTGCAGCCTCATCACGAATGTATGCCGCCCCCTTCACGGACATATCCGCATCTGGATTCCTCCCCGACAGAGATTGCGATCGGAAAGATGCGTCGGCATTCCACGTGTTCATGGAACCCACCAGTGTGTTCAGAGTTTCGATGTAAGAAACCAGCAGCAAACGAGCGCTAGAAGTAAGACGCCGCTCGAGGGCCTCCACCCCTGCACCCATTCCCCCAAAGCCACCCTCTTCATGTGCAGCGTCTCCCGGCTCTGGCAGCCTGAAACGCGACAAGGCTTCCAATGCGTCGCGCAATGTCAACCACCCTTTACGAACATGAAGCAGGCTATGCTGCACAACGGCAGACAGCACTTGGATCACCTCATCGTAAATCCCATTGCCGATCTCCTGTGAAACGCTTTGGGCAGTTGCGGGGGACCCGCTTCCAATCCCTTGCCCCAAACTCAGCCTCAGCAGCAAATCCGCCCAGCCACTGACGGCCGCCACGGCACCAGCAGCTTTGCGCGAAGTGCACAATAGAGTCTTGATGCCTCGCACTGCCTCCAGGCGTACTTGTGCATCACACACCTCGAGCATCCGCAACAGCAACACCACAATGTGTCGGTCGTGCTTGTCGGCTCGATTTGCATTTCTGTCACGAACACTGTCTTCGGTGGGGCTGAGCCATAAGAGGACGGCCCTGAAGCACACGCGCTGCTGCTCCAGGGACAAGTTGCGGCGGCAGAGAATGGCCTCAACTGCCGCATAGCCGCCAATGTCTACAAAGGATGCGCGCGTCCCTGTTGGTGCATTAGAAAGAAACATGGCCAGGGCCGACAGAGATAGCCCAAGCATTTCACACTGTGCGCGGTCATCGTGCATAATGGACAAGAGGAGGCAAGGCCAGTTGATATCGCCTAACATGTCAACGAGCGCCGCAAAGTGCCCAGCTTCTTTCCACGTCATCATCGTCTGCCCGAGCAGCTTGAGACCGACGAGCTTGACCGTGGGCCCGGCAGCCAAGATCAGTCTGGTGAGCGAGTGCAAACTCGGGCGCACGAACAAGCTGCCATCTGGACCTTGTGGCATTGCCAAACTGGGATGCAGCAGCTGAGAACACACCGCCAAGGCCAGGTCCGCCTCTACAGGATGCGCGTTGGGGTCTAACGCCCCATCATTGCCAAGTTGCTTCAGCTGCTCTTCATCGTTGCAGAGCACTAGCAGGCGGTAGAAGAGAGCGGCAAAATCGTCGTTCCCCAGCAGACGCCGTGGGTCCCGTTGAGCCCATTTTACCATGCGCTCCGTGACAACAGACATGACGTTGCCTTGCTTGAGATGCCTCGCTTTCCACACGTTGGGGTTCAAAAGCCAGCTGGCCACCATTTTGTCATGCAGAGCTGACCCTTTGCGCGCCAGACTTTGCGCCCACAACTCATGATCCTTGCGCGAGGCGGTAGAAGCCACGGGCAGGACAACTTGCGCGCAGCAGTCAATGAGACCACAGAGAGCAAGCACCATCTCCTCATGCGACCCATGCAACGGGTAGCAAGAAAGAGCCTGCGTCACCCCCGCCACGAGCCTCTTTGCTAGCCCACCGCGCTCACTGCGCAGCATCGCCTTAACAAGAGCAGAGTGAGTGATTAGCGACTCAGTGAGGCCGAGGAGGTCGCAAGCTAGAGCTCGCTGCAGCGGAGCTCGAGACCATGGGCGCGCCTGCACACATTGCTCAGCGTCCGGGCTCGACTCATTCACAGCTAACCGCAACATCCACATCAGCACGTCTAGGTGGCCGAGGGTCTCGAGAGAAGCAATCAGACCGGCCCTCCCACCCACTCGCAGAGCCCCCGCAGCGCAAGAATTGCAAGTCAACAAGGGAGATCTCTGCTCCTTGTTTCCAGCGTTTTGCGAGGCCGGGGGAAAGACCACCGAGCCCGGGCTTGCGCAGTACCGCGGGCGAGGCCTTTCGCCCTCGTCGTCCTGCCCGCGCGCTTCGCCGCTATTCCGCGCATCGAGCGTATGCGCAAATGCAACGTCGCTGTAGCTCAGGGCCTTATTCCACAGACTCACAGTCCCAAGCAGCCCCTTGAACCTCCGCGCCTGCTGCGCATGTGCGGCACCTGGGTGATTGGCCCCGTGCCGCGAATAACTGGAACACCCAGCGTATGCCCGCACATTTGATTGCTGCGCCGGGTATTTGAGGGCGGTGACGCTGCTACTGTCATCGACCCAGGTCGTAACCACGCTCGTCTTCACCTTGTTGTACTCGTGCGCCAATGCCACTCTTGTCCACTTCGAAGTTGGAATCGCCACTTGCGTGTCAACCTGCGTAAGGCGCGCGCCGTGCCCCACTAGGAGAACAAGATGCGCCGCGCTGCCGCCGCCGCGCTTGTCGGTGCGAATGACCAGTTGTAACACACTGTCCTCCACCTCCCCGCCTACCAAGTGCAAAAGCGTCACATCCCCCGGCTCGTTGCCGTCTTTCCAGACCCAAGCTGCAAAGGTGTAGCCCTCGGACCACGCCCAGTTGGAATCGCCGCCGAGATAGAGCCCCGAGGACACGCCGTCCAGAACGAAAAAATGTAGGGGCTCAGTCCCGTTGGCAGCCCGCGACTTTGCGTCGCCCTCCAACTGCGCCATCTTGGCAGTGCACAAGATAATCTGCCGTGCGTTTTTGCTCCACTCGCCCGAGTCGTTGAAGAGCTGCTGCATCATCCGCCGCAGCGCGGGCATGCCAAGCCCTACTTTCTGCGAAACAATAAGAAGGACCTGCACCACCTGGCCCGCGATTGCTGCGCTCGAGTCGCTGAGCATGTCGAGGCACAGTTCAAACAGATTTCCAGGAGGCACCTTGTGCGCGGTCGGGCCGAGACTGAGCTCCGTAAAGAAGCTTTCGCAGATGTCTGGACCGCACTCCGCCATTGACAGCATAGCATCAAGCAGCGCGCTCTTCTCCTCATTCTGAGCCGCCGCGCGCACCTGCTCCAGCATGACGCGGATCTCATCCTCAGGCCCGAGAGAAATCGCCATCTTTGGCCCCCCCCCCCCCCGGTGCGCCAGGGTGCTACAAACCTGTCTTGCAGTACGGTACGCCCGTGTTCCCATCAAACTACGACGTGTGTGCTGAGACTTCTCAGCGAAAGATGAAAAGGAAGGAGGAGGCAGAGGCCAAGAGCAGCAATGCCACGCTGTGCGATAACTGCTCCAAGGTGCTGCAGAAGCCACTCGTGTGCGCTCGATGCAAGACCGCCACCTACTGCTCCAATTACTGCCAG
>Ga0315899_10007466_pt1 | contig 11733 bp, 7 predicted proteins | sample LakEriMetagenome_2_FD_203518 | JGI IMG/M metagenome (GOLD analysis project Ga0315899, IMG submission 203518) | Freshwater fungal communities from buoy surface, Lake Erie, Ohio, United States - Buoy 4 MA112 | ecosystem: Environmental > Aquatic > Freshwater > Lake | place: USA: Lake Erie, Ohio... | reverse complement strand
CAGTATCTGAAGGAAAAATCAGATCTCGACCTGCGCCAAGCATTGCTGAAACCAGGATGGAAAGATATCAAAGTTTTACTGATCCCGCAAAGCTGGTACCCGGCGGAATCGCCAAAGTTTGAGACGGCAGGATGGTGGTATGCGCCTGCAGAAGAGGTTCTAGGACGAACATGCAAGTCCTGCTGAACGTTCTATGAAATCGAAAATTCCGCAGGAGCGAAACTGTCGAGAAGGAGCAACGTGAGGTGCCCCAAGTGTCAGTCCGAAAAAGATCAAGCAAAATCTCAGGCGCACAGAATGCAATGGCTCACGGTGGGCATAGAAGCGTACCCGGGGCGCTGCAACCGTGACCCACCTGGAGAGGCGGGGTGCCACAGCGAGTCAGTGATTCTATGGGAGACGTGTTTGGGGTTCCACGTGGAGAACCGACAGGCTCGACAGAGCGGGGGCTTCCCGCCCCCATCTGCCTTGAGTGCGAACGTCTTTCAAATCTGTTCTGTCCTTGAGTTTCTCAACTCCACCTGGCCGGGAGGTGTGGACCTCGCGGTTGGGTGTTACTCGCTCGGTGGGTGACCACCTCGAGACTTTCTGCCTACCACAGGCTACCCTGAGGTCCCAGCTGCAGAGCTGGAGAGCGGGAAGGTGATAGACCCCTGGAACCCAAAACAGGGACGCACAACGTGAGATGGGTCAGCCCGGCACGCGGTGTGCCACTGAGCTGTCCGGCAACGGGACCCTCCCTGGCACGCCACCAAGCCCGAGGCTAAAAACCACCACCGGTGATTGCCGAGGGATGGTCTTGGGACCCCTGTAGAGGTCAACGCAAGCCTCCATCTCACCCTAACCCGAACTCCGCCCCTGGCACCTGAGGTTGGTACGGCCCAACGCGGTCAGTCACATGCTGACCTGGCCGAGTGCTGACTGATATAACGTCCAAAGGCCTCCGGGACTCTTCGTCGTTACGTTCAGTAACAGCAGCGGTGTCTCCAACAGTCTCGGGGTGTTCCGTCGATCTGGAAATCCATCGGATCGGCCTGCATACAATGGGTATATGGGGTAGGCTATTTATTCTTTCTGCAAGAACAAATAACAGGTATCATCATCAGGCATCGACCGATCCTTGGGCTCTCAGACCTTTTCGCTCTCCCACCCCGCAGTCCGCGTCGTCCGATGCACGGCTGCTTTACATGAACTCTCTGCGTCCTCACTCTCAACATTTCTTCATCCATAAACAGGACAAAATCTTAATAATGTTTAAAAAAGACATTGAAAAACAGCTACTTCTCTTGCTCGCATGGCACGCGTGCAAACGGCCGAATTCGACCAAGTCTTCGACATCGACACTCTTAACGACCCGCACGCCGCATCGGAGATGAAGAAGTTCTATGACACCTGTGGCATTGTCTGCATTGCCTTGAAGCAGAAAATCAAAGTCCACCAAGTGGTGGGCCAAATGGTTGATGTGCTCTCGGGCAGCTTCCATACAGCGATGAATACAGGCTGAATCTCAAGTCAAAGAGCGGGCGCGAGCTTCATATCAAGCACCCGGAAGATCGCGAAGACATCATCACTGAGCTCCTCCGACTCGAGCTCACGAAAGAAAACTTGAAAAGACTTGAATTGTATTTCCCTCCTCATCGAGAGCTTGGAGGAGCTCCGTGCACCGCGCAGTCGTTCCATAATCCCTGGGCGAACCTTCTCGCAGCAAGGCCTTGCTACACTGGGACTGCGACCCCAGAGAGCAGACGCCTGACTCTGACAAAAACATTCAAGGCAAGGTCTGTTTCACCGACGGAAAGTTCATATGTGTTCCCGGCACTCACACAAACGAGTTTCTTGACGAGTTCTACCGGCTCTACAACCCGCTCTACCCCGGACGCAAGATGGGCGATCTTGCGTCCGGCAAAGTACAGGTAAGACCCAAGTCGCGATCCACTGGAATTATTCGGGCAGCAGTTGTTCCTTGGTCCTCTGGAGCACCAAGCTTTTCCATGGACGATGGAGCACGCGGAAGAGAGACTCAATCGAACGGGGATACGACGATGCTGCAGACAGAGGGCGCTAGCGGGAAGCTGAAGACAACGTACCCAGTGGCGTTTCCTCCGCATTTCAGCGTCCATATGTCCCCCCGCGCATGCATTTGCGCATCATTCGGCGGCATGTCGATTTGGACATCTAACTCTGCTATGCTATACGGAAGGGTCACAGCACAAGACCCAACACACGACCCACTATCTGTTGTGACGAGGGCCTTGGCGGTCCCCGTGTCATCGTCCTTCGTGAGATTTTGAACGGTGGCGGAAAGTGTTGAAGTGCAAAACGTGTTGCCAGTGAGAGGTGTCACCTGCAAATCGTCTACAGGATGGGTCCCCGTGTACTCAATTTTCAGGCCAACCCACTTCATCGTCGGTTGCTCTTTTGGAAGCACGCACAAATCTTGGCATTCCATGCTGACTGCTGGAAGCGGGACCCGAAGCACCACCTGCCGTAGAGAAAGACAGTCTTTAGTACATCACTCACCTACACAAAATCATTCGCAGGATTCAAAACCGATGGCAGCTGACATTTGTGCAAGCGTGATGGGAACACATCACATGCGTACCGCTTGGTCTGACGGGTAGAGTGATGGCTTATAGAAGAAGTTTGTCAAGTTGGTGCAAGCGCACACGAACGATGTGTAGACCACGGTCTCAGGTAACGTCTGATATTTAGTCTTGCGAAAACCCGGTTCACAGCTCAATCGCCACATGTCTGTCATGTCATAGTAGGATGTTGTATCCACTGGCACATCTATTAGGGCTCGAGTCGGTAAGTGGTAATACGGAAGGAAAACCTTCTTGCTGGAGATAAGACCTGGGGCTGTGACATTGGCCTGGACTACAATCGTTTCCACGGAGACATCGAAGACATCAATACTTAGGACCTTCTCTGCGTCAAGCCACTGAAGAATATTTTCAAAACCGGGGTCATACGGCATGCCGAGGCCAAATATGATATATTGTTTTGCCGCCCCTCCAAAGTGCATATAACGGGGCGAATCCATCTCACGGAATGTATGGTTACCAGATATACCTTCATATATGTCGACATATTTCGACGCTGTGGGACCACCGGCACTTCTTCGGCCTCCACCAAACATGGCTATGTCCAGAGCACCTACACCGATCATCGCGTATCGCTCCTCTTTCAAGGGCGTGATTGGAGAGAATAACCCAGTGACCGAGTCGAACATGTCAACATCGACAAGCGCTACACCATCATAACCGCCGGCAAAAAAGGCCTTGGTTTGTGTAGCTGCGCCTGCCACAATAGCACGCGGTCTAGTGAGGCCATCTGGAAAGTTCGTGAAATTTCTGTACCTGGTGTCGTATATGTCAACGCTCTTGGTAAAGCCCGCGAGTCCGACACCACCAGCAAGCAAAATGTACGGACCCACAGAAACCATTGCATGCAAGTATCTTGACACGGGCATGTAGGTGGTGGTCATATTGCCCGTTTCAATATCAAGAATATCCACATTTGCGTAGATTGCAAATTCTTCTGGGTTGGTATTGACACCACCGCCAAACGCAATCAAGTTGCCATTTCTGGCGCTTCCAAGATACATACGAGGTGCCGAAAGCCTCCACTTTGCGTAAGTCCACCGGTGCGTAGCCTCTAGTCCTTCAGTATCCGGCGGAATCACTTCAAGCTCGTCTACATCATCAACCATCAGATAAGTGGACCCAGCATCGTTCAATTTGATCCCCCCCGCAAAGTAAGCTTTGGAGCCCTGCCCCTCACACACCATATTATTCTTCGGGAATGCAAGTTCGTACTTGCTGTCGGCAAAGACTTGTGAAACTGGGTCATACGAGTAAATATTTTTGCGCCCTTGAATCGGATTGCCTTGGGGGTCATTGACCAAAGAATGCAGATAGTTACCGGCCATCAAAATCTCCGTCCCAATAGTTGCGGTACAGGAGTAGTCCGCGAATCGCCCTTTACTCGTTGCAGTGCTGAAATGACGAAACCCTCCTGTAACGATCTGTTCTAGTTGAGAGACTAACAAATAGCCATTGCATGTAGATAACAGGCTCGTCCCATTGCCCGGCACGTTCGAAACATGAAGCGCATCAGGTCGGCTTTGATTCGCTCCAGAATCCATGTATTGTATACCAATGTTCTCGTGAGTCACGTCCTGCCAAATGGCAGCTGAGCACTTCAGCTCAAACATGCAGAGCGAAGAACAAAGGTCCCCATCAACGAGATTTCCATCGTCGCACTGCTCTCCACCATTGATGACGCCATTTCCACACGGTTGCGTGATATCTAGATGTATATAAGGGCTGTTCATCATATTTGGGCCCCCAGCTACTGCCCTCAATGAGGTATCCGAAGTGACATTAATGGTCAAGGATTTAGCAGGGCCTAGAATATGCGATGAAATTGTCGGTTCAGTCCCAGGAATGTTGAAGTAGATACTGCTGCCCGCAGTTTTGGTTGATAATGGCAAAATCAAAGCCTGATGAACGAGGCCTGCTGCGCACGTGTCGTTCAATGATATAACCGTTCCTGCTGCGTAACTGAACTCGTAAGGGTATTCAACTTCCAAGACCTTGTCAGCTTGCCGCACCCTTGTAACTGTGAACATCCCGTTACTACAGCCCCCGGCTGGGCAACTGGCATATACCTTGCGTGGATACAGCAGCACACCATCATTTGTGAAGCCAAGAGCAGACAAGGACTCCACGCGCAAGCGCGTGTCCTGGAGTCCTTGGAAAGGTTCGCTGAGGACAGTGGCTCCAGATGCCCGCACCAAGACCCCATCATAAAAGGCGTGTTCTGACAGGGTATATCCTTTGGAGCCCGCCGTACAGAATGCTTCAGCACTGGATAGCCTACATGGCACTATACTAGCGAAAGAGCATACTGAGCTGTCATTAAGGTGCTGAATATCAGCGCAGCTACCGCTCCTTATAAATTCAGCTCCGATTCTAGCATTAGGATAAGAGCTGTGCGTTGCATTGCACCATCCAAGAACCCATAACTCTGCATTCGCTAAGTCCACCTCTGGAGTTGATGCCTGCGGGCTCAGTCGGAATGTAGTGGATGATGGGAAGCTTGGGGCCTTGCGAGTGCCTGATTTTCCGAATGCCCTGACTGTCAAATACTCTGGCATGACTGATGTTTGCCTATTTCCGCGAATACCAACATACCTGCCGCTTGCTAGAAGAGTAGAGTGAAAGGCTGACAATACGGACGTCTGGATTTCTGCTTGGACCACATCACCCGAGAAGAATCCTTGAAATTGATGTTCAGAAAACCCGTCTGGTAATCCAGGCAGGGCATTCGTGGGGCTTGTTCCAAAAATGCGCAGCCTCAGGGGGCTTAGACCGGAGTAAGAAACTCTGTCGGAAATGGTGTTTGCATCTGTCGGGATGCTTCCGGTTGCGTTACAAAAGATAGTGGCAATGGGGCACGTGTCCAATGTGTAATAAATCCGTTTTTGGTTGGTCGTACCGTCGACAATCGTGATATCCAAGTAAAACTCCATAAACGGCCCAAATGGCAAAACACAAGTGCCGGATGATGACGCCCATCCTTCTGTCAAGCACGATCCCTCAGGCAGTCCTGGAGGACTGAACTTAGGGCTCGGAAGCTTGAATGAGTCAGTCGACAAGTAAGACACAACTGTGCGAGTGAGTTTACCGACAAGTTTTGGCGTCTCGCCACATGGCGCACAAATTATTGGGTCGGTTTTGTTCAATCTATTGCATACCTCCCGGATAATTTGTGTTCCGTCACGAAATTGATCCGTCACTGTAGCCATGAGGGATGTGGCTGCCGCATCGCTTTTCGCACGAATTCGAAACGATATTCGCAACAAATCATCCACGTATTGAATGGACCTCAGCTCGATGCTGTCAATCAAGAGAAACGGCACAGCTGAGGCCGCCAGCAGGGCTTGTCTAAAAATGTCTTGATTCTCGGTGTACCCTGTTGGGTGCATATAGGAAGAACCAAATTGAGAAGCTGAAATGCATGGTACGCTGATGGTGCCCTCAACGTGTGACATACCCGGAAACCCCGGGTGAGAGCCCAGAAGATGTGGAGCAACAATTGGTGTATCTGAGAGACCCATCGTGACGTTTGTGCACCACGTGTCTGTGCACAGCACGCCGCCCAGGCTGAAAAGAAACAAGAGCGTGCAGTTGGGCTTGCACTCTGGGATCGACGAGATAGTCAGGTCTTCGAATGTAGCTACGCCATCGTTCATCACTTGTGAGGTCCTGCCGCTCATGTAGGATGTGTAGTAGTTATCGCCAACGAAAAGATCTAGGTTGATTGTGAAAAAGTGTGTCGACTTGATCAGGGTTTGAACGTTCAGATATAAGTCAGTCGCCAACACATCAATGGGCGGAACGCGAGCTCCGCCACGTGTGTTGCGGAGCAACGGCCCAACATTTTGATTGTGCTCGTATCGATAATAACCTGTGAGATAGCCGAAGCGACCAAAATCGCGCCCTAAATCTGATGCCAACACGCCCGGGCCAACACATTGTAGCAACGGCAGGCCATATGGGACTGCACTCATACTATCGCCCACCGACAAGCCGTTGAAGCACTTCTGAGATATACGCAACGCATAAGGCACTGCCGTGAACTCTAGCGTGGAATTGCCTACTGTGAGACTTGAATTGGGGTGCGATAAAGTAAAATGTAGCGCCAGCGTGCCAGTAGCTTTCGTCACAACGAGATCTGTGAAAGTGGCAGAAGTTGACAGGACGTAATTGTGATTTGCAGTTAGCACCCGCGTTCCACTCAACGCTGACGTCAAGTCCACAGAGCTAGCTTGCCTCAGAGTAGCAGTGACTTTGAAGCCTTGTTGCAAAGACACAGGCACTGCGCATCGAATGCTGACGCTATAATCGCCCAATCCCCTGTTGATGATCCACTTCACTCCTCTGAACTTATACTCTCCCTGAGTAATATACAGAGCTGTTGGAAACAAGGAAAATTTGGAACTGAAGACAGGAGCGGGTCCACCTCCTGAAATCCTAAAATTTAGACGGGTACCTGAGCCACAATACGCCACAAATGTGATGTTATTGAAGACTGCAATACCGTTCGACACTGGAACAAGAATAGAACCATCGAGACATCCCGCAGTTGATATTCCACAGGCTGGGATCGCCACGTTGGTCAAATTCACAGCGCCTACCAGCACCTTTAGATTATCTGTTGTTTGAATATCCGTGATGAGGGTGCCATTCGAATCCTCACATCGGATCTGCAAGGTTTGCAAGAAGGATTCTGCGAATCCATCGAATGCTGTACCCTGTGGCCCAACTAAAATTAACTGGTCGGGATACAGAATAAAGTGTGGTGATTCCAGCGAGAGTAAACTGTTGTTGTAGCCTGGCATCTTCATCGACAATCTGACAGTGAAGTTGGAGCCACCAGTCTTCAAGAAATTCAAGGCAAAGGATAGATTACTATTTGGCAGCTTTCGTGAATGCGGCAACCCCAAACGATGATTTACTTCTATGCCAGCATGAATTAGGGTGGTCTCTACCACATAAGCGTCATTGGCGAAAATAGATTCTAGTTTGTGTCCATTACGGTCTGTCACGGTAATCGTTGTGTTGGGCAATGGCTGGCTGAGGATGTGTGACATCGGTGGCAGACCTGTAATTTTCCAGGTGACCGGGTCAACAGTAAAAGTCTGGCTGGTCTCCACCACATCCGGAAGAAGGGTTCCTCGATTTCTTACTGCTATTATGATAGACTTAATACCATACAATCCCGTAATGCGCAACCCCGAGAATATGACAGAGCCGCCGTTGACAATTTCACTTCTGTCTCCTATTAAAAATGCGGTTGAGTTCGATCTCCTGAAATAGAGTCGATTGAACGATGACGGACTGCATTCTCCAGGCGCTTGCTCACATCCAATTGCACATCCTAGGCTTGAAGGTAGCAGGGAAGCATCAGCGCCAATTCCACAAAAGCCTACACCTGGTGTTGAGTTGCGCCCTGTCACAAAGTACGGTGCATTAGAAACTACAGCATACCGCGCGCATTGCTCCCAAGTAACATTTGCATAGCTTGAGCCGTGCACAGATAATGAACTGCAGCCCAAATATCGAACAGTGTGAAGCTCGATCGTGATTTCAATGGCGTCTTTGAGTCCGACCATTGGCAATGGCATGTTACCGTCGTCCAGCACTGACACATTGAGCGCGGGCATACTTGAGTCCGTGACGGAATTCGGAAGAGTGTTGTTGATGGCGAGACGAGTCGGACGAACAACGAAGGTCGAGCTAAACAACTCAAATACGGTCGTTTCGTTTCCAATGGTGGACGTAAAGACGAACTTTAGTCTCAGCGACGCACCCACAAATCTTTCCACACGAAGGTCCCCGAAGGACGCGCCCCCAATGGTCCCATCCACTCCTCTTGTCGTACTTCCGGCCAGATGATGGGTTGCCAATGTTACAGAGTCCTGAACGAGCAAAGCCCGAAAAGATCCCGCCGACATATCACCTGCGTTGTCAATGGGTACACCAGCAGCATCTTGGAATCGCAGTGTGACCGAACCCAAGACATCTCCGACCATCGCTTCTTTCTGCAATGACGAAGACTGGATGTAAATTCCCAGGGGCTTCAAGTCGAACGGGTTGCTCTGGGTCGCAAGAGACGGTAATCCTTCGCGCTGCAACCTAAACTGCAGTGAAAATGTGCCTACCGCTGATGGAATGCTTAACAGGGTCGCGTTGAAAGTTGCTATTCCTTGCTGGGCCAAAGCAGTGCCGGGCCCGAGCAGACATCTGCAGTCGACCCAAGAGCCTCCAATGCTGGTTGCTGCAAAGACCTCAATTGTGAAATTATCAAGCGCTCTGACAGCGCTCAAGACCTGCCCACGTGTGCTCAAAAGCTTGATCACGAGCTGGTCGCTTGCCACTCCCGTCTGGATGGGACCACCTGTAACAGCAGGTCCCAGGGTGCCGTCAAAATAGATTGACCGGGGATACACGTCGAATCGCGCGCTCTGTGTGGAGATCTTCGAAGTACGGTCAGAAAAAATAATTGAAATATCGCGACCAGCGTGCTCGTAGATTGATAGATCCGTGAATGTAGCCACCCCAACACCCACGCCCGAGATAGTGTGGCCAGAGAGTTTCTCAGCAAGTAAGATTCCTCGTTGCGACAAGTGAGCATGCGCCTGTAGACCGAATTCGGCCCCTACTTGCGCCAGCACGTTGCCACTGAAATCCGTGAATAGAACTGAAAAATTTGCAAACACAACTCCCTCGGTCACCAGGGGAATGTTCTTTGGATGTCCGACTAGCATTTGCTGCGGGAAAATGTCCAGATTTGACACTTTCATGCAGCACTGACCAGCACATGCCTCGTCTATCAATTTGCGCAAGCATCTGTCTCGCCAGGACGCAGAAAACACTAGCGTAAACGAAGTTCCAACGACACTGGTGACAACAAGATCCTCAAATTCTGCGATGCCCGCACTTATCATTTGAGCCGTGGTTCCACCAAGTGATGCTGTCACGTCAACACCGCTGTCGCTGTACAGACTTGCCTTAATGACCAGGTTGTCGGTGACACTGATTTCTGAGCGCAGCGAGGTCATGTCCGCGCTGTCATATGCAGTCACACGATAGGCCTTCAACGTCTCGCCTATCCTCCAAGGTGGCTCAAGGTTTCCAAAAGGTGTCAAGACCAGCTTATCTGGTACCACCGTGAGCTCAGGTCCGAGAAGCTCAACATGATATCCTCCATTGCCCCCTTTGGTGCGACGGCTCGCCCATTCTTCGCACTGCTCTCGCAAGGCGCCAGGAAAGCACTCTTTCCCTGACCCAATCAAAAAGAATGATAAGCGATAGCCGGCACCAGCAGCCTTCTGGACTCTCAAGCCCTCGAATTCAGCCATGCCCTGGCGGGCCTGTGACAACAGCGTGAGGGTCAGCTTAGAGGCGCCGAGCTCAAGGAACATGCAGACAAGTCCGCGCGATACAGACGAATCTTTGAAACCGCCCCGGCCTCTCGCAAAGATCTGCAGCGCTGCAGGCATCATCTCACTACACGGCATTCGCTTAAGTGTAAGTTCACCCTATTCAACACGAACAGAGCAGGTGACATCCCGGTGCCGGGAGAGAGGGACCTGCTGAACGGTAGCGCCCTCGAGAGAGACAGCTGTGATGTCCAACATATCCACTTTCCGAAACAATCGCACCCCTAGAAAAAACTCCTCGTCGTCGCGAATTTGCACTGTGGTATTCCGTTCTTGCAGCACTACCCGGAAGGGGGGCAGGGGCTCGTGCACGGTCCAAGGGCCCCTATCGGATAGGACCTGCACCGGACGGGGTGGGGGGTATGGCAGCGGCGACCACGAGCCCCACGGCAGCAGCGTGAGACCACCTGGGAGAACTCTCAGCGGCACCTGCGCCAATAAACAAAAAAATCATCGATCCATTTCCCCAGCACGCACCGCCTCCTCAGCTGCGGGCTCTGTACAACAGCGCGCGCCGTGCGCCACATGCAGAGGGAAGAGAGGGCACAGAGCGTCGAGGGAGTACCGTATACTCGACAGGGAAGCCCATGTAGAATGCCGACACCGTAACATTGAATGACCCCACGGCCATGCGGTTCGCGAGCATCAGGTTGGAGAACTCTACCGTCATTCGTGAGCCCTCGGCGCCCGGCGTGCTGTCGCGGTCAGCAAACCCTGTCAATTCGTACTCGGTGCCGGCCTTCAAGACCTTGAAGCGCACTGCAACCTGGTCCTTTCCGCAGCAGGGCTCGCCGGCGCTGTTGAACATCCCCACCGACAAGGGCGGGATCGAGTCGCTTGCAAGCATCTGTTAGGACGGCGCGAACAGTGAGCGCCGCACGCCTGCGCACACGCGCCGCTGCAGGAGCGAGCATGCCGGTGCCCACCTGGCAGTCGCGAGACACCCACGAGGTCGAGCCCCGGCACACCGTGGCCCGGCCCGCAATGTTGAGCGACAAAAAGTTGCCACCGCCGTTGGTGCAGCCGGCACCCGCGAGGAGCACGCACCAGAGCGCCACATGGGCCGGGCCCGCTGCGGACATTCCCCGGCCGCGTACGCGCGCTCTGCCTGGATAGGCCCCGCAGTGCGTGCACGGCGCGCGTGCACGCAGCCGCCTGCAGACCTCAGCCAGCCGGATGGCCGGCCGAGGCAGCGGGGAAGCCCCAGGGCCCACGGGCCACATGCGCGCCCGAGCTGGCCGGCTGAGCGACTCTGCCTTTTGGTGACGAAACGCGTCTAATTTTTTTTATGCCGGGAATTGATCGGGGAGGTTTCCCAGGAAATGGGCAAGCATGACTGTCCTCTCACCCTGCACGTCGTGCGTGTGCGTGCTTGCGTGATGTCAGTGCGTTCGTGAACGCGGAGGTGAGGGTGTGAGAATGCATGCGCTTGTGTCACCAAGAGGGGCATGTATGTGAGCGTGCACGTGTGCGTGACACATAGCGAAGTGCAGGCAACAAGGCAAGAACATGAGAAAGCACTGCAGGGTGCACGTGTATGTACATGAATGTGTGTGTGTGTGCATATGTGCTCTCACACCCCCTGCTCTCTCCCGCGCCTCCTCCCTTGCGACCACCTTCTCTCCACTCCCTCTCTCCGCTCCCGCCCCTCTCCTCCCTCTCCCGCCCCCCATCTCCTACAACCGTCTTTTCACCCCGCCCTTCCTGTCTCTCTCCTCCCT
>Ga0315899_10007465_pt1 | contig 11735 bp, 12 predicted proteins | sample LakEriMetagenome_2_FD_203518 | JGI IMG/M metagenome (GOLD analysis project Ga0315899, IMG submission 203518) | Freshwater fungal communities from buoy surface, Lake Erie, Ohio, United States - Buoy 4 MA112 | ecosystem: Environmental > Aquatic > Freshwater > Lake | place: USA: Lake Erie, Ohio... | reverse complement strand
TCAAGTTACGGAGAGGTGTTTCCAAGATAAGAGCAAGCTACTTGGCATCGTGACCACCAATGCGCTCATTTATGAGAACGGTGCACCTGAATTCAAGAATGGAACATTAAATTACAAAGTCGCTGGCCTGCACCATGAAGCAGATGGAGTCACTCTCACTCGAGGCACCTACGACTTAGCCATCCGATCTGAAACTGCCCGGTGCGTGTATGGTTTTAGTGATGCGCCATTTCAGGCATCAATATCTGTCATCGGTTCCGATGGAAATGAACAGACAATAGCCACAGAGAGCGTGCGTGAAGATGCCAAACGCGAATGGCTCTTCCTCTCTGCGCAGAACTTCACCTTCTCCTCCCCTGTAATCAAAGTTAAATTGACTCAAGAGAAGAAATTGACAGCGTCAACAAGTTCTAAAACAAATCCAAAGGCAGCCGCTAAGTCACAGCCAGTGAAGCGAACTATTACCTGCGTGAAGGGCAAGCTCAATAAAAAGATCTCTGGTTCTAACCCACAATGTCCGACGGGTTATAAGAAAAAATAATCAGCAGCACTCACATACAAATGTTAGTAACGAGGCGCGTTTCTCGTACGTTCGGTTTTAGGTCCACGTTTGCCGCGTGAATTCCAACATGGCGTATGCCAATGTCGTCGGGTTTCGGGATCTTCAGTTGGCCACGCAACGATATGTGGCGTTGCCATGCGAATCTCATGATCACACCCAGGGCAGCGATACATCTTTGTAGAGCTCGCGCCAGTTAGTGCGCGGACAGTAAAACCATCTTCTTCCCATTCATTGGCAGGGCGTGGCGCACGCTCACTCGCCTCATCGTCAGGTCGAGCATCCTTGGATCGATAGTTTTTCCGTGGGCTCACTCCTCTATTTTCGCAGTAAATCGCTGCTAAATCTCCCGTAACTGTGCTCCATCGCCGTTTTTTCGGCATTCTCAGGGTTCTACGGCAAGATATTGGTCGTGAGTAACGCGATATCAGTACGTGGATTGGTGAAGTCGTACGGCGCAAGCAAAAAAGCCGGCCAAAGAATCCACGCTGTCCGCGGCATCGACCTTGAGGTTCATACCGGGGAAATTTTTGCACTCCTTGGTCCCAATGGCGCCGGCAAAACCAGCACTATCGAAATCCTCGAGGGATATCGCTCTCGCGATAGTGGTGAACTCAGAGTCCTTGGCGAGGATCCAGCAACAACCAATCTCCCCCTTTGGCGTAACCGGGTGGGTATCGTCTTGCAGTCGACAAAAGATGGCGCCGACCTCTCCGTACAAGAAATTCTTGCGCACTTTGCACAGTATTACTCCAATCCTCGCGATGTCGATGAAGTAATCGAGTCAGTGGGATTACAGGAGAAGCGCCACGCTCGTGGCGAGCATCTCTCTGGTGGTCAACGACGGAGATTAGACGTCGCACTTGGAATCATCGGTAATCCAGAGTTGCTCTTTCTCGATGAACCAACAACTGGTTTCGATCCAGAGGCCAGACGCTCCTTCTGGGAGTTAATTCGAACGCTTCGAAGTGCAGGAACTACCATTTTGATGAGCACTCATTATCTCGATGAAGCAGAAGCGCTCGCAGATCGAGTTGCCGTCATGAATCATGGTGTGATTGTCGATTGTGCAACGCCCGATCGACTAGGCGGTCGAGATAGAGAGCGAGTGAACATTCGTTGGCGTGAAAGTGGCTCACTTCATCAAGAGCTAACTGATACACCTACCGAATTCTTGCGCGCGCTGTCAGCGCGCATTTCTGGCGAGATTCCAGAACTCTCAGTCAGCCGGCCAAGCCTTGAAGAGATCTACTTACAGATGATTGGCGGTCAAGAGTGAGTAAGCAACCTGGGGTACTCGCTATTGGTTTCACTCGAGGCGCTCTTGAAATCAAACAATTTATACGTCAACGCGAAAGCGTCGTCTTCACGCTCCTCTTTCCCATCTTGTTGCTACTGATTTTTGGAGCTGTATTCAAAGATGAGATCGCACCCGAGGTAACTTTTAGCCAATACTTCGTCGCAGGAATGATCGCATCTGGCCTTGTGAATACAGGTTTCCAACAATTGGCCATCACTATCCCCATGGAACGCGATGATGGCACCCTCAAACGTCTCCGAGGGACCCCAGCGCCGACTGCCTCGTATTTCATCGGAAAAGTAATCTTGGTGTTTGTCAGCATGTTTGTGCAGGTAGCGCTCTTGTTGGCCTTTGGCGTTGCGCTTTACGGGATCTCGCTTCCGACCACCCCCGAACGGTGGCTCACGTTCACGTGGGTGATGCTCTTAGGAATAGGCAGTTCAACGATCCTGGGTATCGCTTTCTCGGTGGTTCCAAAGAGTGGACGCGGCGCATCTGCCGTCGTCTCTCCTATCGTAATCATCTTGCAATTTTTTAGCGGTGTATTTTTTGTATTTACTCAACTCCCAACATGGATGCAGAATGTTGCTGCGCTCTTCCCACTCAAGTGGCTCACTCAAGGAATGCGATCGGTATTTCTGCCCGATTCTTTCGCGACTCAAGAGGTTGCACAGAGTTGGGAACATGGTAAGACTGCCCTCATTCTTACCGCCTGGTTAATCGCTGGCTTCTTTATCGCAATCAAGACTTTCCGCTGGGAGCGCTCGTGAGTAATTCGCTGCGCATTCATCGAAGAGTGGGAATAGCGCTGACGCTATCTCTGATCTTCTCATCATCAACTTTAGCGTCGACAAGTATCACAAGCGCATCGAGCGCATCGAGCAAGCCAACGCCAAAAGCAAAGAAAAAGAGTGAGGTAACAAAGAAAAAGCAGAAGTCTGTCAAAAAGCCGACCAAGAAAAAAAGTAAAAAACCTCGAAAGATCTCGAAACCGCTACCTTCGCCATCACCTAAATGGCCGCCCAAAGGCTTTAAGAAAGCTGGAAATGTATTTATCTCCACTCCAATAAGTGAGAAAGAATTAGTGGGCGTGCTTAGCGCGAACAGCACCTTGCTGAGCAAGATTAGAACGTGCGAGAAGAAGGTCTGCGCCGTCGTTTATGTCGCTTCTTCAAGTAAATGTGAGTGGTGGGAAGTGCAGTCAATTGTCATTGGGCGGTATGCAGATGTATTGGGCAACATCAAAACTCTTGCGAAGGGAAGTAAGGCAAAAGAGGTAAAGACCATCATTCTTATTAGCCAAGAGCCAGTTGAGGAATATGCGGAAATCCTCAATATGAAAGCCTTCTGTCGAAATGACAAGATTGTTGGGAAAATTCCAAGCAATATCTTCACCCCCAATCCTGAATTAACACCTACTCCAGCGCCTTCGCCCTCGCCCTCATCCTCACCCTCGCCTACTGTCTCTGCCTCTGCCTCCCCAGCAATCTCAACCCCTGCGAGTTAGCCCGCTCTCAACTATCCTCAGAGGATGCTCGGTGGCATCAATAACCAACTCTTCTTGCAGGCCTTTGGCGGTTTCTTCGCGCTCCTGCTTTTGATTCCACTACTACGGTGGACTTTCTCTCGAGGAAAATCCCACGTTGCCCGTCCGGCAAAAAGTGGCAATGTCGATGAATATGGATTACTTGTACCTGTGGCAAAGCCAACTAATTACATTGAAGGCGAGATGGCGCGCAAGCAATTGATTGATGCGAACATCAGGGCGAATTTAGTGACCGCTAAAGATGGCATTGCGTTACTAGTCTTTCCAGAAGAACTCTCTGCTGCTCGAGCTATCCTCAAGAATCAGTGATGCACGTTAACGATTAGCCCCTGGAACCCATAGTTCATCGCCCACACTCTTATTCTCATAACGAGCAAGAACAAAGAGAAGATCCGAGAGTCGATTGAGGTACTTCGCAGTCAATGGATTGACACCCGCACCGAAAGCGTGAATGGCTGCCCATGTGCAACGCTCTGCGCGCCGCACTACAGTGCGCGCGACATGCAGCAGCGCAGCTGCAGCGGTACCACCCGGGAGCACAAACGAACGAAGTGGTGCAAGCTCGGTATTGAAGTGATCAATTTGCTCTTCGATATAAGAAATCTGTGATTCCAAAATGCGAAGCTGTTCATGCGGTGGGTTATCGATCATCGGGGTACAAAGGTCAGCTCCGACGTCGAAGAGATCATTCTGGATTCGGGTGAGAAGTTTTTGCACCTCTGGCGTGACTTCGGCTAGAGCAAGTACGACGCCGATACTTGAGTTGGCTTCATCGACAGTCGCGTACGCCTCAAGGCGTGGGTCATTCTTTGAGGTCCGACTCATATCCCCTAGAGAGGTAGTGCCGTCATCGCCAGTTTTTGTGTAGATACGCGTCAGATTAACCATGCTCCTACCCTACGCTGAACCTCTACGATGAACCACATGGAGCGATTCGAGGTCACTGGAGGCGCCCGCCTCGAGGGCGAGGTTCGCGTTCATGGCGCCAAGAATTCCATTCTCAAATTGATGGCAGCGGCCCTGCTAGCCCCAGGTGAGCATCGCCTCGGCAATGTCCCGGCAATCGCAGATGTGACGATCATGTCTGAGCTTTTAGTGCGCCTTGGCTGCGACGTCACGCACGATGAAAAAGCGCTCACGCTCACGCTCGATGTGCCATCTACATTAGAGCACCGCGCTGATTACGACTTGGTACGAAAGATGCGAGCTTCCATCAATGTACTAGGCCCACTGTTGACTCGAACCGGACGTGCAGAGGTCGCACTTCCTGGTGGCGATGCCATCGGCTCGCGTGGATTAGATTTTCATATTAAAGGTTTGGAGTTACTCGGGGCAGATGTTGCCAATGAACATGGCTACATCATCGCCACCGTTAATGGTCGACTTCGTGGCGCAGCGATTGAATTAGAGTTTCCTAGCGTCGGTGCAACCGAGAATTTGTTGACTGCAGCGGTTCTCGCCCGTGGCGAGACAATAATTGATAATGCAGCTCGCGAACCAGATATCGTCGATCTGGGAATCTATCTACAGAAGATGGGCGCTGACATCTCTGGTCTTGGCACGTCAACGATTACCGTTAATGGCGTCGAAGCGCTTCGGCCTGCAGATCACGATGCTCTCCCCGATCGAATTGTGACCGGCACGTGGGCATTTGCTGCAGCAATGACGCGAGGTGATATCACAATTCATAATGCGAACCCTGAGCACCTCGAGATTCCGCTGGAGAAACTCGTGTTATCTGGCGCAGTCGTCACCACGATTCCCGGCGGCCTGCGCGTGCGCATGGATCATCGCCCCAAAGCAATCGACGCTATGACCCTTCCTTACCCAGGTTTCCCCACCGATTTACAGCCCATGATTGTGGCGCTCAATGCCATTGCTGAAGGGTCAGCGCTGGTCACTGAGAATGTCTTTGAAGGACGTTTCATGTTCATCAATGAATTGGTGAGATTAGGAGCAGACATCACCACTGATGGACATCATGCCTTTGTGAAGGGGCGCGAAGTTCTCTCAAGCGCTCCAGTTGCTGCAACCGATATTCGTGCGGGAGCGGCACTTGTTCTCGCAGCTCTGGTCTGTGATGGCACAACAATTATCGAAGATGTCTACCACGTTGATCGGGGCTATCCGAAATTCGATGAACAGTTGCGCGCGCTCGGTGCCACAATTCAACGAATCTAAATTACTTCTTCTTAAAACCTGTCGGGCACTTTGGATTGGTGCCAGAAACCTTTCTGGTGAGTTTTCCCTTTATGCAGGTAATAGATTTCTTTACAACTGCTTTTGGCGCTGCAGCTGCAGCGCTTTGGGTGCCACTAGAGGTTGCAGGAGCGGTTTCAATTTTCTTATCTTGAACCAATTTCACTTTCAATGTTGGTGAAGAGTAAGTAAATCCCTCTGCGCTGAGGTAAACCCAATTTCCATTTCGGAATAACTCAACTGTTGATCCTTTACTCTCGCCACTTGTTGCATTAGTGATGGAGACTTCTACCCGCGTGGGCACTTCTTTCACTCCGTACAGGCACTGCACCAAATCCGCACGCATCGATAGGCCGTAAGTACCAATATTTTCGGTTTTCCCATCAGGAGCAAAATGTGGCGCTGCTACCTTGTAATCTAAAGTTTGGCTCTCTTTGTTGAATGCTGGGGCGCCTGGTGTATATGCAGATGCATTCGAGGCCACAACACCTTGCAGACCACTTTGATTGCCGCAGGAGTTGGTTGATTCCACCACGGTGCTTGCAATCGTCCATCCCTCCTCGTTAAGCAACGCCTTCTCGCCCAAATATGTTTGCCACTCGAGATATTCCTCGATGGCGCCTACGCTTCCCGAGTACATTCCTGCTGCCCCATCAAGGCGCCCCACTCCCATCGTGTTCGGAGTGCCGTCATCATTGAAAAAGAGTTTCTCTGGGATTTTCTTCCACTCCACCCAGCCGCCGGCAATGATGTTCTCCGAAGGTGCCGCTTCGACAATCACTCGATCGTAGATGGCATTTATCGGCTCAGTAGTGACATTTGGCTTTACTAATCGTCCATTGAGCCAACCAGTAAGGCGATTAGGAAGTTGCAGCGCCACAGTAGCTCGTGCGCCTTTGGGAAAGCTCGCCCGGTGGTAGCAGATATTCGTGTCATGGGCCAGGCAGCTTGGTTGAATGCTTACCTGCCGCACTACTGGATCTTGAGTATTTTTATATTTGAAATTCTCTAAGCGCGGTGCAATAACTGGAGCTGGTTCAGAGCTCAGAGGTACTAATTCAAAAGTGAACGTTGGCTTTTGAAAATCCCACGCGCCATTGTTGATCTTTGCGTAGCTAGTCACGGTTCCGCGGGTCAAGAATCGAGATTTGGGCGCTCCAGGTAGATCCGCTTCCCAAATCCAAGATGATAGTCCCGGCGGAAATCCCTTGCCGTTGGGATCAAAAGCGCCAGCAAAGGTCTTTGTTCCCGCCGGAATCTCCAATACAGGACGTGCAAGCGCTACGCTCTTGTCGGCAAGTGTGAGCGTGAGCTTTTCAACGCATGCAGAATCTGAGTTACGTGCGCAATTTCCAATTACTGAGTCTGCTCGTAACGAATTAAAGAATTTTCCCGTCGGAGCACAATTGGGATCATTGATAGAGCTACATAGATAGCTCACCGCAGAATCTGTCTCTCCTACTTTTGATGTGAAAAGGCGTATCGATGACAGTAACGCCATCGGCAATTCAGAGCTGAAAGAAACTCCTAATTTATCCGGATCTTTTTGCCCTTGACCATAGCGATTATTAATTGTCGGAAGATTCTGTTGGAACCATCCTAAGATTGAATCTGGCTTTTGTGTGGTTTGGAAAGTTTGAATTCCGTAGAAATCATTTCCCTGCATCAAATCTTTAGAATTTACTTGACTGACATCGAGTGAATTTTGCGGCCCATCTGCTTGGGAAACGTGTGCTGTGAGCAGGGATGCAATCAAACCAATTATCACTACAACGGTTCGAGGGATGGTCTGCTTGAACATCGGATCACCTCGAACCATTTACCGAAAATAGCGTGCGAGTTAGTTACTGCTCTCACCAAGAATAGAGACTCGATTGTTGTTCACTGATAGGAACCCGCCGTTAATCATAAAAGTCGTGCTCTGCCCACTGGTCTCTTTGATGATGACTTCGCCATCGACCAAGACGCCCAATAGCGAAGTGTGACCGGGGAGAATGCCGAGGTCGCCTTCAAGGGTTCGTGCCCGGACCATGCTCGCTTCACCAGAGAAGATTTTCTTCTCTGGTGTCACAACTTCTACACGTAGCGCCATTAGTTCTTCGCCAACTCCGCTGCCTTACGCTCAACATCATCCAAGCCACCGCACATGAAGAATGCCTGCTCAGGAATGTGATCGTAATCGCCATTTGCCAATGCATCGAAGGCTGCAATGGTCTCGGAGAGCGGAACGAATGAACCATCAAGGCCGGTGAAGACCTTAGCAACGAAGGTGTTCTGCGAGAGGAAGCGCTGAATGCGGCGAGCGCGACCTACGAGAATTCGATCTTCTTCAGAGAGCTCGTCGATACCAAGAATTGCAATGATGTCTTGGAGGTCTTTGTACCGCTGCAAGATCTGCTTTGTTCGGTTCGCAACGCGGAAATGATTCTCACCAATGTAGCGAGGATCAAGGATGCGCGAAGTGGAATCAAGTGGATCCACTGCAGGATAGATACCCAACTCAGAGATTGGACGAGAGAGAACTGTCGTCGCGTCAAGGTGGGCGAAGGTGGTGTGTGGAGCTGGGTCGGTGATGTCATCGGCAGGGACGTAAATCGCCTGCATCGATGTAATCGAGTGACCACGAGTTGAGGTGATGCGCTCTTGAAGCTGGCCCATCTCATCAGCAAGGGTTGGTTGGTAACCCACGGCAGATGGCATACGGCCAAGGAGCGTAGAAACTTCTGAACCTGCCTGCGTAAAGCGGAAGATGTTATCGATGAAGAGCAACACATCTTGCTTCTGCACATCGCGGAAGTACTCCGCCATTGTCAATGCAGAGAGCGCAACGCGAAGACGCGTTCCTGGTGGCTCATCCATCTGTCCGAAGACCAGAGCAGTCTTGTTGATAACGCCAGTCTCGGTCATTTCAAGGAAGAGGTCGTTACCTTCACGGGTACGCTCGCCAACTCCTGCGAATACCGAAACGCCACCGAAGTTCTCAGCAACGCGGTAGATCATCTCTTGGATAAGAACTGTCTTACCTACACCAGCGCCACCGAAGAGACCGATCTTGCCACCCTTTACATACGGGGTGAGTAGGTCGATAACTTTGATGCCGGTTTCGAACATCTCAGTCTTGGATTCGAGTTGATCAAAATCAGGAGCTTTGCGGTGAATTGGCCAACGCTCTTTGATATCTAGCGATGAGGTTGGAACATCGAGTGACTCACCAAGGGTGTTAAAGACGTGTCCTTTAGTGACATCACCAACGGGAACGGAGATTGCAGCGCCTGTGTCGCGCACAGTGCTACCACGGACCATGCCATCAGTTGGTTGCATCGAGATAGCGCGAACGAGTGAGTCACCAATGTGCTGGGCGACCTCAAGGGTGAGGGTGCGCACCTGTCCACCGAGGGTGACATCCACGTGGAGCGCATTAAAGATTTCGGGCATCGATCCGGTTGGGAACTCAACGTCCACAACTGGTCCGATGACTCGCGCTACGCGCCCGGTTACTCCGGTTGCTGTCTTGGTATCTGTTGCCATCTCTTACTCGCTTCCTGCCATCGCAGAGGCAAGCGCATCCGCGCCACCTACAATTTCGCTGATTTCTTGGGTAATTTCCGCCTGACGTGCAGCATTCGCACGTCGGGTGAACGACTTGATCAATTCGTCAGCATTATCTGTTGCTGACTTCATAGCGCGACGTCGCGCAGCATGCTCTGAAGCTGCTGATTGAAGTAGCGCGTTATAGATACGTGCCTCTACATATTTCGGTAGTAGCGCGTCTAGAACCGACTCTGCAGTTGGTTCAAACTCATACATTGGTAGCAACCCAGCAGGGCCGGTGCTCTCGACTACTTCCAGCGGCAGCATGCGCTTTGCTAGCGCTTCCTGGGTCACCATGGAACGGAACTCTGTGTAAACAACATGCAACTCTGCAACTCCATCTGGATCAGTTGCCGAATCTGCAATAAACGCCTTGATGAGCTCTTGGCCGATTTCGCGCGCCGCTGCATAGGTTGGGTTATCGCTGATACCTGTCCATGATTGCGCAATCGCGCGATCGCGGAACTTGTAATACGACACTCCCTTACGTCCAACGATGTACACCTGTGCATCCAAGCCACGCTGTCTAAGCGCTGCGATTAATTGATCGCCCTCTTTGATTGCGCTACTTGAATATGCGCCAGCCATACCGCGATCAGCAGTAATCAGTAGCACTGCTGCTCGCTTTGGATTTGGCTCAAATGAGGTAAGTGGATGATCCACTGAAGCAAAAGAAGCGACCGCAGTCACAGCACGCGTCAACTCGTTGGCATAAGGCGTAGAAGCATTGACGCGTTGTTGCGCCTTCACGATGCGCGAAGCAGATATGAGCTCCATCGCCTTCGTAATCTTCTTCGTCGCCTTAACCGAACGAATTCGGCGGCGATAGATGCGGAGTTGTGCGCCCATTAGTTACTTCTTCACCGGAACCATGCGGGTAATTTGCTCATTACCTTCGCCTTCGAGAGCCTCGACCGGCGCCTCGTTCACTGCTTTTGATGCTGAAGGAACAAAGCGGCTCTTAAATGCAGCGATTGCCTCCTTTAGCGATGCAACTGTGTCATCGCTCAAATCGCGAGTCTCTGAAATGACATCAAAGATTGCCTTGCGCTCTGTGCTGATGAAATCAAGGAATTCGCCCTCAAAGCGGCGGATATCTTGCACCGGAATATCATCTAGTTGGCCAGTTGTGCCCGCCCAGATCGATGCCGCTTGGCGCTCGACTGAGTATGGGGAGTATTGACCTTGTTTGAGAAGTTCCACCATCCGTGCTCCGCGCTCGAGTTGCGCCTTAGATGCAGCATCAAGATCCGAACCGAATGCGGCGAACGCTTCGAGTTCGCGGAACTGTGCGAGGTCAAGGCGCAGACGTCCAGCAATCTTCTTGATCGCCTTTGTCTGAGCAGAACCACCCACGCGCGAGACCGAGATACCAACGTTAATCGCTGGACGAACGCCCGCGTTAAAGAGGTCAGTCTCAAGGAAGCACTGTCCGTCGGTAATGGAAATTACGTTAGTCGGAATAAAAGCAGATACGTCGTTACCTTTTGTCTCAATGATTGGCAGGCCAGTCATGGAACCGCCGCCCATGTCATCTGAGAGCTTCGCACAACGCTCGAGTAGACGTGAGTGTAAGTAGAAGACATCTCCTGGATACGCCTCGCGGCCTGGCGGACGACGAAGTAGGAGCGAAACGGAACGATATGCCTCTGCTTGCTTTGAAAGATCATCAAAGATGATCAATACATGCTCGCCTTTGTACATCCAATGCTGCCCAATTGCAGAACCAGTGTATGGCGCGAGGTATTTGAAGCCTGCTGGATCGGATGCAGGTGATGCGACGATTGTCGTGTATTCCAGTGCGCCAGCCTCTTCAAGAGCTGCACGGACTGAAGCAATCGTCGAACCCTTCTGACCGATTGCAACATAAATACATTTCACTTGCTTCTTTGGATCCCCAGATTTCCAGTTTTCGCGCTGGTTGATGATGGTGTCGATTGCAATTGCAGTCTTACCAGTCTGGCGGTCACCAATGATGAGCTGACGTTGACCACGCCCGATCGCGGTCATTGCATCGATAGCTTTAATTCCGGTCTGCATTGGCTCTTTAACTGGTTGACGTTGCACAACAGAAGGTGCCTGAAGCTCGAGCGCACGGCGCCCTTCTTCTGCGATTGGACCCTTGCCATCGATTGGACGTCCGAGTGGATCAACCACTCGACCAAGGAAGCCATTTCCTACTGGTACAGAGAGAATCTCGCCGGTACGACGGACGGTGGTTCCCTCTTCGATGCCGGTGTACTCACCGAGAATAACGACACCGATTTCACGAACATCAAGGTTGAGTGCAAGGCCTAGCGTGCCGTTCTCGAATTGCAACAACTCATTGGTCATTGTCGAAGGCAGACCTTCGATACGAGCGATTCCATCACCCGCTTCAACTACAACGCCAGTCTCTTCGCGAGTAGCACCACCTGGTTCGAAAGTCTTTACGAACTTCGCCAGGGCATCACGAATCTCCTCGGGGCGGATCGTGAGTTCGGCCATCTTCTTCTCCTTCTATTCGTTCTTCTCGTTCTTCTAGTTCTTCTGGCCCGCCT
>Ga0315899_10007464_pt1 | contig 11735 bp, 10 predicted proteins | sample LakEriMetagenome_2_FD_203518 | JGI IMG/M metagenome (GOLD analysis project Ga0315899, IMG submission 203518) | Freshwater fungal communities from buoy surface, Lake Erie, Ohio, United States - Buoy 4 MA112 | ecosystem: Environmental > Aquatic > Freshwater > Lake | place: USA: Lake Erie, Ohio... | reverse complement strand
AATCCAACGTGCTGTTCACCGCCCCGGCGTCGGACCCGGTCAACAACATCACGTGGTACCAGCAGACGCTCGGCTTCACCGCGACGGGGTCGTCGACCAGGCTGCTCTTCGACGGATTCGATGCGAACAGCAGGAACTACTGGGGCGCCTTCATCGACAATGTCAGCGTGGTGGGGGGCGGCCAGGTTCCGGCGCCCGCGACGCTGATGCTGCTGGGGCTGGGCCTGCTGGGTCTGCGGGCCGCACGCCGCACGAACTGAAGCGCTCGCGCGCCGCGGCGTCCGGCCATGGACGCGGCGGCGGCTTCACTTGTCCGGATAGCCCACCTCGAGGATCTCGAGCTCCAGCCGACCGGCCGGCGTGGCGAGCGCCACGCTGTCTCCCTCGCGTGCCCGCAGCAGCGCCTTCGCGACCGGCGAGATCCAGCTGATCCGTCCGTTCAGGGGGTCGACCTCGTCGATGCCGACGATGGTCACGGTGCGCTCGACACCGTCCGACTGCAGGTACGTCACCGTCGCGCCGAAGAACACCTGGTCGTTGCCCGCGTGCTGCGACGGGTCGACGACCTCCGCGCGATCGAGCCGCTTCGTGAGGAAGCGGATCCGCCGGTCGATCTCGCGCAGGCGCTTCTTGCCGTACAGGTAGTCGCCGTTCTCGGATCGGTCGCCGTTGGAGGCGGCCCAGGACACCACCCGCACCACCTCGGGCCGCTCGACGTCGAGCAGCCTGAGCAGCTCCGCCTTCATCCGCGCATGGCCCCCGGGCGTCATGTAGTTGCGCGGGGCGGACGCGTCCGGCGACGCGGGCTCGAGCGCCTCGTCGTCCTCGTCGCCGTCGCCTTCCCTGACGAATGCCTTGTTCATGCCGAATCGGGGTGTCCGTGAAGTCCTCCGCATCGCCGGCGGCGACGCGCCGACATGATCGTCGCATGAGTCTGGAGAATGAAGCGCTGCAGCGCTGCGAACGGCTGCTGACCCTGATGTCGGAGGCGATCGCCATGGAGCGCGCGTCCGGCGAGGCCGCCTCGGGCGCCGACGCGCACTCGCGCAGCCTGCTGCGCCCGCTGCTCGAGGATGCGCTCGCCAGGCTCGAGTCGCTCCCCATGCACTCGCCGCCGCTGTCGCTGCAGGAATGGGTCCGCGAGCTGGTGGACCTCGAGTTCGAGCTCGACCGCCTGTTCGCGCGGCGCGGCTGGCGGGTGATCGCGACCGACGCCGGCCCGCCGCTGCTCACCGACCGGTACTGAGGCCGGCCGGCCGCGGCGCCCAGTCCGCGCGCGAAGACCGCCGGCGGATCAGGCCTGCGGCCGCCGCCGCAGCCCCCGCAGGCCGAGCGCCAGCAATCCGGCGCCGAGCACGGCCGCGGTACCGGGCACCGGGGCCTGGGCATCCTGCGTCGAGCCCTCGAGGGCGAACAGCTTGAACGCCGCCCCGCCGGACGGATCGCCCGGCGCCGCCGCGATCAGCAGCCACTCCACCGCGGCGAGCCCCGAGAAGTGGAAGGCGGGGCGCGGCGTGCAGCCGGTCGTGCAGGCGTATTCGCCCTGCAGCGCCCAGGTGGAGATCGCGTCGAGCGCCGCGATCGTGACGGCGCCGCCGGGGAAGCCGCCCGCGAGCGAGCCGGCCCGCAGGCGGAACGACGGGGCCGCGTACGGCGTGACCTCGAGCCGGGTGAGGGTCGTCGGCCCGCCCGCGAACCGGATCGCGACGAGCTCGTAGGCCCCGGCGTTGTCGACCGCGAGCTGGGAGAGGTTAGGCTCGCTGCCACCCCCATGCCGTTGAGGTACTGCCCGAGGTAGGCCTGCTTGAACGGGTCGGCGATGCCGGGCGCCGACCAGCAAGCGTACAAGCGGTCGCGACGGGAAGGGCACCGCCGCAACGCCCGGTCCGAAACCGCCGCGACCGCACGGCGGTCCGGCCGGGCGAGCGCGTCAGCCCGCGACCGCCATCCGCTCCACCAGCACCGAGCCGCAGCGGCGGCCGCCGCGCTGCACCTCGTCGGCGCCCACCGCGGCGATCGCCGCGAACATGTCGCGCAGGTTGCCGGCGATCGTGATCTCCTCGACCGGGTACTGGATCCGGCCGCCCTCGACCCAGTAGCCGCTCGCGCCGCGCGAGTAGTCGCCGGTCACGCCGTTGACGCCGTGCCCGAGCAGCTCGGTGACGAACAGGCCGGTGCCGAGCTTGCGCAGCATCGCGTCGAGGTCGTCGCTCGGGCGCGTGTGCCGGCTGGTGAGCCGCAGCGCGTGCGCGCCGCCGGCGTTGCCCGTGGTCTTCATGCCGAGCTTGCGGGCCGAGTAGGTCGACAGGAACCAGCCGTCGAGCCGGCCGCCGTCGACGACGCGCCGCGGCGCGGTGGCCACGCCCTCGTCGTCGAACGGCGTGCTGCCGAAGGCGCCCGGCTCGTGCGGATCCTCGTCGAGGTCGAGGTGCGGCGCGAACACCTGGGTGCCCAGCGCGCCGACCAGGAAGCTCGCCTTGCGGTACAGCGCATGCCCACTCGCGGCCTGCACGAAGTGCCCGAGGAGCCCGCAGGCGAGCGGCGACTCGAAGAGCACCGGCACCTTGCGCGAGGCGAGCTTGCGCGCGCCCAGGCGAGACAGCGCGCGCTGCGCCGCGTAGCGGCCCACGGCCGCGGGATCGGCCAGCCGCGTGGCGTCGCGCGCGGCCGAGTACCAGTCGTCGCGCTGCATCGCGCGGCCGCGCCGGGCGATCGGCGCGCAGGCGATCGAGTGCCGGCTGTACGGATACCCGCCGACGAAGCCGAGGCTGTTGGCCGACACGAAGTGCCCGTGGCTGATCGACACGCCCGCGCCTTCCGAGTTCACGATCGCCGGGCTCGTGTCGAACGCGGCGGCCTCCATCCGCGATGCGATGCCGATCGCCTCGTCGGCCTCGATCGTCCACGGGTGGAACAGGTCGAGGTCGCGATGCTCGCGCGACAGCGTGTCGGGATCGGGCAGGCCCGCGGCCGGGTCCTCGCCGGTGAAGCAGGCGATCTCGAAGGCGGCCTTCACCGTCTCGGCGACCGCGCGCGCGCCGAAGTCGCTGGTGCTCGCGTGGCCGCGTCGAGTGCCCACGTAGACGGTCACGCCCAGCCCCTTGTCGCGGGTCTGCTCGATCGTCTCGACCTTGCCCTTGCGCACGTTGACCGACAGGCCCGAGCTCTCGGAGACGTCGGTCGACGCCGCGGTCGCGCCCAGGCGGGCGGACTGCTCCAGCACCGAGCGGGCGAGGTCCTCGAACTGGGCACGGCTGTGGTCGAACATGCGGTCTCGCGGGGAGAGTCGGGGGTCGGGCTATCATAGCAAGGCCCCATGGACGCCCTGCCCGACCCCAGCGCCGCGCCCGACCACGACGCACCCGACGACAGCCCGAGCAAGTCGCAGCGCAAGCGCGACATGCACGCGCTGCAGGCGCTCGGCGAGCGGCTGGTCGAGCTGCCCGCCTCGCAGCTCGAGCGGATCGAGCTGCCGCCCGAGCTGGTCGACGCGATCGCGCTCGCGCGCCGCGTCACCGCACGCGAGGGGCGCCGCCGCCAGCTCCAGTACGTCGGCAAGCTGATGCGCCGCGTCGACGCCGACGCGATCCGCGCGCGGCTCGAGGTCGACGACGCGCAGCACCGCCTCGAGACCGCGGTGATGCACGCGGCCGAGCGCTGGCGCGACGCGCTGATCGAGTCGCCCGAGCGGTTCGCCGAGTTCACCGCCCGCCACCCGGGCGCCGCCCGCGCCCTGCACCCGCTGGTGCGCGCCGCCCGCGCCGAGCACGCGAAGCAGCAGCGCGGGCGCCACTACCGCGAGCTGTACCGCGAGCTGCGCGAGGTGCTGCTCGCCGACGCCCGCCCCACCGCCGACGCCGGCACCCCGTCCCCGACCCACGATGCCTGAGCTGCCCGTCGCCGCCTCCGAGTCCCACCCGTTGCGCGTCGGGCTCGTCTCCGTGTCCGACCGCGCATCGGGCGGCGTCTACGCCGACGCGGGCATCCCCGCGCTGCAGGCCTGGCTCGGCCGCGCGCTGCGCTCGCCCTGGGTCGCCGAGACCCGGCTGATCCCGGACGAGCGCGACGTGATCGAGCGCACGCTGGTCGAGCTCGTCGACGCCGCCGGCTGCCACCTGGTGCTCACCACCGGCGGCACCGGGCCGGCGCGGCGCGACGTCACGCCCGAGGCGACGCTCGCCGTCGCGGACAAGGAGATGCCGGGATTCGGCGAGCAGATGCGGCAGATCTCGCTGAACTTCGTGCCGACCGCGATCCTGTCGCGGCAGGTCGCGGTGATCCGCGGCGGGGCGCTGATCGTCAACCTGCCCGGGCAGCCGAAGTCGATCCAGGAGACCCTCGAGGGTCTGCCGGGCACCGAGGGCGCGAAGCCCGTGCACGGGATCTTCTCGGCGATCCCGTACTGCCTGGACCTGATCGGCGCCCCGTACGTCGAGACCGACGAGTCAGTGTGCCGCGCGTTCAGGCCGAAGTCGGCCCCGAAGCCGGCCGGGCGCTGAGCGGCGCCGCTGTGAGGGGTGGACGCGCTGCGCCAGCCGGAGCGTCGCTCACGGCCAGGCGCATTCAAGGCGTCACCAGCCCGTCCATCCTGATCACCTCGAGGTCGGATGCCTTCACCTGACCGAGTTCGGCGCGCAGACGCGCATCGTTCCATCTCGGATCGGGCGCTCCGGACAGGAAGAGCGCCGAGCCGTTGTCCGCCAGGAGCATTCCGTACGTCTTGAGCGCCTGCAGGATGGCCTTCGATTCCCTCGAAAAGCTGTCGGGCACGATGAATCCGGCCCTTAGCCTGACCCGCATCCCCATCGGCGGTAGGTTGGGATCGGTCGAAGAGGACGCCCAGTGCGTCGCTGGCGGCACGTACGCGCGCCGCGTGCTCGGGACCGTGAATCGCAGCGCGTGAGGGATCAGGCCGCTCGAGGCTTCGTCGTATCGGACCAGGCCCGGGAACACAGGGAGCCCCGCGGCGTCGGCGCTGGTCCAACCGGGGCGCGCGGTGGGCCGAACCCGATTCGAATCGAGGTGGAAGATCGCGCCGCTCGAGGCCCGCCAACTGCCGTCGGGATTCCGGAACGACGAGAACGTCTCGTACAGTCGGTTGCCATCGCGCTCGACCACGATCACGTGCCGGTCGCCGCCTCCGACGCCGGACTGCCCGACCGGCTCGCCCTCGACGGGCGCGTCCGCTGGAATGGGATAGGGCCCGGGGTCTGACTCACCCGGATAGTCGACGAACTGGACCTGAACTTTCGGCTGCGCCCCTGACACCACGACATAGGGGATGCCGATCGCCGCACCGTTCCAGGTTCCCGACCCGAAGTCCGGTCTCAAGCCTCGGGTCAACCCGATCGACGACAGGATCGCGGCAGATCGCGGGTCGACGGGCGCCCGGGAAACGTCGGCGTTCCACGGGTTGTCGGACGGGAAAGGCACCGCGCCATTCAGGCTTGCGTTCGGACCAAGCGAAGCGCCCTTCATCGACCCGTACTGCGGAGCCACCGGGGTCACGGCACCGCCGTTGGCGGCCCGTGCATCACTTGGAACCGAGCCGTCGGCGGCCGGCAACCCGGTGCCCCCCCCGTCAGACACGCTTTCGGGCGCGGGTGCGATGGATCCTCCGCCGCATCCGTTGAAGACCGCGGCGAGCAGCAAGAATAGCAACGCCTGACGCACTGGAAACTCCTACTCCGAACGCCACCCAGGCGCAGGGTGCTCGGCGTTCGCCGAACAAGGCCAAGCCGTCCAATCGTCCGGACCACGGACGGCGGCTCAGCCCGACTGCCGGCACCCCGGTGTGGTCACCGCCGCCGGCACTCGATCACGCCGTCCACGTCGCGGATCGCGGCGAGCGTGCGCTCGAGCTGCGGCACCCCCGGCACCTCGAGGGTGAACTGCATCTGCGCGACGCCGTCGCGGCTCTGCGTCTGCACCGCCGTGACGTTCAGGCGGTCGCGCGCGAAGACCTCGGACACGTCGCGCAGCAGCGCCTGCCGGTCGCGCGCGCGCAGCAGCACGTCGACCGGATAGGCCGCGCGCGCCGCCGCCCCCTTCGCGCCGCCGTAGGCGGGCTGCCAGTCGCCCCAGCCGGTCTCGAGCACGCGCTCCGGCGCGCGCTGCGCCATCTCCGCGAAGCTGCGGCAGCCGACCCGGTGCACCGACACGCCCCGGCCGCGCGTGACGAAGCCGACGATCGGATCGGGCGGCGCCGGCCGGCAGCAGCGCGCGAGCTGCGTCAGCAGGAAGTCCACCCCGACCACCTGCACCCCGGAGGACGCCGGGTCGTGGCGCGCGCCCCGGACCACGCGCCGCAGCGGCTGCGCCGCCGGCGCGGACGCCGGCGTGCCCGGCGCACCCGCGCCCTCCGCGCCCCCTCTGACGCCGTCGGAGGCGCCGCGCCCCGCGTCAGCGCCGCCGCGGATCGCCTCCTCGAGCATCCGGGGCCCCACCTCGTCGCGCGCGACCGCCACGAACAGCGCCTCCGGACCGTCGAAGCGCAGCCGCCGCGCGAGCTCGTCGTGCGCGAGCGCGGTGCGGCCCTCGCGCTGCAGCATCTTCTCGACCTTCTCGCGCCCCGCGGAAAGGTCGCGCTCGAGCTCCTGCGCGTTGAACCACTGCCTGACCTTGGCCCGCGCGCGCGTGCCGCGGACGTAGCCGAGCTGCGGGTTCAGCCAGTCCCGCGACGGCCCTTCCGAGCCGCTGCCCGCGCGCACCGCGACGATCTCGACCGTCTGCCCGTTCCGCAGCGCCGTGTTCAGCGGCACCATCTGGCCGTCGACCCGGGCGCCGCGGCAGCGGTGCCCGAGCCCGGTGTGGACGTGGTAGGCGAAGTCCACCGGCGTCGAGCCGACCGGCAGCTCGACCACGCGGGCCTGCGGCGTGAGCACGTAGATGCGCTCGCCGTCGCCGGGCGCCGCGGTCGCGACCCGTCCGCCGAGCGTCGCCCCCATCTCCTGCTGCCACATCAGCAGCTGGCGCATCCACTCGATGCGCTGGTCCTGCGCCGCGCCGGCCCGGACCCGCCCGCCCTGCCTGGGCGACGGCGCCGGCGCGGCTGGCGCAGCGCCCGGCCCCCCGGTCGACGCCTCCTTGTAGCGCCAGTGCGACGCGACCCCGAACTCGGCGTGCTGGTGCATCGCGCGGGTCCGGATCTGCACCTCGAGCGGCCGCCCGTCCTCCGCGATGACCACGGTGTGCAGCGACTGGTAGCCGTTGGGCTTGGGCCGCGAGATGTAGTCGTCGAACTCGCGCGGCACCGGCGGCCAGATCTCGTGCACGACCCCCAGCACCGTGTAGCACTCGCGCACGTCCTCGACGAGCACGCGAAAGGCGCGCAGGTCCTGGACCTCGTCGAAGCTGAGCCCCTTGCCGCGCATCTTCGCGTAGATGCTGTGGATGTGCTTGGGACGCCCGCTCACCTCCGCGCGCAGGCCCTGCGCGCGCAGCTCGGCGCGCAGCCGCTCGATCGCCGCCGCGACGAAGGCCTCGCGCTCGACGCGGCGCTCCTCGAGCTGGCGGGCGATGCTGCGGTACAGGTCCGGCTCGAGGAAGCGGAAGGCGAGGTCCTCGAGCTCCCACTTCAGCTGGCCGAGGCCGAGCCGGTTCGCGAGCGGCGCGAGGATCTCCAGCGTCTCGCGCGCGATCGCGCGCTCCGGCGGGGTCTTCGACTCGGCGTGCCAGCGAAGGGTCCGCAGCCGCGAGGCGAGCCGCAGCAGCACCACGCGGATGTCGCTGGCCATCGCGAGCGTCATCCGGCGCAGCGTCTCGAGCTCGCCGCCGCTGGTGGCGCCGTTGGCGCGCAGCGTCAGGTCCTTGAGGCGCAGCAACTGGCGCATGCCGTCGACGAGCGTGCCGACCTCCTCGCCGAAGCGCGTCCCGATCGCCTCGAGCGGGACCGCGTCACCCAGTCCGAACAGCACCGCGGCGACGCGCGTGGGCTCGTCGACCCGAAGCTGCTCGAGGATCGACAGCGTGCCCAGCGCATGCGCGACGATCGGCTCGCCGCTGCCGCCCGCGGCCTCGCCGACCCGCTCCCGCGCGAGCGCGAGCGCCCCCTCGACCGGACCGGCCGCGGCGGATGCGTCGGCCTCGCCCGAGGTGGCGGGCGGGCCCGCGACGGACGGGGTGCGGGGCATCGGGGCGCTCCGGGCTCGGCCGGGCCGGACCGGGGTCGGATCATCCGAAGGGGTCGGCCGGCGCGAATTGGGCATTATAGGCGGCCCGGCGCCCCGCCCCGCCCCGCCCCGCCCCCATTCCCGATGATCTGGCCCCTCGGCCCGCGCCGTCCCCTCGCGATCGACCCGCCCGCCTGGCAGCGCCTGCAGGCCCGCCTGCCGTGGCTGCGCGGACTGCCCGCCGACGACGCCGACCGGATGCGCGAGCTCGTCGCCGAGTTCCTCTCGCACAAGACCTTCACCGGCACGCACGGGCTCGAGCCGGACGACGACATGCGCCTGACCATCGCGGCGCAGGCCTGCCTGCCCGTGCTGCGGCTCGGCCTGCGCGCCTACGACGACTTCGTCGAGATCGTCGTCTACCCGTCCGCGTTCGGCGTGCGGCGCCGCTTCACCGACGACGACGGCCTGGTGCACGAGTTCGACGACGTGCTCGCGGGCGAGGCGATGGACGGCGGCCCGGTGGTGCTCTCGTGGGAGGACGTCGAGTCGCCCGGGGACGGGTCGGCCAACGTCGTGATCCACGAGTTCGTCCACAAGCTCGATCTCGCGGACGGCATCGCCGACGGCTGCCCGCCGATGCCGGCCGGCCTGCGCGCCCGCTGGGTCGCGGCCCTGGAGCGAGCCCACGAGGCCTTCGTCGAGGCGCTCGAGGACGTCGAGGCCGAACTGCCGCCCGACGTCGACCCGGAGTCCGAGGAGGCCGACGACTGGTACGCCGACCTGCCGCTCGACCCCTATGCGGCGACCGACCCGTCGGAATTCTTCGCGGTCGCCTCCGAGGCGTTCTTCGTCGACCCCGAGACGCTCGACGCCGCCTTCCCCGAGCTGTTCGCGCTGTTCGTCGAGTACTTCCGCCAGGACCCGCGTGCGCGCACGCGGGCCGCCCGCGGCGAGGGATCGCCCCCTTGAGCCCGCCTCCTCAACCGCGCATCGTGGCGGGCGCGCGACGCGGCCCTCTCGAACGGACGCCGTCAGGTGACGGACCGCACTCAGCTCCGTCACGAACGGCCCGTAAACTGCGAGGCCGACCATGATCCGCCTCTTCAACCACTACCTGTCGATCCGCCTGATCCTCCTCACGGTGCTGGAGGGGGCGGTCCTGTTCCTGTCGGTGATCGGCGGGTTCCATCTGCGATTCCCGACGTCCTCGTTCGACAGCCCGAACCTCGAGGCGGGCGTCTTCACCTTCGTGATGCTGATGGCGATGTCGGCGCTCGGCATGTACCACCTGCACGCCGAGCCCTTCCGCACCACGGTGCACCGGCTGGTCATCGCCTACGGCATGTCGCTGCTGATGATCAGCCTGGTGTTCTACCTGCTGCCAGAGCTCTACGTCGGCCGGGGCGTGATGGCCTGGAGCTCGCTGCTCGCCGTGGGCAGCGTGCTGCTGCTGCGGCTGGTGTTCTTCCGCCTGACCGAGGTCGGCCTGCCGCGGCGACGCGTGCTCGTGCTCGGCAACGGCGAGGAGGCCGAGGCGGTGATCCGCTTCCTGCACACCGGCCGCGGCCGCGACGCGATCCGCTACGCCGGGCTCTACCCGGTGATGCCGCAGCGCGACGCCGAGGGCCGCGAGCGCGCGCTCGACCACGACGCGCTCGCCAGGACCGTGGGGGACCTGCGCGTCTCGGAGATCATCATCGCCGTGCGCGAGCGCCGTGGCGGCGTGCTGCCGCTGCGCCAGCTGCTCGACTGCAAGCTGCGCGGCATCAAGGTGATGGACCTGCAATCCTTCTACGAGCGCGAGGAGGGCGTGCTGCGCATCGACACCATGCGCGCGAGCTGGATGATCTTCGGCGAGGGCTTCCACCAGGGCCTCGCGCGCGACGTCGTCAAGCGACTGTTCGACCTGATCGCCTCGCTGGTGCTGATCGCCGCGACCCTGCCGGTGCTGCTGATCGCGATGCTCGCGATCGTGATCGACGACGGCTTCCCGATCTTCTACACCCAGGAGCGCGTGGGCCAGGGCGGCCGCAGCTTCCGGATCGTGAAGCTGCGCACGATGCGCCGCGACGCCGAGGCCGACGGCAATCCGCGCTGGGCCGGCCGCAACGACGACCGCGTCACCCGCATCGGCCGCTTCCTGCGGGCGACCCGCATCGACGAGCTGCCGCAGCTCTGGAACGTCCTCAGGGGCGACATGAGCTTCGTCGGCCCCCGGCCCGAGCGGCCGTTCTTCGTGAAGCAGCTCACCGACCAGATCCCCTTCTACGACGTGCGCCACTCGGTCAAGCCGGGCGTGACCGGATGGGCGCAGGTTCGCTACCCCTACGGCGCGAGCGTCGAGGACGGGCAGGCGAAGCTGCAGTACGACCTGTACTACGTCAAGAACCACTCGCTGTTCCTCGACCTGATGGTGATGGTCGAGACGGTGCAGGTGGTGCTGCTCGGGAAGGGCGCACGCTGAACGGCGTGCCGCTCGCGGGGCTGATCGGATACGCCGCCGCCGCCCTCGCGTGGGCGGCGCTGGCGTTCCTGCTGGCCGTGCGCGGCGGCGCACGCGGCCTCGGTCGCGTGCTGGTCGCGGCGGTCGTGCTGCAGGCGGCCTGGGCCGCCGCGATGGCGGCCTCGCTGACCCCGGCGCCGCCGCCGCGGGCGCTCGCGCTCGGCGCCGAGGCGCTGCGTCCGATGGCGTGGTCGATGTTCCTGCTGGCGATGCTGCGCGGCCCCTCGAACGCGCGGGCGATCGCCGGCGGCCTGGTGCTCGCCGCGGTCGTCGCGCTCCTGCAGTGGCTCGCCGCGCTCGCGGAACTGGGCCCGCAGCAGCACTTCGGCACCGCGCTGGTCGCGAGCGTGCTGTGCCTGCTGTGCGTCGAGCAGGTCTACCGCAACACCCCCGAGGGCCGGCGCTGGTCGGTCAAGTACCTGTGCCTCGCGCTCGCGGCGCTCGCCGCGTTCGACGTCGCGCTCTACGCCGACGCGCTGCTGTTCGGCCGGCTCGAGTACGCGTGGTGGGCCGCGCGCGGCTGGGCTCACGCGCTGATGGTGCCGCTCGTCGCGGTCACCGCCGCACGCATGCCCGACTGGCGGCTGGACATCCACGTCTCGCGCAAGGTCGTCTTCCATTCCGCCACCCTGCTCGCCTCGGGCCTGTTCCTGCTCGCGACGGCCGCGATCGGCTATGCACTGCGGCTGTTCGGCGGCGAGTGGAGCGGCGTCGCGCAGACCCTGGTCGTGTTCGCCGCGCTGGTCGCGCTGGTCGCGTTGCTGGCCTCGGGCCAGCTGCGCGCCCGGCTGCGCGTGCTGGTGGCCAAGCACTTCTTCTCGTACCGCTACGACTACCGCACCGAGTGGCTGAAGCTGACCGAGATGCTCGCGCAGCCCGACCGCCCCGGCGACCCCGCGGGCTCGCTGTCGCGACGCGCGCTCGGCGGCCTCGCGGCGCTCGTGGAGAGCCCCGGGGGCGCGCTGTGGCTGCGCGCGGACGACGGGCGCTTCGTCTGCGACGCGCGCAGCGGCACGGGCGAGCGCGAGCCGATCGCGGGCGACGACCCGCTGGTGGCCTTCCTCGCCGCGCGCGACTGGATCGTCGAGCTGCCCGAGTGGCGCGCCCACCCCGAGCGC
>Ga0315899_10007463_pt1 | contig 11737 bp, 16 predicted proteins | sample LakEriMetagenome_2_FD_203518 | JGI IMG/M metagenome (GOLD analysis project Ga0315899, IMG submission 203518) | Freshwater fungal communities from buoy surface, Lake Erie, Ohio, United States - Buoy 4 MA112 | ecosystem: Environmental > Aquatic > Freshwater > Lake | place: USA: Lake Erie, Ohio... | reverse complement strand
TATTTTCAAACCCATTGCGGCTATCGTAGTTGATGTCTAGCCCGTCGCCTAGTTTACTTTTGATATAGTTAAAGCTCTCGCTGGTGGCATTGGCACCGTGTATATACACTAATTTCATGCCAATATTTAGTAATCTTAATAGTAGTGATGAGATGCTTTACTCTTACGGTATTCCGCAATAGCTTCGCCCCATGCAACTAGACTTTCGAATATAGTGTTGATGATGTTTTTCATAGATAACTTTCCTTTTGGGAGTTGAATTGTCTGACGTAGTTTTCCAACTGTGCGGCATCGGTAATGCCTTTGGTGCTTAGATATGCATCTAAACGGCTTTGGTAATTGGATCCTGGGAACATTTCGGATAGACGTTCCATTATCCTAATCATTTGCTCTGATAAGAATTTCATGTTATAATACCTCTGTGTAGTGTGAATAGAGACTCATGGTTTCTACTAATATATTTAGTCTAGTTTACCTGGCACTGCAACATTTTTATTTTACTTTGTAAAAAGGTTAAATATACAAAAGGATTTAAGGGTTTTATGCGTAAAAGTACCAGATCAATATTACAAGAATTAAGCGACTTAGGTATTAGCCGTGACAAGGATCAAGTGATCGAAAGTCGCGGTGCAAACCTAATCGAAAGTGCAATTAACCTATTAACTCTAATCCGTGAGCAATACGATGTAGAAACGGCTGCTGAATTAGAGCGCCGTTTCGTTAATGCTATCCGTACTAGCGAACCAGCTAAATTTAAGCGTGGCATGAAGAAAATACAGGAAAGCAAAGGCAATGAGTAAGAATGTAATATTTCCGGACACTAAAGAGTTCGATCAAAAATTAGCTCCGGAAATGAAAGATAAAATGGATGCTATTCTAAGCCCATTAGGTTTGAATAGCGTGGCTATTGGCAGCGCACATACTCCTACACCTGGCGAAATGAGCGGCGACATGGATTTGCAAGTTGACCTAGATGAAGTAAAAGTTAAATTTAAAACAGATGATGATAAAGCTGCACGTAAGGCCTTAGCTGCTTTTGTACAGGATCGTGGATTCCAAGTACGTCAAGCAGGCGTAAATGTGTTTGTACGTTTGCCAGTAGGTGATGAGTTTTATCAAGTAGATTTGGAAACAATTCCTAACGTGGCTAAAGTTAGTCGTTACCATCAACATAAGATTCCTAAAGGTTCTACATATAAAGGTGTTGGCAAGCAACTAATGTTAGCACAATTAGCAAAAAGCAAAGGCTACATGTATTCTGCATGGCAAGGTTTGTTTGCACGTACTCCTGATAATAAAAAAGGAGAGCTAGTTGCAGATGACTGGGATGACATTGCTAAGGTACTATTAGGTCCTAATGCCACTGGTGATAATATAGACAGTGTTGAAGCTATCATGTCTAGCTTACCTGACGATCAAGCGCAGGCATTGTTAGCACATGTCAAACAAGATAAGAACTGGGCAGAAAAAACACCAAAACACCCAGTAGGAACTAACGAATGGTTCCGTAATTTTATGAATAGACTAACATGAAAATAAACGAAATCATTTCCGAAGACTGGAACAAAGTCAATAAGCAAGACAAGACAGACGGACTAAGTCAAAAAGCTGTCAATGCATATCGTCGTGAGAATCCAGGCAGCAAATTAAAGACTGCGGTTACTACCAAACCGAGTAAACTCAAAGCAGGCAGCAAAGATGCTAAACGCCGTAAGAGTTTCTGTGCCCGTATGAGTGGTAACAAAGGTCCTATGAAAAAACCTAATGGCAAACCTACTCCAAAAGCACTTGCTCTGCGTCGATGGAATTGTGAATGAGAGCAAATGAATTCTTAAAAGAAGCAGAAGAAGCTGCTACAAAAAAACTAGGTCGAGCTTTTAATCACTTAGAAGATCTAGTATTCTTCCACGGCAGTAAAGGCACAATGGAAGCATTGGAACACTTAAAAGAAATAGCCACTGCTGAAGGTAGTAAAACTATTCGCATGAAGTGGGATGGGAATCCTCAAATCTATTGGGGCCGTGCAGAGAAAGGTGGTCCACTAATCTTAGCAGGACATAATGGTTGGAGTCGTGGTGCGGCTAGTGATAATCCTAAAGATGTCTACGACTTTATTGTTAATAAAAGTGGCAATCCAAAGACTCCTGAGCAAGCACAACAGCGACAAGCATTTGGCAAGCAATTTGCTGGATTATATTCCTTGTTTGATGCAGCTACACCAAAAACGTTTGTTGGATATGTTTATGCAGATGGTCTGTTCTTACAGCAACCTAAAGTAGATGCTAACGGAGTATATACATTTTGCCCTAATCCTAATAGTCAAACATGTTACCACGTTAAGGCTGCTAGCCCACTGGGGCAGCAGATTAGTCGTGCGCAAGTTATGGTTGTTGGACATGCTTACTTTCCAGAGTTTGGCATGGACGATAGTGAACAGAAGCCCATGGATGACTTTAGTATGTTTAATACTAACCCTGCATTGATTGTGCAAGGGCCGGTATATAACAGCAATCCTGTAGCCCTTGATACTAGTGCTATTGATGCAGTAGAACAGTACCTAAGTCAACACTCAGCAGCCATTGACGGATTCCTACAAGGCACTAGTGGTTTAGGTGATCTTAAAAACATTTTGTATACCTATGTAAATCAAAGCGCCAAGGCTAAGAATTTAGATCAAATAGGCACTCAAGACTTCTTCACTTGGTTAAAGAGCAGTAAAGTTAGTCTACCTAAGCAAACTAAAATCGAAGCTCTTGCACAACAACATGCTAATGCACTAGATGCTATCTTTGGACTAGTTGGACGTATTATGAGTCTTAAGGACAAAGTAATCGATCAAGTAGAGCAAGGACAGGGCGAAATCTGGGATACACAGGGCGAAGGGCGTGTACGATATGCACCAGCAGGTAAACAGTTTGGAAATGTCAAACTAGTGCCCCGTAAACGCTGGACTCCGAAGTAATATTATCTAGCCAAAAAACCCCATAATCCGGGGTTTTTTTGTATCTGATATAAATAATAATACAAAGGCTTGCTAGGTTGCAAGTCGTCCATAGAGAATGGACAAGTCATATCGAGGAGAAATATTATGGCAGGATTTACAAGAGTTAACGGCGCAGCAGCCGCAATCGTTGGTACACTAACTACCACAGCACAATTAAAAGCATACCTTATCAGTGTTAAGGACGACAGCAGCACAGCTATCGATCTAACAGCAGACGACGGCGTTGTTGAAGGCAAATTAGAGCAACTTCTACGTGAAATCAACCCACTAATGTACTTTGCTACAAACAGTGGAGCTGGTACAGTTACAATAGTTGTTGACGGTCACGCAAATGACGCAACAAGTTTACAAGAACGTGTTCGTAACATTTTCGGCGCTGCTAATACAAACGGTGCTGCAAACGATTCTACAGTTGCACTAGCTACTTCTTTAGTAGCATCTTAATTCTCCGGGATGGGAAGACTAAGCCCACTTTTACAGTGGGCTTTTTTACGGCTGTTAAATACTAGTCATGATCTATTGTTTATACACTCTCGTTGATATTACCGCTACGTTTCAATACAAATCTAGAAGTGATCTAGAAAGACTACAGCAACAAAATTTTGATACTGTAATGCAGACTATCGGACTAACTGCAAACGTCCTTTATGATAAACCTCCTAAGATTATCTCAGCTGATATTTTTGGTGCGCCAAACGAACGCTGCTGGTATTTTGAATGGACTGCTGAACGAGAAGACGTGTTTGAACATAATGGGGATAAAATTGCTCGACTTAAGGAAACATTTGAATTTGTTCCTTTTATACAAGAATTAACTGAAACTGTTAAGTTTGACAAACCATATTTTAGTCTTGGACGCAATATTGTTTTCGATTATAAACAATAAATATAATACAATAGGCACACTAGGCATCTTTAAGGTTCACCCAGTAAAAGAAATACTGAACACAATACAGGAGTAGCCTAATGGCAACAGCAGCAGAACGACTTGGTATAGTAGAAACCAAGGTGGTAAACTTAGACGAAAAACTAGACGAGATCAAGGTCGATGTTAAAGACATGCACGACTGTTTAGACAAAACTCGTGACAGTGTCATGGCCAAATTGGATGATATGTATGGAGCAAGCTGTGTCCAACATAGTCAGTTAGCCACTAAGATCACAGAGTTAGAAAATTTTAAACAGCGATGGATTTACACTGTTGCTGGCGGAGCCGTAGTATTGAGTTGGTTAACTGCTCATGCAGATACCGTGTTACAAATTTTAAAATAATATAATATGTTTCTCAGGGAATTCAAGTTAGATAATATAGTAAGTTCGGTTGTAAGATTTCACGACCGATTGAATCCCAAGCTATGGGACGGTAGAGAAATGGATCCAAAAGTTCGTTTTAAATTATTAACGATTGCCAAGCATTTTATCAAATTTATAGATATCCCTAATTTAAGATTAACAGATATAACTATATCAGGCTCTAATGCCGCTTATACCTATACTGAGTACAGTGATATTGACTTGCATTTAGTTGTTGAAATACCAAGTGCAGCTCAATATCACTTAAAGCCCTTGTTTGATGCTAAGAAGAATCAATATAATTTTACGCATGATGTAAAGATACACGGTATTGATGTAGAAGTATATGTACAACCAACTACCGACAAACATCATAGTGCTGGCATTTACAGCGTATTAGACAACCGTTGGATTAGTACTCCACAAGCTGTTAAAGTAAACATTGACGATAATGATGTTGCACTAAAAGTTAGAAACTATCTTAACAAAATTAAAATGTCATTACGCTCAGATGATATTAACATGGCAAACACAGTTAAAGATGAACTTAACAAGTTACGTAAGAGTGGACTAGAACGTGAAGGCGAATTTAGTGTAGAGAACATAGCATTTAAAGCACTAAGAGCTCAAGGTTACATAGATCAATTACGTCAGCATATATACGATTTAGAAGACAAGGCTCTTAGCCTGGAGAACATACAATGAAAAGAAATGAAATTATCCACGAACACAAGAAAGGTGTAAGAGCTGTTAAGTATAACGCAAAGCCTAAGACTCACATTGAACCACCCAAGGCTACTAATCCGGTAGCTAAGAATGCTTCGGCTGCTATTGGTGGCGGCGCTGCTGGTGCTCATAAAGATGCTAAGAAAGCTAGTCAATCTGTTCGTGGACAGAAACACAAAACAGCTCCTGAAATGGCCGAAGGGTATAATCCTAATTCAGCCAGCGCAGAACATCGTCGTAAGTTAGATCAATCACATGCAGCTGACCTAAAGGCAAGAGCAGAAGGTCCAGATGCTACTGAGCGTGATCAACAGAGATATCAAAACTATCTAGACAAGAAAGAACAAATGGCCAACGATTATAATGATCGTATGGAACGTGAGGATATTGAGCAAGAGGCACTTTATCGTAGACGCGGCAGTTCGTCAGCATACGATAGAGATTACCAGTCTAGTATAAGTGGCATGGGCAAACGTCAATCACAAGCATATCAAGATGACGGCGGCGCTAATGACGAAAGACACGATCTAGATCCATCAGAATGGTACATTGTCAAAGATGGTAAAATGTTTAAAGTAACTGTCTATCCTAATCAAGAACAAGAAGCAAGGGCTCGAGGGTACAGTCCTAGTAGAGAACAAGCCAGAGCCAAAGCAGATGCTGACAATAGATCCACTGATGAAGCTATGGGTGCTGAAGTAGGCAAGATTACCAAAGTTGATCCTGCTACTAAAAAAGCAACGTTAACTAAAGCTGACGGATCGTCAATGGAAGTTGATAGTACTGCATTGAAACCAACGGCAGACGGCAAAATGTCAATGGACACTCCAGATACGGATGAACTCAAAGCTGGTACAGCAGTCGTTAGCACAGAAAATTCAGTGCTTAACGAGTTAGATCCTCCCCCAAATGACAGCACTAGTCCTATACACGGAGGAAGAGCTAACTCTGATCACGGCGAACACAATGAAATTATTAGCCTTCTAAGAAGAATGTTGAGCAGAAGATGAAAATAAATGAATTAGTCAAAGAGTTTGAAATCTATACTTCAAACACTGAAAAGCAGATGTTAGAACAACTAACACATGCTCGTCCACTACATAGTTTTAGTGAGCGTGATCAATTCACAATTGAAGGTCTTATACGTAAAAGTTTGGTAATTAAGATAGGAGACATTAATCCTCGAGTAATTGCTAATGAACTTTAAACGACAAGCTAAACAACTAGAAACTTTTTTAGAAGAAGAGTTTAAAAAGAAAATACCATTGGCTGTTTTACCTGATAAAAGTATTGTTTATAAACGATACAGAATCAAACAAAACACCCAAGGAATGTGGACTGTTAGATTACAAGATGGTGATGTTATTGATCAGTTTAGAATTAAAACAACAGCTACATTAGCAGCTAAATTCTATGATCAAACTAACTTTAATAGATACAATGAAATAAAATCTCTAGATACACAATACTGGAACAACAGTAATGATGCTAGTTTTTTTAAATATAGATATGAACACGCAAAAGATCTTGACAAACGTGACATTTTTATGTGGCGTTGGGAACAAGCAGAGCACAGAGCTAAACGTTACAAGGAACAAATTTCTTTAATGTTTAAAGCAAACTTTTGATAAATAACAATAACAGTCTTTAGGGATACAGAACATGCAGATTAACGAACTTTCACATCCAAAGAGTAGCAAAGCACTTAACGAGAGTCTTGCTAAGAAATTTGGCTACAAATTAAATGTAGATAGTTTCACTATGGAACAACTACAAGCAGCTCGTGATAAAATTACAACTGAATTAGCTGAATTTGAAACCAGCAGAAACTATGATGCAGTTTACGAAAGCAACAGCTATCAACGTGACCGTGCATTACTAGATGTAATAACACAAGCTATTTCAGAGCGTACTCTAAGTCCAGGCGAAGAGTCAAAGAAAGAAAAGTTTGTTAAAGGCATGAAGAAGAAGTCAGGCGAATTTAAAAAACGTTACGGCGACAAAGGCGACGAAGTAATGCATGCCACAGCCACTAAAATGGCTAAGAAAGAAAGCATTGAAGAAGCAATGCAAGTATTACGTGGTGTATTAAGTGAAAGAACACTAACAGAAGGCGAAGAAGAAAAAGCTGCGTTAATCATGAGCGCACGTGATATGGTAGATAAAGTCACTGGTTGGCTAGAGGACACTGCATCATTAAAATCAGAAACCATGTTAGAATTAGTAGACTCTATAAGAGATGAATTAGGCAGCAATATCAGTACTCAATTCTCTGGCCAAGTTAAACCGGCATTAGAAGAATTATATACATGTTTAGAATCAACACGTACAACCCTAGCCCAGGCAGTTGCTATTCTAACAGGCGAAGAAGGTCCAACAGGCATGCCAGGCAGCGAGCCAGGATTAGAAATGGGTGCAGAACAAATGCCAACTGGCGATGAGTTTGCAGCCGCAGCTCCAGCAGCAGGTGGCGAAGAGGCAGCAGGCCGTGAAATGCGCGAAACTGTACAGTATAGCCGCAAACTAGCTACAATTCTTAGTTCAAAAAAAAAATAAATGAAGATGCGGGTACACTTATCCGCGTCCTTAATGCTCTAAAGTCTAGAGCAGATTCAAAAGGCGTCTCAGGTCAATACAGCTGGGACGCTGTCTCTAATATGCTACGCAATGTTTCAGGAAGTCAAATGGACTATGAAACATTTAAAAAACAATTTGATAGTTTACCGCAATTAAAAAACATGGTTGATCAGTTCGACGGCCGAGGATTAACTCTTAAAACTAAAGAAAAACCAGAAGCTACCCGTTCAGATAAGAGTACTACAAGTTTGGACACTTCAGCAAGTAGAGCAGCGGCTAAATCGCTCAAACAACCTGGTTGACATATGGGTCTAGATACTATATAATGTATCATGACCCTACTAATAAACAAATTTAAATACGAAAAACTCTCTAGGGACGACAGCTCCGGTAAGCGTTTATACGCTACACCACAAGGGCATAAAGTCCCTAGTGTCACGACAGTACTGGATAAAACTAAACCAGAAGAAAGCCGCATAGCATTAGCCAACTGGCGCAAAGCAGTAGGTGAAAAGAAGGCACAAGAGATTACTACGGAAGCAGCCAATCGAGGCACACGTATGCACAAGTTCCTAGAGGACTATGTCAAAGGTGAGCCCATGAACGAAGCAATTACTAATCCATTTGCACAACAAAGCCAGAAGATGGCAAAGATTGTGATTGAAAAGGGCATGTGTAATGTAACTGAAGTGTGGGGATCAGAAGTACCCTTGTACTTCCCCGAACTATATGCGGGTACTACTGACTGTGTAGGTGTACACAACGGTGACGAAAGCATCCTAGACTTTAAGCAGACTAACAAGCCCAAGAAACTAGAGTACATTAGTGATTACTTCCTACAGCTAACAGCCTATGCTTTAGCACATAACGAAGTACATGGAACTAATATCCGTAAGGGTGTTATCCTAATGTGTAGCAAAGACTATGAATATCAGGAGTTTATCCTAGAACCCAAGGACTTTGACTACTGGACAGAAGAATGGTGCAAGCGAGTGGAGCAGTACTACCGTTTGAACAGCTAAATATCGTATAACGAGGATATTTCAATGGCTGTCGTACAAATAAGCAGAATTCAACTACGTAGAGGTAAAGAGAACTCAGGTTCTGGGTTACCACAGCTTGCAAGCGGCGAACTAGCTTGGGCAATTGACACACAAAAATTGTATATAGGAAATGGCGCTGTAGGCGAAGGTGCGCCTGCTGTGGGCAATACTAAGATTTTAACAGAAGCTGATAATCTATTAGACTTTAGCACTTACATTTATAAAGATGAAGCTCCGTTAATTCAAACAGGTGACAATGTTAACTTTCCTATTGTACGTACACTACAAGACAGATTAGATGACCGTGTTAGTAGTGCAAGCTATGGAATTCTTCCATTAGACGAAGATGATAATGTAACAGATCAGTCAGTTGAAATACAACGTGCCATAACAAATTTATTCTTAGATACAGTTGGTGATGGTTCTAAAGCAAGAGTAGTGTTAACTTTCTTGCCTGGAAAATATAGATTTGAAAGTACAATCTATATTCCTAGTTATGTAAGAATTGAAGGCGCTGGTAAGGATCATACTGTGTTTAATTTTGCTGGAACAGGTGCAGCCTTTGCATTTGTTAACGATACATCTACAGCTGGAAATTATAACGGAACATGGGGACCCGGCGTCAGCGATATTACTAGATATAATCAACAGCCTAAATTTTGTTATTTGAAAGGATTTACCCTGAACACAACTTCAATAACCGCAGTTGGGTTGCAATTAAATGCTGTGCGAGATAGTGTGTTTGATGATATTGCAATCAACGGAGAGTTTATTAGTAATCCTCTTACCTATATTAACAACGGTATAGTCATGTATGCATTTAGCGAATTAGTAACGTGCCAACGCAATCTGTTTAATAATGTGTATGTAAAAGGTTTTGAATACAGCGTGTATTCTCAACAAGACATAATCAATAATAAATTTATTAACTGTGAAATAACAGATGGCAAGTATGGATTTAACTTTGGTGTAGGTGCTGATCTAGTAAGTGACGGCGAAGAATTTGGTCCAAGAAAAAATATTATAGAAAATTGTTATTTTGAAAATATATACAGACAGGGTATCTATGTTGCCGTTGGATATGGCAATAAGAGTAGAGGGAATACATTTGTCAATGTAGGTAATAATGGAGGTGGTAATGCAACAAGTTTATACAATATTATTACATTTACATCTACAGGTAACAGTTCTATACAAGATAACTTTGATAGAACAAGTGATCTAGATAGTGTTGCTGACTTAGCATCTAATAATTTTAGTAATGCCTATATAAAAGAAGTAGCCGGCAAAGTGTATTTTCAAGAATTTGAAACTAGAAAATCAACAGTGATATACTCACCGTCGACATTTCTAAATTTAATTAGACTTCCACATAATAACAGCACAGGTTTTGAAATTAACTACATTCTTGAAAGCCAGGCATCTGTTCAAATGCGAAAAGGTAAAATACTAATATCGTATGACAAGGATACTAATACTGCACAACTTGTAGATGATTATGAGTACACTGGAGCTACCGGCGGAGACACTGCAATTAACTTTGCAGTATCAACTACATCAGTTGCTGATTGTATAATGATACAATATAAAAACAGCAACGTATCGGACACTTCACTTGTTCCAAGTATTATGACATATACTTACAAAACATTAAGTTAAATTAATGATTGTTGAAGATCGGTTAAGTCAACAGAATCTTTCTGCCTGGTACAACCTAAGGCAACAACTCGAAACAGCGGCTGATCCATTAGGCGACGTTACCAATTTCTTTCAACGACTTCCTCGAGTCAAACGATATACTGACCCTTATGATGAAAACACATGGCCCACTCCTTGGGAACTTATAACTGAAAATGAATATTGCGACTTTAATCGAATTCTTGGCATGTGTTATACTCTCCAATTAACTGAGCGTTTTAAGAATTGTCATCCAACGATAAATGTAGCTATTGACAGAATCAATAAAACAGTGTATTATTTGTTGCTTGTAGAAGATAAAGTATATGGATATGACGATGATTGGATTAATGTTAAAACACTGCCTAAGTCATTGAAATCGCAAAAGATTTACGCAATGAAGACACTCCACTAAATACGTCCTAGACACCAATTTAAGAATATGACAACAATAACTGTAATCAAAAGAGACGGAAAAAAAGAACCACTAATGATCGAAAAGTGGCAGACACAGATTGCAAAAGTATGTAAAGGGATTGCAGATGTTAGTCAGTCAATGATTGAAATCAAAGCACAGCCTCATTTCTACGACGGTATTACTACTAGAGAAGTAGATGAGATTACGCTACGTGCTATTGTTAATCTAATCGATGTAGAACATAATCCCGATGTGGGACATGTAAATTACCAATATGTAGCAGGCAAGCAACGTTTAAGTATGTTGCGTAAGGATGTTTATGGCGCCTACGAGCCTCCCCACCTTTACGACATTGTAAAGACTAATGTGGCTACTGGCCTGTATACTAGTGAGCTATTAGATTGGTACAGTGAAGAAGACTGGAACAAGATGAATGACATGCTGGATCACGAAAAAGATGAACAGTATGGGTATGCCGCTATTGAACAGTTAATTGAAAAGTATCTTGTAAAGAATCGTGCCACTAAGGAAACTTATGAAACTCCTCAAATTCGTTACATGGTTGCAGCCGCAACTGTTTTCCATAAGGAAGAGCCTAACACGGCTCGTATGCGATTTATCAAAGAGTATTATACGGCCGCCAGTGATGGTCTTTTCACTCTTGCTACTCCTGTACTCGCTGGCCTTGGTACTCCTACCAAACAGTTTAGTAGCTGTGTTCTTATTCGTAGCGATGACGATCTCGACTCTATTTTTGCCTCTGGGGAAATGATGGCTAAGTATGCCAGCAAACGTGCTGGCATTGGTCTAGAGATTGGACGTCTACGTCCATTAGGTAGTCCCATTAGGGGCGGCGAAATTATGCACACAGGTATGATACCTTTCCTGAAAAAATGGTTCGGTGATTTACGATCATGTTCACAAGGAGGTATTCGTAATGCAAGTGCTACTGTTTTTTATCCTATTTGGCATCATCAGTTTGATGATCTTATTGTCTTT
>Ga0315899_10007461_pt1 | contig 11737 bp, 9 predicted proteins | sample LakEriMetagenome_2_FD_203518 | JGI IMG/M metagenome (GOLD analysis project Ga0315899, IMG submission 203518) | Freshwater fungal communities from buoy surface, Lake Erie, Ohio, United States - Buoy 4 MA112 | ecosystem: Environmental > Aquatic > Freshwater > Lake | place: USA: Lake Erie, Ohio... | reverse complement strand
AGCTTGTTAAACTTACGCCATTTCACCGCACAAAAAATATGAACAAAAGCAATCACATCTGCAAAATAAGTTTGATGGTTACTTACGAATAAAACATTTTTATTGGGGAGATTTTCCAAATGCTCCGAGCCCTCAATTTTTAACTTATTGAATAACACCAATCCTGGATAAGTAAATATCCCAACAAGCCCATATATAAAGGAGCGAAATAAGCGAATATGTTTTAATCTATCCAATAAACTCATGATCCAACCAAATTTGATATTAATGCAATATACTAATTAATATTTTATTCGCATATCCCTGTTTAACCAACAAATTGTATCTTTAAGCAATGAAAAAATCAGCAGTAATTTTTGACATTGATGGTTTATTAATCAATAGCGAGCCATTATGGAATAAAGCGGCAAGTGAAATTTTTAGGCAATATGGTATATTATTGACCGAACAACAATATGCATTAACGACTGGATTAAGATCAAAGGAATTTGTTGCACATTGGTTATACGAGCATAAAATTCCTTCCACTGAATATGATCGTGCCGAGCAACGGATCATTGATCTGGCATTAACGATGATTGACAAGGAGGCGAATGTGATGCCAGGCGTTGAACATATTTTTCAATTTTTTTTACAAAAAGAATTTAAAATTGGATTGGCCACTTCCTCTCCTGTTGCTTTAATTGAACTCATTAAAGATAAATTAGGAATTAGACATATTATACAAGCAAGTTGCTCCGCACAACTTTTACCATTAGCAAAACCACATCCCCAAGTTTATTTGGATTGTGCCGCCGCTTTACATACTTCTCCATTGGCCTGCATCTGCTTTGAGGATTCAGTTTATGGGATGATTGCTGCTAAAGCTGCAAGAATGACCTGCGTGGTTGTACCAAGCGCAGACCATATGAAATTAGCCCATTGGGGTGCCGCTGATTTAAAGCTATCTTCCCTCCAAAATTTTGGTGCCTTACACTTCAATATGCTTGATCCTGAATAAGTAAAGGCTGGATTTCAAGGAAATAAAAAAAATTACGTGTTGGTGGTTAAAATCAAATTAAATTGCAGTCCAGTATGGAATTAGCCAAAAAAGTGATTGGAGCCGAACTCGAGTTATTCGAAAAACATTTTAAAGATGCGGTAAAAAGTAGGGTGTCCCTGCTGGATCGTATTATGCAATACATTGTAAAACGCAAAGGAAAACAAATGCGTCCGATGTTTGTATTGTTATCGGCAAAATTACATGGAGAAATTAATGACAGCTCCTACCGCGCTGCCTCCCTAGTTGAATTATTACATACCGCTACTTTGGTGCATGATGACGTGGTAGATGAGGCCTTTGAAAGAAGGGGATTTTTCTCGATCAATGCCTTGTGGAAAAACAAGATTGCAGTTTTGGTAGGTGATTATTTATTATCCAAAGGATTATTATTGTCATTAGAAAATAAAGACTTTACTATTTTAACCATTTTATCCAATGCAGTAAAAAATATGAGCGAAGGCGAATTATTGCAAATGGAGAAAACAAGAAATTTAAATTTTGATGAATCTGTTTACTACGAAATCATCAATGGAAAAACGGCAAGTTTACTCGCATCCAGTTGCGCCGCGGGTGCCTCCTCTGTTTCAAGTGACCCAGCAGTGATTGAACAAATGCGTGCATTTGGAGAAAATGTAGGTATGGCTTTTCAAATAAAAGATGATTTATTTGATTATGGTGAAGCAAAAGTGGGTAAACCAACAGGCAACGATATCAAAGAAAAAAAATTGACGCTCCCTTTAATTCATATTTTACAAAAAGTAACGCCCGCTTTAAAAAAGAAAATCATTTATATTGTTAAAAACAACAATAACGATAAAGACAAAGTCAAATTTGTGATAGACAATGTTGTATCAAACGGTGGCATAGAATATGCTACTGAAAAAATGATTGAATACCGCGATAAGGCATTAACCATACTCCACTCATTTCCTAACTCAAGTTGCAGAGATGCGCTTGAAGAATTGGTCCGCTATACCACAGACCGAAAATTTTAATGGAAAAAAGATGGAACATATTACAGGCAGATGTACTAAAAGTACAAGCGTTACAAAACGCACTTAAAATACATCCCATACTTTGTGAACTCCTTGTTCAAAGAGGCATTGATACCTTTGAAGCAGCAAAACATTATTTCAGACCCAGCATTGACCACTTGCACGACCCATGGTTAATGAAGGATATGCGGATAGCAGTAACACGAATTCAGGAAGCCGTAAATAAACAACAAAAAATATTGGTATTTGGCGACTATGACGTTGACGGAACTACATCGGTGGCTACTTTATACCAGTTTTTAAAAACATTGTCTTCGCATATAGATTATTATATCCCACATAGATATCGGGAGGGCTATGGCATTTCTAAAATAGGGATTGACTTTGCTAAAGAAAATAATATTGATTTAATCATTTCAGTGGATTGCGGAATTAAGTCCATCGAACTCATTACCTATGCAAAAAACTTAGGAATTGATTTTATTATATGCGATCACCATTTACCTGACACCATTTTGCCGCCTGCCATTGCCATACTCAATCCAAAACAAGTAGATTGTAATTATCCCTACCAAGAACTTTGTGGTTGCGGTGTCGTATTTAAATTAATATCAGCCCTTGCGGATACCTATAATTTACCCCCTGAATCCTATTTGCAGTTTTTGGATTTAGTTGCCACTGCGATCGCTGCAGATATTGTCCCACTAACAGATGAAAATAGAACATTGGCTTTTTTTGGTTTACAAAAAGTAAATCAATCCCCCAGCTTTGGCATATTAGCGCTCATGGAATTAGCCAAACAAACTACCCCACTAAAAATAAGCAACTTAGTTTTTGCAGTAGCGCCGCGTATTAATGCAGCTGGCAGAATGGATGATGCAAAAAAAGCAGTACAATTATTTATAGAAAAAGATTATTCCAGCGCTTTAGCCATTGCTTCATTATTACAACAGGATAATTTAGACAGAAGAGAAGCGGATACCAGTATCTCAGAAGAAGCATTGCAGCAAATTGAAATGGACCCCACGCATTTAACAAAAAAATCCTCGGTGGTTTTTCAAGCACATTGGCATAAAGGCGTTGTGGGTATTGTAGCTAGTAGATTAATAGAAAAACATTATAAGCCAACTATTGTGCTAACGCAAAGTGGAGATGTAATTGCTGGCAGTGCACGCAGTGTATTGGGATTTAATTTATACGAAGCACTTCATGCATGTCGCGCACATTTAATCGGTTATGGTGGACACTTCGCAGCTGCAGGTATGACCATGGCAGTGGATCAACTCGAACCATTTAAAATTGCTTTTGAAAAAGCAGTCGCCGAGCGAATCACGATTGAACAGCTGACCCCTGAAATTGCCATCAATTCAGTTTTAGCATTGGATGACATCAGTATGAACTTCTTTCAAATTATCAGTCAAATGGAACCATATGGACCCGATAATGTACGACCCCTATTTTTAGCGAAAAATGTTCGCGACGCCGGCTATACCAAGTTGGTAAAAGAAGCACATATTAGTTTTCATGTAATTCAAGGACAAAATACCGTAAAAGGTATTGGCTATAATATGCCCCAACATATCGACCTCATTAAATCCGGCAAACCCTTTGATCTTGTTTTTCAATTGCAATTAAACGAGTGGCAGGGAACGCAAACCGTGCAAATGCAGGTCATCGATATTAAAGCATCCGCTTAATCACCTCAGTTATATAACGAATAAAGCGAAGTAGTATTTACACCACTTCGCTTTATCCTATTTTTTTATTTGTAAAATTTCAGCAATCTAATTGCTGAAAAATATTACTTCAATAAATCAACGCTCCTATTGATGAAGTTGGTTAACTCCGCTCCTTTTAATAAGCCTTGTGAAAGCAATGCCAAGTCCGCTAAATTACGCGCTTGCTTTTGTTGCTTATCAACATCTGGCTCCTTTAACAAGGTTTGATAAATGGGGTGATTGCCATTTACAGTTAAATGAACCTCATCTGGCATCTGCGCATAAAATGCAGTCATTCCGCCACCGCCCATGCCTGCCATATCTTTCATACGACGCATAAACTCAGGACGTGTTGCAACAATCGGTGCCGCATTTTGACTTAATCCTTTCACCTCCACTGTTAAAGTAATTTCAGGCACTTGGAATTCAAATAATTTTTTAGCTTGTTCCACTTCCTCTTTTGATAAAATTGAATCTACATTTTCTTGCTTATCAATTAAATTGTCAACCACATCCGCATCCACACGAACAAACTGAACGCCTTCCCATTTCATCTCTACATTATTAATGAAAGCAGCATCAACCATAGTTTCCAACTTAACCACTTTATATCCTTTCGCTACTGCAGCTTGAATAAAAGCATCTTGTTGTACAGGATTGGTAGTGTATAATAACACTTGCTTGCCGTCCTTATTTTTTTGCGTTGCTGCTGTAGTTGTTTTATATTCATCCAAAGTATAAAAAGTACCTGCATTGGCAGCATCTTCCATGATTAAAAACTTATTCGCTTTATCTAAAAACTTATCGTCGGTAATCATGCCATACTTCACAAACAAACCTAAACTTTCCCACTTTTCTTCAAAGGACTTACGATCGCTATTGAATATTTCCTCTAATTTATCTGCTACTTTTTTAGTAATGTGTGCATTAATTTTTTTCACATTTGGATCCCCTTGTAAATAGCTACGACTTACATTTAATGGAATGTCTGGACTATCAATAACGCCATGCAATAACATTAAAAATTCAGGAACAATGTCCTTTACCTCATCAGTTACAAACACTTGGTTACAATACAGCTGAATTTTATCCTTTTGTATTTCAAAACTTTGTTTGATTTTAGGGAAATACAGAACACCTGTTAAATTAAATGGATAATCCACATTTAAATGAATCCAAAACAAAGGTGTTTCTCCAAATGGATATAACTCCTTATAAAACTTCTCATAATCTTCCTTGGTTAAATCAGCAGGTTTACGGACCCAAATTGGATTGGTATTATTGATTGATTTTTCAATTTCCAATTCTTCTGCTTTACCTTCTTCCTTTGTCGCTTCTTTTTTCTCGGCATTGGCATCCGTGAAATAAATAGCTACAGGTAAAAATTTACAAAATCTTTCTAAAATTGATTTCACACGATGCGGATCCAAAAATTCAGCACTTTCCTCATTAATATGCAAAACAATTTTTGTACCTCTTGCACTATAATCCACTTCATACAATTCATATTCGGTACTCCCATCACAACTCCAAAACACACCAGGGGTGTCCGTATGACTTTTACTATAAATATCTACTTTATCACTCACCATAAATGAGCTGTAAAAACCCAAACCAAAATGACCAATAATACTGGTGTCCTTATATTTGGTAACAAACTCCTCGGCACCACTAAATGCCACTTGGTTAATATACTTGTCCACTTCGGCACTTGACATACCAATACCATTATCAATAATGGATAAAGTTTTTTCCTTGGCATCTAAAACAACATCTACCCTTAAATCACCAATGGCACCTTTCACTTCCCCTTTGCCACTTAAGGTTTTTAATTTTTGAGAGGCATCCACAGCGTTACTCACTAACTCTCTTAAAAATATCTCGTGATCGCTATAGAGAAACTTCTTAATGATTGGGAAGATGTTCTCTGTCTGAACCCTTATTTGACCTTTTTGCATAATTATTACATTTAGTATTAGTCTAGCAAAGAAAATACCAAATAACAAATGCTGACAGACTGTCCTTCAATAAGCCTATTGAGGTAAATTTTGCAGCCAAGCAGCCCCAGTACATCGCTTATTTTTTAACAAAATGTCACTTGTGTCACGAATCAATAACTGCTTTTCACTATTGTACACCGAGTAAATCCCAATCACAGATCCGTTACCTGTAGGGGTGGCAATACCGGCAAAATCGGCATACCCGCTGGACCGTATATAAATAGTTCCACCTGTACAAAACTTTAATGCCCTACTAGCCCCCGTTTTATTTTTATAATCCGCATAAGTTTGTCCGGTATCTGTTGCCGAAAATTCAACATTCATAATTTTTATTAATCTACCCTGTAAAGAATCTCCTAAGTTTTTAAAAGCAACTTCGATTGGAATAATTTTATAATGATCAGAAAGCGTGGTAATATGTTTTTCAAACAAGGGCACGGGTATACCACCTGTGACTAAAGTACCGTTGGAGGTATCCACCCCTGCTACTAATTGTTGCATTTTTCGGTAGTCCGTTAAAAATAAATTTTGAATACGCACCCGCAAGAAAGCCCCCACTGGATAATTTTGATATAAATTGGTTCCATCCAACAACAAAACAATACCACCGGTGCTGTCTTGAATTATGATTGACTTGTAAATATTATCATGCTCATCATTACCTACCACCACCCCTTCAATCATCCATGATTTTGTAATTGGTTCCACCCGATTTGTCAAATGCAATTTTCGTAAATTTTTTATGGTGATTAAGGTATCCGTTGAAAGGCCAATAACTTTTTCAGCATAAGCCGTTTTTTTTAAGCAGGCCGAAAAAAATAACATGGAAATAACGAATAATAAATTAAAAAATGAATAGCACCGATTTTGATTTTTCATGAAATGATATTTTGGATGAATAAAGAAGTATTAATTAGAAGATGTTTTTATAGAAGATATGATTGTAGAAGATAGTTTTATTGTATTTGTAATTGCGCCCCTAAGGCATAGGTACTTCCTTGGTCATACATAAATTTCAAAGGAAATTTTTCAAGCCGAAATGCTGCATAATCAAATCTGGATTGTTCAAAAGAAAATAGCGGGATGAGCGTGTTTAATACATTTCGAATACTCGCGCTAAATCGAATTGTCTGTTTTTTGTTTTTGATGGCAAACGCATATTGCTTAGACATAAACACATTAAATACCCATTGATTGGGTAAGTAATTTTCCGATTGAATCAGATTCCAATTTGCAACATTATTAATTTGGTTTTTCAATAAAAAAGAACGCCTAAAATAATTATAATCAATGGACCTTTTCAATGAATAAACGCCCGTAATACCAATTCTACTTGAATAATCAGGCTGGTATTGTATTGAAATAGCTTGCACCCATTGCGGATTAGATGTGGCAGGCAACCCTTGCAATTGAAGTATTCCTGATTCCACTTTGTATAAATCGTTCGACAATCTAATTTCATACAAGGGATTATTTGCGATGTAGTAACGACCAAAACTACTCACTGCAGACAATTGTAGCGGCCCACCAAATTGTGTTTCCATACCCAATTCAACACCTTTATGAATAGTTCGCATTTGCCCTAGCATCCCATACACAAAAGCAAAAAAATGATCATGGTAAAACAGATTTTTTTCACTGGCATTTGCAATGGATTGCCAAAAAATAGACATATTAATTTTAGTATACACGCCCCTATAAAATAAAGCAAGATCAATGCCGCGATGTAATGCAGGTAAAATAAAACTAGCCGTATAAGGATGAACAGCAGGATCTAAATAAATGTCACTTGAATTTGGGGCCCTCGTTTGTTGAAATAAAATTGTTTTTGCATAAAACCGACCGGAAAACTTATATAAATACTGGGCCTTCAATCCATAGGAAGGAAATGACAAAACAGAGGACGGCCCCAGTGCTTGCCTAGGGAATAATCCATTTTGATTAAACCCTGTTCGACTAAAGCGATTGTTTTCGTATTTAACAGAAACACCAAATTCATATTTTGCCATTTGTTTATGGAGTTGCCCCCATAATTGTAATTGCGAATTTTGTAATGCATAATTACCTCCCCAACTTTGTCCCACTTTTATTTTTTGGTCTGGCTGCCTAATTTCATTTTGAAAATTAGTCGCAGATCCGTTGTCATCCACCCATCCATTATAATTAAGAAAATAATTTCCACCCAACAGGTTTTCAATGACATTATAATTTCTGATCAAATCGTTTGCGCCGTGCAAACCAATTTGGCCTGACCATTCCAAAGGAAATTGGTATTCCAATCGCATAGAAAATCGTATTAACTGAACTTTAGCCACTTTGGCATTAATGATATAAAAGGATTGTTGTGTCGCATTGGATTGGTTGATCTTCTCCAAGTGATCAAAGTCAATTTGTAGTGCTTGTGGATTTGACGTGAACCAATCCAATAATTTTTTTCTTACTAAACTATCCTTGCTATAACTAGGTAAATATTTATAATAATCCGGTCGCGGATCTAATGTTTTGGTCCAATCCATTTGATATTTTTTTTGCACCCCTATCGCTACACCCATTTGTACATGTAGTATTGCTTTTTCTCGCCATTTTTTTTCATACCTAAAATAAGTAACAGGCACATCTCCACTTTTTTGATTCGGATAAAAGGGCCTGCCCTTATACCAACCCCAACTTGGATTATAATTACGTTGCGTTGACAAATCAAAGGCCTCACGAACCGATGGTGCAATTTTTCCTTGCGCAACATGATCCCACCAAATTGTCATTCCAATAGATTGCTCCTGTTTTAATTGCTTATCCATACTCAAGGCAAACCCAGTTAATTTTTTAAAGCCATTGGGAATTAAACCCATGGGTGCTTGCTGAAAAACCGCATTGAATTGATAAGACCAACGCCGATTTTTTATAGGCCCGCTATTCAATTGTAATTGTCCTTCATACACAAAAGAACTATTTGAAAAACGTGTTGCTATGGTAACTGCCTTTTTTAAAAAACGGGTATCCCCTGTTAAATAATTTACTGAGCCCAGTTCGCCAAAACCCAAGTTTGAATATTCAAAATTGGAGACCATCTCAATGGAATGAAATGCCTTGTACAAGGCTGCATAACTATGGAAAGAATCCCAGGGACCAATTTTACTTTGCCAATTAATTCCATCAATATAACTGCCCCTATTGGATGACTGACCTCGAGGCACCCAACTAAAAACAAATCCATTGAACTGAGATAAATTAAATATGGGCAAGGAAGCTGCTGAAAGTAAAGTGGGCACCCAATTAGCACTATATTCTATAAGTGTCTCCCTGTTTTGCAAACCTGTATTTTCTTTGGCCTCTTCCTCCTGTGCCATGATTGGCTGATGCAAATAAAGTAAGATGATAAAATATAATATGCGACAAAATCGATGACTCATTGTTTGGCCTTTTATTGAAAACGCAATATGAATAAATCAAGAAAGCAAAACATTTCGGTTAATACGCTCATAAATACAAATAAATAAACCTTGTTTGCCCGATTGAAAATGAAAAAACTAAATCATGAAAAAATTAAACTCCCATAATCGAGCGTATTGGTTAATGTGCTATCTCCGCTTGCCCCTTTTTATATTTCTCTTCTTACCCATTTTAACAAAAGCGCAAAACACAGTATCAGCTAAAGAAAAGATGTTTATTGTTGGCTTTTATAATTTTGAAAACTATTATGATACTACTAATCAGTTGAATGTAGCAGACGAAGAATTTTTACCCAATAGCGCGAAGCAATATAATAGTGTACGCTTTAAAAACAAGTCGGCGCAATTAGCTTCTGTCATTTATGGTATCGGAAAAATAAATAACGCTGATGGAATTTCATTATTAGGTATTGCAGAAGTTGAAAACAAAATGGTATTAAAAAAACTAGCCGACGAACCAATGATTAAAAAATATAATTACCAGTTTCTTCATTTTGATTCAAAAGATAGCAGAGGCATTGATGTCGCGTTAATGTACCAACCCGCTCAATTTAAACCCTACCAATACCGCAGTTATAGTTTAACTGACGCTACCCACTTTACTACCTATGCCACCCGTGATATTTTATATATTCAAGGGGAACTGGATAAAACATGGGTACATATATTAGTAAATCATTGGCCTAGTCGGCGCGGAGGGGAAAACACTTCCGCAGAAAAAAGATTCTGGGCCGCAATGGTTTGTAAAAAAATTATGGATAGTATTGAAAACCGAGACCCAAAAGCAAAATTCATAGTGATGGGTGACTTTAATGACAACCCCAATAACAAAAGTTTGAAACACTTAAAAATGTACAACCCTTTTTTAAAATTATTTAATAAAGGGCTGGGAAGTATGGCTTATCGGGATAGTTGGAGTTTATTTGATCAAATTTTATTGAATGCCAATTGGCCGATGGAAGAGGAAAAAAATGGGCGCCAATCCAAAAATGCGACTGTTACGAGCCATACCCAACCTGCTGTAGCCAAAATAAATAGCCATCATCCTAGTATTTCCCCTGGCACTGATTATAATTTGAACCTAATCTATTGTAAATCAATAATATACAGAAGCGCTGCCTTAACCGAGCAGTACGGAAAATACCAGGGCTACCCCAAAAGAACCTGGAATGGGGATCAATTTAACGGCGGTTATAGCGATCACTATCCAGCAGTCATAATTTTTAAGGCAAAAAATGACGAAAAACCTTTAAAATAGCCTACCTTCGCCCTCCCAAATCTGTTTTGGCAGATTCGTTCCGAGCAATCGGAATGTCCACTGGGAAAAACCAATTATTTAACCAATAAATTCAAGTAATGAACAATTACGAATTAATGGTGATTTTTACACCGGTTTTATCTGAAGATGATTTTAAATCAGCTCAGAAAAAATACCAAGACTTCATCAAAGAAAATGGTGGGTCTACAGTTGCCTCAAATCCTTGGGGTTTAAAATCACTTGCTTATCCAATCGATAAGAAAACTACTGGTATCTACTGGATACTAGAATTTACTGCTCCTTCGACAGTAAATGAAAAATTGAAAATTCAATTTTTACGTGACGAGCAAATTATGCGTCACATGATTACCAAACTTGACAAGTACGCAGTTGAGTATAACCACATTAAGAGAAACGGCGGTTTCCCTGTTCACAAAGCAGTTGAGGCTTAATTAAATTTTTACCAACATGGCAAAGAATGAAATAAAATACCTTACCGCGATTAAGCAGGAAAAACCTAAGAAGAAATTCTGTCGTTTTAAAAAGTATGGTATCAAGTATGTCGATTACAAAGACATCGATTTTTTAAAGAAATTTTTAAATGAGCAAGGTAAAATGTTACCACGTCGTTTAAGCGGTAATTCATTAAAGTACCAACGCAAGGTGGCTGACGCTATTAAGAAGTCACGCCAAATGGCATTGTTACCTTATGTAACTGATTTATTCAAATAGACAATAATTAGTAAACCATCCCTAATCTCGTATATTAAAAATATATTGGCGAGTGACAGCAAATAAAGCTGGGCTCTTGGGAACTAAAAAAAATGTATGCAAATTATATTAATCAAAGACGTAGATAATTTAGGAGGCAAGGACGAATTAGTAACTGTCAAAAACGGTTATGCACGTAACTTCTTATTCCCTACAAAACAAGCGGTTGAAGCAAACACTTCTAATTTAAAACAATTGGAAGAGCGTTTAAAAGCAAAAGCAAAGAAAGAAGCTGCAATGTTAGCCGAGATTACAAAAGTAATTTCAGTATTAACTTCATCTCCGATCAAGTTGACTGCTAAAACAGGAACCTCAAATAAAATATTTGGTACCATCACCTCATTACAGGTAACGCGTGCGATTCGTGAACAAAAAGGTTACGAAATTGATAGAAGACGTATTAGCTTACCAGAGGAAATCAAAGAATTAGGAAGCTACAAAGCAACTATTGACTTTGGAAATGGACAAAATACTGAAGTAGATATTGAGATTGGTGCTGAGGCT
>Ga0315899_10007460_pt1 | contig 11737 bp, 12 predicted proteins | sample LakEriMetagenome_2_FD_203518 | JGI IMG/M metagenome (GOLD analysis project Ga0315899, IMG submission 203518) | Freshwater fungal communities from buoy surface, Lake Erie, Ohio, United States - Buoy 4 MA112 | ecosystem: Environmental > Aquatic > Freshwater > Lake | place: USA: Lake Erie, Ohio... | reverse complement strand
ATGTTTCGGTCCAAATGAGTCGAACGACATATCCCTATCAGGGGAATGACTTGGTCATTGTTCCAATCACGTCCGGATCATGACGGATATCAGCCGAATACCTTGCCAATCCAGCCCTTTTTCTTCTCTTCTTCGCCTTCCGGTACGGGGCCGACGATGGAGCTGAACTTCTCGAAGAAATCACCGGCGAGCTTTTTCGACGTCGCATCAATGAGGCGGCCGCCGAGTTGGGCGAGTTTGCCGCCGATCTGGGCGTTGACGGTGTAGTGCAGGATTGTGGCCTCGCCATCGGCTTCGAGTTTGACTGCTGCGCCGCCCTTGGCGAAACCTGCCGCACCGCCCGAGCCTTCGCCGGTGATCGTGTAGCCGTTTGGCGGGTCAAGATCGGACAAGGTGACTTTGCCGGAGAAAGAGGCTTTCACAGGGCCGATTTTGAGGACGACCTTTGCGGTCATCTCGGTTTCAGACGTTTTTTCGATGGTTTCGCACCCAGGAATGCACTGGCGCAGGATTTCAATGTCGTTCAGGGCCGCGTAAACAACTTCGCGGCTGGCTTCAATACGCTGTGATCCGTTCATATCCATGATGGGCGTCTGTCCTTTAACTGTGTGTTGAAATTTTTAAGCCGCGTTTTGCGGCGCACTTGCTTATAGCGAGGCTCGCAGCGAAATGCCAGTAGAGAGGGATTAACGTTCATCGCGCTTTCCGCGTTCAATTCCCGCTACACTGCCGAATTCAACCCAATGGATCCAATCGGGGATGATGGGCCAGGGGGCAAACATTCGTTCGGTGTCCGGCGGCAGGACCGCGTCTGTCATATGGTCGAGCCACTCCCCTGAAAGGCCGAGTTTTTCGGCCAAGTCCGCGGCGGTGAGGGCTCTGATTGCCTCGAAGCTTGCAGGCATGGGCAGGGCCGGGTTCCAGTCTCCTGAAAGGCGATCATGAAAGGAAGCCCAGTTACGATTTTTTAGACGCTCGCCGAGGGTTTTGATGTCTTGGCGCAGGCGGGTTTCATCGGGTTCATGGAAGATATGTTGGCCTAGAACGTTCGGAAACAGGACCGCATGATCGGGATATTCCCGCAGGAGGCTCTCGAGATCGCGAAACAGGTTTGTTCTGCGCCAGACGAGTTTGGTGCCGCTTTGGTTAAGTGCCGACCCGTGAAGGCGGCGGAAAAAGAAATGAGCCAGCGGATCAATGTCGACTGCAATGATTGTTTTGAAGCGGATGAGAAAGGAGTCGGGCAGGCACCAGCCTGCGCTCGGCCCCATCAGGAGGAGATGGTTTGATCTAGGCTGCCATTCACTCAGCCAAAATTCGATGCGTGCAAGAAAGTCGCGCCATTGTTTTCGGCGGCGAAAGGCACGCCAATGCCAGAGAAGCCCTCCGCTCGGGGTCATGATCGCGTCTTCGGACATATCCCATGTCCGCGGGTCTTCGGGTTCGAGCTGCTTTGGCATAAGCGCCTTCCGGGACCGGGACGAAGCCAGCCGGTTCAGAGATGGGCCGCAAAAAATTCGAGTGTTCTGGTTCTGGCGGTCTCGGCGCTTGGCTTGTCGTAGCTGCCGCGCTCGTCACAGTTGAAGCCGTGATCAGCGTGATAGGTATAAATGGCGACGCGCGGTTGGGCAGTCTTGATGGCGTTCACATTTTCCATCGGAATGTGCTTGTCGAGTTCGCCAAAATGCAAAATCGTCGGCACTTGCGGCGTGTCCGCTTTCATCGCCGCGATACCGCCGCCATAATAGCCGACGGCGGCCGATAATCCGGCCAAATGGCATGCGGATGCGTAGGCCATGGTGCCACCCCAGCAATAGCCGACAACGCCAACTTTTCCTGCCGATTTGGCGTAAGCAATGGCCGCCGCAATATCGAGCATGGTCTTTTCGCGTTTTACCTTTTGAACGACGTCCGATCCGCGCTGGATGTCCGGCGGGAGATAGCCCACTTCGAAGTCGGGTTCGACGCGATCATAGAGTGCGGGCGCGATTGCGAGATAACCATGCGACGCATAATGATCGGTAACGGCACGGATGTGATGATTGACCCCGAAAATCTCCTGAAGAACCACGATGCCACCGCGCGGCTTGGTCTTGGGGGTTGCCACATAAGCGCTGATGGTCACGCCATCTTTGGCCGTGAGTGTGACTGTTTCGCCCATGGTCGGGATCTCCCTCAACTTTTGCAACTCAACCGGCTGAATGATGCGCGATCCTAAGTGGTCTCGATCACATTGATCAGCGCAGTTATTATCCGCGAGTCGGACGGATCTGTCGACGTCGGGAAAACTTCGCTCAATTGCCCTTTCCGATCGATCAGGTATTTATGGAAATTCCACCGCGGTGTTTCGCGCGGACGCAAGGAGGCGGTCCAGCGATAAAAGGGATGGGCGTCGGGGCCCGTCACGCCGGTTTTGGCCGCCATGGGAAATTCGATATGGTATTCACCCTCGGCGGTTGCCATGATCTCTTCGGCGTCGCCTGGTTCCTGACCGCCGAAATCATTCGAGGGGACGCCGATAATGGCAAGGCCGAGCGGGTTAAATCGCGTCCATAATCGTTGCAATCCGGCGAATTGCCCGGTGAATCCGCATTGCGACGCCGTATTGACAACCAAAACCGGTTTTCCACGAAAGTCGGAGAGGCGGATCGTACCGCCATTGATTGCGGGAAAGGAGAAGGTATAGGCCGAAACGAGACTCATTGCGGACTCTTCAGCGTGTGCCGGAAATGCGAGGCTCGAGCCGAGGCCTGCAAGCAGGTGACGACGGTTGATGAGGTGCATGGATGGTATCTTTCACAAGAGAATTCATTTGAGGTGATCGGGAGTGCCCCACATTGCTGCCTTTACTACGCCTGTTTGGAGCTTTTGGCTCACATTCATTGTCGGGGAATGTCGTGAAAAGGCCGTTCCATGACGCCGGTAGAGCTTATCAAGCGGGGCGCTTGGTTCTATAGAGGCGGCATGAAGGGACTTTCCAACTCCGATTTTGACCGCAACGGGCGTCGTATGGGCGGCTATGGCCGCGCTATGGTGATGGGCATTCTCAATGTGACGCCGGATTCATTTTCGGATGGTGGTCGTTTTTTTGATCCGCGTATCGCGCTGGACCATGGAAGGCGAATGGTCGAGGAGGGAGCTGATTTTCTTGATATCGGCGCGGAATCGACCCGTCCGGGGTCGGAACCCGTGAGTGCGGAGGACGAGTTGGCGCGGTTGCTGCCCGTTCTGGAACCGCTGGCTGGTCTCGTGGATTGTCCGATCTCGGTGGATACGTATAAAGCGTCGGTTGCTGACGCGTGTATCAAAGCGGGTGCGCGGGTCGTGAATGATGTCTGGGGATTTCAGAAGGATCCCGACATGGCCCGCGTGTGTGCCTCACATGGCGTGGGTGTTGTGCTGATGCATAACCGCACATCGATTGATCCGTCATTGGATATGGTGGCGGAGGTGATCGCGTTTTTGCAGCGGTCGATCGAGATTGCGACGCAAGCGGGGATTGCGAGAGAGCGCATTGCGCTTGATCCGGGGATCGGGTTTGGCAAGACGCTCGAGCAAAATCTGGCGCTGGTGAATGCGGTTGATGCGCTTGGACGTTTGGGTTGCGCTGTATTGATCGGTGTGTCACGGAAATCGTTAATCGGGAAGATTGTGCCATCGACGACGGATGAACGCCTGCCGGGAACGATTGCGCTGGATAGTGTGGCGCAAATGAAGGGCGCGGAGATTTTACGGGTGCATGACGTGCGAGAGGCTGTGCAGGCGGCGCGCGTGATCGATCAACTCAAGGGAATGTCATGGATACGATCCTGATTAAGGTTACGAAGCTATCGCTGTTCGCCTATCATGGGGTGAATGACGAGGAGCAGCGGATCGGCCAGCGGTTTTATGTCGATCTGGCGCTGCAGGTTGGCGCGGTGAAGGCAACGCGGACGGATGCGCTCGATGATACGATTTCTTATGAACACGTGATCAATGAAGTGTCGCAGACGTTTTGTGCGGTGAAACACAGGACAATCGAACGTGCGGCGCAGGCGGTTGCCGATGCGGTGATGGGGCGGTTTCCGACGGTCGAGACACTCACCGTGACGGTCCACAAGCCATCGGCTCCGGTGGCAGCGATATTCGACGATGTGTCCGTCACGGTGGAAGTGCGCCGGAATGGCTGATGTGTTTCTGAGCCTTGGCAGCAATATCGGGGATCGTGCGGCGAACCTTGCCGAGGCCGTGCGCCGTCTCGGTGCTGAGCCTGGCATCAAGGTGGTGGCGGTGTCGGCGCTTTATCGCACAAAGCCGGTGGGGCCGGTGGCGCAGGATGATTTTGTCAATGGCGCGGTGCGTGTGGAAACGACCCTCGAGCCGGAAGACTTGATGCGGCGGTGCCTTGCGATTGAGGCAGGCATGGGACGCGACCGGGCCAATTCGCTGAGATGGGGCCCGCGGCTGATCGATATCGATATTATTCTTTATGGTGATCTGACCCTCAAGACGGAGATGGTCGAGGTGCCGCATCCGCGCTTTGCCGAGCGGGCTTTTGTTCTGGTGCCGCTGGCGGAGCTTGCGCCTGACCACCGCATCGGCGACCGGACACTTGCCCAGCTTGCCGATGCGGTTGATCGCGCGGGGGTGGAACGGGCGGATTAAAGCGGTTTCAGGCCTGCTTCGATCTGGGCGCGTTTCGGTTCGAGGAAGGGCGGGAGCGCGAGTTTTTCGCCGAGCGTTTCCATCGGTTCATCCGCGTCGAAGCCCGGAAGGTCGGTGGCGATTTCAAAGAGAATGCCGTTCGGCTCGCGGAAATAAAGCGAATGGAAATAGAAGCGGTTGACCTCGCCCGAAAACGGCACGCGGAGTGATTTGAGGCGTGCTGTCCATGCGTGGTAGGTATCCATGTCCGGCGTGCGGAAGGCGACGTGGTGAACCGAGCCCGCGCCTTGGCGCGATTGCGGCAGATCAGTGCGCTCGACCAGGTGGATCTCGGCGGCGGGGCCACCATCACCCATCGAATAGACATGGACGCGGTGATCGAGACTTTCAGGGTGGAGATAGTCCCGTGCGGCTGTCATGCCGAGGATCTGGACGAGGGCGACTTCCGCGAGAGAACGGTCAGCGACGGTGAGTGTGATCGGGCCGAGGCCGCGGATCTGGTGCTCTGACGGAACGGTGCTCTTGTGCCAGTTGTTTGAGGTGCCTACGCCGCCATCATCGATGAGGGAGAGGCGTTGGCCTTCGGGGTCTTCAAAATCGAGTGTCAGCCGGCTGTCGCGAATTTCGACGGGGCGATATTTAAGGCCTGCATCCTTGATGCGATTTTCCCACCAGTGGATTGTGTCAGCGCCAGCAACGCGCAAGGCGGTGCGGGTGATGCTGTTGGTGCCGCGCTGCTCGCGGGGGACGGGCCAGTCGAAGAAGGTGAGGTCGGAGCCGGGGGAGGCGAGGCCGTCGGCGAAAAAGAGATGATAGGCGCTGGTGTCGTCCTGATTAACGGTTTTTTTTACAAGGCGCATGCCCATGAATTTGGTATAAAAATCATGATTGCCGCGGGCGTCTGCGGTGACGGCGGTGAGATGGTGGATGCCGGTAAGCTGCATGGTTTGCTCCAGAAAAGGCCGTCAATTTGTGAGTTGTATATAGGGCGGAGGAAGGATTGCCGATAGAGGGCGATGTTTGCAGTTTGACAAGCGGGCGTTTGCAGGAAGGCGGATCCGGGGGATCACATTAGGGGCGGTATTGTTTGATCAAGGTGCGGTTTGGTCGCATAGTCACTCCCGCCCGTCACTTTGTCTGGTTGTGCATCCCCCGTGCGGAACGGGGCGAGGGAAACGATAATGGCGGCAGATTCAGAGGCTAATCAGGGCAAGATGACTGTTTATTATGACGGGGAGTGCCCGATTTGCAGTATCGAGATCGGGCATTACCGGCGCTGTCGCGGGAGTGGCGCGGTTGAATTTGTGGATATTGCCGATGCCGCGATTGTGCCGCCACATGATCTGGCGCGGGATGTGGCTTTGGCGCGTTTTCACGTTCGCAGCCCTGATGGATTGTTGGTTTCCGGTGCTGCGGGGTTCGTGATGCTTTGGCGATATTTGCCGGGGTGGCGCTGGCTCGGGCGGATTGCATCCAACCGCGTTATCCTGAGAGGGTTGGAATGGGGTTATCTCCGGTTCTTGCCGATCCGTAGCCTTGTGTCGCATTTTGTCAGGCGCGTGCGTGATCGGCGCGCGGGATGAGATACCTTATGCAAGTAAGCTGGGGTCAGGGATGATTCTGGTTGATCAGTGCTTCACAAAGCAGCGGAATATGGATTAGGCTAGGTTTAAGAGTTGCAGAATTCCTTTTGAAAGATCGGGGATCGGTTTTGAGTGGACATCAGACGGTTGCGGATTTGACGATTGATGACGTCAGGAACGGTTTGGCTTCCGGAACAATTGTGCTTGTCGATGTGCGCGAGGCGAACGAGTTTGCGGCCGGGCATATTCCGGGCAGTGTTTTGTTGCCGCTCTCCGCGTTTGACGCGTCGGATTTGCCGCGACCGGATGGACGGCGGATTGTTTTGTCGTGCCGCTCCGGCCGGAGGTCTCTGACGGCGGCGGGTATGGCGCATGAACAGGGTATTTCGATTGACGCGCATTATGCCGGCGGATTTATTGATTGGGTTGCGCATGGCGAGCCAGTCGAGACGGGCTTGCCCGGCGAGTAGACGGAGACGAAACGGGGTTTGAGGCAGGACATTTTGACCACTCGTCAATCGTCCTTAATCGATTTATATGAGATCAATGATTCAAACTGATGAGGGACGCTATGAGTGTGAAGAAATTCGGTATCGGACAGCCGGTGCGCCGCGTGGAAGATCAGCGTTTGCTAACGGGTGGCGGCAATTACACAGCGGATTATAGTCCCGAAAAGGAACTTGTCGCGTTTGTTCTGCGCAGTCCGCATGCGCATGCGTCTTTCAAAGTGACTGATGTTGCTGCCGCGCATGCGATCAAAGGCGTCAAGCTGATCCTGACCGCGGATGACCTGACGGCGCTCGGCGACGTGCCATGCCTTGCACCGCTCGGCAATGATGACGGCTCGCAGAATCTGGTCGCGCACATTCCGGTGCTGGCGAAGGGCGTTGTGAAGCATGTCGGCGATGCGGTTGCATTCGTTGTCGCGGAAACAATGAACGCAGCGAAGGAAGCTGCCGAAGCCATCGAGATTGACTTCAAGATTTTGCCTCAGGTTTCCGATTTGCGTGATGCCGTGAAAAAGGGTGCGCCTTCGGTTTGGGCCGAGCAGAAGGACAATATCGCGTTCGAGCAGAATCTGGGTGACAAGGCGAAGGTCGACGGGATTTTTGCGAAGGCTGACAAGGTTGTTAAGCTCGAGATCGAGAATAACCGTCTGATCACCAATTACATGGAAACACGCGGTGCGGTTGGCGAATATGATGCCAAGACGAAGAGCTTCAAGCTGACGGTTTCGAGCCAGGGCGTGCATGGGTTGCGCGACGTGCTTGCCGAGCAGATCATGAAGGTGAAGCCTGCCCAGGTTCATGTGATGACGGGGGATGTCGGCGGCGGTTTCGGCACCAAGACATTCATGTATCGCGAATATCCGTTAGTGCTCGAGGCGGCGCGTCGCCTGAAGCGTCCGGTGAAGTGGATTGCCGATCGTGCGGATCACTTCCTCGGGGATGCACATGGTCGTGACAATATCACGATTGCGGAAGCCGCAATGGACAAGAGCGGCAAGTTCCTCGCCATGCGTTTTGACGTACTGGGCAATCTCGGCGCTTATGCTTCGCAGTTCGGACCCTATATCCATTATCTCTGCGCTTCGATGGTGACGGGTGTTTACCGGACGCCGCATATCGCGGTGCGTCTCAGGACCGCCTATACCAACACGATTCCGGTTGACGCGTATCGTGGTGCGGGACGCCCAGAGGCGGCGTACACGCTCGAGCGTCTGGTGGATTTCGCCGCCCGTGAAATGGGAATGAAGCCTGAAGCAATCCGCCGGAAGAACTTCATTCTGCCGTCGGCCATGCCGTACAAGACACCTGTTGGCGACCGGACCTATGATACCGGGCATTTCGACCAGCATCTGACGCAGGCAATGGCTTCTGCTGATTGGAACGGTTTCAAGGATCGTTTGAAGGTATCGCGGAAGAACGGAAAGCTCCGTGGTATTGGTCTTGCGACCTATATTGAATGTACCGCATGGGGTGACGGCGAAGATGTGGCGGTTCAGCTCGAAGCTGACGGCACGGCGACTGTTTTCTCCGGCACGCAATCGAACGGGCAGGGCCATGCTACGGCCTATGCGCAGTTTGCCTCGCAGCATCTCGATCTGCCGCTCGACAAGATCAAGGTTGTGCAGGGGGACACGGCGCGTGTCGCAACGGGGCATGGAACCGGTGGTTCGCGCTCGATCCCTGTTGGTGGTGTGTCTGTATTTGCCGCGTCAAAGGATCTTGCCGAGAAGCTGAAAATCATTGCGTCCGAGAAACTCGAGACCAATGTCGGCGATTTGGAGATCGTGAACGGCACTGTGATCGTAAAGGGCACAGACCGGAAGATGACTTTCGCCGATATTGCGAAAATGCCGAAGGTGACGCCGGACATGGTGCGTGGCAATGGCGACTTCACGCCGCCGGACGCGACCTATCCGAACGGGACGCACGTCGCCGAGGTTGAAGTCGATCCGGATACGGGTGTGACGACGGTTGTGCGTTACACGATTTGTGATGATTTCGGCGTCGCGGTCAATCCGATGTTGTTGGCCGGTCAGGTGCATGGCGGTGTTGCGCAAGGCATTGGCCAGGCGCTGCATGAGCGGACGGTGTATGACAAGGATGGCCAGCTGATCACAGCCAGCTTGATGGATTATACATTGCCGCGCGCGGATGATCTGCCGAACTTCCATTTCGAGACCAAGAACGTGCCGTCAACAACCAATCCTCTCGGGATCAAGGGTGCGGGCGAAGCAGGTTCGATCGGTTCTTGCCCGGCGGTGATGAATGCGCTGGTGGATGCGCTGGATCGTGGCTATGGCATCCGTCACATCAATATGCCTGCGACCCCGCATCGGGTGTTCGAGACGATCCACTCGGCAAGCCGGATGGCAGCGGAATAATTTTTCCCAAGATGAGAGATTAGAAAAGCGGGCCAATTGGCCCGCTTTTTTTGATCGTTTACCAATTGATTTCTTGCCAAAGACCTGCGAGCCGACAATCGGCTCAGATGTGGGCGAGCGGTTGAATGGCAGCCAATTCGTCTCGCGCCCGGATCGCGGCGACGGAAAGATCGTGTGAGGACTGCAAACCGGTCCAAAATGCGGCGGATGTTCCGAAAACCTTTGCCAAGCGAAGGGCTGTGTCCGGCGTGATTGGCTGCTGCTCGCGGACAATGCGCTCAATGCGCGTCCGGTCCTTCAGGCCCATCGCTTTTGCGAGAGCGCCCGGCGTCAATCCATATTCAGGCAGATAGTCTTCCCGCAAATGCTCGCCCGGATGGGGCAGAGGGGTTTCGAAACGGGTGTAGTCGTGCTTGGGCATTGGGCTACTCCTAATGATAATCAACAATTTCTACGTTCATTGGTCCCGTTTCCGTCCATTCAAAGCAGATTCGCCATTGCATATTGACGCTAATCGACCATTGGTTCGACCTCTCGCCTGATAAACGGTGGAGCCGATGTCCCGGCGGGGATGCCAAGTCTTCAATTTGTGTCGCTTCATCCAACCGCGCCAATCGGCGGCGGGTTACTGCAACAAGATCAGCCGGAAACCCTTTGCCGGGGTCCCGGCCAAGAAAAATGGCCTGCGCCGTTTTGCTCTTCCACGATCCAATCATCTAACGACCCATGACAAGAAAGGATGTAGCGCATTACGCTACATAATGCAACCCTATCCGCTCCGATATGACCGAACTATATTTATTCCATCACTGCGGCTTTGAGAATGCAGACCATGGTGGCGTGGGCGGGTTTTGTTGATACGTTGCGCACGGTATGGGCGCGATCGCAGCGGTAGCGGAGGGTTTCGCCGGCTTTGGCGTGCTGGATGACGCCTGCGACTTCGACTTCGAATTCGCCTTCAATCACAGAGAGACACTCGACTGAACCGCGCTGGTGGGCATCCGAGTCGAGGACGCCGCCGGGATCCGCGTTGACATCGTACCATTGCAGCCATTCGACCGTTTTGATCCAGCCGATAATGCCGAGGCGGACCTTGCCATCGTCAGAGGTCAGAATTGGGGTATCGCCTTTCGAGGTTTTGTCGATGAAAGGTTCGTCGCCCGAGACGGACAGTACGCGTTCGATGGAAACATCAAGCGCTTGTGAGAGCCGCCAGATGGTTGCGAGCGTCGGATTTGTTTCGTTGCGCTCGATCTGGCTGATGATGGATTTTGCGACGCCGGATTGTTCGGCGAGTTCCGACAAGGACAGATTATAGGCCTTACGCAGACGCTGGATTGTTTTGCCAAGTTGACCCGACAGCGCGTGCGCGCCCGTATCAATGACCTTAACCTTGTCCTTGCCTTCAATGCCCATTTTGTTCTCCCGCAGCGACGCGTCCACACCCGTCTTATAGAGCGGATGGGCGTTTGTAATGCCGGACGCACCTTTTCATCAAGAGAGCGGATTGGCAAGTCCCGCGGGAGGGAGGCTAATTACGGAGCAGGGGGTGTTCTGGCGGCTCTGAAGGCGAGCAAAGCGAGCGCGATCATCGCGATGCTTGCGAAGATGCCGAGGATGACAGCGCCGATCATTGCGCCATTCGGGCCGGTTACGTGCATCATCCACGCGAAAATCGCAGGCGAAGCGGCTTTGACGATCATTGTGGGGGCAGAGATCAGACCGAGACGGCGGCCATACCCAACAGGACCAAAGAGCGCATGCGGGACAACCCCGCGGGCGATGGTCATGAGGCCGTTCGAGGCGCCATAGACGAGGCCGAAGGTCATGGCGACACCTGCGGAGGCACCAAAAGCGAGCGGTATAACGAACGATATCGGCAAAAGAATTACGGCAACGAGGCCGAGGAAGAGCGGATTCAGGCGTCGACCGAAGAGAAGCTCGACGAGACGCGCGCCGACCTGTCCCGGCCCGATCAGTGCACCGGCGAGTACGGCATCATGCTCGGATACGCCGAGGCCACTGAAAAGCGAAATGAAATGCACCGACATGGCGTTGGCGACGAAGCCATGCCCAGCAAGCACGAGGGCAAACAGAATGAGGGCGGTTTTTTCGGGGATTGCCGGAGGGCTATGAGGGGGCATCTCTGCAGGTGGTGTTTCGGGTGCCGCACTTTGCTCCGGTGACGGGCGGTGCTTGCGGAGACCAACGAGGTGGAGCGGCGCGCAGACGATCAAGATTGTTGCGGCGTAAGCGAGCATGACAGTTCGCCAGTCAAAATAGCTCAAGGCGAAGAGAGTGAGGGGCCAGAAAACCGTGGAGGCGAAGCCCGCGACCAGAGTGAGTAGGGAAATGGCTTTCCGCGTTTCGTTTCCCGCGACTTGGGAGAGGCTGGCAAAGGCTGAATCATAAAGGCAGGTGCCCATGGCGAGGCCGATGATCGCCCAGGCGAGGAGATAGACTGCTGGCGTATGAGCGAGGCCGAGAAGGGCGAGGCCGAGGGCACCGATCACAGATCCGATGGCCATGACCCATGCGCCGCCATGCTGGTCGACGGTCTTTCCGGCAAAAGGCGAGACAAGCCCCATGGTGATCATGGCGACTGTAAAGCCGGACGAGA
>Ga0315899_10007459_pt1 | contig 11738 bp, 13 predicted proteins | sample LakEriMetagenome_2_FD_203518 | JGI IMG/M metagenome (GOLD analysis project Ga0315899, IMG submission 203518) | Freshwater fungal communities from buoy surface, Lake Erie, Ohio, United States - Buoy 4 MA112 | ecosystem: Environmental > Aquatic > Freshwater > Lake | place: USA: Lake Erie, Ohio... | reverse complement strand
AAGACGCATGCCTGGGTGCCAACAAGGCCATGGATGACGATGTGAGTGCCGTTGGGAAGATTGACAGAAAGATGCAAGGTTACTGACAGAGTGTTGTTGGCAGAGGTTGAGCTATCAGACTGCTCAATGCTATTTGTCTCGAAGCCAGCCACGAGGAGAGGGTGAAACATGGTGTCGAGTTTACCCATCAACTCCTTCTCCGATTTGTATATAGATTCTTCTCCGATTTGTATATAGATGTCCGGCGAGTTTTGCTTGCCGAGCGGATTTTGCATACCGAAACTGATGTTGTAATTTGTGTTCGCATACAAGGTTCTATTTTCATGAACCTTGAAGATGAGGGTCGCATTGTGTGGGTAAGCGCGCATCGTGGCTCCAAAGACTTGCATCTGGTCTCGTTGAGCCTCGGTCAACGCCGCATCACAGATGTAGGTAAGGCTGATATCGCGATAGTAGGGCGCTGGATTTGATCCCGTGTATCGAAATCCGGTAACTTTCAAAACCCCAGCGCCGGCTGCTGTTATGTCAACATTGGAAACCACCACGATCGTCACGGTATTATTTGCCCCGCTGCTCGGTGTCATTTGGTATATGAGTCTGACGGTGAGGCCTGCAACGAGAAGCGGCTGCAAGTTGCCGAGGCCCTTGTCAAACACCGTTCGCGGTGAAGTTTGCCCAGACACTTCTATCTCGATGATAGGCGACGATTGTTTATTTGGAGGATTGCGCATGGGGATGGCTATCGAGATTTGACCAGTGCGCCCTCCCGTTGAAGTTATCGCTTTAGAAATGACGTACATACGAAGCTCTGAGCCGTCGAACCACGCTGACCCATTCGACCCGGTCGCATTCCACGTCAAAGACTGTCCAAAAAACACAGCGCAGCTGTAGGTCGGACCTGGGCAAGTGAGAGGAGTGCCCGATTCAACAGATGCATCCTGAACTTCTACCGGTCCTGCAGCGAGTCCACTGCGAAGAGACATGCTTGAAAGGCCATATATGGTCACTATATTGCCCACCTCGAGAGCTGTATAGAAGTTCAATTGGATGATGAGGCGGTTTTCGCCATCCACAGCAACGTTTTCTTGGCGCAAGAAGGGCGCAATCACGTGTCCCTGCACACGCATCCGTGTCCATGCGCATAATTCCTGCTCAGATCTCTCATTTTCTGCCTGTTTGCGTGCTTTGCTGTCTGTTGCCGAGCCAACGCAATTTTGCTCATGTGCATGAGCATGATGCGCACTTGCTCAAGCCCCTTCCAAAGCATGCATTTACTTACTCAAATACCCACAGTACGCACAGGAGCACATAGAAACTTGCACACTCGCAATCACTCTCATGATGATTCGCACATCAAGAGGGCAGAGGATTACCGATACGAGCCCGGGCTGAAAATTTCCGGGTCCAGATTGCATTGCAATCCACGGCATTTCGCACATTGATATAGAAACCGTGCTCCCAAACCGCCCCTCTGGAGGATTCTTGACGTCAAAAGAAAAGACCAATTCAGTGCCGGGTTCGGCGGTCTGCACGATGCTGCCTGTTAGCAGGCCCTTCAACGAGTCATACGTTGCGCTAGTGCCAAGATATGTTGATTTAGTGTCCAGATATGTTGAGTTGAGTTCATTAAGCGGAATTTGGTGTGGCAAGTTATTGTACAGGATATAGCGGTCGACGTAAGCGACTGCAGAAAAGGCCAAGGGCATGCTCAAGGATGCCAATCTGCCGATGCCTACGTACGTCGCTATCAGATAAAACTGAGATCTGATGCGAATAGCATACCCTGTGTATGCGTTGTTTGTCGTGGGGGCTCGCGTGTCGAGAGCTATTTGGTTGGCACTGTTCACGGCAGTGATGGTCCCCGAGCCTGCAATCGTTGGGGGCAGTGCCTTGATGGTAAAGTTACAAACAACTGGGCCTGCTGTCAGCCACATGTTTACAGACACTGTAACACTTATAGTGTTGGTCTGATCTGTCTTGCCCTGATTCCAGTTTGAAGCAGCTGATGTGCTCTGCCAGATCCTGGGAGTGTACAAATATCGAGCGACAAAAAGAGGAGCCTTGTTCATAAGCGCTTTTTCCATTTCTATCAACTGGATCAATGGATATGGGGTAGCCTCGATGCTCACTGTGGGCGATTGCTGGCCGGGCGCACCTGGATTTTGGAGGTCAAAAGATAGAGTGTAAGTCTGGTAGGCCTTGCTATCGCCTGAAAGCAAGATGACGAGGTGTCCAGTTTTCTGCTGCCAATTCGCTGATGATTGAAACGTAGCAGTCGACACATTATCCCCACCCCGGATGGCGAGGGAGCCATCTTTCGTTTCTGAGCCCGTTAGCCCCCGGAGATGCACGGCAGTGCCTTGCGATCCAAACAGGTCGTCGGAAACGGCTATCGTAATTGTAATGGTGTTGAGGGCTCCTTGCACCACCGAACTTTGACCGATTTTCCTGAGAATGAACCCAATAATCAGAAGCGGCGCAGATCGCCCTGGTGCGTTGACCATCAGGAAGTTTGACGACCCCACCGCAGACGTTGAGATGTATACGGGTTTTCCAACTTGCCCCCCCCAAGCCAGTTCTGGATTCTGTGTGTATGAGGATCACAAGATTGAGAATGAAAGGTACAAGGCGGCTCAATGTCAAGTGGCAATCAGTCATGGCAATCAGTCATGGCAATCAGTTAGGGCATTTGAATGCATGCCTAACACACAGGCAAATGCGTCAAGTATCATGAGGAATGCACTCGCTGGCAACGAGGTAAGAAAGTTATGCACGCATACCCAAACTTCGAAGGAGAAGCCATATATTTTCTCATTCGCTGAATCCTCCTGAACCGAGAGGACCAAGCTGCCGGTACTGATATTCCATGCCCCAACATATCCGAAGGTCTCGTGAAAGCCCCTTGTAATATCCCACGGCTCGCCAACAAGAGGGGTGAAGCTGTAGGAATTTTCAACGTATACCGTCTTGGTGGCGAGATCCCAGACGGTGATGAGGCGAGCTTCACTTCGTATTTTGAACAGATACCCGACAGCCGTAAAGGAAATATCCTTATCAATAACAAAGGGCCCAGAATACGATACGACTCCAACCAGGGACCCAGAGAATGTAGGTTCCTCGCGGAGGATGCGCGAATCCGAAGCCTCGTACGACTCCTTTGTGTCCACTAGGCCAGTGATGGTGAGCTTTGTACCAATCTCTTGCTTGAGAACAGCATAGTTTTGGAAGAAAAAAGTGAGTCTGTTGGGCAAATTAGCAGCTGTCACTGATTGCGAAGCATACGTATAGTTGAAGCCAGCGATTCGTAGGGCGTCGATAGAGCTGCCAGGGCTCCACATTGATGTCATGAGGATCAACGAGGATGAGACAGAACCATTTGAATGCTGAATGTTGATAGGTGGAGGGGCTTGTCCAAACGCCCAGTTTTTCACATCAAACATAATTCGGATCGTCTGTCCCGCAGGAATGAAGCGGGCAGAGCTCATACGCAACTCTCCTCCGATTTCAATGTTAGGGTGAGCGTTTCCGGCCACAATTTTGGTGCTGTCAGAATTGAGGTTTGCATACCCATAGTTTCCTCCACTATCGCTCGATAATGTCCCGACCCATTGTGCGCTCGCAATTTCGTTTGGCCATGGGTTCGGATCTTGTAGTATCGTTGGACTCCCCGGATAATTTATATCCGTATAATGCGGAATAGGACTCTTGAAAAAGGTGTGGCAGGTCGCACTAGGGTCCGCGTCTGCCGCACATGACCCATCTCCTGACGCATCTTTTAGGAACACTCGATCGGAGTCTCGGTAAACTCCTTTAAACCCCGAAATAGTAAACAAATGCCCGTCTTCAATGGTGGTAAAGGGAACCAATGTGATTGTCAAATTGTTGGGCGCAGAAAAAGTCTGGGTAGACTGGGCAATGACAGCAACCGAAAAGCCGGTAACAACCAAGGGAGCAAAGTCTCCCTCTGCTTTCCGAATCGGTCGATTGGACAGGATGATAGAGTTGCTCGAGTTGCTGGCCGCACGTACCTCTATGAAAATACCAGGCGAGTATTGTCCAGCTGCGGGGTTTGTGACGAGAAAACTAAACACGTAAGCGGTTTTCGGCATCAAGGCTTCGACGATACACAAGGTCAAGCTGGCGCTTGTCTTGTTCCAGGATCCATATCCCACAGTACCCCCACAGCTGTCCGAAAAACGGGAGGCGTGGGCAGAAGAAAGCTGCCGCGCACCCGATGCGGTCTGAGCGCCTATCAAATTTGAGATTATAATGGCATTGTTCTCCAACAAGGTCGTCCGCGGCGTGAGCGTCACTGTAATTTTGTTGTTTGCGATACTGACACTAGGCGAAGATTGAATGATCATGGACGAGTCATTAAGAAAATCAAAGACAAGAAGAGGCGCAAGATTGCCCGGGCCCGAAAACAACGATTCTTTAACAAAGTCGTTGACGCGCACAGGAAATTCATATTCGTCGAGCAATTTTGACAGGTGGATGCTGCAGTGTGTTCTGGCCTCCTGCCCCTCCTCTGCGTTGTGCAGCACGAAGGTGATGTCATATAACCTGCCTGCGGCAATCTTTTGGGCTGGATGCAGAATGAGCTTGCCCTCTTGCTCCCAGCGTGGCGCCGCGCCGCCGTCACTTCGCCACAGGTCCGAGAAGAAGGCTGCCGACACTGGAAACGGATGTGCTGACAGCGTCTGCGTTCCATTGAGGCCGCTGTCCCATTACATTCATGACACATAAATGAGTTTCGTCCTCACTTCATAAGGTAGTCGCGAAACAAGAAGATTTATATCTCAAACACCTGCGCACTGTGTACTTGCATGCCCTCTCTCCTGCTGAATGTGATTGAGATCTCTCTGTTACTCTCTCTCGCTGACTCACTCACGCTCTGGTCGGACAAACCTGATGGTGAGGATGGGAGCTTCGGCCTCATACGAAAAGTCGCGGTTGACCTGGAAGGTGATGCTGATAGTGTTCAAACCTCCGGTTGCAATCGTCGATTGCTGAATGGTTCTTGTTGTGAAACCCGCTACGAATAGTGGCTGTGCGTCGCCTGGAGCTTTGGTCATGGGAGCAATGGCGAAAAGTGTTTTCCCGTGAGCGCGAATGTGGATGCTTGGCGAGTTCACGGCGTACGCCACATTCTGAAGCTCAAAGGATATTGTGTGTTGCTCGTTGGCCGATAATGTTGCTGACATGAGAGTGAAAGTGAGCGTGCCGTCCGAGGAGTACGAAGCCCCTCCGCCAAACTGAACAGCAGCGGTTCCTGACAGCGCAAGGGTTGAGGTCAATGTCGCGGTTGGAGACAGACCCGTGATGATCATTGTGTCAAGCTGCTGTAACTCAACATTTGTTCTCAGTAAGACCTGCATCACATTTCGTTTGTTTTGCAAATATGAGCTTTGCGACATCATGCGCGTGTCGAAACTGGGCACAACGATGCGCAAAATTTCTGTGCCATCGACCACTCCGCGAGCTGGGCCAGATACAGTGGCCATGCTTTCTGTAGACGAATTCTTCGAAGGACACACGATCGTGGTGGGGGAGGACAACCTTTGATCGCTCGTCCGGTCGTTGAAGACAGTCAACGTGACGCCATGTTCTACTCCTGCCGCCATCGACGAACCTTGCACTGCGGGTGTGAGCAAGGCAGAGAGTCAGTGAAATTGGTTGTATGAGCAATGCTAAAGCAAGGATGTACGTTGAGTGCTTGTGTATATGCCAACGACGTCGGATCTAGTGCAGCTCCATTGAGCAGCACGCCCCAGAACCCCATCTGGCTGCTACACAGTATGAACCTCCCCTACATCACACCAGGCCACTCTCAAACCCGGAATACCCTGAGGTGGAAATACCCGGCGGGGTATTCCAAAAGCCATTCCTCCAAAGCCAAGGTCACGGAGCTCCTAAAGGCATAGCGCGCTTTCTGGAGCCGCTGTGACTCTGGATGTACGAGACTATTTACTTACATGCCGCAAATACTGCGATAGTCTATCTGCTCTTTCTGAGTCTACGCAATTGATTCAACAGTCACGGGCGTTTGCTATCATGTTTTTGTGCATGCTTAGAGTTGGAATTCATGTAGGCAGACGGCTCATGCGCAACCACAAGTGACAAAACGCACCGATTGTAAAGGTAATTGTGCCAGCTGAGTGATAAAAACATGCGGTGCCACCAGCGGCGGCCGAGCTAGTGCCACACGCAAAGCTAGAAGAGGTGTCTGGATATCCTGCCAAGGCTGAAAGCGCCCGTACGTGCGTGCCGCCAGCGAGTGAGCTCGGCCCCAAACCAGTCAGACCGGCAATCGTGATCGTGGTCCCCGCGGGGAGAGCGGTGTTTGACTTGAGCGCGATGTTTATCGTGTTGCTTTCAGCGGCTACGGGATTTGTTTGCCAGATTCGCCTTGTGTCAAAGAGTGCTTGTCCTGTGCCAAACTGCAGCGCCATTATCATTCCAAACATCAATCTGGGTGCCATCATCCTAGCCATTGTGATTTACATAGATATTTGACAGATTTGATTCAAAAAAAAAATGTTTTTTTTCCCACTGGTTTTCAGCTCGCAAACTGCATGAAACTGCTGTTGTAGCTTGCGTGCATGATGGTCCAAGGAGTTCCCCACCCATTACAAACTTTACCGTGGCACAGCTGGCCACACTGAACAGAGCAGAAAGGTCCCAGCTGGTGAAATCCGTTGACGATGAACTGCCTGCCGAGTGGAGAGCATGACAGTCCTCGGCGCAGTGTGCCAAAGGAAAAAATAGGACGGCTGCTGACGTATTCGTGAACAAAGCATTGCAAAGGTTGCGAACCAAAACGGGCCAGGGTGCATGCAAAGAGTCTGTGCGCAGTATCGCAGGAGGAGACAGATACGATCAGCATGGCGAGAGCAATGCACAGCGCCGCATGTATGAGGCGGGGACCATGGCGCTTTCCGACACCTTCAAGGTGTGCGGTCACCCCGACCAGGTATCCATTCTTTTTTTTAATTGATAGGTATAGGATATTTTCTTGGCACCTGCTTTGTCGGAGTGGCCGGTCATAGCAACTGCTTTGCCGGAGTGCGCAAGTGTCATGGCTTGCCGTATCCTTCTTGGCCTTGCGCGCTTTCTTGGAGCCCCAAGAAAGAGAACCTGCTTCGGTCTCCTCCTCCTTTCGCTTTCCCTTGCCCTGGTCCTTCCCCTGCAATAGGTCGTACAGTAATAAAACACACACCTTAGGCTGCATCCCTCCCTTGCCTATCTGCGACTGCCCCGTGGGATCGAACCCATAATTCAACTCGCCCATGCTCAAGCGAATGCGGTGGCAGCGGCCGGTTCATCAGCAAAAATGCCCTCCCGAGCAATAATCTCCTCGTGCCTCCACTCGCTGAACTCCGCCCACCTGGCAGGAGGAGGACATGGATGGAGGAGGACATGGATGGCCTCTGACAACAGTTGAGACACCGCAAAAGGCAAGGCGTGGTCAAGGCCAGGGGTGGGGGCGGGCTGGTGATGGAGCGCGCGAGCTTCTCCCTTGGACGGCAGGCCCCGGCTCGTAAAAGAACTTTGATCCCGAGCAACCTCTCGCGAGGGACTCCTAGGGCAGCAGCCTTGCGCTCGTTTTATATTCAATACAGTTTGTGTCGTGTCGTCCTCCCTCACTATGTATCTCGCACCCACTGCCGATCCCCCGCGGTCCCCCATGCCCGCGCGCTCGCGTGAATGTCTATGAATGTCGAGGTGACAACCCCGCCTCGCTACGAGCAGCCGACTAGCGCGCCCAGAGCCCACCCACCCGCCCACCCACATGCATTCATAGCTTTTTTATTATCATTATCGTCACGAAGCAAAATCGCCTGTGAATTGACCACCGACAAAAATTCTACTACTGTACATATGAGGCCAAGGTTTTCAAACAGAGAACCGCATTCCAGACGCACGCACACACCCGCCGCAGTCCCCCCCCCGCGGCTATTCGAAAAGTGTGAGCGCTTTTATCTCTGTCCTGCACTGTCCCAAATGCATCTTCTTTGCTGCATCCTGCCATCCAGTCATCCTCCCACCCTGTCCACATCTCTATCTGTCCATGTCTCTCTATCTGCTCTTTTATCTGTATGCATGTAAATGATGTACAAGAGCGATATCTGGACACTCAAACCAGCCGATACTCTCTCTCTCACTCTCTCTCTCTCTCTCACACACATAAATGTACACACACACACGCACGCACGCACACACACACACACATCACGCATCCAGCGCAGCCACTTGAGCCTTCCACTGATCGCGCTGGGACAGAGCGCGAGCAGTGACGTAACGCCAGTACAGGGAGGCAACGGCGCCGCCAAAGACAGTCGATGCAGTCACACATGCCGCTTGGCCAACGCGCGCCGGGATTCTGTCGGCGAGCCCGTGCACGCGCTCATGCAGCGACTGGCCGTGAGGGCCACGTGACAAGTCTCCGTAGATTGAGAGCGCTGCCTCTCGCACCGCGTCCATGTGCGCGTCATTCGACTCTGGCAGGCGCAATCGGTGCGCACTGCCTTGTTGGATGAGGCGAGCCTTTCTTGCGCGCATGTCGTAATCCTGTGCAGCCAGATAAAAGGGGAAAGTGAGGGGCACTGACGCGTCTGGCGGAGACCACATGCGCACATTCGCACGCTGACGGCAGACACGCACGCGTGGCACAATGCGTTCAAGATTATGCGGGCTTACGGCACTACGCACCGTGACCGGCTTCTGCCATGTATAGTCTAACACCTTGACGCGCTGCAACTCGCGCTGCAACTCGCGCTGCAACTCGCTCCCCTTGCAATCGCTCCCCTGGTAAGGCTCTATGATTTCATCTGTCACATCATCATTTGTGAACCCCTCCCAGCCCTTCCCGTAGTCCATCGATCGCGTCGCAGGCGAAACCACATCTACCACCGGCGGGATGGTCTCTGCTCCATGTTCGTGATGCACTTGCCAAGGTTAGCAAAGGGGTTTAGGGTTTAGTTTGAGATTTAGTTTGCTCGAGGTCGATGATGGACTCAAAAATGCAGGTGTTGAGGGTTTATGGTTTAGTATTTAGGGTTTAGGGTTTAGGTGGTACCATCATGGCACTACCTATATTTAGGGTTTAGGGTTTAGGTGGTATCACCTACATACATGCGGTACCACCGTGGTACCAAGGTCCTAAACCCTAAACCCTACACACTAAACACCTGCATTTTTGACACATTCATCCAGCGATTGCCATAAATACGCACTCTCTTTCTCTCTCCCCCCCGCCCCTCCGCCCCCCCCGCCTCTCTCTCAACACACAAGGCACCTGCAATGTATGATGCAAAGGCCGCCCCGCAGAGGGGTTCTGCCGCCTTTGCCTCTGTCCGCTCAGTGTGGCCCGGAAGGCTGTCCTTGGCCGAGGCCGCCATAGATACTGCCGCCCCAGCGAGGGCTCCAACTGGTCCGCCTGCCAGAAAGCCCAGCACCGCGGCGAAGGATGCTGGTGTGGCGCCGCTGGGGGTCTGCGTAACAGCCGTCGCCTGTGCGGTTCGGGCGCTGCCGACGATACGCTGGTCGTGCCAGCCTCCTTCGCTGGCATCCCAACACGGATATGCGAAGGAGGCTTGCGCTGATGCGTGCGCCGAAGCGGTGCATATCCAGGATGCCGCCTGCAATCCACAGTTGCGCGTTGAAATCGCGCAGCCAGCTCTGCGCGTCGCGGTGCGCAGCACGGCCGCACGCAGCGCATACAGCAGCCCGTCGGCGCCACCGCCGGACTTCACCCACCGCACTCCGCAGCGGGATGGTTCACTCTCAAGCACGGGGTTATGAGTTGCGTGAGTTGCGCGAGCGCGCGAGCAACTCATCAGCGGCGCAGAACCCGCAGCACGAGCTCCGCGTCTGGTGCAAACAGGACCGACACCGCACGCAGGCACGCACTCACAGGCAGGGCTCAGACGCGGCCGACTGACTGCGGTACTCACCACGAACAATGCTAGCCGCGTAGCCATGGTCGATGCAACGTCCACTCCAAAATCTCAACTTTGCCTTCCAGGGACGCTACTGCAACAAAGTTTGAAGTTTGCCGGATACATACACGATTTCAAGGAACATAAACACCGCCGACCTTCGAGACCTGAAGAAAAATGTTTCTTGAAACATTTTTACAAGACTCACGAACTTGAAAAGTCATGCAAACACGATCGTCGGCGCTCGCGCTCGCGGTGCTCGGCGTCTCCATGGCGCAAGCCGCCGCCTTCGCCACCGCGCCAAGCCTTGAGCTCACCGGTACCCCGCGGGCGTGCGACTGGCCGCATACCCGGCGCGGGACACGCAGGATCGGAGCGCTGCGGGCGTCGGCCGACGCCGCCGACGAATGGACCCCGCTCACAGACGAGGCGAGCGGGAACGGTAAGCGAAGTGTGCAGAGAGAGCGCGGGGACTACTATGCACGGCCGTGGGCAGCCCGTGCGAATGCCGCGCCCGCACTTGCGGTTTTGTGCTAAAGACAAGGCATGGCCCCGAGTGCGCGAAACAAAGCCAGGCCTCGGCTGCGAGTGTTGCGCCCGTTGCATCTCTCACCGTGCTTGCCCCGCGTGGTCTGCGACGCATCTTTCTGCGCCAGTTTACTACTGGAACAAGGCGACCGGCTTGACATCGTGGGAGAAGCCGGCTCCGCGCGACGTGAGGGCGGCGGAGGCAACGGGGACCAGCGTGTCGACGGGAGAGAGTGAAGGCTGGGAGAAGAAGTTTGCCAACTTCTTCGGCGCCATCGGCGCGTCGCCTGAGCAGGTGGGGACGCGCGCGACAAGGCCAACGCCCAAAGTGTAAGGTGGTTGCCATTAGGCTAGGAAAAGGGGGAGGAGGAGGAGGAGTCCCTTGAGTTTGTTTTCAATCATACCAGGGACTGATGAGACCCTTTGAACCCTGAGCCAGATGGGCATGGCGCGCTTCGATCGCAACAAGTTCCCGGAGCTATTTCCGGCGACGCTCACCGAGTTCGCGGCGCCGGTGGCCGGAGACGATGCCGACATGGCGCTCTTCCGCCCGCTCCTGGCCCGTACGTCGCTGGAGCTGCGCGGTTTACAGCTGGTCTACGATGCCAACCGCGACGGTTGGAATGCTCGGTAGACTAAATTATGTGAATAATAACCTTATGTCATTTTGCGTCGTGCCTGCTCCCCGTGCACGCATGTGCTTGTGTCTCAGATAGTCGCGACTATCTCAACGACCAAGTGTGTGTGTCAGAGAGCGTGTGTGTGTGTGTGTGTGTGTGTGTGTGAGAGAGAGAGAGAGAGAGAGTATGAACAAATATTTGTAAAACATGTATTTATGTGTATTGCTTTATCCTGACATTGTACTGTTTGTGTGTGCGTGTACTGTTTGTGTGTCCGTTGCCTCGTAGTGTGTTGTAGTGTGTACGTACATGTGTGTCTGCTTTGTGATTTGGCTGCAGTGCTTTCCAACTGAGTATGTGCGTGTACACACTATGTGTACACGCGCGCGCGCACACACACACACACACACACACACACACACACACACACACACACACACACACACACACCACACACACAGTGCCTTCCACGAACGCGTGGACAAGCTAGGCCCCGGTGTTGTGCTCGCAAGAACTGAAGGCGGTGTGTGTGTGTGTGTGTGTGTGTGTGTGTGGGTGTGTGTGTGTGGGGGGGGGGGGGGGGGGGGGGGGGGGGGGGGGGGGGGGGGGGGGGGGGGGGGGGGGGGGGGGGGGGGGGGGGGGGGGGGGT
>Ga0315899_10007458_pt1 | contig 11738 bp, 12 predicted proteins | sample LakEriMetagenome_2_FD_203518 | JGI IMG/M metagenome (GOLD analysis project Ga0315899, IMG submission 203518) | Freshwater fungal communities from buoy surface, Lake Erie, Ohio, United States - Buoy 4 MA112 | ecosystem: Environmental > Aquatic > Freshwater > Lake | place: USA: Lake Erie, Ohio... | reverse complement strand
GACAAGGCGGAAGTTCAGCTGCGAGTTCAAGATCAAGGCAGTAAGGTTGACGACAGATCGTGGCGCGGCGGTTGCCGAGGCTGCCCGTGATTTGGATATCGCCGAGCGCGTTCTTCGGAGCTAGGTGCTGGAGTTAAGCGTGGCTCCTGCTTCCGCCTTTCCCGAGAACAGGCAGATGCGGGCCGATTTGGCCGAGATTGCCGCCTTGAAGAATTATGTCGTCCGACTCCGGGCGGAGCGAGACATCCTGAAGAAAGCGGCAGGTTTTGTCGCGCGCGAAGAGAAAGGAGAACGCCATGAACCCGATCAGCCTGGAAGCGCTGGCCGCCGAGGTGCCCGATGGGGCCATGCTCGCTTTGCCACCTGATAATTCCCTGCCCTCGGTCGCGCTGGCCAAGGCGTTGATCCGGCGCGGGGTGCGCAATCTGCGCCTGGTGGGCGTGCCGGTTTCGGGCTTTGCCACGGATATACTGATCGGCGCTGGCTGCGTTACCAGCGTGCAGACCAGCGCGGTTTCGCTTGGTGAGGCCGGCTTCGCGCCGCGCTTCAGCGCTGCCTTGCGCGCGGGGAAGATCAAGGTGATTGATGCCACCTGCCCCGCCATTCACACCATGCTGCAAGCCGCTGAAAAGGGCGTGCCATTCATGCCGCTGCGGGGCTTGATCGGCAGCGATATCCTGGCCAATCGGCCGGATTGGAAAGTCGTGCCAAACCCTTTCGCGACGGATGGCGAAGACCCGATTGTGCTGCTGCCCGCGCTGAACCCTGATTTCGTCTGCTTCCATGCGCTGATGGCCGATGAGGAAGGCAATGTCTGGGTCGGGCGGCGGCGTGAATGCGCCACTATCGCGCATGCATCCAAGCGCGCCTTGGTCACGGTGGAACGCGTGGTGCCGGGCAATTTCCTGGAAGATGAACGCCTGGCTTCCGGTGCCATCAACGCCACCTATATCAGCGGCATCGCCATTGCTGAGCGCGGCGCGCGCCCGGTGGCGCTGCTTGATGAATATGGCTTCGATGGCGCTTATGTCAGCGAATACGCCCGCATGGCGCGGAGCGAGGAAGGCTTCGCCGCCTGGTGCGCGCGTGAAGTCTTCGAACAAAAAGCTCAGGCCGCAGAATGACCGAGATCAAACTGGAAGAACGCATCGCCGTTGCCCTGGCGAAGCTGATCCTGGACCCGAGCGCACCGCCCGCCCGCCACATCGCGGTTGGTGCGGCTTCCCCCATGCCGGCGGCGGCTTGTTGGCTGGTGAAGAAGCAAGGCAATCCTGTGCGGCTTTCGTTGCTGCATAAGCGCAGCGGCAATCCGTTTACGGAAGGCACGCGCGAATTATTTGACCTGACCGGCCAGGGGCGGATTGATCTGTTCTTCCTGGGCGGTGGGCAGATTGATGGCAGCGCCAACCTGAACCTGGTCGGCACCGGCGAATGGCCCGGCATGGGCGTGCGCTTTCCCGGCAGCTTCGGTTCTGCCTTCATGTATTTCATGACGCCGCGCACCATCCTGTTCCGGGAAGAACACACGCCGCGCGTTTTCGTGGAGAAGGTGGATAACATCTCCGCCCCTGGGGTTTCGCCTCCCGGCGTGTTTCGCCGCGGCACGGCGCAGGCGCTGGTGACGGGGCGCTGCGTATTCCGCTTCCACCCTGATCGCGCGCGGTTTTCGCTGGAAAGCGTGCATCCAGGTGAAACGGTGGAAAGCGTGCGCGATGCCACGGGATTTGCCTTTGATGTGGCGGGCGATGTGCCCTTCACGCCAGACCCGACGCCGGAAGAACTCGCGCTGCTGCGCGGGCCGATCTGTGATGAAATGATGGAAACCTACCCGGAATTCTGCACCCGGGTCTTTGGCAGGAAACAAGCGGCATGAATGACGCAAGCATCGCCACTAAGGGTCTCGCCCGTTCCGCCGGCGCTTTGGCCGGGCTGCGCGTGGTGGACCTCACGCGCGTTCTGGGTGGCCCTTATTGCACCATGGTGCTGTCCGATCACGGCGCCGAGGTGATCAAGCTGGAGCCCCCGCAAGGTGATGAAGTGCGTGATTGGGGCCCCCCCTTCGATAGCGCGGGCGATGCTTCCTATTTCGTTGGCGTCAATCGCAATAAACGAAGCGTTGGGCTGGATTTATCCAAGCCTGCCGGCAAGGAAGTGCTGCTGCGCCTGTTGGAAGGCGCCGATGTGCTGGTGGAAAACTTCAAGCCTGGCTCCATGGAAAAATGGGGGCTTGGGTATGAGGCGGTGCTATCAAAACGCTTCCCGCGCCTGATCCATTGCCGCGTTTCGGGCTTTGGCGGTGAAGGCCCCTTGGGGGGCTTTCCTGGTTATGATGCGGTGTTGCAGGCCATGGTCGGGCTGATGTCCATCAATGGCACGGAGACTTCCGGGCCGACGCGGCTCGGCACACCGATTGTCGATATTGCGACGGGGTTGTTTTCCACCATCGCCATTCTGATGGCGCTGCATGAGCGGGAAAAATCCGGCCAAGGGCAATATTGCGACATGACGCTGCATGATTGCGGCATGGCGCTGCTGCATCCCCATGCGGCGAATTACTTCCTGTCTGACAAGCGCCCCAAGGCGACAGGTAATCCGCATCCGAATTTGGTGCCCTATTCCAAATTCAAAACCAAAACCTGCGAGATTTTCATCGCTGCCGGCAATGATCCGGCCTTCCGGAAATTCTGCGATTTTCTGGGCATTCCTGATGTCGCGAAGGATGAGCGCTTCGCCACCAATGGCGCGCGCGTGATCAATCGCGATGCGCTGACGGAAATCCTGGAAAAGCGTTTTTCCACGGAAGATGGCCATGACCTCACGCGGCGCATGCTGACGGTTGGCTTACCCGCCGGCCCGGTGCTGCATGTGGATGAAGCCATGGCGGCGGATCACACGGCCTTCCGCGAAATGGTCGCTGATATCGGCGACTATCGTGCGCTGAACACACCCATCAAATTATCCCGTACGCCAGGGGGCGCGCGCACGCGCCCGCCGCGCTTCAATCAGCATGGGCGCGAAGTGCTGCTGGCGCGTGGCTTTAGCGAGGCCGAGATCGCCGCGCTGGAAGCCGATGGCGTGATTGTGGGCGCACGCAGGAAAGCCTGAACACGTTAAGCAGCGGCAGCGATTGTCGGCCCCTGCCCCGCTACCGTCGTGCGCACCATATGCCGCCGTTCCGTCGTACTCGCGAAGGGGGTGGCGCGGTGCAGCACGGCGCGGTTGTCCCAAATCAGCAAATCGCCTGACGACCAGCGATGGCTATAGATGAAACGGTCTTCGGTGGCATGCGCCATCAGGCGATCAATCAGCGCGCGGCTTTCGGCTTCAGTCATGCCGTCAATGCTGCGCGCATGAGCACCCAAATATAACGCGGGGCCATAGGGGTTTTCTTCCAGCACCACGGCTTGGCGCACCGCCGGGTGTTGGGTGCGTTCCGCGTCCGTCACCAGCGTGGGATCAACCCGCCCGCGTGACCAACCAAAATCATGCAGCGCCACCATGCCGCGCAGCCTGGCCTGTTCCGCTGCCTCCAGCGCAGCAAAGGCGCCACGCATGAAGGCGAATTCCGTATTGCCGCCCGCGCTTGGAATCTCGCGCGCTGAGAGCAGCGATGCCCGCGCCGGGATGGGCTTGAAGGAGGAATCATGGTGCCAATGCCGATTGGCCTTATTGTTCAGCAACTGCTTATCGCTGGGCGCGGCAATCTCACCGCCGGGGCCGATATTGCTCAGCACAATCACGGCACTGCCGGCGCCAAGCGCGCCGGGGCGGGTCATTTCCAATGCGCCGAAACCTTGGCTGAAAGCGATCTGCGCCTGGTCATCAATGACCTGGCTAGGCAGCACCAGCACGGCGAAACGGTCCAAGGCATCGCGCAGCCCTGCCATGGTGGCAGCATCAATGCCGCGCGCGACATCGACGCCTTCAATACGGGCGGCGAAAAGCGGGGTTAGCGGTATGGTTTTCATCATGGTCTTTCCCTCCCGAGGGGGAAGGCTAGGCCAGAAGCGCGACTTCAGAAAAGCCCCTCAATCCGCCCTTCCCCATCCAGGCCGATCGTCTCCGCCGCCGGGCGGCGTGGCAGGCCGGGCATGGTCATGATGTCCCCGCAAACCGCGACGATAAAGCCGGCGCCGGCGGAAAGGCGCACTTCCCGCACCGGCAGCACATGGTCCACCGGCGCGCCGAGCTTGGTTGGGTCCGCGGTGAAGGAATATTGCGTCTTGGCGATGCACACCGGCAGATGCCCGAAGCCTAGTTCCTCAAACCGCGCGAGGCGCTTCGCAACATCCGCCGGCAGCGCGATATCCCGCGCGCGATAAATCTGCTGCGCGATGCTGCGGATTTTATCGGCCAGGGGCATGGCGTCGGGGTAAAGAGGTGCGAAGCGCGCCGATTTCGCCGCGATGCGCGCTTGTACGGCGCGCGCCAATTCCGCCGCCCCCTTTGCGCCATCACCCCAATGGGTGCAAAGAATCGCTTCAGTCCCCGCCGCCTGGATCGCGGCCTGCACGGCGGCAATTTCTGCATCGGTGTCGGAGGTGAAGCGGTTCAGCGCCACCACCACCGGCAGGCCGAACTTGCCCATATTCTCGACATGGCGCGCCAGGTTGGAAATGCCGCGCGTCACCGCTGCCACATCTTCCCGCCCAAGGTCAGACTTCGCGACCCCGCCATGCATCTTCAGCGCGCGCACAGTTGCGACAATCACACAAACCGAAGGGTTCAGCCCCGCCAGGCGGCATTTGATATCAAGGAATTTTTCGGCCCCCAAATCGGCACCGAAACCTGCTTCCGTCACCACAACATCAGCCAATTTCAGCCCAAGCCTGGTTGCCATGACGCTATTGCAGCCATGGGCGATATTGGCGAAAGGCCCGCCATGGACCAGCGCGGGAGAACCCTCGATAGTTTGCACCAGATTAGGCGCGAAAGCATCGCGCAAAAGCGCGGCCATGGCGCCATCAGCCTTCAGATCGGCCGCGGTAATCTGCCGACCATCGCGCGTTTGGCCCACCACCATGCGGCCCAGGCGTTCCTGCAAATCCGGCAAATCGCGCGCGAGGCAAAACACCGCCATGACTTCGGATGCGACGGTGATGTCAAAACCATCTTCCCGCGGGAAACCATTGGCGACACCACCCAGTGAGGAATTGATGCCGCGCAGCGCACGATCATTCATGTCTATCGCGCGGCGCCAGGAAATGCGGCGCGCATCCAGGCCAAGTTCATTGCCCCAATAGATATGGTTATCCAGCATGGCCGCCAGCAGATTATTGGCGCTGGTAATGGCGTGAAAATCGCCAGTGAAATGCAGGTTGATGTCTTCCATCGGCAGCACCTGGGCATAGCCGCCGCCCGTCGCCCCCCCCTTTACGCCAAAGCAGGGGCCGAGGGAGGGTTCGCGCAGGCAGATCATGGTGCGCGTACCCAGCGCATTCAGCGCATCGCCAAGGCCAACCGTGGTGGTGGTTTTGCCCTCACCGGCAGGCGTTGGGTTGATGCCCGTCACCAGAACCAGCGCCCCATCGGGGCGGTCCGCCTGAGCGCGAATGAAATCCAGGCCGATCTTGGCCTTGTATTTGCCGTAGGGTTCCAGCGCATCCGCCGGAATGCCGGCACGTGCGGCGATTTTCGCAATCGGCTTCAGCGTCGCGGCGCGCGCGATATCAAGATCAGTGGCCATCCCTGCTTCTCCCGTCTGGCGAAGCTTCTGCATCGCCATGGTGGGGCGGGGCTGTCAAGGCCGCGGTGCGCGAAACTTGTCCAGATAGGCAGCGCGATGGGCATAGGCGCCAACATGCGCGACCGGCGTATCGGTCAGCGCCCAAATGCCATTGCCGGGCAATTCCAGCCAGCGCAGGCAAAAGGCGTAGTCTTCAGAAACAAATCCCTCATCCAGAGTCATTTCATCGAAAAACGCCCAGTATTCGCCCTCGGCGCCAAATTGGCGGAAGCTTTCCGATTTGCGGCGCGCGACACTGCCGCCTGTGATCAGTTTCTCGAAAGCAGTCCGCGCAATCATGATACAGCCAAAGCCAATCCGGTTCACACGCAACAACCCGTTGCGGATCACCGGGTCGGCAGCATCGGGTTCAATATTGAAGTTCCGCGACAGCGCATTCAGCCGCGCCAGATCGGGCGGGCCTTCCGGCGCGGCGCGCGCGGCTTCGGCGAAACGCGAAGCCTCAAAATGGCGCAGCGGGCAGGCAAGGCCAATTACCTCATGCCCAGTCTGCAATAGCCGCGTGATGGCGCCCTTCGGCACGCCAATATCGGAATCGAGAAACAGCAAATGCGTGAAATCGGCGCGCGCCAGGAATAGGCTCGTCAGGATATGCCGCGCGCGCGTCACATAGGCGCCATCATAATTGAACCAATCCGCGCCATGCCCGGCATCGCGCAGCTCATTCACCATATTCACGATGGAAAGCGTTGTTTCCACCTGCATGGTGCTGGCGATGGTGGGTGTGGCGATAAAAACCTTCATGCCGCCGCTGGCAAAGCCTCGGCCAACGCTTCGCGGAAAATGGCGATGGCGCGCTGCATGTCTTCGGGCGTCAGCACACCAATCGCGCCAATGCGCATGGTGGGTTCGGCCGTGTTCCAGAAATTGCTGATCAGCACACCGCGCGCCTTCAAGGCTTCCACATAGCGCGGGAAATCAAAGCGCGGATCGGCGGGCTGATGCACCGTGACAATGATCGGCCCCTGCTCTGCCTTGGTCACATAGGGCTTGATGCCCATGGCAACAAAACCATCGTAAAGCGTGTCGGCATTGGCACGGTACCGCGCATGGCGCGCAGCCTGCCCGCCTTCTTTTACAAAAAAATCAAGCGCCACATCGAAAGACGCCAAAGCCTGCACCGGCGGCGTGAAGCGGAAGGACCCAAAGCCCGCACGTTCCGCATGGGCCAGCACATCGGCCAGATCAAAGCACCAGGACCCCGCCTGGCCGGCCCGTGCCTTGATGCTATCAATCCGCGCAACCGCAAAGCCAATGCCCGGCATGCCTTCCAGGCATTTGCCGGAAGTGAACATCAGCGCATCGCATTCAGGATGCTCAGCCAGATTGAAGGGCAAAGCGCCAAAGGCGGAAACCGCATCCATGATCATGCGCCGCCCGGCCTTGCGCACCGCGCGCCCAATGCCCGCCGCATCATTCACAATGCCGCTGCCCGTTTCACTATAAACAAAGGACACATGGCTGATCGCCGGATCAGCAGCGAGCACCGGGGCAATATCTTCTTCGCGCGCGCCGCGCGTATCGGGCAGGTCGAGCGTCACCACATCGCGCCCAATTTCACGCGCGATGCGTTCCATGCGCGATGCATAGGAACCATTCATCGGGATCAGCAGCTTGCCATCCGGCGGCACCAGGCTTCTGATCGCCGCTTCCATCATGAAATGCCCGCAGCCTTGCAGCGGCAGCGTCACATGCTCCCCGGCGATGCCGCCCGCGATATCACGCACCCTTTCCCGGATGCGCGCATAGGTCGGGCGAAAGCCGTGATCCCAAGGCGCGATATCCTGGGCCATGGCGGCGCGGGTTTCGGGGCGGGTCTGCACGGGACCGGGAATGAGCAACATCATGCGCCAAGCCATGCCAGACCCATCAGGCGATGAAAACCCCCGCAATCTCGCGCCGCAGCTTTTCGCGAATGGCGGCGGCGAACCCCTCATAATCCAGGCAATGCATCACAAAGGCGTTGGGGCCGCCAATCACCTCGGCGGCGTAATGCGCCATCAGGTCGGGTTCTTCGTTCAGCACGGCCAGCGCATTGATGGTGATGCCGGCCTCGACGCCGATATCGCGGATCGGCCCGGGCGGGCGGCCCTGATTATGCGCGCCATCGCCCGAGACATCCAAAACCATCCGCCGCGCCAGTTGTGGCCCTGAGGCGAAAAGGGCGAGGGCCGCCGCCATCCCCTCCCCCAAAGCGGTCGCGCCGGGCGGCACCAGGCGGGGGAGTGCTTCAATCGCCGCTGCCAGCGCGGCCACGTCTGCGGGGCTGGCCAGAACCCGCCAGGGAATGGCGATTTCCTGAGAACGTTCGCCGGACCAGAACAGCATCGCCACGGCTGAAGCCCCCGCCGGGCCGGAAACCAGCGCCGCGGCAATCTCCGCATCCCGAAAGGCCGCAGCATAGCCGCCGATCATCAGGTCAAACTCCGCCCGATCCACGGAGGATGAGGCATCAACGGCTAAGACCAGGGCAAGATCAACACGCTGCATGGCGCCTTTATGCCACAGCCAAACTTGCGCTGCGTCAATAACTGCGGGCGGCCATCGCGGTTATGTTGCGCTTCGAAGACAGGAGGATGCCATGCCAAATCGCAGCATGGGTGAAATGGTCCGCGACCAGAACCCGCTCACCATGGGGCCGGATGCGACTGTGCAGGAAGCATGCGCGGCCATGCATCGCCGGCGCGTGGGCGCCGTGCTGGTGACGGACACAGTTGGGCTGCTGCTTGGCATTTTCACCGGGCGGGATGCGGTGCATTTCCTCTCGCACGGGAAGGATGGCACGGAAATCCGCCTGTCAGACGCCATGACACGTCACCCCATCTGCCTACCGCCCGAAGGCAATGCCATGGATGCGCTGCATATGATGGCTGATGGAGGCTTTCGTCATTTGCCCGTGGTGCGCGATGGCAAGGTGATTGGCATCGTCTCCCGCTATGATTTCCGCGCCAAGGAATATGGGCAGCTTGATAAGGAAACCGGGTTTTTTGAGTGTCTGAGATAGGCTGAAGGCGCCCCTCTAGCCCTGCCTCCCCGCCCGACCTAGTCTTGCAGGGACGGAGGATGACATGCCCGAAAGCCCGATAGACACCAAACTTGCCACCGAAGCCGCCCTGCCCTTGGCTGGCGTGCGTATTCTGGACCTGACACTCGCCCGCGCTGGCCCCACCTGCGTGCGCCATTTGGCCGATTGGGGCGCCGAGGTTATCCGGGTGGAACCCCCCGCTTCTGCGGATGGCTTTGGCGGCGACCGTGATGGCTATGATTTTCAGAACCTGCACCGCAATAAGCGTTCCATCGCGCTCAATCTCAAATCACCGGAAGGCAAGGCAGCTTTGATGAAGCTGGCCGCCAATGCCGATGTGTTGGTTGAGAATATGCGCGTGAAGGTGAAGCACCGCCTTGGCATCGCCTATGATGATCTGAAGGGGATCAATCCGCGGCTGATCTATGCCTCCATCTCAGGCTTTGGTCAGACTGGGCCTTATGGGGAACGCGCCGGCGTAGATCAGATTGCCCAGGGCATGGGCGGGATGATGACCATCACTGGCGAACCCGGCCGCGGGCCGATGCGCGCGGGCATTCCCTTTGTGGATTTGACGGCGGGCAATTTATTGGCGCTGGCCGTCATGATGGCGTTGTTCCAGCGGGAGAAAACCGGCAAGGGCCGCTATGTGCATACCAGCCTGCTGGAAGCCATGGTGTTCATGCTGGATCTGCAAGCGGCGCGCTGGCTGATGGATGGCGAAATCCCGGGCCAGGCGGGCAATGACCATCCGGTGAATATCCCGATGGGCGTTTTCCCAACCGCCGATAAGCCCATCAATATCGCAGCGTCTTCGCCCAAGATGTGGGCGCAATTCGCCGAAGCGCTTGGACAGAAGGATTGGCTGGAAGTTGAGGAATGGAAAACCCTGAAGGGCCGCAGCGCGGACCGCGCGCGGCTCAATGAAACCATCGGCGCAGTAACCAGCACCAAGCCAAGCGAGTTTTGGATTGACCTGCTGGAACGCATCGGCATTCCTTGCGGGCCGATCAACCGCGTGGACCAGGTGTTTCAAGACCCGCAGGTGAAACATTTGGCGATGGCACTGCCGATGACCACGCCCAAGCGGGGCCTGACGCATATTGTCGGCACAGCCATCAATATGCAGGGGATTGAAAGCAGCGTGCGGCGCATTCCGCCACAGCTTGGCGAACATTCTGCCGAGATTCTGCAACAAGCCGGCTATGGCGCGGCGGAGATTGACCAATTGCGCGCGCTTGGCGTGATCAGCGAGGGATAAGTCAGATGGAATTCGCAGAAGGCAAAATTCTTGCCGAAATCAAGGATGGCGTTGGGCGCATTACCTTCAACCAGCCCGAAAAACGCAACGCCATGTCGGTTGCGATGTGGGATGGCATGGGCCAGGCTTTGGATGTGTTCACGGCGGATGCATCTGTCCGCTGCGTGGTGCTGACCGGCGCAGGGGATAAGGCTTTCGTCTCAGGTGCTGATATCAGCCAGTTTGATAAAATCCGTTCGGATGCAGATGCGCAGAAGGAATATGGCCGGCAGACAGCGGTTGGGCGCTTGAAGCTGGCCACCTATGCCAAACCTGTGATCGCCGAAATCCGCGGCTTTTGCATGGGCGGTGGGCTTGGCATTGCCATGTCCTGCGATATCCGCATCGCGGCGGAAGGCAGCCAATTCGGCATTCCGGCGGCGAAGCTTGGCATCGCTTACGGCTTTGACATGGTGAAGCATCTGGTTTCCCTGGTGGGCCCGGCGCATGCCAATATGATCCTGATGACCGGCGAACGCTTTGATGGCCGGGAAGCCGAGCGTGTTGGCCTGATCAACAAGCTGGTGCCTGCCGATGCGCTGGCAGGCGAAGTGGCCAAGCTGACCGCCACACTCGCGCAGAACGCGCCGCTGTCGCTTTTCGCCAATAAGCGCACGGTGCAGGCGGTATTGCAGGACAAGGCGGATCGCGACATGGCGGCGATCCAGGCTGATTTGAACGCCTGTTTTGACAGCGCTGATTACAAGGAAGGCCGCAAGGCCTTCATGGAAAAGCGCAAGCCCGCCTTCCAGGGGCGGTAATGCGCTGCTTTCCGGGACCACCCAGGCGGGGTGGTTCCCGGCTTGCGGCAAGTTTAACCAAAGGTAAGTTGAACCCGGCCGGCAGAACGTTATGTAACTGTCTCCGGTAACCCCCAAGCCCAGGACGCCCAAACCCGCCATGGACGACGCCCTGCCCCCAATTGCCGGCAATCATCAGAACGCCCCCATTTCCCGCCTGATTGCGGAGGTTGTGGAGCGCTGCCCAGGTGAACGCATCACCCTTGGCGAAATGGCCGAGGCTTTCGGCGACCGCGCCTTTGGCCTGTTGATTTTGATGCTCTGCCTGCCGGGGCTTTTGCCAGGCATGGCCTCCATTTTCGGGACGCCGATGCTGATTCTCGGCGTGCAAATGGGGCTTGGCTTTCGCAAGCCGAAGCTGCCAGGCTTCATCGCGCGGCAAAGCCTGAAGCGCACCGATGTGCTGCGGCTTTCGAGCGGTTCTTCGAAAATGCTGGCGCGCGTCGAACGCTATGTCAGGCCGCGCCCCGGGCCCTTCACCAACAACACCGCGGATAAGGTGGTGGGCTGGCTGACCGCCTATGCCGCGCTGATGCTTATCTTGCCTGGGCCTGGCACCAATGGCCCGCCGGCCTTCGGCACCATCATCATGTCGCTGGGTGTGGTGGAGAATGACAGCAAGGTGGTTGGGGTTGGTATTCTTACGACGATACTCGCCAATATTTTCGCGACCGCGGTGTTGGTCGCCATTGTCTGGTTTGGCGTTGAGGCACTCGGCTACGTCTTCTGATGTCAATACCGCTGGACAGATCAGCGCAGGCTGACTAGCCTTCATTCATGCTTCGGTGGCCCGAAAGGGCTTAAACGGGAATGCGAGAGACGGTGAAACCCACCGCCAATCCGCGGCTGCCCCCGCAACTGTAGGCG
>Ga0315899_10007456_pt1 | contig 11739 bp, 10 predicted proteins | sample LakEriMetagenome_2_FD_203518 | JGI IMG/M metagenome (GOLD analysis project Ga0315899, IMG submission 203518) | Freshwater fungal communities from buoy surface, Lake Erie, Ohio, United States - Buoy 4 MA112 | ecosystem: Environmental > Aquatic > Freshwater > Lake | place: USA: Lake Erie, Ohio... | reverse complement strand
ACACACACAAGTCTCAGGACTCGTCACAGGGTGTCGCCACACTGACACACATACACTCACATACACACATACACACACTCAACATCTCAACTCATCACAGGGTAATGTCCCAACACAAGCGCGCGCACACACACAACACACACACACACACACACACACACACACAAACATCTCCAGGACTCTTCACAGGGTAATGTCGCCACACACACACACACACACACACACACACACACACACACAGGGCATACGGAAAACGGCATCCTGGCGGAACAAAGATTCTTGCCAATCTGTTAAACAGAATGGGCGAAAATCATGATGTCACAGGTATATACACATGAGTATATATGTATTTTCATAATATGTGTGTGTGTGTATATATATCAGAATGGGCGAAACCCATGATGTCACTGGTACACGATGACCGTTAAACCGTTACACGTTGACCGTTGAACGCGGTCAGTCATCAAGAGCGACTGACGTGGATCGATTGCCTCGATCGATTGCCTCGAGCAGCATGCCAGTGTCAGTAGGTCTCTTTTGCTCCTTGATAGGTCTCTTTTGACGTCGATCGATGGCCTCGAGCAGCATCCTTCAGCAAGTTCCACTACCCCAGTGGCAACGGCGTCAAATGGATGCGTAAGCCTAAACCCTAAACCCTAGCCCCGAAACCCTAAACCCTAAACCCTAAACCCTAAACCCCCAATTGTCTAGCACTGTATGCCATGTCTGTTCGGTTTAGGGTTTTGGGTTTCGGGGCTAGGGGCTGGGGTGCAACCGCAGGGTCCATGCTTTTTGTTGGATCAAAGTGCCTGTGCAACTTTTAAAAAAGGTCCTCACACAACTCCATGTAATCGGCTGCATCCCGCTTTAACACCGCTCTAACCGCTTTTACCGTGGCCTCTGCAGGAGACATGTATGTCGGGCCTGCCGAGAGTCGAATTATGCAGCTCCACAACTGATGGAGGGGGACGCCGTCTCTGAGTCTCGGCGTGAACAGCGTGTCCGTTTGGGGACTACAACGAGCGAGAGATCATTCAGTATTTATTATTGTTGTGACATATTGTGTTCATAATTGATCAGATTATCTCAACTGCCTCAAAAAATCAACCGCTAATACTAGCGTGGTCTAATCAGCTCATCCCAGATGGATTATTCTGACTGACCGCGAGGCTTAGGAGTGGATGCTCGCGGGCATCCAGGAGGAGCAGGAGGGGGGGGTGAGGGGCTGTTATTAATTACATTATTTCAGGATCAGCCAGGAGCAAGATCAGCGTCTCCGGATCCCACAGCAGTCGCCGGCGCCACCTTGCTAGGTGGCAGAAGCAAACATATTTATGGATAAGGGAGGTTTAGACTGAGAACAGCAGCGATGAACGCCTCCTCTTCGTCCATCGTGTCCAGTGCATTAGTTATTTGCGCTGCCACCAACCAACCCGCAGCGAAGCCAGCCACAGTCCAAATCGCCCTGCCCGCGACATACTTGATGATTGACCAATCATCGAGGTCATCCGAGCGTGAGTCTGCGGGCAGCAGCCTGCCCACGTCGCCTGCCGGCGGCGGAAGCGGCGCGGGCTGTTTAGGGGCGCTCTGCGCTGGACGCTCTTTTGTCGTGTCGTGTTGTGGAAGACTCTGACTTGCTGAGTCTGGTTGGAGTTCTAGTGCCCTTGAACCGACTGCTTTCCCAGCGCCCCCCTCTGCCTGGCCGTCCAGTGCCCCCTCCTGCACAGGGGCATCTGCGGTACCGTCAGGTCCGCCCTGCCCCCCAACCCCCTTGCCTCCCCCCTCCACCCCCCTCCCCGCCTGGCCGCCCCGAAGCCGCAGGCCCCGCGCCCGATCCCTGTGCCACATACACGTCGGCACCCGGTCCCTTTGCCACAGTCGGCACCCGGTGCCTGTGCCACATACACAGAGCCCTCCGACGCTCCCTCTCTCCAAGCCATTCGCCAACCAAGGTCCACCGGCCAGCAGCAGCAGCAGCGATGAGGGCATGTGGCAAGGCCGCGAGGGCAACATCCTCCGCGGCCTGACGGGCATGGCCCAAGTGGGAGGCGGACTTCCGGCGCGCAACACCGATGAAGAAGCTCGCTCTCCTCCTGCTCGTACCAAAACAGGCGTACAGTACGGGTCCGAACAGATGCGGTTTATATATGTCCTTTGACAAAGAAATCAACCGTCTTCATTCTTACGGTTGGCAGCGGGGCTGCGCGCGAGGTTGAGACCCCACCAGGGAAGCGCATGCCATGGCGCCTGTTTTTTCTCCTTCGCCCGGGCGCGCTCTCACGACCACACAGGAAGGCCTTCCGCACGTTGACGGCAGCCGGCCCCGCACCACGCACGCAGCGCCGTCGCGCGCGCTGCGGACAAGGGAACGTGGCTGGAAGGCCAATGCGACGCTCTCGACAGGGCTGATGCACGCGTCTGACGCTGGGCGCATCGGGCACGCGCTGCCGACGACGCCGGGGCTGTCCACGCACCACGACCTGCACGGACTCCGGGCAGGCTGCAATTCGCCCACCATCCTGCGCCCACTGCTCACCAGCGTGACAGACTGGCAATCCGACGACAGGGCGCTCTACGGCAGCGCTCACCACACCTGGGCCTCGGGCTACGAGTCAGAGGTTGATTTTTCGCCTGCAAAACGGCAGCACACGGCCAAGTCTCATGGCGCAGGCGCCAAGTCGCTGTGGGGACCTGCAGAGTCGGACACCCGGCTGAGCTGGCCCCAGCGAGCCAATGCAACAGCGCCGACGCCGGCACCCGTTTCCGCTGGGCGGTTGAGCTTAGCTTTGTTAGGGGAGGACGACTGGGATGGGCGCGTCCTGCACAAGGAATTCAAGGAGAGAGTTGCGTCGGCGCGTCGAAGGACGGTCGATCCACATGCCCGCTACGAGCCGGCCGAGGGAGGCAAGCCCGGCGAAAGCGGTGTGTGTGTGTGTGTGTGTGTGCGCGCGCGCGCGCGTGCGTGCGAGTGCGTGGCTGTGTCTTTTGGTTTGTGTCCGTGTCTCCCTTCCGACCTTCCTCGCTCGTGCATGCTCATGTAATACGAATACACACGCCAGCATCACCTACAGACTCAGCGAGAGGAGATCACGCGGGCGGGCTTGATCCCGAGGAAGTCGCCTCAAAGATAGAGCATGTGATTGAACAACGCAAGGGCCCGCGACCTTTACCTGATACCCTGCAGGAGCGATATGATTACTTCCTTGAATTATCGGGCACGGCTGCCTGGTCGCGAATTGACGACAAGTTCTTGGGAGCCAAAAATTTGCCCTTTGATGTCGTTGATGAGGAGCAAGTCTACTCTGACATGCTGGAGCGGGCTATTTCTATGGTCGAAGGGCGCATTCCTGGGTGAGTGAACCACTTTTCACCGAAAGTGCCTGGTGATTTTGTTGTGACACGCTCCATGTGACCTACGCGTGCGGACTACACAGGTGTGGCGCCGTGCTGCGTGCAGCATTTAAGTGGTTCACGCAAGTGCCAGTCGACAGAGTGATGCTTGCACGGAGAGACCAGTGGCGCCGTCCGCATCGTGACGCATTCAACGTCCTTGAGGACAAGGTGACCAGGTTGACAGTCGAAGCCGACGACGCGCGGCAGACGGCCATCGAAGCAGCAGAATCAAGTAACGCTGCTTTGAGCCAGGTTAAGACCTACTCTGACAGAGCCACCGTCGCAGAAAAGGCACAACGGATGTTGGAAGTACAGCTCAAGACAACCACCAAAGAAAAAGCGCAACGACTAGAAGAGGCCACTATAGCGCAGGCGATCACCGCGAAACAGGCCGCCGACATGATCCAGGTTCGAACCGACCACGAGAAAACGCTGAGGGAGCTTGCGACTGAGGAGCGAAAGCGCAAGAAATCGGACGAGACAAGAGAAAAACTAGAAAAGAAAGTTGCGGCATTAGAAAAAGAAGTAAACGAGTACATCAGACAGCTGAAAGGAACGCGTGCGGCAAAACGAGCTCAGAAAATAGCAATGCGAAACAAGATCCTCCTTGGCAATCTGGCGAAGTACGAAGAGAAGAACAGAAAACTCGAAGCGACCATTCTGAAGGAGAATGAACGCGCGAACGAGGGCATTGGGCTTCCCAAGAAGCTTGCACGAGCCATGGGTACGGCGCAACAAGAAGATCGTGAGCTTGCTACAAAGCCGGCATCAGGCGGTGCTACCGTAAAGGTTGAGGCAGATGTGCTGACGAAATATGTTGAGGCGTCGAAGGAATTTACCGAGAGTACAATTGCAGCAGCCAAAGACAACGACACTTGTATTGACGAGATCCAGCAACTGATTGAAGGTTTCAACATGGCAGACCAGCTGCCTGACTCAGATTCCGACGGTGAAGCCGCTGAGATTGAGCAGCTAAAAAAAGACAACGATTATCTGATGGAGAAGCAATTCAACAATGGAAAATTGTTAGAGACGAAAACACGTGAGCTGATTTTGCGTCATGAGGCAATATCTCGGCTGGAACAAGACCTCAGACTGTACGACGAATGGAAGAAGAGGGTCGAAATGGAGGTCGTCAAAATTAAAGAAGATGCAAATCGCCAAGTGCGAATTCTGCAGGACGAAATGGAGAAGATGAAGACGACTATGACCGAGTTGAAGATGCGAGAGCAAGGTTTCAAAGACCAAATAAGACAGCTAGAGAAGGATGTCGCTGCAAGAGACAAGGAGATCAGCCAATTTGAACTCAAGTTGCAACAGTTCAAAAATCAGATTAAGAAGTTGGAAGACGAGAACCAGCAAAAGGCGCAAAAGATATCTTCTCTTGAGCACACGATTGAGAATTTGAAGGCCGAAATGCAAAGCCTGAAAGAGGAAAATAAATCCATGCAAGGTCAGATCAAGAACCTTGAACAGCGAATTCACGAGCTAGAAGCAGAGCTAGCCGCAGAGCGTGAAAAAGTGGTCAAGCTCCGCCATGAAATCGAGGAGCTTCAACGACAGATCAAGCAACTTGAGGATCGTGCACGTGAACATGCGGCAGAGATGAAGCGTGCGAAAGAGGCGTTTGAAAAGGCCGCAGAAGAGGCGAAGCAGCGTGAGCAAAAGTTGCAACGTGAAAAGAAAGAGCTCGAGGACAGGATTGCCAAACTGAAGCGCGAGCTTGCCGAGGCTGAAAACAAAGCTGCCGAGGCGCTCAAGAAGCAGCAGGTTTGTGTTTTTGTGCTGCGTGTCTGACAAGCCTGAATCTCAAAAAAGGACGATGGAAGGGCGTTTCAAAAGTTTGGAACGCCGTGCGTGCGCCGCCATAGTGTGCGCCGCCGACGCCGGGACTGAGCTAAAGCTTGTTGTGACCTTGCTGCACTGACCACGCTGCCGAATGCGGCTTGTCTGGATTGATTGTAATTCCGTGTTGTTGTTGAATTTCCCCGTATGAATATCCAGGCGGCTGAGGAAAAGTGCCACACATTAAAGATACAATTAGACGATCTTACCGCCAAGTTCGACACAGCGTCGAAAGAAATCGAGAAGTGGAAAAATGCTGCCAATGACGCCAATAGTAAGATCGATGGGTACAAAAAGATTGCCGCCGACGCCGACAAGCGAGTTGCCGACGCCAAAGATTTCGTCGACAATTTCGAAGCGTATCAGAAAGAGATGGAAAGGCTGAAAGAATTTGAGGTTTTATATCAGCGCGCAAGTCGTGAGCTCGACGATACAAAACAAGAATTAGAGTCATTGATGTCAAGAGGTACTTTCGATGATGGTGGTGGTTCCTTCCCAGATGACGACTTGCTTGAAGGAATGAAAGGCCGTGCTGGTAACAAGGGGAAGAGGCGGCTGCCGACAAAATCTTACAAAATATCGACTGCCCATTTGCTAGGGCCATGGGTAAAAAAAGGAACGCTCACACCAGATGCAAAAGAAGAAACTGAGGTGCGCAGCAAGCTGCTTTTGGTGCGCTTGCTCGCAAAGTCCAGTCTGAAAACAACGGAAGACACTAGCATTTCAAGGCGCATGGCTGACTTTATACAGATGGCTGAAATGCATTTCCAAAAATCAGCCGATGGAGGACATGCTGAAAAGCATTCGCAAAAATTAGTCGGTGGAGGTTTGACCGAAGCCCAGGCTGAACAAGCGTTACTGTCAGTGGGCTTGCGTAAGGACTTTGTTAAGCGTGCCCTGGAAACTGAGATGAAAACGAGTGGGTCCTTGCTGGACAAGAATGCCTTTAAGAATGCGATAGTAAAAGCGAACGCGATGGGTGCTTGGAACAAGATTGACCTTGATCGCAAGGGAATCATGTCGAATGCATCTGTCATTACCTTTCTTGAGGAGTGTGGCTATTCTGCGGATGACAGCGAAGACTTCATTGGCAGTGCAGACCCTCACCAGAAGGGCAATATTACGGAAGAACGGTTCCTGGAAGCATGGAGCAGCCACGCCGTGACAACGATAGACGTGCAACCGGCTCTGCCTGCAACGACTTCGGCACAAGTTACTATGCTTCGGGTTGCATCAACGAAAATGTCGAGAGCAGCAAGTGGATTGTCCTCAATCACCTTTTCTAGGGCAAAAGCACAAGTTGCAACACAAACGTCTGACGCAGACGCAGCAGGCCGTAATCCTCACGACCCCACCGTTCCAGGGGGCGGAAGCGCAACGCTGCAGCCGACACCTATGGGTAGACTCATAGAGATGAAGGACCAGCGCATAGAGAAAGCCGAAGCTGATTATCGTGCTGTGGTTAACCAACTCGGGCAGCTTTTGCTCATGTTCAAGGCCCGCACGGATCAGCATGCGGATCAAATTGCAGAGTTCAAAATGGTAACTGCGAAATTGAAGAATAATCTTCATAAGCTGCAGTCCCCAGCAGTTTCGAGCATGGTTAGTGCGTACGGGAGGGCTGAGGGCGGGACTGAGCAAGTGACTGTACCGCTGGCACCTGGTTTGAAGTGGGACCGTGTCAATCCATTGGACATATCCGAAACAGACACTGAACTCTTGAACGCAGAGCTCGCTATGGTGCTACAAGAACAGACTGAGGTCTCTCGTGAAGATTTAAACCGTATTGGGCTGACAGATGTACCTTACAGCTGTTACATCAAAGTGGGTGACATCTACCTGAAACCAGCTATGTTCTTACAAGCGGACGTCACCGGCTTGCAATGGCACAGTGTCGACGCGTCCAGCTTGACAGAGACAGACATTGAATTTGTGCACGAGGAATTCGCGGAAGCGTTGCAACAACAGGCACGCTTCACCTGGGATGCCTTGAACAATTTTGGGATTTTCGATGTACCTCACAACGCTTACGTCAAAGCGGGTGACCCGCCAGGTTCAAGGTGGAAGAAGATCGGACCTGAAAAACCAAACAGAGGCGATGAGATTGAAAATAGGGCGCTCGCAAAGGCCTTGCAGGAAGGCCTTGAGCTCCCCAAAGAAGCATTGGACAAAATCGATGTTGCCCTATCTCATGAGAGCTACATCAAAGTTGGTGACACTTACTATCAGGCAGCTGGCGACCGATACTTTAAGCCGCTGGCGCTCACGGGTGTACCGCTAGCACCTGGCCTGCAGTGGCATCGCGTGGGTAAATCAGACATCGCCGATACAGACACTGAAATCGTCAACGAAGAGTTCGCTGCGGCGCTGCAGTGCGGGTTGCGATTCAACCGAAAAGATTTGAACCGTTTCGGATTGTCACGTCTATCTCATGACTGCTACGTGAAAGTTGGCAACGAGTATTTCAAACCCGCAATATTCTCGCATCGCCCCGATGCCGACGGCCTAGTCGATAGCATGCGTAACTTTGCGCGATTCCCGACCTTCGCTGAAATATACCAATCAGGATCAAATCTCTCTGTTCAAGTTAAGCAGACGCGCACTAAGCTTGTCGATCTTGTGCAAGATTTCCGTCCGGGCTCGAGTGGTCCTGCAGCCCCACGATCAATCGTCTGGCTTTCCAAGATTTTGCATGACCTTCTCGGAAGCAAGATGGCATCAGATGCTGTGGATGTGTCCATGAACCTTCCCATGTCGTCATATGCGGCGTTTTGCGCCGACTGGATGCGCAACCGCTTTGGCGTGGAGGCTTTGGTCCGGAAGGCCTGCCTCGAACTTGAATCCTCTCTGCGCAGTCATCGCAAGCATTCGCAGTTCGTTGAATTACTTGCTGATTTTTTCGATGGCAAATACGGTTCTGCTGAACAGCGTGCGTTCCTTCACTGCTATTCACTCGTTTGTGATCTAATGGACAGGCAGCGACAAACCCGTGACGAGCCACACGCGCGCGAAATCCCCATGGCCGATGCAATCAACATTTTGAACCTCGTGCTACCGTACGTCACAGATCGTGACCGACGACGCATTGAGCAAACGATCAAGTCGGTTGCCTCGTTGGGCCATGCTGGTAAATTACACCTCCATTCCGTCTCTGCTTCAGTGCATGCCTCCACTGTAACATGCGAACGGTGACATGATTGTGCGTTATTATTTTCACTGCTCGAGTAGTAATGACCAGAGCTTTTTTTCTTTTTCCCCATGTAATCACTTCATAAATATAAAAATAGTAATTTTCTCTTTGTGATTTTGGCGTGTCAACTGGTTTAATTTCTCAAGGATATTGGGAAGCCAGTAAGTGGTATTTTGTAAATGTAGAACGTGGAAATATTCCGGATAAATTACAACCTCGTAATATTAACGTATCATTTACTAATAATAGCAACGTACCTATCGATGTAATAATCTTCACATTTTACAGCGACCAACTAACAACAGACGTTGAAACCGGTATAGTAACTAAATAATAATATTTTTTTTAATATTGTTATGACAACATAATAATATTAATGCTTTTGACGGAGGGATTTTTAAAACCAAAGGTTTTATAGAGCCTAAAGGCTCTAGGTGGTTTTTTTGGGATGGGTTAAACTTCCATACGTTCAACTGTCATCACCGGACAGACAGGTTGAAGGGTGGTTGCGGATTCATGGCGCAAGGGGGGAGTATATGTTTTGATTGATATATGATTTGAGAAATGGACACAAGGGGGGAGTATATGTTTTGATTGATTTATTATTTGAGAAATGGACACAAGGGGGGAGCATAGGTTTAGATCTCTTATGAAGCAAAAAATAAAAGGGAAAAATTGCGCTGTCTTTTGCTTCGCCGCGAAAAGATTTTTTAAATATATATTTATGAAGTGATTACATGGGAAAAAGAAAAAAAAGCTCTGGTCATTACTACTTGCCCGTGCCATATATATCTCTATGCAGTGCTCCAAAAGCTTATGTTACCGTGCTCTCTCTCAGGCTCAGGCGCAGAAACCTCGGAGGAGATGATGGTGGAGGACCACAATTTGTATAACATTGTCGTAAAAGAGAGGATTAACGTACAAAAACGGTTCCACAAGGACATCATGAAATCCTTTATAGCGCTGGATACAGAGCGTCGTGGCGTGCTCACGTAAGTGTCTTTCTTTTGTACAGAACCAAGTCAAGATTTCAGCTAACGTTTTTGTGCTGCTCAGATGCGATCAAATGATCCGAATGTTGATGCGTCTGGTGCCGTGGAATGATCCCAAGCAACTACGCTCTGTCTTCACCAACATTTGTCCAGAGCTTTTCATGCCCACAGCTGTTATAGACATCCAGAACATAGTCATCCTGGATGAGCGCGTTGATATTGTACGTTTTCCCGCTCCTGCTCTTCAACTCCGATGCGTTGTGCCACGGCGCTTTCAGACGTAAAAAGATGCTGCAGCATCAAAGCGTGCTACACTTCAAAACATGCTGCGTCCAATTTTCAAAGCATCCTGTGCCTCTCAGCTGACTCTACTGTGCGCGTATCAGATGGGGTGCACCGTGAACAGCTTCAAGGCGGCAAATTGCACCCCATCATATCAGATGGGGTGCACCGTGAACAGCTTCAAGGCAAAGTCGACAGACTTGAGCGCTCGGAGGGAAATGCCCTCTACTGCCAGCACAGTATTAGCGAGGCGCGGGGCGTCATCCTCGGCAGATGCTGGTGAGGCCTCATCTGTCCCCCGTCTGCTTCCTATCGCGACATAGGCATCTTTGATTTGATCCTGCCGGGCGCTTGCGAGGATACCTCGAGCGGTACCTGCCACCAAGAGAGCAAACATGATATCGCGAGACGTTGGATCGTCGATCTTGGAAGCACGCACGAATGGCATAGATAATTCGCTCTGTCCCTTACCGTCCTTGGCCTCACAAGGTCGAGGCACCACGCCGATCGACCGACAGAACCGTGGCAAGATGTCTAAACCGATCTATCCGGCAAAGTACGCACTGCTAGTGTCACCGGCGCCAAATACTTCGCCGTCTTCGTTGACAGCTACTCCGGATCAAAGCATATTGAATTTATGAACTCCAAAAATCACTTCATCTTCGGCTACAAACGCTTTGTCTCTTACCACTTCGTCGATGTACATTACATTTGTTGATACGTGAAAGGGAAATATCTTAATGAAAATAATGTGGATGCTCCTACCCGATAATCCTACGGGATTGTTAGTCTTCAGAAGGCTAAGTGACTGAGGTGATTGGTTTGGTGTTTTGAAAATGTGTGAGACCTCGAGTCCTGCGACTTGAATTTGAAGGTTCAATGTAGGTAGCTCTCTCTTGTTCCTACAGTGATGAGCAGATTAGCTGATGCGCAGATTAGCTGCTTCTTATATGGCAGTGGGCGCTTTTTTTCGGATGCGTCCTGGGGACCAGATTCCGGGCCTATTTTCCGGCTCTTCCTACGCGCAAGCGCGGGCCTGACGGTCGCTTCGTCGCATCGTATGGAAAAGACTCGTGGGGAAAAGACTTGAACATGGTGCACCATGTTCGCTCCTGCGTATCATTATTATGATTATTTTTAGTATTATGATCAGTCTTCTTCATTATCATGATTATTTATTATCATTATCTCATCTGCCGCCTCATGCTCGTAGCGCAGGCCGTCGTGTCGAGAAGCGCCATCTTGCGCAGCGCCGAGTCCGCCGGTCCCGCAATTAGTAGGCGGGGTGTGGTTGTGGTGTGTGAGAGAGGCAAGTACGGGAAACTTCAAACCAGGTGCTGTGGTGACGAAAGTCTCCCAGAGCTCTTGGTCGAAAGCATCGTTAGCGCTCGTTGGAGGGATGGTTCTGAGCCTCAAGCTTCCTCGTCCTGGATTTTTTTTATAAAAAAATACAATCCTAACTGACAAAACTTATCCGTCGGTTTCGCAAATAGGCGTCTCCACTCACGCATGATCTCCGTGAAGCCGCGGCTGACCTCGCGGGTGGGCTCGGTGAGGCAGAGCTCGCTTGTCCGGGTGATGGAGGCTCCCCGCGACGCCCCCCCCGCCCTCGCCAGCAGCACGCCAGACGCGCTGAGCGCAGGGGTCCCAATAAAGCTAATGCCATCCAAGACGCTCAGCGACGGCGCTTCAGCGGCGGTTCATCTGTGATATTCCATATCGAATTTCCTCCGTACCGATTTCTCTTGACGGAGAGATCCTTCTGCGCCGATACACGCGCAGGAATGGCACGCGCTCATTAGCTCATGACGTGGTTTAATGTCAGCGGAACGCGGCAAAACTCCCCTCGTTCCCCCTGGCCTTCAAATCTTGAAACTCGTGTCAAACGGAAAAAACGCCAAATTTTGTTTGGAAAAAAAAACTAAGAGACTTATCACCCTCAAAAGGTTTCCAATTCGTTTCCCTAAGTTTCCCTAAAGTCGAGAAACCACGCTTTCTGTCTTAAGGTGCCCGAGAAGCCCTTAAAACCCCCACGCC
>Ga0315899_10007454_pt1 | contig 11741 bp, 14 predicted proteins | sample LakEriMetagenome_2_FD_203518 | JGI IMG/M metagenome (GOLD analysis project Ga0315899, IMG submission 203518) | Freshwater fungal communities from buoy surface, Lake Erie, Ohio, United States - Buoy 4 MA112 | ecosystem: Environmental > Aquatic > Freshwater > Lake | place: USA: Lake Erie, Ohio... | reverse complement strand
GCTTCTGCTTTTGGAGCATAATTCCTTCCTGCTGTCGTACGAGACCAGAGGGCGAACGCGAACAAGTGGTCGCATTGAGTGAGATTGGAGCGTTGATGGAGAAAGGGGACAGCAGGAATAGCAAGTCAATGTTGCACTTGAAGGAAGAGCTCGAAGCATCCAAGACGTGGAGACTACTCATTGAGAACATCACAAATCTGAATCCCGTTGAATCACCCGTCTTCAAATTCTTTGTTCAGAAGGATAATGGTAAGGGTGGCTTGAAATGTTTGGGCTCAGTGACTCTCTCTGAGCCCGTGAAGCGCGAAGCGTCGTTGAAGATTGAAAACTGGTGACAAGAAACTTGCCAACGGGAAACCTTTCGAATTTAATGTCTACTTAATGTAAGAAATGCAAGTTCACTGACGTCTGAGATTTGCAGGCTAACAGAACTCGAACTAGATGAATCTCAGCCCTCAGATCTGGATCCGAAACATGCGAGAAATGTGACAACGATCCTTAAATCGCTTCAGCAGCTGGACGATCTGGAGGGCGCTTATCGTTTTCTGCTGGGAGAAGGCATCCGATATCAAACGGGCGATGTCGACCCGTATTTTGATCTCTTTTTCCTGTGCGTTCTGATGAATCGCAGGGAGCTGGCCTTCGAAATCTGGAAGCAGTGCTCGTTCCCAGTCCGCGCCGCCATCTGTGCGGTTCGTCTGCTACATATGTGCCCTCCCAGTGCTCATGCACATAATCAGTGAGCATGCGCAAACGCGCGCATGAGCACTCGTAAACAACTTGCCATTCACACCTTTTTTGAGTTATGGATGCAGACGGCGCTTTTCCGGACCATGGCGGCCGCGTATTGCAATCAAGATCCTGTGCAGAGCAGCATCATGCGAGAGAACGCCGACTTCTTTGAAACACTAGCGACCCAAGTTCATACTGCGGCTATGGAGATCGACGAGCAGGCACGCTTGTTCGCTCGTCCGCTCTAGAGAGAATCCGCAGTGTGAATGGATAAGGGCACTGACGCTTGAGATACGTCCCACAGCTTGCTCTCGCGGCCCTCGACGTCCCCCTGAAATTGTTTCATCAACACACCCTCCTCGACTTGGTTGTTGCGTATGACTGCACGCACTTCCTGACAACGCACTGCAGCACGGCAATTGACATCCAGCTCTATGGTGACATGGAGGTAAGACACGGCGCGTGAGGGTAAAGGCACTGAAAGAGAAGAGGCGGCAGCAGCACACCCGCACCCGCCTACCCTCTCGTCTGGCTCTGACAATCTTGGAACCACAAGATCTCACGCGACTTGCGCGCGGATGAAGGCGTGAGCTCACTCGCGTTGGCGTGAGCGACAGAGCTATACTGCGTTCTGTCCCCCACACCGACGCTCATTCAATGAACACGCTCGCTTCGGCATATACACACAGGGTTGTCCTCAGACTGATGGTCTGTGTGTGTGTGTGTGTTCCCCCCTCGCTCTCTCTGTCTCTGGTGCACGAGCGCAGGCCAAGTTCATGCATACTCTTAGAAGGAATTTCAAGATCCTGCTTGGCATTGCGACTTTTGGTCTTTTGCCGGCCTTCAGGCCGGGGTATGTCCATTGGAGCGATCCGCCTATCTCTGAGAGCATGCGCAGGAGCAGGCAGCGCCGATGGAGGCCCGAGGGCTATCCCTGGAAGAGTGACAGACTCCCTGCGGAGAAGAAAAAACAATTGTTGAAGGCCTTATTTTCATGGACAGAGCGGTGGTGCCTCTTTTGGACGACGCCCATCGTGCTCTTCTACGTAGACAAGATCATGTATGTGGCCTTCACCTTGATGTTCTCCATCTGGTTTGTGGCTCATCGTCAGGCCGTTGATTCTGATTCGGGGGAGCACAAAATCATCATCATGCCTTTCAGAGTGTCAAGAAATCTCGATGAGGAGTCGCTGCAGAGCGTAGAGATAGCCTTGTGCATCTACTTTGGGTCCTCGTTCTTGCGCGAGGTAACAGAGGTCCTGTGTGAGCTGGGCACGGCTGCCACGTTGCAACAGAAAGTGGATGTTCTCGTGGACTACTTTTCCAGCCTTTGGAATGTGCTGGATGTGGGTGAGATCATAGCGTTTTGCGTTGGCATCGGGTATCGCGTCTCCATCGCAGCGAGATTGTCAGCATTGGCAGGAAAAATATCATTCGACGAGTTTATCCCCGCGTCCACCACCACGCCAGCTCTAACAACCACCACGCCAGCGCCGGGGAGCGGAGAGGGATCCGGTGGTGAATACCAGGGAGAATTGTGGACCAATTGGAGTATGGCCTATGGTATTTGCCTTTCCATCGCGTGGTTTCGCGTCCTCAGGTCCGGTGACGCTCTCCCGTGAATAACTTCCAAAATGATGTCGTTCTTGTGTTCTAGGTGTTTCTGTTTCTATACCAGCGATTTCACAGGTGCTGATACTGATACGTGTCTTGATCAGTTTCTTTCGGCTGTCGCAGCTGGGGTTGCTTGTTGGAGTCTTCACCTCGATGCTCTTGGACGTTTCCATCTTCATCGTCATCTATTTTATCCTCTTGGTGTCGTGCACCTTTCTCTTCATAGGCATTGCAACGCCAGAGCTTCTAAACAAGGGGTGCAAAGTGAACGAGGATTTCGAACACTCATCTGGCCCCATGACGTGCGAGGTGTGTATTAGTGTGTGCGCGAGAGCGCGCATCTATTTATCGTTTCGCATGGTGCTCGCTCATAGCACCATGTTCACACACCGTGCTCTCACAGTCCGTTTGAGTGCGCGTACGTGAGCATGATTGAACGTATATGTGTGTGCATATTGTTACGTATGCATGCAAGTCACATGGTTTATGATATCAGAATGACATGACATGATAAAGGCTGACAAGTCATTTGCAACACGTGCGCATGCGCGTATACAGCCGACCTACATCCTGCTGCGCACGCTCTTCCAGTCCTTTGGCGAGTTGTTTCTCGGTCGACACATTGAAAGTCAGCTACAGCAATGTTCTGTAATGAATTTCTGTAGTGGACATGGGTTCGAGCACTGAGTTTGAGAATTTGTAACAGACGATGTAGTACACACGAGCACTGACTTTGAGAGTTTGTGCCAGATGAAATGATGAACACCCCAGCCATGATATTCCTCGTCTTCACGTTTGTACTGCTCAACGTGGTGCGTGCATGCATGTGTGTTTGTAATAATGTATACATCTATAACCCCCCTCGCCCTCCGACATGCACACACACACATAAACACACGCACATGCACTTTTACACTTATCCCATCTTTTTCCTACAATGTACAGCAGATTCTATCCGATAACGATGTTGTCGAAGCTTCTCATGGCATGTCCCGTACAACGCCTGATTAGCATTACTATCGCTACCAACCCTTACTTCTTTAGAATAGATACCACATCATATCCAACTAAATGTCCCTACGAATGGGCACCCAAGTATCCCAACAACGGATATCACATCATATAAATATCGCTGCAATGGATACCTTGGCAAGAATCGATAGTTAGGGATAGGTATCGCTACCACGCCTTACCCTACCATGGATCCCACTTCATCTCTCCAAAGATAAACCTTCACATCGTGTGCCCCAACCCCAGTCTTACTATCCCCACAGTCGGTTCTAAGCCTTACTTTTCCTGGACTGTATTTCCACATCATATCCAAACAGGTTCTGTTGAACCTGTTGATTGCGATGATGGCCTCGACGTACGAGAAAGCGCTCGAGAATTCCAGAATACAACGCCTCCAAGATAGATACCGCCTTGTTCGAGATGCGTCCTACATCTGCAGTTCCGGTGCAATCAAGTGGGGGAAAAGGGAGGGAAAGAGAGGGGGGGAGAAAGCAGTCTAGTTGTGGTAGCTTGTTGATAGCTCTCAGGATTTCTAAATATCCTGTTCACCGATATTTGGAAGAGTAATGTACTGACTTACTACACCGCTGTGCCTCCACGTTAGTGCTGTTCAGGCTAGTTACTGAGTACTGACCCTGTACTAGTTACTGTCTGCTGACTCTGTCCTAGTACATGGTTAGTACACTGCTGTGCCTCTAACTCCACTCTGAACCCCCAATCCTTGACCCTAATGAACCCAAATCCTAAACCCATAACTTCTGCATTACTAAATCCTGCACAATTCCTGTGCCCGTCAACATTCTCACGCTTGTCAATTTAAGCACCAAAACTTGAATTAATCCCGATATTTACAGTGCCATTGCCCTTCAACATCGTGGCCATGATCGTGGAGGCCATCATTTTCATCTATTGGTACAAGAAAATTGATGATCGCTTTCCGGACTGCGCCATGGGGCACCAGCTGGAGGCGAGTCACGCGTGCGTGCACACACACACGTCACGCGCGCGCGCGTGCACACACACACTTATGCACAATCTGAGTGCCAAACTTACACTTACACACACAAACACACACACATACATAAACATGTACTAGAGCGCAGACAATGGGAACGTTTGAGGTCTCTGCGTCAGTAATTTCTAGTACTATCCTACCTTCTTAGGTTAAGAAACAGGAATAAGCAGGCTCCCGTTTCTTAAAGAAAAAAAATGTCAAAGAGCGGAAGTTGATCGATATCCCCCCGGGGATTATTATCCAAAAACCATGTTCAGATTCTCAGAACCCGGTTCCCCAGAGTACCCGTGTTTGCATCGGGACCCGATGTTTCATCCTAACCCCTTCTCATAGGAAGTTAACAAATCCTCATACTAAGAAACTTCTTGTTCCGCAAAATCGCAGTCTCAGGGCCTCATGTCAGCAGGAATGGGCTGTAATGGGTTTTCTAGAAATTTTCTTCTGTTGATGCGGCGCAATGAGAAGCTGCTCACCCTCTCTTCCTGAACTCCCTCCCTCTGCCCCCAAAATGTTTCCTTGGGACAGCTTTTTCTGAGGCGCAACACGCATCCCTGGGATTGGAAAAGCTCTGAAGAGGCCACTGAAGATGTCGAGAATGACCGTGTCATTTCTGTTTGTAAGTGTGTGTCTGTGTGTAAACATGTATTACATGCGAGCATCCTTTATAAATATCTCAGTGTGAGTGTGCGAGCGTGTGTAAGTGTCATATCTGCTTGTACGTGCTGAGCGTGTGTAAGTGTCATATCTGCTTGTACGTGCTTTTGAGAGCGTCTTTGATATGTCTGCTTTAAGTGTGTTAAAGCGTACATGTGTGTGTGCATGTGTGCGCGTGAGTAAATGCATATTATATGAGAGCATCCTTGCTATATCTTCTCAGTGTGTGTGCGTGCGCGTGGTGTGTGTGTGTGTGTGTGTGTGTGTGTGTGTGTGTGTGTGTGTGTGTAAGTAAACACATGTTGTGTTCATCATGTAAACGTATATTGTGTGCATCAGGGAGCGGGCAAGGTCCAAGGTCTGATGTGTGTGTGTCATATTATATGCATCAGGCATGAAGCAAGCAAGGGAAACGGCATTGGAATGCAACGAATATGGCGATGGATTCGAACCCTTCCAGTCAGGCCAGGCTGCTGCCCTCGCTAAGATCAGGCATAGTTTGTTTTGCGCTTGTGTGTGTGTGTGTGTGCGCGCGCGCGCGCCGACGCGTGTGTATCTATTTTTGTGAGTTTTCTCTTTTGTTTTTGTGTACATGTGTATGTTGTGTGCGTGTGTGTGCATGTATTCATGTTTGCATGTGTGTGTGTGCGCGCGCGCGTATCAGGGCTTCTGGTCGAGGGCGCCTATGTTGCTGCCCTCGCTGGGCTCAATGTGTGTGACGTATGCATGACATGTGTGTGTGAGAGAGGGAGTTTTTTAGGAACGATACCCCCATGTATAGGGTGTAATGTATGCAACATATATGTGTATCATGCTGAATCTCTCATGATGTGTGTACTGTATAAGGCTGAGATTATCCTAATGTGCGTGATGTACGCTGCTCATCTCTCTCTCTCTCTCCTTTTCTTGCTCGCTCTATCTCGCGCGCTCGCGTGCGCCCTCTCTCTCGCGCGCGCGTGCGCACGCCCCCCTCCCCACCCTCCTCCGGAGAACAGTAAGAAGCTTCATGGTGTGGATGATAAGCTCAAAGTGATGCGTCAGGATATGGATGATGAGCTCAAAGGCCTGAAGGAGTCGATCCACAGGGTGGAGGAAGCTGAGAATGCTGATGACGAGTCCGACCGCAAGGTGAAGCGGTCAAGTGAGGAGGAATTTGCAATGCAAATGGGTTGGCTGCGCCGGGTCATTTGGAGGTCGTGCATGCGGAACACCAGCGCCCCCTGTGTAGCATTCGGGGCTGATTGTGCGCTCGTTGAACTGGCAGGCTACAGGAAGCATTCACTCGCACTTGAATGCAATTCAGGCGGAGCTCAAACAGATGCACAAGATTGTCGAGGATGGGAAGCACATTGCCCAGGGGGTTGTGACTGCTGCAGCAGACGTGAATTCCGTGATCGAGCGGGTCTTCGGTGTGGACCTCGACGGAGACGGGCAGGTGCGTCAGCAGCCCATGCGCAAATGCAGATCGTGGCACTATTTTTGCTCGTGTGTTGACAAGCTCCGCGGCGGAGTGGCGTGCAGGCCGGAGAAAGCTCAATCCTGGAGCGAAGCGGTGGCGACTTTTTCAGATCCTTCGGGGAGATCGACGGATCTGGAGTAATCGAAGCGATCGAGCGGATGCGCGATGCTACGACAGCGGCCATGACGAACAGAGACATCGACGGCGACGGGCAGGTGCGACAGCAGCCCCTGCGCGAATGCAGATCATGGTACTATTTTTCCCCGTGTGTTGACACGCGCCGTGGTTGAGTGACGTGCAGGTACATCAGTAACGTTTTTGAGAGAGAACAAACGCTCGCCTCCTACAGCACGGGCCTGCAACAAAACGTCGGTGGCGCAAGAGCAAACTGAGTTGGAAAGAGGGAGGGATCCAGCTCGGTCCTGGAGCAAACCGGCGAGCAGGGGTAAGAGGAAGGACTCGATATGAAAAGAGGATGAAGAGGGAAGGTGATGATTTTTTCGCAACGCTCTGATGATCGAGAACATAGCAGACGCGACATGCCAGCGAGAGTGTGTCGGTTGCGGAGCTCTGTGTCGAGGACGCTGCGCTTGCAGCCGACAACACCTGCACGTGCAACCACAATGCCCAAGTGGTACCTACAGTGAATGAACCTGACAGCAGCGCATTCGTGAGCTCATCGATACATCAGTAACGTTTGAGAGAGAACAATAGTGACACTTTGTGCGCCCCGAAAAGGCGAGCGTTTGTTATTGAAAATGTGTAATGAATGTATTGATGACGAAATCCCTAGCTGTACTAATTTGTAACCGCGGAGAAAGAAAGAGAGAAATAGAGGTGCACGGGAGCCCTGACAGCCGGAGGTTGCGGCTCCTCTAGTCTCTCTGGTTATCCTTACCCTACTTGGTCTCATTGGGTCCTCTGTCTTTGATGGTCCGCTCTTTCTTTTTGTCTATCCCGAGGTTTTCTTGTTTTCCTGGTCGAGACGTATGGCACGTCGGCCGCTGTTGCAGCGCCACTTTGATGCCTGCTAAGACTCGGACATTCGAATGAATTTTCCCTTTACGTGCTAAGCATGTCAGCGCGCATTCGGGATTCGGCCCAGCGCCCGCGCGCGCCCAGCGACCCCCGCGTTTAGCCTCGAGCGTCCCCTGATCATTTCCTGGGCTCGGGTCTGCAAAGCATGTTGGAGGACGTGGCGTGTCTGCTGACGGCTGCGACGTGCAGGATCGTCCCTTCGTCGTGCTCACCTGTGGGGTCCCACGCTGGACGACGAAGAAAAAGTTGTGCGGGATCACCGCAGAAAATCGTGACACGACTTCCGTGGATGTTGACACGCGCACGCGCGTGGTGCGTTTGCTGTGTGACACGCACAGCTGCATGAAGAGTGGAACGTGAGTACTTGCTTTCCTCTCATGAACACTGCAAACTCCTGGCTGCCTGGGTTTCAAACAAGGTTCCTGATGGGCATGTTTGTCGTATGACAACATACTGTCTTCGGCACTGCAGTGAGTGACCCTGTTGACATTATATGTGTATAATGACCGCTTGATGATCATGCGAGGTCGTCTCCGACCCGCGCAGGGCTAGATAATCAGCGTTGGGGTAGTGCGACGCGTCGTCGGTCGCGGATAGCGACGTGTGACCCATCAGCGTACGCGCCTCATCGAGTCATGGACCTCGCCAGCCATGGCGCGGCCGCTGCGATGTGTGCCCGAATTGCAGGGACGCCTGCACTCCTGCGCACATTCGTCTAACAAACATTGCTACGGGCGAACACGGGTGCACGCCGAGACGCCAGGAATATGAGCCATGTATGCAGTGATTAATGCTACAGAGCCACAGAGACTCTCTGAAATCAAGGGAAGCTACAGACACACATGTATGTCACATTCCAAACACAAGGTGCCCACGGCCATGATAATCATGAAGGGCCCCAGCCTGGCAGAGCCACCACACGTCATCGGCTGCCGACGACCCGCTCTGCAAAGTTGGAAAGAGCAAGCAACACAATGTTTTCAGCTACTGTGCGGCCCCGCAGCAGCTCTGGATCATCCACTGTGCGAGGGCCCCATAGCCAACGCATGTCCTCGGCTGCCAATGCCCCGCTCTGCAACATTAGAGAACGCAAGCAGTGCAATGTTTTGAGCTACTTTTCAGCCCCGCAGCAGCTCTGTGTCACCCGCAGCTGCAGAAAACGTGCTCGAATTTCCACGGCCACAAGCACACATGCACGCACATGCGTCGTCGAGGGAGCAGACACCCACACTTGAAATGATCATAGGTAATACAGGAAGCCAGCATCGTGGCGAATGCAGCTGGTGGGCACAAGGACCCAGGTGTCTGGAGCAAATTCAAGAATGGGCACAATGGGTGCAACATTGTCATGTATCAAGCGACAATGAGGTATCTGAGTGCGTCACATTCGCGGATGGTATACTCTGCGTCAAGGTTGAAGGTGTGCAGCAGCTACTCAAAATGGCCATGGACAACGGTAACATCTTAATTCCCGAAACAGATGAGCCCTCCAAGGTGGAGCCTAGAGTCCAGGTTGAACCCTCAAGACAGGCTGAAGAGAGGTCGGAAGACAGGGTCCGGAAGGCCTGCCCGTTTACGGAATGTAGAATTTTGCACGGCCCTCCAGGAACTCTCGAAGTAGTGTATGCTCAGGTGAAGAGGCTTCTTGATTGGGAGGCACTACCACTCATTACCCAAGACTTGAGAATGAGCCCGATCAATGGCAATGCTGTGGGGGAGCTAAATCAGAAAGTGATTATGGATCAAGGACCATGGTGTGATGAGGAATCGACAATGGCCTGGGAAAGGTACATGCAAACAGAAGGCCTAAGTCAGCACGTGTGCTGCCAACACTGTGACAGCACGGAAAAGCCGATGGCCGTTTTCTGGGCCCTGTAGATGCTTACGTTACCACGAACTAACAACTATCAAAGTAGTCAGACCGGGCAAGATGGAGCCACGACGACAGAAGGTCTGTTTTTGCCTAAGCTGTTGAAATTCACGAGTAAACACCACAGCAAGGATACATGCATGGACATCTCCTTCTTCAGGCAATTCAATACCAATACGGGCAAGTTTCATCGAGCACTGCCCTATGCAGACGAAGAACATCCAAGAAGGATTCGGGGACCAATCACAGACTAAGAGCTGGATCAATTCCGAAGGGACCGACTTCAACTTCGAAAGGCAGGAGGACCAGACAAGAGCATCAATGAGCTATATCGCTCACTAACCGTAGAAGAGTTGGCGGTCAGTCGAGAATGGGCGGACCGTGTCTTAAAGGATGCACAGAGTGCCGACGAAGTTCTGAATTGCTCCATACGGCTTCTTCACAAAGGGGGAGATACAAGCGACAGGCCGAATGATTGGCGGCCCATCGGTCTCCTCAATGTTGGGATCCAACTAATTCATCATGTAATCAATTACAGGCTCACTACCATCACTGAAGCGGAGAATCTCATCGTGCCGGGCTAAGATGGTGGCAGGGCAGGACGGGGGGTAGACTTCAACCGGCTCAAACTCGATTGGGTTACGAGTGAAGCACAACGCTTAAAACAGAGAATAATCAGAATTGACATCGACTTCAAAAACGCCTTTAACTCGATGTCCCAAAGCGCGCTCTGGGCGGTGATGAGGGCGTACAACATTCCCGATGCAGATTTATTGGAAGCTATCTACAGCAGGACGACCGCGTGTATGGATCCCGAGGATGCCAGGTGTGCAATCATCACCTTCCTAACTGGTGTGATTCAAGGGGGAGCATCCTTTCCCCGCATCTTTGTTGTCTTCATCAACGCCCTGTTAGCCGTCCCGCCCGTATGCCACAAGAACAAACGGAGCATCTCACGTGCACAGGCAGAGCACTAGGCATTAGTCACGGTATTGTAGAGACTGAGCAGTTCAATAATGTCGCCTTCATGGATGACATCACCACTCAGGCTGGCGCAAGACAACACAGGGGCGCAAATCCTGCTCAATGCCACCCAACAGATTGAAGCATGGAGCAACATGAGACTCAACCTCAGCAAAACAGTTGTAATTGATATTGATGGTGGAAGTGGAGAAGTGGATCCACCTCAATTAACGTACAACCAACAACCAGTCAAAGTCTTTCAAGCCACAGAGAGCTGCAGACACTTGGGCTTTTGGGCGACACCCAATGGCGACATGGCAATAACCAAGCACCGCGTGCTCGCAAAAACGCAAGAGGTATTGGGGCTCCTTACGCATCACCCCCTCGAAACCAAGATAGCCAAGGAACTCTTCCAGAGCATGGCGGTGAGTGTGTTTCGATTCTCCGTGGCTCAGGTGCGATGGAGCCAAGCATAACTCGACCAACTCCAGTCATTATGGGTACAAGCCTACAAACGCGCAGAATACCTGGCCAATGGTACGGCAACTGATGTTTTCATCTTCCCGAAAAAATGGGGTGGTGAAGAATTATCCACCCCCGTCAACATCATCGCGCAGGAACTCTGCAATAACATCAGGAGATGTCTGGTACACGATGATGTGGCGAAGTTCATCACCATTCGGGAACTTCAACGAGCCAAGGACGAGTGGATGTGTAACACGCTCAACGAGCTCTATGACGAGATGGAGCTCTGGCAATGGAATGAGGTGCAGCACAATAAATGGGCTAGAGCGCTAAAAGCGAGTAACCAGGTGGGAGTTCGACCGATGTGGTATGTAGATGAGCCGGAGAATGGGGGAATGAGATTAAGTTGGGCAACAGCGACTAGGTCATTACGTAAGCTAAAAGCGAGAATCATCAAAAAGGGAGGCAATCGAGAACAACCTAAGAAGCAAGCATGGGGGCTCAAAGATGCTGCGCAATGGGAACTCGTGTTCCAATGGAAGACAGCTGGGGCTATACGAAGAGCAGGATACGATTCGATCTTTAGTCTGACACAAGATACCGCCAAGGTACATAATCCAGCACCATTACTAACTCGATCAAGGGGCTCAGGGAGCAGAAACACAAAAGCACCTCCGATTGTTGATACCGAAAGGAATTACAGGTATTACAGAAAGCGACCGTGTAACTCTCCAAGCATGGTTAGAACTTGTAGACTGGACCGGGCTAGGGGTGTTGCCCAACTCCCAAGTACCGAGAAAGTTGAAGCTCACCATGGATCCGATGAGTAAGATGCACCAATGGCTGACTCTCAAAGAAATCCAATACGGGGTCAGGCATCACGAAACTGCCCAAATGTTCGTTGATAACAAAAAAGAACT
>Ga0315899_10007453_pt1 | contig 11741 bp, 12 predicted proteins | sample LakEriMetagenome_2_FD_203518 | JGI IMG/M metagenome (GOLD analysis project Ga0315899, IMG submission 203518) | Freshwater fungal communities from buoy surface, Lake Erie, Ohio, United States - Buoy 4 MA112 | ecosystem: Environmental > Aquatic > Freshwater > Lake | place: USA: Lake Erie, Ohio... | reverse complement strand
AATGAAGTTATCTTTGGTTACACCTTAGCAAATGATGTGACTTGTCGCGAACTTCAAAAGGGCGATGGCCAATGGACTCGCGCAAAAGGCTTTGATACTTTCTGCCCAATTGGACCTTGGATCGAAACAGATTTCGTTCCTGGTACACAAAGGATCTTTTCAAAGGTAAATGATGAACTGCGCCAAGATGCCACGCTTGATCAAATGATCTTTAACGTGCCGGATATCATCGTCTTTATCTCACAAGTTATGACTCTATTGCCAGGCGATGTAATAATCACAGGTACTCCAGCCGGAATCGGACCTCTGGTTGCGCGCGGTAACGTTGTAGTCGGAATTGAAGGCTTGGGCCAATTAACTAATAAGGTGAGTGCAAAACCGTGAGTGAGAAAAAAGTAAAGGTACGTTTTGCGCCATCTCCAACTGGCGATCTACACGTAGGAAATATTCGCACGGCTTTGTTCGACTGGGCATATGCGCGCCACACAGGCGGAACATTCTTATTCCGTATCGAAGATACTGATAGAACTCGCGTCACTGATGAATATATCCAAGCCGCTATTGATACTTTGAAGTGGCTGGGACTTAACTGGGATGAAGGCCCAGAAGTTGGTGGAGAAAATGGTCCTTACCTGCAATCGCAACGTCTTGATATTTATGCGCATTGGGCACAGAAGTTTTTAGATCAGAAAGATGCTTATCACTGCTACTGCTCACCAGATGAGTTAGAGGCCGTTCGCGAAGCACAGCGTGCAGCGAATGTGGCACCGGGATATAACGGACATTGCCGTGAGTTAACTTCCGATCAAATCGCAGCTTATAAAGCACAAGGACGCGAAGCAGTTGTGCGCATGCGTATGCCTGATGGCAGCACGACTTTTACCGATGAAATTCGCGGCGATGTAACTTTTGATCATAAATTCGTACCTGATTTTGTCTTGGTGCGCGCTGATGGATCTCCGTTGTACACCTTGGCGGTAGCCGTTGATGATATTTTGATGAAGGTAACTCACGTTCTACGCGGCGAAGATCTTCTTTCATCTACTCCACGTCAGATCCGGGTTTATCAGGCTATGGGCGTAGCACCAGCCGATTATCCAGTCTTTGCCCACCTGCCCTTTGTGATGGGCCAAGATAATGCCAAACTTTCTAAGCGCAATGGCGAAGTCTCGATCGCTTGGTATCGAGAACAAGGTTATTTACCTGAAGCGATCTGTAATTACTTAGCGCTACTGGGCTGGTCACCAGGTGATGATCGCGAGAATGTCACAATGGCTGAGCTCTGCGAGCTATTTACTGTAGATAAGGTTCATTCATCTCCTGCGCGCTTTGATATGAAAAAGTTGGAAGCAATTAACGGCGATAAGATTCGCGCGCTGACCTTAGATGAGTTCTTAAAGTGGTCGCTTCCATTCTTAACAAAATCCGGAGTTATTACCGGAAGCGATGCTGAGATCGCTCTCGTCAAGAAAGCGCTTCCACTTATTCAAGAGCGCATAGTTAAGCTTGATGAAGTTCCGGCGATGTTAGGTTTTCTCTTTGTAAAGAACTTTGCAGTCGAAGAAGGATCTCTTTCCAAAGTCACCGATAGCGCCTCAAAAGATATTTTAAAGCGCTCTCTTGCTGAGTTAACTCCGCTAGATACTTGGAGCCACGAAAGTATTGAAGCCGCCCTTCGTGCATCACTGATTGAAGAGATGGGGCTTAAGCCACGTATTGCATTTGGCGCAGTGCGCATTGCGACAACGGGAAGTACTATTTCTCCGCCGCTCTTTGAATCGATGGAGTTACTCGGAAAAGAAGCCTGCCTAGCCCGAATTTCAGCGGCGATAGACCTATAAATCTTCGCGAAAAATTGCGGTATTCTTGCCCCTGTTCGAATGGGGTATGGGGTAATTGGCAGCCCTGCTGATTCTGGTTCAGTAAGTCTAGGTTCGAGTCCTGGTACCCCAGCGCAGTACCCAGTTTTACAAGAAGTAAAAGCATTAAAAATGTACTAGGGCCCCGTCGTCTAGCGGCCTAGGACTCTGGCTTCTCAAGTCAGCTACGAGGGTTCGAATCCCTTCGGGGCTACCAGCTGTTGCTGCCTAGGCCACCATCGAAGTCGTAAGTACTTCCGGTGGCCCAGGCATTAGCATCAGAGAAAAGAAATTCTGTAACGCCAACAACTTCTTCAGCGCTGGCATATCTTCCAAGTGGAGTCGCTGCTTTCCACGCTGCTACTCCTTCAGGCCAAGCTTGATCAATCCCGGGCTTACCAATTAAACCGAGGCGAAGACCAAGAACGCGCATTGGTGCATGTGCGCGAGATGCTGAGCGAGTTAAGACATCTAACGCTGCTTTGCTAGCGCCATAAATCTCGTGACCTGCGCGCGGATTTAGCGCTTCCACTGATGAAATATTTAAGACAACGCTTACTCCAGATTTAGCAGATTCATCAATAATCTCTTTTGGTGCATCCACATTAATTCGCATCATATGCTCAATTTCAGCGCGAGTGGCAAGTGCGGGATCTAAAATCGATTGATCAGCCGCGTTATTGATTACAAAATCCAATTTTCCAGCACGAGATAGCGCTTCTTGCACTAGCGAACTTCCTGATTTGGCGATCGCTAAATCTGTTGCAATCACGTGCAAGTTAGCGCGAGACGCAATAGTTCCGGTATTAACCTGCGCGCAAACGGTTGCACCGAGTTCCAAAAAGCGCGCTACATAGGCTTGACCAATAAAGCCTGACGCGCCAGTGATTAGGATGCTCTTACCAGAAAAGCTCATTTCAGAGGTTCCAACGCCTTAACGCGCTCATTTACCCGCTTTATCAAATCTTTTAAATCAACTTTGGTGCTAACGCGATTTTTCACCACTTTCTCACCAGCAACCCAGACATCGGTGATATCTCCGCGTCCTGCAGCAAATACTAAGAGCGCATTCACATCGTGCACTGGGGTTAAATGCGCTGCGTGTAGATCAAGTGCGATTAGATCTGCCTCTTTGCCGATCTCAATACTTCCGACTCGGTCATCCAGACCTACCGCCTTGGCAGCTTCAATAGTTGCGGCGCGCACGATCGCAGTTAGATCAACATCAGCGGGAGATTGGCGTAGCGCTACAACGTGAGCTGCCATTCGCATCACCGAGAACATATCTAGGTCATTAGATGAAGAACAAGAATCAGTGCCAAGGCCAACGGCAATACCTGCTTTTCGCAGATCGTTAAGGCGAGCAAGGCCTGAACCAAGTTTTAAATTACTACCTGGGCAATGGCCAACAGAGGCTCCCTTGCTGGCAGCAATCGCCATATCAGAGTCCGATAAGTGAACGCCATGTCCGAAAATAGTCGGAACATCTAAAATTCCCGTATCTCTGCAGACTTCAGTAGGGGATTTGGAATATCGAGATTGCACATCAGCATTCTCTGCCTCTGTTTCTGAAACGTGCAAGTGAACTCGCGCCTTTAACTCTTTAGCTATCGCGGCAACCTGAGTTAAATTCTGAGGTGAATCTGTATATGTCGAATGTGGCATTAAATATGTTGGTATGAATGGTCCGCCAATTTTGGCAAGGTCAGCCGGCCATTGGTAGGCACGTTCAATCCGTTGCTCCCATTGCAGGCCATCCAAACCTGGGAAATCAAAGAAGATAGGTCCAGCGATATGGCGAAGCCCAACTCTTACCGCTCCGCGATGAGTGGCAACTGGATTTAGATACATATCCATCGTTGTTGTTGTGCCAGATAATAAAGCTTCCAGCGCTCCGAGTTCAGTACCGAGTTCGCACGTTGCTTCATCCATTATCGCGCCTTCTGCTGCCCAGACGCGTTCTAAAAATCCCTGCAGGTTTACACCTTCTGCCCAACCGCGCAGCAGCGACATACCTAAATGAGTGTGGCTATTGATAAAGCCGGGGGAGATTAAGCGATCTGTGGCATCGTAAATCTCTTTAGCTTCCGGTGAATCTTTTCCGATATATGCAATCTTGCCATCTTTAATTCCAATGGAAGATCCTTCAAGAATTTCATCGCCTTGATTTGATGTAACGGCATAACGTGCGTTATTAATGAGTAAATCAAGCATTAAGCAAAGGCCTTGATCGCGCCATCAATTATTGTTATTACCTTTTCACTCGCTTCTTTTAGCGCAGCGTTTATATCTTCCATAGTTATTGGACTATCGCTGACACCTGCAGCGGGATTAACTACTAGCGCAATCGCGGCGTAACGTAACCCTGCTTCCTTAGCCAGTGACACTTCCGGAACGCCAGTCATTCCAACTACTGTTGCACCAGCCAATCGGGCTAAGCGAATTTCTGCGGGGGTTTCAAAGCGCGGACCGTTAAATCCAGCGTAGATACCGCCAATATTTAAAGTGATACCAGCCTTTGCTGCTGAATCTAACATCGCAGCTTTGACTTCTACGTCATAGAGATGTGACATATCGATATGTTGAACTCCACCAGGTTGTACGCCATCGAAGAAAGTATCAGCGCGGCCGTGGGTAAAATCAACAAAATCATCCAAGAGTTGCAGCGACCCTGCAGGCAACTTTGGATCTATTCCGCCAACAACGTTGACTGCAATTACAAAGTCCACTCCAGCGATCTTAAGTGCTGTGATATTTGCGCGATAGTTAACTGCGCTAGGCGGAACGCTATGGTCAACGCCGTGGCGAGTTAGAAAAGCGATATCGACTCCGTGCCATTTACCTGAAGTAATTAGCGCTTTGCCGTAAACGGTATCTACTTCCTGCGGAGTTGAACCTTGTAGCGCCGGTAAGTTATAGAAACCAGTACCTGCAATTATTCCAATCTTCATGCAGTTAACTTACTTATCAAGGCCGGCCATAAGGCGGCCAATATAGTCACGATCTGCGCCCTTAGAATCAATGATCGCCACAATCTTTCCAGCTGACATAACCGCGATTCGATCAGAGAGTGAAATAATTTCATCAAGCTCAGCTGAAACCAACAGTACGCCAGCTCCATTATCGCGCGCGGCAATCAACTGCTTATGAATAAACTCAATAGAGCCCACATCTACACCGCGAGTTGGTTGTGCGGCAATTAGAACTTGCAGATCTTGGCTAAGCTCACGAGCGATAACTACCTTCTGCTTATTGCCACCTGATAACGATGATGCAAGTGCAGCGGCTGAAGTTGTACGAATATCGAATTTCTTTACAAGTTCATCAGCGTTTTTGCGAATCTCTCCCATATTTCTAAACCAACCTTTGGCAAAAGGTTCTTGATCAAATTGGTTGAGAATTAAATTATCGGATATCGAGTAAGAAGAGACCAGGCCGTGCTTTTCGCGGTCTTCAGGGATATGAGAGACGCCAGCTTCGTGCACCGCGTGTGGGTTCATATCCTTAGTCGCTTCACCACTGACTAGAACTTCGCCCTTAGCTCGCAAGCGCATACCGCAGATCGCTTCTACTAGTTCTCTCTGACCATTTCCCTCAACGCCAGCGATACCGAAAATTTCACCAGATCTGACTTCGAGGTCGACCCCCTTTACCGCCAGCAGATTTCTATCATCAAAGACTTCCAAACCTTTTACTGTTAATACCGGTTTTCCAGGTTTGGCTACTCCCTTTTCAACCTCTAAAACCACACTTCTACCAACCATCATTTGGGCCAAGCCAGCCTCATTGCTCTCTTTTGGAGTAGTCGTGCCAACGACTTTGCCTTCACGCAACACGACTACACGATCAGCAAGTGCCATAACTTCGCGAAGTTTATGGGTAATAACAATTACTCCTACGCCTAAGCGAGCGAGATTCTTGATGACAAGTATCAACTCATCAGTTTCTTGAGGAGTTAAAACTGCTGTCGGTTCATCAAAAATCAGTAACCGCACATCTTTGCTAAGCGCCTTTAAGATTTCAACTCTCTGTTGCGTACCAACGGGAAGATCTTCAATATTCGCTGTCGGGTCTACTTCTAATCCAAACTTCTCTGACAAATCACGGACCCGTTGTTCCGCTTTCTTAATATTTACAAATAACCCATCTTTTGGCTCGTCACCTAAAATGATATTTTCGGTAACGCTCATAACCGGTACCAATTTAAAGTGCTGATGCACCATTCCGACACCACTAGCGATTACACCAGCTGTATCACCAGGAGCCATCAGATTGCCATCGATAAAGATCTCTCCCTGATCAGGACGGACGAGACCAAAGACTGATTTAACGAGAGTTGATTTACCTGCGCCATTTTCGCCCAAGAGCGCAACGATTTCTCCAGCAGCAACTTCAAAAGAGATATCGTTATTGGCGATCACTGTGCCGAAGCTCTTCGTTAAATTCCTTACCTGCAATAAAGTCGCCACGGTTTATGCCTGCTCTCGCTCATATGGCTGACCAGCAGCAGCTGGACCGCGAACCTTGCCCGCAGAGATTGCCAAAACCACAATCGTTAAGACATATGGAAGCATATTAATGAATGGCCCAGGAATAGCGACTAAACCATCGATCATTAACTGGTTAGCAAGCGCTTGTGCAAAACCAAAGAAGATCGCAGCCAGCAGTGCGCCAATTGGATTCCATCTACCGAAGATCATGATCGCCAATGCGGTAAAGCCTTTACCTGCAGAAAAACCGCGATCGAAAGAGCCGACTAGCTCGAGCGTTAAGTAAGCACCGGTCAATCCGCCAAAGGCGCCAGCGATGACCACATTTATATATTTAAATTTCTTTACAGAAACGCCTGATGTTTCCGCGCTACTTGGATATTCACCAATAGCTCTTGTCCGCAGACCCCAAGGTGTGTGATAGATCGCTACGTAGAGAGCAAAGATAAGGATTAAACCAAAGTAAGTAATTGGACCACTCTGGAAGAAGACTCGACCTAAGAATGGAATATCTGAAAGTCCAGGGATAGACCAACGAGGGAAAATTGCAGGCAGTGAATAACCTTGCTTGTAGAAGAACGAGGTCAAACCTGTCGCCAGAATATTGACGATTGTTCCGGCGATGATCTGATCCATCTTCCAAGAGACGGTTAAGACCGCAAGCAATAAGCCAGTAACCGCGCCGCTAGCGATAGCAGCGAGTAATCCCCAGATTAGGTTTTGCGATAACGCGGCAACGAAGAAACCGAAGAAGGCAGAAGTTAGAAGAGTTCCTTCAATTCCGATATTTACAACACCGGTTCGCTCGCACATAATGCCGACCATTGCAGCCATTGCTAGCGGCAAACCGAAAGTTACTGATGAAGCCGCAACTGCAACGGTTGAGACCGAGTTAAATGCGTACGCAATTGCAATAGCAATCACAACGGCATAGACGTAGAAAGATTTTCTCGAGCGAAGTAGGTTAGTAGTCATATTAATTGCTACCCCAACCACTTGTTACCTGAGTATTAGAACTATTCTTAAGTTTAAAGATGCGACCAATTATTGGCGCAGTAACAAAGAAGAGAACAATTGCGAGGATCAAGTCAATAATTTCAGGGCTGACACCTGCAGTGAACTGCATAGTTGGACCTGCGCCACGCATACCGCCAAAGAGAATCGCTCCTGGGATCACTGCAAGTGGATTGGCGCGGGCCAGAAGTGCAATGGTGATGCCATCAAAGCCAAGGCCTTGATTGAAGGCTGGTTCAAATTTACCGACGACGCCTAGCGTCTCTACCGCGCCACCAAATCCCGCAAGCGCACCGCAAGCCACCATTGCAAAAACGGTATTCCGCTTTACTGCGATTCCGGCATACCAAGCCGCATTCTTATTCTTGCCAACAGTTTCAAATCTAAATCCAGTAGTAGTTTTCTTAAAGATCCACCAAACACCAACTGCCAGAAGTCCGCTGAGTAAAAAGCCGATTGGCAATCCTGCGATAGTGCCTATCTTGGCCGAGTCAGCAATAGGTGGCGTTTTAGCGATGATTGAACCTTCTTCTTTCAAAGGCCCATTGGATAAATACTCAGCCAGCTGCAGCACAATGCTATTTAACATAATTGTGGTGATTACCTCGTGGATACCACGGTATGCCTTTAGGGCACCGGCGATGTAACCAACAAATGATCCAAATATCCCGCCGATAATTAGGCAGAGTGGAACGTGAGCAATCATCGGAAGTCCGGTTATTGCATATCCAGCCCATGCAGCAGCTAGCGCACCAGAAATCAGTTGACCCTGTGCTCCAATATTGAAGAGTCCAGCACGCAGACCAATGACCACTGCAAGACCGCTAATTGCCAACGGTGTTGCTTTTCCAAAAGTTTTGGCAAGACCTTCTTGTGTGGAAAATGCAGTAGTAAATAAGCTTTCGTAAGCCCTTATGGGATCTGCACCTTGGGTAGCCATTAAGATCGCACCGATACCGAATGCAATTAGAAGTGCAATTAGCGGAGTGATCCAAGCACGAACATAATTCACGATATACACCCCTGGTTTTTCATCTAAGCCCCAAATCTACCCGTCAGAATATCTCTGTCAACCACGGTCAAACGCAGCGGTTATTGCAGCAAAACGTCGCTTCCAAAGCGCTTTGGAGATCGCTGCATCTGGATTAAATAGTTCTCCCGCATGAAACATCCCCGGGATTAAGTGAAACTCGACCTGATTTCCTGCTGCCCGCAAACGATTTACAAAATCAACAACATCATCTCGAAATAGGTCGACATCACCAACATCAGTGTAAATCGGAGCTAGTCCTGATAAATCTTCAGCGCGAGCTGGCGCTGCATAGATATCAACCTGAGAGAATTCTGGATTCAATTCAGAGGAAGGCATCTGGCCGAGATACCAGCCCCAAGATTCGATATTTGCTCTTCGATCCCAAACACCAAGGTCGGTGATCTCAAAAGTTGCAGGAGTTTGATTTCGATCATCAATCATTGGATAAGGCGCACAGATCAAAGCAAATTGTTTTAGCCCTTGATCCCTAATGCGAAGTCCGAGCGCAATGGCAAGTCCACCGCCGGCGCTACCGCCATAGAGCACAATTTTATCCGGAGAAATCTTTAAATCTGAGGTGTTGTCAAATACCCAAGCGCTCACATCGGCGCAATCATCTAGCGCCGCAGGATATGGATGCTCTGGGGCGAGCCGGTAATCGATACTTACTACTAAGCAATCTAAAGCTAGAGATAAATAAGCGGCGTTGGCATCATCTGTCTCAATGCTTCCCATAACCATACCGCCGCCGTGGATCATTATTACTGCACAATCAACGCGGCTAGAGATGTTCTGATTAAGCGGACGATAAAGTCGAATTGGAATATCTACGCCACTTGCTTGAGATTTAATCTTCAAATCGGTTCGGGAGACGAATTCGTTACGTGGAAATTGAGCTAAATATTTCGATATCAAATCTCGACGCTCTTCAATTGTTTCGGGTGCATTTAAACCACCTGGGTAAGTGGAAAGTAGCAGATCCAAACTCTCTTTTAGCTCTGGATCAATTAGATATCTATTCCCGTGAATATTGCTCATGAGATCGTCTTCCTCACCGTATTCAAAAAGTGCTAAATAAAACAGGGCAAGGGTTTAAGTGATAAACCCTTGCCCTGCCTTAATTACTTAGATTATTGCTTAACGCCTGTTGCAATTTCGCCGCTAATTACCTTTGCGGTTACAGCTGCAACTTTTTCCTTAACATCAGCTGGGATTGTGGCATCAAAGTCGTGATAAGGAGCAGCTCCTACATCGCCAACAAAGTTTCCACCAGCAAATGTGCCATCTTTAACTTGACCAAGAAGAGCAACCACTCCCTGAGGAATGAGCTTCATTGCTGAAGTTACTAGACAGGCCTGCGCCTCTGGAACAGTGCCCCATTGATCAGTATCTACACCGATGCAATATGCGCCTGCTTTCTGTGCAACGCGAGCCAATCCACCGTTACCGGTCTTTCCACCGGCAGAGAAGATCACGTCTACATCCTGATCCAAGTACTGCTGTGCTGTTGAAGCACCCCAGGCAGGATCATTAAATGCATTTGCGCCTGTGTAGTAAACAGATGAAGCCTTAGGGTAAGACTTTCCTTGCTCTTGTGATGCGTATTCAACGCCAGCAACGAAGCCTTCAATGAACTTACGGACAGGTGGAATTGAATCTGGACCACCAGCAATTGCTGCAGTCTTTCCTGTCTTTGTTAGGTACCCACCGAGGTAACCGACGATGAAGCCAGCCTTATCTTCAGGGAAAATTAATCCGCTGTAGTTTGCTGCAGTTCCACCATTGAACTGATCAACACCGATGAACTTAACATTTGGGTACTTCTCAGCTGCAACAGCAGTTGCTTCAGCCATCAAGAATCCGACTGTAACGATTGCGTTGTAGCCTGCATCAGCAAATAGTGCAATGTTCGCTGCGTAATCTTTTGGATCTTGTGTTTCTACGTACTTAGCGAAACCGTTGTTAGCTGTAGCCGCTTCTTGTGCACCTTCCCAAGCTGATTGGTTAAATGACTTATCGTCAACTTTTCCAATATCAGTTACGAGACCGATACAGAATGCGCCTTCAGTTCCGCAATCAGCTTCTGTGATTGCTTTTTCTGAAGATGAGCAAGCACTTAGGGTGATTCCGAGCAGACCTGCTGCAGCAACAACTGCAACAATCGTCTTAAATTTCTTAAACAATGGAGCTCCTCTCGAGAGAATTAGTCGAATAACTAATCCATACCATCTGGGTGGATCAAAGAGTAACTCAGTGCACAAGCAACTCAAACGCTCAGTTCTGATTAATTTTTCTCCCGTGTCGCGCTGGATTAATGCAAAGGTAAGGTTGAGGGTTAGGTCATATGATTATGCGTATGCCGAACTTCCTCGAATCTCCCGTCAATACGCTGAGCCGCTACTTTGATTACCAAGGAACCGCTACTCGCTCTGAGTTCTGGCTCTTTGTTCTCTTCACTTGGATCAGCTCGTTTGCGGTCAGTATTTTGGACGCTTTTTTCCCTGGGGATCTCCTCGGTTCAATTTGGAATATATTTTTATTGGTTCCATCTGTGACTTGTTCAATTCGTCGCATGCACGACGTTGATCGACGTGGTTGGTTCTTTTTAATACCTATTTACAATTTCATTCTCTCGGTCACTCCATCTAGACCAAATAGATGGCAGATGGGCAATCCTGATGAATTCAACTGGACCGGCAAAGCTTAGATATGAAGAAGTTTGCTTTAATTCTTCTCACGCTAACCATTTCTCTCAGCGCAGAACCAGTGCAGGCGCTCGGCAAGGCAACCTTCTATCTACAACTGCAATTGGGATGTTACTCCGCAAACAAAGCGCCGACTAAGTCGAGTAAATGGAGCGATACAAATTACAAAACTCTCTATCTAACTAGTTGCAATGAAGCGCATCATTACGAAGTTTTCTACACCGGAAAACTTAAAGCAAGGAAATTAGATTCAGAGGCGGCGAAGAAAGAGGCTAGTGCTGCCTGTGACAAAGCAGCGTTGAGTGCGCTAACCGGGCAGAAAGATTTACCAACCACCTTGACCTATGGATACTTTTATCCCGATCCCGGAGCCGAAGAGAAGAAGTACGGAAAAAAGATAATTTGTTTCTTCCGCGTTGCAGATCCCAAAGATGACAAGTTCTCCTTGTCAATCAAGAGATCATTCCGTGAAGTAAATTATATTTAATCGCGTTCTTTAGAGCCTTTTCCTAGGTAGCGCTTCTGCACCTTACGGGCTTCCTTGTAATTCGCATATGCCTTCTGAGTTGATTCCAGAGTTGAAATTTCGGGAATAGGAACTTCCCACCAGGCTTCGCCACTAGGGGCGTAGAGCATTGGG
>Ga0315899_10007452_pt1 | contig 11741 bp, 27 predicted proteins | sample LakEriMetagenome_2_FD_203518 | JGI IMG/M metagenome (GOLD analysis project Ga0315899, IMG submission 203518) | Freshwater fungal communities from buoy surface, Lake Erie, Ohio, United States - Buoy 4 MA112 | ecosystem: Environmental > Aquatic > Freshwater > Lake | place: USA: Lake Erie, Ohio... | reverse complement strand
GGCGCTCACTTCAAGACGATTCCGCTTTGCTACCTGCATCACCAAGGTGGTGACGGCAAGGGTGATTTCGTGTCGGTCCACCCTTGGAAGCGCAGGTTCGAAGAGATGTTTGGAACACAAGAGGAGTTACTGGCTGAGTGCCAGCTCCTAGTTAGGGAGAACGACAATGGATGAGCATGAATATATGCGCACGATGATGGAGAACGAGCGCTTATATATGTACGGCAACTTGAAGGATGACCATGACCTCGTCAATTGGAGAGCTTGGGGTGGCGCAAAGAAGCATGAGCCGCGACCTACTGGAAAGGTTGATGTCGTTCTGCGTGGTGGTCACGCAGTGATGGACAGAGAGGCGTGGTCCCTCAACTGGAAACATATAGGCCGGTCCGGCGACATCGTTTTCTGGCGTGTTGCACAAGAGATTGATGACGACACGTTCCCGATAGTCATCCCCGAAAATTCGGCGGAAAAAACCCAGAAGCCAACGAACCCGAAAGACGCTGTCGGAATAAAGAAAGCTCCCATGTCCACCGTATCAGCAGCAGTACTAGCTGAGGTAGGAGTAGGGATGCTCGAAGGCGCACTGAAGTACGGTCGCCACAACTATCGCGGTGTAGGCGTAAGGGCATCTGTCTATTACGACGCCACCATCCGTCACCTGTTCAGTTGGTGGGAGGGTGAAGACATCGATCCGGACTCTCAGCTCAGCCACGTAACCAAAGCGATCTGCTCGCTGGTCGTGCTGCGTGACGCGATGATCCAAGACAAGTGTGAGGATGATCGTCCTCCGCGCAGCGTCAACTTCTATGAGCAGCTCAACGAGCTGGCGGCGAAGAACGTCGAGATCCACGGCGACAAGAACCCGCACCACTACACACAAAAATACACACGAAAGGATGTTTGAAATGAGTGTATATCACGATTTATTTGAAGGCTGGGAAGACGTCCAGCGCGAGTTCGGTATGAAGGAGCCAGAGCCGGAGGTGCTATTCGCTGCTTATGAAGACGATAGCTACAGCGGCGAAGCTCTTGTTGTCTTCAAGCGCGGCGGCAAACTATGGACTGTGCATGGCAGTCATTGCTCTTGCTACGGCCTTGAAGAGCAGTGGGATGCAGAACAGGCTACGCCACAGCAACTGCGCCATATGGTTGATGCCAGCCATGACCAGTGGTTTGACGCCTTGAAAACCCGATACAAAGAAGAGCTAGTTCAGGTGTGTGATCTGCTGGAGCCTGTGTCATGAAACAGCACAAGATGGATAGCTTCATGGAGGCGGTGACCAACACGACGGTGGGGTTCTTTATCTCGCTGATCACTTGGTACTTCGTCGCGACGGCAATGGATATCCCCGTCACATGGACACAGAACCTGATCATCACTGGAATATTCACGGTGGTCTCTGTAGCTAGGGGCTACATCCTGCGCAGGGTCTTCGATGGCCGGACGATCTGGCAAGAAATCAAATACACGTTTGAACGGGGGTAACTATGGGAAAGATGTCGAGAACCAAGGGCGCAGTGTACGAGCGCGAGCTGGTCAATCAGGCCAAGGAGTTTGGCTTGTTTGCTCAGCGCGTTCCCCTGTCTGGAGCAACCACCTATGCCAAGGGTGACGTGGAGATCACGCCGTCATTCAGTGATAAGCCTTGGGTGTTTGAAGCTAAGCGCAGGAAGGAGCTTCCGGCTTGGATGTTGGAGGCTTTGGGTGAGAACGCTGGCCTGATCCTACGTGCAGACAACGAGAAGTCAGTTGCCGTCATTCCGCTGACTACATTGCTGGAACTTATGCAGTGAAGAAGGTGGGGCCAAAGGCGACGCGACTGAAGTCGATGGTCTGGGCAGAGCAAGCGGCAAGGGGAAATACACATGAAGAAAGAATGCAGTGGATCGAGCGCCATGTTCCGGAAGAGTTCCGCGCTCTGGTCAGAGATCACATGGTGGGTTGTCTTGCGGAGAGAATATTTGCGATACCAACTAAGGAAGGTCGGAGAGCGGCTATCGACGACATACCGCTTGATGCTGATCCTTGCTGGTCGCGTTCACTAGTTGAGTGCTTAGTGTTATCCCTTTGGAAACAGCAGAGAAAGATGGTCAGTTGATATATGAGAACGAAACAACACTAGCTAATGAGCGAGCCGTCATCACTGTGCTGGCGGATAAGTGGGGGGTGGAGGTTGCAAAGCTTCCTCGCCGCTACTCAGCAGACTTTGCGCTGCTGCGGGGGAAGGAGATCATGTCTTGGGCAGAGCTCAAGTCGCGGGGAAATCCGATACACACGTACCCCACCTATCAAGTCTCGCTGCACAAATACATGAACCTGCTGTCGCTATCTCGAGACACGGGCATCAGATCGATGCTGATCGTGGAGTGGCAGGACTGCGTGGGTTACATTAATGTCCCAGCCCCCATCAATATCGTGTTCGGTGGAACAACCAAGCGCGGGGACTGGGAGGATAAGGAACCTATGATTGAGGTTCCGATATCAGAGTTTAAGATCATTCATAGAAAATGAAGCGAGAGACTCGACCTGCTCCCTGTAGGTCGGGTCTTTCGCCATCACGACTTCGATCCTGCGCAGACCACTCAGAACAGTAGAGTGATCACGCTTTAAGTAGCGACCGATCTGCGTCAGTGACATGCCCCGATCTCGATAGACCTTGTACAGCGCCATGCGGGGGCGCGTCATCTCAACAAAACGATTGTCGCCAATCAGATCCCTGTCGCGGATATCCCATATCCGAAGGGCTTCAGCTTTAATTTCACCTAAAAACATACTTACATCCTTGTATTGGAGGGGCCGAAGCCCCTCACTGTTGTTATAAAGACTGTGCGTCAACGATCTCGCAGGTGTTACCAACGCATGCAAGTTCGCGTGTGCCAGTCACTGTGTCGATACCCTTCTCGTAGAAGGCAAGGCCAGACCAATCAATCTCCTTTGGCATAGCAGCGAGCCGTTGCTCGTACTCAGCCTTGGTGATCGTCTCGTAAGGCATCTGCGTGTATGAGCTGTCGCCCTCGAAGTGAGGCAGGAACGACAGGCCACAGATGTCATCGAAGTGATCGAACACCCAGCCACCAACGCTAGGCCACTCTGGTTCTTTCACGCTGATGGTGCAGGACACCGCATGCTCTGACCAATGCGTGTTGTAGGTGCGGACTAGCTCGAGATGCTGCAACGCAGTCACGTCATCGCGAGTGGTAGTGCCATCGCCAAGCTTCACAGGAAACGCAAAGACCGTCATGCCTTGTGGCTTGGATGCGTGTGGCTCGTTAGGAATGCCAGCGTCACCCATGAAGGCGGTGATTGGATCCTTGTTATCACCAGTGACGCGCCGGATGTAGTACTGGGCATGACCTTGGTGGATTCCGCTTGGGCTGTTCACCAACTGCGACACAGTGCCGGACGGCTTAACCGTAGTGACGGCGACAGATGGGTTGATGCCAATGTCGTGCGCCTCGAGACGGTTTGCCTTGATGGCGGACGCCTTCAGCTTCTCAAGCGCTGTGCCAAGACGATCAAGACCGTTGTCACCACGCATCAGTGCGTTGTCATAGATGCCGGTGAGGGACACGCCAAGCAGACGCTCTTCCTCTGCATTACGCCGCCACTCTGGCTCGATGAAGTTGAAGCGGGTGAGGGTGGACTGCCATGTGCCAAGGATCGATGCGAGGCGCACCTTTTCCTTGAGGTCACCAAGGCTATCGTTCTCACGCACCACTGCCTCAGTCAAGTTGCAGAAGCCGCGAGGGCGGAGCACGATCTCACCACATGGGTTAGTGCCGAAGTCATAGCGATGGTCACGACGACCAAGGCGCAGTATCTTATTGATGGCTCCCTCACGATTGAAAATGCCACGCTCACCAGACCGCGAGCGGTACAGTGCAGACCATTCGTCCATGAACTGACCGACCTCTGGCTTCTCAGTGTAAGAGGCTGAGTTGTTTGCCAAGGCGAGGTAAGGCTTCTCGATCCACCAGTTGCCAGACTTGGCATCGCGCATGCGTTGGTCGGACAGATTCGAAAGACTGATCTCAGCGGAACGGCGAACACCACCAACCACAACGATCTCACCGATCTTGCAGACGATCTCGTGAACCTCAAGACTGTTCAGCTTCCGGCCAGCGGCATTGCGCATGGTGCGGATCGTGAATTCGAACAGGTCGCGCAAAGGATCAGGGCCAGACGCACGTCCACCAAATACCTTGAGACGCTCACCCGCTGCACGAATCTGGCTGTAGTCCACATTAGGAATAGTGCCAGCGAATAGGCATGTCAGTAGCGTGTGGTACGCCTCAGCCCAACCAATCTTGCTGTCACCGACAATGATATCGAATGCGGTGCGGTCGAAGTGCTCAGGAACGACTGGCAGCTTGCTGATCTCTTGCCGTTCGACAGAGAAGCCAACACCTGTGCCACACATAAGCACGTAGAGCGCCTCAGCGAAGGCCTTGGGCCGATCTATGGGCAAGTAGCTGCAGTTGTAGCCAGCCACGCTCTCACGGCGTAGCGCCTCTCCTGCGGTCATTAGAGCACGCATGGATGGCATGACGGCGAGGCTTAGGACAGCGTCCTCGAGCTCACTACGCAGACTGGCAGACACCTTGTGTCCGTTGTGGGTCTCGAGCTCTTCCTCGAAGAAGTCGAAGTAGCGAGACACGGTTTCATCCCAGTGTTCACGACGGCCTTTCTCATCAATGAAACGGGCGTAGCGGGACTTGTGAATATAGGATTGGTAGTCAGTCGGTAGTTGCATTGTAATCTCCATTACATAGGTGGAACCTCCAGCCATACGGCTAAAGCAGCGGTGCTTCAACTAATGTCTAAGCATCAGTCGAAAAAATTAGTTGTGTTTTTCGGGTGAGTTGCGGCTGTTATTTTTCTGTTCGCCGCAGAGCAAAAACTTCTACGTTGCTAGACATTCACACCTTACTTTATGTCCGACCCCCGTCCCTCAAAGGTGTTTGATGCTTCCGCTGTCTAGCCGTCTATCCCGCCGTAGTTGTCGAGATTGAAAGGAGTTGAGGTGGGGTATTTCTAAAACCTAATTTCGTCTGGAGCCCATTCGTAGATGTCCCATCCGAAGTTGTCCATGAGGAACTGGCGTAGGGTAATCATTAGTCTTCCCCAATATATTCCAGCACCCATTTAAGAGCCTCAATGTCCTTTTTGTATGTCTCAGCATCTTCTGGATGAACATAATGCGCTGCTGCGTTATACTGCACTGACTTTAGTGTTTCCTTCAGCCATGCGCGAACAATGCAGTCTAGCTGATCTACATTTAGTTTTATATCAATCATCATTTGCCCTTCTCCTCTGAGAGCTTGTTGCGGGACTTCTCATATGCACGTAGCTGCTCACTATTGAGCTTTAACAAATGCTGCTCAGGCATTGGCGGCACATGCTTGGCTAGTAGCTTGAGGTAGTCGCTCATACTGCACCTATGGCAAAGGCGTAATCCCACTCAGCATCGTCTGGCAGAGGCCAGCGCGTTATGTACTGCTCATCCTCGCGGGTCAGCTCCTCTATGGTTCCCTGCGGCTCTTCGTCGAAGGCAATCATTGCCTCCAGCAATTGGATCAGTAGTTCGTCATGAACCTGTGGCTGCTGGCTGTAGGGCAGAGACGCATGGGCTGCTCTGATCTCGTTCGCCGCCTGCAATGATTTGATGGCGGATGCTACGTGGTCATTCAATGTCACAGTCTTTCCCCCTGTGCTGTTTTTCCGTTCCTCAGCAAACGTCCGCCCCGTTGCACTGCGTAGGGGCCAGACACTGTCCGAAGAGATGCGCAACTTGCTTTTGCGCGGTGCTTTGCTGGTAATCATTAGGCTTCCTTTCCTGCTGCTTCAATTACGAAATCGACTGCTTTAGATGCAGCCGCTGCTGCTGATACGAATTCTTTCTTGTGATCGGACAGCGCCTTCATCCATCCGTTGAGGTACTGGGCGTGATCTGGGCGAGGCGAGGAACTGATCTCGAGATGAGCGCAAAGCAATGCGGCTCCGATCTCAGCGACCAGCTCTTCCCGTGCGTAGCTTTCGTCACCGAACCGCGACTTGGTGAGGCGATCCAGACGTGACGTGTGGCCCGTCCAGTGCGTCAGCTCATGCGACAGTGTGCTGTAGTAGTTCTCAGTCGCAGTGCTTGTCGGCGTGTCTTCAAAGACACCCTTGCTTGGCATGCTGATGAAGTCGTTCATGGGGTTGTAGTACGCACGACCAGTTGACGTGTGATGTACATCCGCAGGGATTTGGCGGAAAAAATCCTCAGCTGCCGCGATATCTTCTGCACCTGTACCATTATCTGTACAGGTCAATAGACGCTCAGCAAAGTCACCATCTACCTGAGCTACGTTGAATGCATAGTACTGACGAAGGAAAGGGATGGTGACCTTCTGGCCCTTGTCGTCTTCCTTCTCGATGAACTGCCAGAAAACGATGGGGGTTGCCTTCTCGCCCTTGCGGACTGAGCAGCCCTTCTCGTTCCACTGCTTGAAGGTTCCCCAAGCAGACGTTTCGTATGGTGACCAGAGCAGCATCATGTGGTTGATGCCACGGTATGGCTTCTTGCTGATGATGTTGTGTGGCTGGAGGGCTTTGCCCTTGCGAGCGAACGGGTTGATCCAGTTCGCGCCATGTGTCTCCATCATCTCGAGCACCTTGTTGGTGACCGTTTCGTAAACGTCCTGTTTCATAATCGATTCCCTTCTATAGCTGCTCCTAGTGACGCTGGTTTTATGCGTCAAGCATATAAATACATTAACGGTTGGTGCGCACGATGTGAGCCACCGTGGCATCTAGTCCCGTCTCTAGCTTGTAGTCGCCGATAGCGTTCCATCTCGCGAGGGCTGCGCTGTTGGCTTTGACGTGGCGGACAGCGCTCTTGCCATCCGCCATCAGGATCACGCGCCACTGCATGGTGCTGGCTTCCCTTGCGCCTTATTGACCGCTTCCTCGATGATATGAATGAGGAACGGGTGTAGCTTGCCATTCTTGCCGAACGCCTCTCCGCGATCACTAGCTCTCAGCACGTAGTCGAGGGCTTGAAGCATTTCGGGAGCGGCGGCTATCAAATTGCCGTTCGCTACTTTTAACCGTGGCTTGTCATTCACCACAGCCAAGACGTTGTGGTCTTGATCGATCACGCGAAGGATCGTTTTGGTTTTTGTAGGCTTGACCTCAAAAAACCAAGGTGCGGGTGAGATTTGCATTCTGCTTCTCCCCTATGCGTAAAGGTTGGCGGCAATCACGATGATCGCGAAGATGCCGCAGCGGATTGCTAGGTGTAGTTGGCCGTCAGTCATTTTCAGTCTCCTCTGGATCGGGGAAATGGACACGTATTTCCATTTTGTCGTTTGGGTAGTAAGCGCCATGCACTTGCTCAAAGGCCTCGCGAAATATGTGAAACATATCGCTCAACTGGTCATAGTCCAGAAGGTCTCCCCTGCCAGTCATTTCCTCGATGAAGGCCTTTGACGATGGGGTGAGATTTGCATCGCCATTATCATCGTCCAGACTTATTTTTATGTACCTCCTCATTTGGCTTTTCCTATCGCATTGTTGATTGCTGCGTTTATCTGCGCCAAGGCTTCGTCTTCCTCGCCTTCATGGTTGCAGACCTCAAGATGATCCCTAGCCAATTCTAGTGCGGCCAATAGGTTAGGCGCGGCATCGCGCAGCATCTTAGCGTGGCGCTGGCGCTCTTGCGCGGCAGCTTCATAGTCAAATGGTGGCATTATGTTTCCTTCACTGTTTTAATGATTGCGTAGATTGACAGGGCGCATAGGCTAGGCCGCTACGCGCTCAATGTGAGAAACGCGCTTGCCTTGTTTTTTTAAGCTCAAAAGCGCGTTCCGCTTAGAGGTGGCTCGCACATAGCAATCCGCCCATTGAGTAGCGCCGCTCCCTGTCTTGTTGTCGGTTTCATAGTAGAAAATTTGTGTCATTAGTTATTCTCCTTTGCCTGTCTCATCAGTGACGGGAGGCAACCCCGCCAGACGCCCGAAGGCGTTTCGACTGCTAGCCAATGATCCCTTGATCGATCAGCGACTGAGCGGTGCGGCCAAACCAACCTTGGAGGCGGTAGGCAAGGCCAGTGTCATGCAGGTACTGCCAAGCTTCGACGGTGCGGTCATAGTCCGCTTCCTCGACGCCCTCAGCGATCATGGTGGCGGTGTAGTCATCCAGTTTCTCTTCGGTCATTCACTTTCTCCTACTGATTGATTAATACTGATCTGCGGTCTGCGCCCACATGGCCTGATGCTTCGCATCAATCCAACCCAACTGCCAACGGTTGTATCGGCAGTCGTCACCCTCTTCGCGATAGTTGTAAGGGCATTCTGTGTCCTTAACGCCGCGACCAAAATCGATATAGCCTTGGTGATATTCAACGTTGTCTTTTCTGATAGCCATTTACTTTCTCCTTGCTGAATTCATCCTCGCTGCGGCTCCGAAGAACCGCAGTCTGGGGAAATCAGTTGGGGTACACCTCCGACCAGATGCTGAGGCATGCCTCGTTGTCGGCGTGATCAGCGATCAGCTCACTGCCGTCCTCAGCGTTGCCATAGACCAGCAGGAAGAACCCAGCCCGTTCGCCGTCCTTGTAAAGGCGGATGATGTCTTCACCAGTGGTTGCAAGGGCTGGCAGGATTTCTTTGCGATCCTTGCTTTGCTCGACCGTCCACTCTTCGCCGTCATGGACGCTTATCAAGAACCCGCGATCCAGCGCGATGCGGACCAGACGTTTTGCTACTACTGCCTCGCCCTTGGTGGCGAAGAGATCAAGATCATATGCTTGTGTCATTGGTACTCTCCCTTAGAAAATTGGTTGGATGCGCTCGCATGCGGGGAATTCGCTTTCGTACTTAGCGAACAGTGGAAGGCTGGTGTTCTTGCAGCCATGCCCAATGTATCGGGGCTGGACGATGATTAGGCTGGCAATGATCAGAACGACCAAGCCAGCGACAAATGATTTGAATGATTCAACCATGTACTTTCTCCATTCGTGACCTGTCTCATCAGTGGTGGGCGGTCAGTCCCAACCAGACCCCCGAAGGGGTTTCGACTATTTGGTGAAAACGGTGGAGCAAAGCTTTATCGCCCAAGCTATTGCATCATCCCTGTTTAAGCGGGATTCGAAGCTGTTGCCGCCCGTGCGCTGTTGAATAAGCCATTGACCATTATCCTGTCGCTCGACGTGAGCGCTGCCAAGCCTCCCTTTAACGGTGAAGCTGTCATGGCCGATGTCTTCCCTGATGCGCGTGACTGTAAGTTCGATGGTCTTCATGTCGTAACCTTTCAGACGTTCAGTGTGTCGGTTTGGAGGACGAAAACGACTTCTGTGTCGTTGTCCCAGTAGGTGCGGCCACCCAAGAGCTGAGGCTTTCCGGCGTAGAAGTAACCGCAGCAATCATGCTCATGCTGGCAGTATTCGGCTTCGATCCAGTAGTTCATCGCCTCTTTCACCTGCGCCTCTGTGGCATCGCGTGGCACTTTCCAAGCCGTGACCCTATGCACAGCCTCACCCCCGTCGACCTCAACGCGAAGGGGGAGGGAGGCGGAGACCTGTTCGAAGTCGATCATCTCTTCCTCTTCATCTTCTTCGCAGCTTTCGAAGCAACTGTGATAGCTGAAGCAGCGGTCACAGAAGTGATCGGCTGCGCTCTCAGTGTGAGGTTCGAACGTGTGGTGATCTTCTCGCATGTCGTATTTCCTTTTCAGTGACCTGTCTCATCAGCGTCCAGCGGTCAGTCTGGAACGGACCCCCGAAGGGGTTTCGACTTAGTGGTGGCGCTCGATCACCAGATCATGCTCCCAGCTCTTCAGAATCCGTTTACGCCATGCGTCTGGCTTTTCGTCCGACACGTTGACGGTGAGGCCAATGTGCTGGCGGATATCCTCGAGCGTGTAGGGATCGTCAACGAACTTGCCGCTGTCGTTTCTCTTGACCCGCACACAACCCCGAAGGCGTTCGAACAGCGCGATCCGCTTGTAGAACTCTTTGTAGTTGCTTTCGGTGATCCGGCCCAAGCCAACGACCATCGTGAGGAAGATCAAGTTTTCGGTGGACTGCGTCAGTCGGCGCTTGGCCTCACCCTCTTCTGTGTAGTTGAAGAAGCAGACTGCTTCGCTGTTCGCGATCTTCGATACGTTCCAATTCAGTGACATAAATATTCCTTTCGTATTTGGCACTAGCGCCATCCTCGCGGCGGATCGCTCCGCCGTCCGGTGGTGTTAGTAATTGAAGCCAGCGGCATGTGCCTGATTGAGATGGAAGACGGACCAGCTTTCAATGTTGGTCTCGATCAGCTCAATGAACTGATCCTCGATCCAGTTAACCCTTGCGTCCGTTGTCTTGATCTCGAGCGGGTCAATGATGTTGTCCACTACCCACAGCCATTTATCCATCTGGTCGTCGTAGGTCAGAGCGTTTTCGAGGGTGATGTAAGGCGCTACAGCGTCTTTGAATGTTTGTTGGTTCGTCATGTACTTTCTCCAGTTAGCAGAGGGGCGGTCACTATTGCCGCCTCTCATGTAACCAGCGGGACCGATGCGGCCCCGCAAGTGTTCAACGGGCTGGCGGCTTAATCGCTTCCCGTATGTGTCAGGGGTTGTCCTACCTAGCGACAGCTTGTAGCTGCCAGTGCCTCAGTGAGGGTCCAATCTCGACCATCCCCCCCAGCCAGTCTCGTCTGTAACTGGGGCTTCTGTGCCGTCCGACTTGCTTATGCTTGGTCCCGCCGGATGGGACTGTATCGAAGCGAACCGCCTCGATGTCCTAGTTAATAGTCGAAGTTATTTTGATGTGTCAACCCACCCCAAAACATTTTTTTGTATTTTTTTATGGCATGACGAATAACGTATTGAAAAAGTTTCGATAAAACTTTGTTTGCTCTCGCGTAAAAGAGCGCTCGATGATATGGAAGGCGCAGTGATTAACCAGTGAGAACCGCAGTGGATTTGCCAGCAATTGATCATCGCCTTGGGCGCATAGAAGATGAGATGAAATCCATTGCAGATGCGCTGAAGCTTCTGTCGCGGGTGGATGAACGCCTGCATGGACACAGGGACGCCATCGACGATCATGAGGATCGTTTGAGGCTGCTCGAGAAGGCGGCGACGAATCAGTCTGGTGCGATCAAGATGGCAGAGCGGGTGATCTGGTTGGCGGTGACAGTAGGCTTGGCCCTGATCAACTTCGCCTAAAAATTCGGCGGAAAAACAAAAGGGGCCAGCGATGCCGACCCCCTGTTATCTCCCAGTAGTAGGGGAGAGGCTAAGACATAGCCTTCATGACTCTCATAGCGTCCCGCATATTGGTGAACGTCTCGATGAACCGGACTTCGTCTTCAGTCACTTCGTAAGCTTTCCAGATCGATCCACGCTTGTGTCCGTAGGGCCAGCGCCCCAGCTCAAAAGACTTCTCGTTGATATCGACAAGGTACAGATTGGATGAAACCTTATCGATGATCGGATCGTTTCGCGTGTACATGTTCATGCCTCCTTTGTGTAGTGAACGCCCCGCCAATAATCAGGGGAGATGAAGGCGTCAAGCCATCCCAAAATTTCGGCGGAAAAACCCAGAGGGCGGCGATCCCGTACTGTTCTTTCCAATAGATAGGTAAGACTGTATAGGGAGAGACAGCAGACAGACTGCAATGAGGATCAAGAGAATGACTAAAGCAAAAGAGCTCAGCCCAGAGGGTAAGGCACGCATCATGGCTAGCCAGAACCCCGACTACAT
>Ga0315899_10007450_pt1 | contig 11744 bp, 13 predicted proteins | sample LakEriMetagenome_2_FD_203518 | JGI IMG/M metagenome (GOLD analysis project Ga0315899, IMG submission 203518) | Freshwater fungal communities from buoy surface, Lake Erie, Ohio, United States - Buoy 4 MA112 | ecosystem: Environmental > Aquatic > Freshwater > Lake | place: USA: Lake Erie, Ohio... | reverse complement strand
AGTTGCCTTGCGCCATCCACGCAGTTGGTGAGTCGTCGAACGGAACCTGCTTGGCGGGTACCGGTGTGACGTGAAGTTGTGAACTCATGGCTCTCCTCGCTGTGATCCCTGGTTGGTCTCACTCTCGGTCGGTGTCTGTTTGACGCCGAGTCATGACGGGAAGTTCCCGCAACTTCAGTCAAGCACGATTTTCTGCCACGCGTGCCTCGACTTGGTAAAGGTTCGTTAAAAATCTGTCTTATCCACAGGGGTGAGAAAAATAACCAATGAAATCGGGACAAAATCGCATCAAAACCGAACCGTTTTTTGCCCGATACACTTTGGTCACACTGAATTTCGATACTTGCAGTGCGCAAGTCTCAGCCAATCGGAGGCACCATGTCAGACATCCAGACTCAGGAAGCGCCAAAGGCTCACGCTCGCATTGTGTATCTCGGCCCAGTCTCTCCTCATTGGGAGGTCTACGGCGATTACGGCGACCAAACCCTGGTGGAAGAGTTCCGTGCCCGCGTTCTTGCACGCCTCGTTCTGCTGCCTCGTGATGACCCGCAATTCCGCCGCAACATGGCTCGCATCGTGCGCGATGCCGAGCGCGAACTCATCTCCATTGAATGGGACATGGGCGACCCCAACTACGAAATCTAAAGAACACCGGTTCTTCGCAAAATGCCACTCCGTAAGGGGTGGCATTTTCTGTTTACCTTCCGTTCACCTGAGGAATTTCTTCTGTTCACCTTCCGTTACCTACCGTTTCAGGTGAACCGAATGCACATAGTTCGGCATCTCTGAGGAGTATCAATGGCACGTCATCTCATGTCCCCCCGTCGCGTGGCCCTCGTTGCGGTTGCAGCACTCACCCTCGCTTCATGTGGTGGATCATCTTCTTCGTCGAGTGATCTCACCGGCAACATTCTCATTGACGGCTCTAGCACTGTCGCACCGTTGATGACATTGCTCGCAGAAGACTTTCAAGATGGGAACAGTGGCGTACGCGTCACCGTGGGAACATCGGGAACCGGTGGCGGTTTTGAGAAGTTCTGTGCAGGCGAAACTGACATTGCCAATGCATCACGTGAAATTAAAGAGTCCGAAATTGAAGCGTGCAAGGCAAATGGAATTGAGTTCCTCGAGGTCATCGTTGCAAACGATGCGTTGTCGGTTGTTGTCAATAACGACAACACCTGGGCAAAGTGCCTCACAGTTGATCAATTAAAGACGATGTGGGGCCCAGACGCAGAAGGAAAAGTGACGAACTGGAACCAGGTCGATGCTTCGTTCCCCAACCAAGCGTTGAATCTCTTCGGCGCAGGAACAGACTCCGGCACATTCGACTATTTCACCAAGGAAATCAATGGTGAAGAAGGCTCTAGTCGCACCGACTACAACCCCAGCGAAGATGACAACGTCACTGTGAAGGGTGTTGAGGGCGACATGGGTGCTCTCGGATACTTTGGCTTCTCATACTTGGAAGAGAACATCACGAAAGTGAAGGCTCTTGAAGTTGATGGCGGCAAGGGTTGTGTTGCTCCATCACTTGAGAATGTTCAGAACGGTATGTACACACCGTTGTCACGTCCGTTGTACGTGTATGTCAGCTTGAAGGGCGCGCAACGCGAAGAAGTAAAAGCCTTTTTCAAGTTCGTTGGCGAAAATCTTGATTCGCTGACCGAAGAGGCATTGTTCATCCCGTTGAATGACGACCAGAAGGCCATCGAGAAGAAGAACCTCGAAGCCATCGCAGGCGCATAAGTCTCCTCGTCGTTCTTCATGATTCCAGACATCAGCCTTCAGCCTTCAGTCGGTGCACGTCGCCGAATGTTGGCGGAACGAATCATCAAAGGAGTTCTTGCTGCAATGGCAGGCGTCACTGTTGTGACGTCGGTGCTCATTGTTGTTGCATTAGTGCGACCAGCGATTGCGTTCTTTGGTGATGTGAATTTCACTGAATTCATTGGCGGGGTCGATTGGAAGCCACTGTTCAAGCCGCCGCACTTCGGTGTGTGGTCAATTTTTGTGGGGTCCTTGTGGGTTGCCTCAATTGCTCTTGTAGTGGCCATTCCGTTGGGCCTCGGTGCAGCGTTCTTCCTGAGTGAATATGCGTCGCCCCGCGTGCGGTCCATTGTGAAACCAATACTCGAAGTGCTCGCTGGGATTCCCACTGTGGTGTTCGGTTTCTTTGCATTGAATTTTGTGAATCCGAATTTGGTTGCCAAGTTGTGGCCAGTGGGAGACGTCGGCACCTACAGCGTTCTCGCTGCGGGTTTGGTGACCGGAATCATGATCTTGCCAACGGTTGCCTCATTGGCAGAAGATGCAATGGCGTCGGTACCCGATGCGTTGCGTCAAGGTGCGTACGCCTTGGGTTCGAATCGGCGCGAAGTGTCTACGTCTGTTGTATTTCCAGCAGCACTGTCGGGAATTGTTGCAGCGGTTGTTCTCGCCGCGTCACGTGCCATTGGCGAAACGACCATTGCACTTCTTGCAGCAGGTAGCAAGGCTCAGTTATCTGGGAACCCTGGCGAAGAAGGCCAAACGATGGCCGGTTTTATTGGATTTGCTGGTATCGGCGACCAGGCCACGGGAAGCACGGGGTATCAGTCCATTTTCGCCGTGGGCGCATTGCTGTTCGTGGTAACGATGCTTTTGAACATCGCAAGTATTCGCATTGTTCGTCGATTCCGTGAGGTATACGAATGACATTGGCTCCTAGTCTTCGCGCAGAAAAGACGCCTTCGCGTTCAGCTAAAGATCTCGTGTTCCGCATCTTTATGTTTGCGGGAATCGGAATTGCGTTGGGCTCGTTGGCCACATTGCTCGCAAACGTCATTATTGAAGGTGCTCCACGGCTAAACCTTGATCTCGTCACGAACATGCCATCGGCGCGTCCACGACGTGCCGGCATTCAGTCGGCAATCTTCGGTTCTCTCTGGGTGGTGCTGACCACCGCAGCCATTAGTTTGCCTACGGGTATTGGTGCAGCAATTTACTTGGAAGAGTTTGCTCGTCGAGATCGTTGGTACAACCGTCTCATCGAGTTAAACGTTCAGAACTTGGCTGCGGTTCCCTCCGTGGTGTTCGGCATTCTCGGCCTTGCATTCATTAAGCGCGGACCATTGGGTCTTGGTTCGACTGTCGTTACGGCATCACTTGTTTTGTCAATGTTGGTGCTACCCACTGTGGTCATTGTGTCGCGCGAGGCCATCCGCGCAGTTCCTGACAGTTTTCGTCAGGGGTCCCTTGCGCTTGGGGCAACAAAGTGGGAGACGGTTCGTCATCAGGTGTTGCCCAATGCGTTCCCTGGAATTCTCACCGGCACCATTTTGTCTGTATCGCGAGCACTCGGAGAGTCCGCACCGCTTCTCATGCTTGGTGCTCTTACGTTTATTACCTTCAATCCCACAGGGCTCGACAGTCAGTACACGGTTCTGCCAATTCAAATCTTTAGCTACATCAGTAGTGCAAAGCAGGAATTCCGTCCGCTAGCTGCGGCGTCAATCGTGGTCTTGCTCGCAGTTCTGTTGGCACTCAATGCCGTTGCAATCTTCCTCCGAAACAAATATCAGAAGCGTTGGTGATCATGGACACTCAAAACCTTGAACAAAGTTCTCCCGAACAGGAAACCAAAACATCAGACAACGTGGTTCTCACCGCATCTGATTTGTCGGTGTTTTATGGAGACTTTCGTGCGGTTCGCGATGTCAATCTAGAAATTCGTCGCGGCGAGATTACGGCGTTCATCGGGCCTTCTGGTTGTGGTAAGTCCACTGTGTTGCGTTGCTTCAACCGAATGAACGACCTCATCCCCGGTGCTCACATTGAAGGTTCCGTGAAGTATCACGGAATCGATTTGTATGGCGACCAAGCCGATGCTGGTGAAGTACGTCGTCGAATTGGCATGGTGTTCCAGCGACCCAATCCGTTTCCGAAGAGCATCTACGACAACGTGGCGTACGGACCTCGGGTGAATGGAGTTCGTAAGAAATCCGACCTCGATGCAATTGTGGAGAAGTCATTGGTGGGGGCTGCGTTGTGGGACGAGGTAAAAGACCGGCTCGATGCTTCGGCTATGGGAATTTCAGGTGGTCAACAGCAGCGTCTGTGCATTGCTCGTTCAATTGCAATTGAACCAGAGATTCTGTTGATGGACGAGCCCTGTTCGGCCCTCGACCCAATTGCAACTGCACGTATTGAAGATCTCATGCAGGAAATCAAGCAGCAATACACAATTGTGATTGTGACGCACAACATGCAACAAGCAGGCCGTGTGTCAGACAGCACGGGGTTCTTCACTACCGAGGTAAATTCAGAGAGTGACCGTCGAACTGGCGTTTTGGTCGAGTTCAATAGCACCCAGAAGATTTTCTCTCGACCCGACGACAGTCGGACCGAGGCATACATCACCGGAAGGTTTGGCTGATGGACGAACTACGTAAAGGCTTTCACCACGAACTCGATGAAGTTCGTACAGATTTGGTGCGCTTGGCGGCGGCGGTCATCGAGGCAATCCCTCGCGCGACTGCGGTTCTTCTGAATGGCGACCTCGATGGTGCAAACGCCCTCATTCAGCATGACGACGAAATTGATTCATTGTCCATAGAGCTTGAAGAACGTTGCTACCAGCTTTTGGCATTACAGGCGCCCGTCGCAGGAGATCTTCGTCAGTTGGTTGCCATCGTGAAGATGGTGGCCGACATCGAGCGGTCCGCCGACTTAACCGTGAACATTTGTAAGGCTGCCCGCAAGATTTATGGGCATGAACTCGACCCCCGTATGCGTGGGCTTATTAGTCGCATGAGCGAACAAGCACAACAATTGTTCTCTGCTGCTCTTGAATCTTTTGAAGAGAATGACGCAGCAAAAGCAGCGGCTATTGACGACATGGACTCGTTCCTCGACGGGCTTCAACGCGAGTTTGTTCGCACCATCTTTGAAAGTCACGCGGATACGCGTATCGACTTGCAGGTTGCCATCCAGATGGCAATGGTTGCGCGCTTCTACGAACGAATTGGTGACCACGCTGTAAACATTGGGGAGCGCGTTCAATACGTAGTGACTGGATGGCTTCCCGAACATAAGGGCGCGGCACGCTTCCGTTCGGGTAATGACACCGGAGAATTTCCTGTCGTTCAACCGCCACAGGGCTGATAGCGAATCACGGGAGCCATGAAGGTCTTTCTCGCCCTTCTCGCCCTGAGTGGTTGGGCTCTTGCCATCGCTTTTCGTGTTATTGCTACCCGCGAACAAAAGCGACGAATGTTCGCAGAATTAACACCAACCCACAGTGAACACATCCCGCTTCTACCGGTTGATGCAATCCTCGATTCACTGCCCTTGGGGGTCGTCGTTGTAGACATCAATGGTCGTGAACAGTTCAGAAACTCTGTGGCTCGCGATGCGTCTGGCGCCCGTCATGAGGCTGTCCTTATTGATGCGGTCATCGAACGGCTCTCTCGTTTGGCTGTGAATGGATCAGCGGCAACGGAGCAAATGGAACTAGTGGGCCCACCACTGCGTGTTCTGGTCGTAAGTGCGGTGCCGTCCACTAGCACCGGGGCAGTTATTACCGTGGAAGACATCACCGAGCGGTGGCGTCTTGATCAAGTGCGAACCGACTTTGTTGCCAATGTGAGTCATGAACTGAAAACCCCCGTAGGCGCTATCTCGGTTCTTGCCGAGACACTTGAGGGTGAAACAGAAGATGAACTCGTGAAGACCTTGGTGCGCAGAATGGTGATGGAGAGCCATCGCATGGCGAGCACCATCGATGACTTGCTTGAACTCTCCCGCATTGAGCTAGGCGGCGAAATGGATGTCAGCCCGGTTGATATTAATGACGTTGCTCGCGACGCAATTGAACGATCTCAACCACTGGCAAACAAACGTCATGTCTCCGTGCAGTGTTCGCCAGCCGAAGGCAACTCCACAATTATGGGTGATCGCTTTCAAATACTTTCTGCAGTGGGAAACCTGGTGGACAATGCCATCAAGTACAGCGAAGATAATGCCGAGGTAAAGGTTCAGATCATCACATCCGACTCACAAGTTGTTATTGAAGTCATCGACCACGGAGTGGGCATTCCTGTGGCAAGCCTTGATCGAATCTTTGAACGCTTTTACAGGGTGGATCGTGCCCGTAGTCGCGACACTGGTGGAACTGGGCTTGGGCTCTCCATTGTTCGTCATGTCGTCACCAATCATGGCGGTGAGGTGAACGTGAGGTCACGAGAAGGTGAAGGATCAACGTTTTCGCTCACTTTGCCTCGTCAAAGAGCGGGTACTGGCACCACCATGGTGACCAATGATGAACGAGCAGATCGCCATGGCTAATCCCACCATCTTGGTTGTAGAAGACGAAGAGTCATTTGTTGAAGCCCTCAAAGTTGGGCTGAAACGCGAGGGGTTTCGCGTAGAGATTGCTCGGGACGGAGTGCAAGCACTCGAGATGTACGACATTGTGAAACCCGATGTCATCTTGTTGGACGTCATGTTGCCACGTATGTCGGGAATCGATGTGTGCCGTCAACTACGTAAGAAAACGTTGACACCCATCATCATGGTGACAGCAAAAGGCGCAGAAATCGACACAGTTGTCGGTCTTGAAGTGGGCGCAGATGACTATGTAACAAAGCCATATCGTCTTCGCGAACTCACTGCGCGCATTCGGGCAGTACTTCGTCGTGTTCCTTCTGATCGCGGTGGCGAATTGTCTTCCGGGTCACTGCAGGTGGGTGATGTTGGATTAGATCCAGACGAACACAATGTGATGATTCGCGGCGAAGTGCACAAATTACCTTTGAAGGAATTCGAACTGCTCCATATTCTGCTGGCCAATGCAGGGCGAGTTTTGCCACGAGATGTTCTCATCGATCGCGTGTGGGGCAGTGATTACGTTGGCGACACGAAGACACTCGACGTACACATCAAGCGTTTGCGTACCAAGGTGGAAGACGACCCCGCGCAACCAACTCGAATTGTCACCATTCGTGGTTTGGGATACAAATACGAAAAGCCCCGTTCGGCGTAGTATCGCCACGTGGCAACACGGCGGAGAACACCTAGGGACAACGAGTATGGGCTGCCGCCTCCTTCGCCCGTCAAGCGATTAGGGCGAACTCATTCTTTGATGGTTGCGGGTGAAGCAGCCATGACAATTGCGTTGGCCGATTCCTTCTTCTTGTCTGTTCCCGTTGGTGCCGCGCGAACAAAGGTCATTCTCTTTCTCGCCGTCAGCATGGCGCCGTTTGTCTTTATCGCTCCATTTGTTGGGCCGGCAATCGATCGCCTTCGTGGTGGACAACGCATGGTGGTCATCTTGGTTGGGCTCCTGCGTGCCTTGGTACTCATTGGCATGTCCCAATCGCTCGATTCGTTTGCACTTTTCCCCTTGGCGTTTGCTGCACTGATTCTGCAAAAAACATATGCAATTGCGAAATCTGCGATTGTGCCCACCATCGTTGAGAACGATGACGAATTGGTCAACATCAATAGCAAGTTGGGTCAAATTGCGGGCATCACCGGGTTCCTCGTTGCGGTTCCTGCTGGTCTGTTGCAATTAATCGATGCGCGTTTGTGTCTAGGTCTAGGAGTCTTTGCTTATCTCTTTGCATCGCTGAACGCATATCGACTTCCGAAGACGGTGATTGCAGATAAGCCAGCAGAGCGCCTGGAAATTGAAGAGTTGCATTCCCCAGAAGTTCTGCGCGCGGCGGTAGCTATTCGCGTTCTTCGAGGGATAGTTGGATTCAATTTCTTCCACCTGGCGTTTTGGCTGCGCAACGAAACTGCAGGCACGTTGTGGTTTGGTCTGGCAATTTCGTTGTCTGGTCTCGCAACACTTGGCGCAAACTTTGTTGGGCCCACTTTGCGACGACGAATGCGTGAGCAGTGGATGATTATGTCGTCATTGTTGTTCGTAGGAATTGTGGGAGTTGGCGCTGCCTTTAGTGGTCGAATTGTGGCCGGAATTGTTCTTGCTTCTGCTGTGAATGCGGCGGCCGCGATTTGTCGCCTTGCGTTTGAGTCGGTGGTGCAGAGCGGGGCACCCGATGCAAACAGAGGTCGAGCATTTTCAAAGTTTGAAACTCAAAACCAGATTGCATGGGTCGTGGGTGGTCTCATGCCTGTCATCTTCCGACCCGCTGGCTGGCTTGGTTTTGCCTGTATCGGAGTGTCAGGACTGGTAGGCGTGGCAGTTTTTGTGCGTATGTCCGGCGGACTTACGACACTTCGAGGCGAGCGAGCCACAAACCGGGGGCGTCCACTTCGTTCGGAGTAGGTAGTTGCGCTGCGTCGGTGAGCATCGCTTGTAACGCAGGCGCACCAGCACGCTCGACCACTCCATCAATAAACGCCCGGCCACGCACTTGTTGAGCGCGGGATGTGGAGATACCGAGCAGGCGTTCAATAAGTTGTGCATCTGATCCGTATTCGGCTCGTCGACGTCGCACAGCTTCGGCAATTGGTGATGATGTTCCCAATAAGCGTGAGCTGACGGTGTCGACAACAAAATCGATGTAACCAGAAACAGCTGCAACGTAAGCGTCGAGCACGGGCGCCATTGCTTCTTGTTCCGATGTGCGAACCGCGCCCATAAGGACCATGGGGTCGGAGAACAACGATTGAATGCGGGTGAGTGCATCAGCGTCCGTGGGGTCAAGTTCGCCGATGCTTTCCATAAGGGCCTGCGGATCGGGTCGAAACGCCGACACGTGGCGTTGCACGATGGCCATGAGTCCATTGTGGATTGCGGGCGTAGCGAGAACGGCATGAGATGTGAGTTCATGAATGAGCACCCACATGCGAAGGTCGTCGGTGGCAATACTCCACTCGTGTGCAAACGCATCGACCGATGACGACACGATGAGAATTTCGGAAGCGTGTGGACGTGCGAGGGGCAATTCGTACTGGCCAAGCGCGTGAGCAGCAAGAGCTCCCACCATGGACCCAATGGACATTCCCATCATGGCGGGGGCCATCATGTTGGACAGATTTCCCAGCATGGCAGCCATGGGGTCATCGGGTGTCTCGCCTGTGTCGCCTCGTGTGCTGAGCGCAGTTGCGAGGTCGGTGAAGAGCGGACGGAGGTCGGACAGGGTGCGGTGGGCCCAGCGAGCGCGCGTGGTGGTGAGAATTTCCGAGTGTGAGTCTCTTGGACCTGTCGACAGCATGGTGATCTCGCGAACATGCATGTCGGCAATATCGGCAAGAGCGTTGTAGGCGAGTCGCGTTGATGTATCGGGCTCAGGGTCTGCAGAATCACCCACTGCACCAAGCTGTGCAAATTGTTGCGCCAGGTCCCAGTTGAGTGGACCTTGTTGCGACATGGCACGCATCATGTCGTTAAAGAACGGAAGCCCACCAAATGGATTTGGGGGTGTGGAATCTCCATCTGCCATGACGTCAGGTTAGGTGCAAACTGTTGTTGTCATGGTGTGGCAATGGACAAGAAGGCTTGTCGTGTCAGCGCCCATTCAGCATGTTCTCGTCGGACCAAAACTCCGACCAGATGGCCCTCGCGGTTCATGACTGCTGCAAGTCCTTTGATGGGGCTCGCCATGTTGACCGGGTGCGCATTGGTGGCCTGTTGTAAGGAGATGCTTGGTTCAGGGGCAACTTCATGTGATCGGAACGCATCCATTATTTGGTACTTCGGTAACTCGTGCGAGTTCAGCGCGCTCATCATGTGCGATGTATCAACAGCTGGTAACTCTGTCCCGTTTTTCACTGCGATCACTGCAAGGCCAAGAGCATTGTTGGTACGCACCACGGTGTAGTTCTGATTCGTCAGTGCAGAAGATTTCTTCACCGCAACGGACTCTGATGCCACGAGCCACTGGTTGTTGCCAAGAGAGAGGGCTGACGTCGTGCCGTGAGGGCCACGGAGAATAGCCAGAGAGGATTGAACGGAGCCCTTGACGCGAACAATCGTTGTGGTGGTGATTGCTGAATCCGCTTCGAACTGGGCGTACTCCTCAATTCCCTTCGGAATTGCAACGGTCAGGACAACAACGGAGGTGAGAACGCTCGCAATGACTGCGAGTGCTGTGAGTCGCCGTCCAAGCGGTGGGGCTGTCCCTAAGTGTCGTGACCGTTCGGCATCGGCGAACTCGGCCGGGTGGCGCCACCCACGTTCGTAATGGGGAACGGGCGATGAGTCGGGGTTCTCAAAATCATCCGTGGTCACAAGATGGAAAGAGTACTGCCGACTCTTGGACATGTGGCGTCGCCATCACAGACATGGCATAAGGGTGGAGGAGTACGATGACACCATGACAACAGCAGGGAATGGCGACGAGTGGTGTGAACTCACTCCCCATGAACTGCCTATTTCAGACATCTACCAGTGGGCGGTGCGGCCTGACTGTGGCGCCGTGGTGCTGTTCTCTGGCACTGTGCGCGATCATGCTGATGGTCGTACCGATGTGACATCACTTGAGTACGAGGCATATGACGACGCAGTCATTCCTGTATTCACCGAAATTGCCGCCGAAACTCGGCGACGTTTTCCCGATGCACGACGCATCGCAATTTTGCATCGCACCGGCCTTCTTGAACTCGGCGAGTCTTCTGTTGTTGTTGCGGTGTCATCTGCGCATCGCCCCGTTGCATTCGACGCGGCGCGTTTTGCAATTGATGCGTTGAAGGAAAGCGCACCAATTTGGAAGAAGGAAAATTGGGCGGGTGGCTCCAATTGGGGAACAGGTGCACACGATGTTGTTTCTCCGTCATCTGTGGGTGGCACGCAGTGATTGCCATGTCATTTATCACTGGCTTTTTCTGGGTCATGGCAATCATCTCTGGTTCGCTTCTTCTCACACTGGTGTATCTCGATCACCGTAAGAGCCGAATTGATGACGGCATCGCACAGTTCCGTCGTCACATCGATGCGCTCTCACCAGAAGCGCGTCGTAATTCTGTGCAGCGCAACAACGATGAAAGATGGGGCCGTTAATGGCACGTGACTTGGCCATTGACCTTGGTACAGCAAACACATTGGTGTACATGAAGGGCAAAGGAATCGTTCTTAACGAACCATCCGTTATCGCCGTTAACCGTCAGTCTGGCGAAGTGTTGGCTACGGGTCACGACGCATGGGACATGATTGGTCGAACCCCCAGTTACATCGTCGCTGTTCGACCACTTCGTGGTGGGGCAATCACCGACTTCGACATCACAGAACGCATGATTCGCCTGCTTTTGCAGCGTGTTGGCGTATCTCGCTTTACTCGGCCAAAGGTAGTTATTTGCGTGCCGTCTGCCATTACAGAAGTGGAGCGACGCGCCGTTACCGACGCAACACGACGCGCTGGCGCCTCGGATGCACAACTCATTGAACAGCCCATGGCCGCAGCCATCGGTGCAAACCTTCCCATCGACGAACCTGTCGGCAACATGGTTATCGACATTGGTGGTGGCACTACAGAAACAGCAGTCATCAGTCTTGGTGGAATTGTTGCTCTTGAAGCCATTCGCGTGGGAAGTTTCGACATTGACGCTGCAATTCAGAACTATGTTCGTCGTGAACACGGTGTAGCAATTGGCGAGCGCACAGCAGAGGAAATCAAAATTCAGATTGGTTCTGCCGAGCCGGGTCCAGCAGATAGAAGTGCAGACATTCGCGGTCGCGACTTGGTCACTGGTCTTCCCAAAACGGTTCGTCTCACTGCTGAGGAAGTTCGTTTCGCTATCGATGAACCCGTTGCTGCCATGGTGTTGTCCGTGAAGCGCTGTTTGGCAAAAGCACC